>JACCDG011372967.1_pt1 | contig 111621 bp, 96 predicted proteins | sample 7442471 | NCBI WGS metagenome assembly JACCDG01 (sample SAMN15323444, study PRJNA562643) | freshwater metagenome | isolation source: river surface water | place: USA:Blue River Watershed | collected 2017-08-17
AGGAACTGAGCGTGACTGAGTGCGAATTTTTGTTATTGCCCACGATCATCAAAGCACCGCCTGTAATACCAAGTAATACGGGCACCATATAGTGTACGAGATACAAAATCCAACTTATGTTTTCGCCAATCCAAATTTTTGTGGGTTTGGGCGGCACTGATATTTTGGCTTGAGCAGGTGTTTGCAGTAAATCTTGGTTTACACCAAAAACAAGCACTTCGCCACTATTTGCGGTGCCAATCCAACGAGCAGCACTATCTGTGGCTCTTACATAAACATTGGGCGGTTTGTCTGGTTTGTCACTCAAAGAATAAACGCGTATTTCATTTGGTGTCGTTCTAGGTTCGTCTGCAATCATTTGTCCCGTTTGAAGAGAGAGTAAATGGTCCTTATTTTCAATTTCATTTGTATCTGACATCGCTCGAATAGTGACATTTGCAGGCAGTCTCAAACTATTTAGATTGACATTTTGTGGAACTGCAAAAGTAGAGTGGATTTTCAGATACCAGGTTTTGGCGTCTGCTATTGTTTTTTGCTCGGGCGAGCCCGAAGCGTAAAGTCTCACTCCACTTTCAGAAACGAGCGTATTTTCTTTGGGTTCGTGGGAGAACCAGAGCTGACGCTCCATTACTGAGTCTAAAAGTTGCTGAAGCATTTTTAGAAAATCGTTGTACCTGACACTTGGTACCTGAATGGCAGATTTGTCTTTTTGATAAGTAGCTAAATTATTTTCGCCAATAATGAGCGACATTTTTGCATCGCCACTTGTGTATGTTTGGCTTTTACCTTGGGACTGGGTGACTGCTTGTGTGCCGGATCCCAGTTCGACATTTTTTTGTTTACTGTCTTTGAATAGTAACGTACCGCCAACAATAAGCCCGACAATCACTATCGCGGCTATTATGTATTCGCGCGCATTCATTAGACCTGACGACATTTTCTCGCCTTTAATCGTTGCTTTGCGCGCCGAGACTTTATCTACAGGTACATCTGGAACTTGCATTTCGCGTGTGGTGATTGATTTTATTTCTTCCACACTTGGAACTTCTATTTTCAAAGCTTGATTTGGTTGAGTCGATTCTTGTACGTGCCAGCTCACTCCATCCGAAGCTTTGATGTCGGCATCCAAATTGAGATCGGCAACATTCCATATTCCAGATTGACTTGCCTTGCGCACGCCTGAAGGAATGGAGCTCACTTGTGCTCTAAGTTCTGCCACTCGCGAAGCCAGATGATCTAAGTATGGATCTGGATTATGAGTAGGTGGCAAAATTTGTGCTTCTTCTGGAAAAGCTGGTCTAACTCCATCTTGAAAATCAGAATCTGATTCACCGCGGCGCGACTTTAAACTGGATACTTTTCCAGCTAAGTGTTGCACGTAAGGGTCTGCTGCTGGATCTTTGCGTCGAGGTTCGCTAAAAGTCTGTCCATGGTCAGCAAATGGATTGCGATTGGGATCTGGCATTACGGGACTAGCATCTAGACTCACCATCCCTTTGGGTGCAGAAAATGAAGTGGTGGGCATTTCTGGCTTTGAAATAGAGCTTGCAGTGGCAAGACCCAAAGTGGACGGACCAGCGGTGGCGGTAGTGGCTAACGATTGTATGGCCGCCCGCTCATCGGGAGCTAATTGATCTGTCTGGTCCATCGAAAGAACAGTAGGATTTGAATTTGTTGAATCTGTCGGGTTTGTTAGCTCTATTGAATTTGTCGCAGTAGCATACGCACCAGATGCGATGTTTGACGCTACAGCCGTGACGTCGGTATCGCTGAAAGCGCTTTTTAATGCATCTGCAATTTTTTTTCTTTGATTTATTTTGGTCGATAAATTTTCGTAAGCTTGATGGACTCTTTTAAATAATGGATGCTCAAAACCAAGAGCACCACGCACGAGCATGAGAGCTTCTTCGTACGTGGTTTTAGACTCGTTGTAATTTCCTAACTGCTCATAGGTGCGAGCAATTTTCATAATAAGAACAGCATAGTCGTTATCAAAACCAGTTTGAAAACGAGATTTTGCCCGCACCACTCGCTCGTATACTGGAATACAGTCACGAAATTTGCTTGAGCTATGCAGACAGTCGCCTAATCTTTGCAAGGCATAAATGTGAACCGGAATGGCAGGATGATTGGACATGCTTCGGTTTGCATGCAGGTCTTCGCCAAATTGAAATTCGATTTCGCGCGCTACATCACTATATACTTTGCCCGCTTCTTCGAAACGTTGCTCATTGAAGACAGCGTCAGCGTAAGCCAGCGCCTCTTTTATTTCCTTTTCTCCGATGCGTTGCCCTTCGACCATTAAATAATCCGCCCTCTATGGATATGTTACTCTATGATGCCTAAAACCGGGATAAGGAGGATTGTCTTGTCCAATAAGCATTTGCAACCAGAGTGGGTTTATCATCGTCCCGGATGAGTGACATGTACACGTACTCAAGAGGTTCTTGGGAAAGATTACAGTAAGGCTAAGGAAGTAGTGAGTGCTAGCAAAACAAGGTTGCCACTCGATAAAGCATTGGATTTGCTTGAGGGCATCGAACATATATATTCAGCCAAGCAAAATAAAGTCATCCATCTGGATTTGAAGAAGCAAAAGCCTTCCAAAGAGGATATCGCTGCCCATATCTTGGGACCCACAGGTAATCTAAGAGCGCCTGCAATAAAAATAGGCAGCACAATGATTGTTGGTTTCAATAAAGAATTACTTGAAGAGCTTATTTCTGGAAGCGTGCATCGTCGGTAAGAAAGCCAATAACCAAACCGGATATGGCTCCGACAATCATTCCCCAGATTGCGCCACCGCCAAAGTTAAGGTATGGCTCGACTGATTGGGGTTGAGGATAGTATTTGATAACTTCAAAAGAGGCGCCAACTACGACTGCGCCAAGCCCCGCCATTAAAAACATTGCCCAGATAGGAAGGGTTAAGCCGTTTTCCTTTTGAGAATTTTCTTTGGCAGCCATTTGAATGATTCCTCATTACAACTAAGTACAGATCAATTTGCCGCTAAGTATAGCAGTCTTGAAGTAGAAACAATCCAGCCAATGTTTTAGCGTCCTTAATCTCTTCTTTCATTAGCATGGCGCGGGCTTCTTTGACCGAAACAATAACCACTTCAGTTTCTTCATCTTCGTCAAGGTCTTTGCCCACAAAGGTCAAATCGGTCGCTTTGTACATGTAAAGCTTTTCAGTACAAAATCCTGGTGCTGATAACAACGTGCCAAGGTCTTGCCATGTTTCGGCTTTGTATCCAGTTTCTTCGATTAATTCGCGGTAGGCCGCAGGCGAGGGGTCTTCGTCCTTTTCGATACGTCCAGCGGGAAATTCGAGGATATATTGATCAAGTGTGTAGCGATATTGTTTGATCAAAATTACTTCATTTTCGCTTGGTTGGGCAAGTATGACCACGCCGCCGTTGTGTTCAACGATTTCACGCGTAACGGTTTTGTCGCCATCATTGAGTGTATCCAGACGCAGATTTAAAATAACTCCCTTGAAGATGCGCTTGGATGAAACTTTATGTTGCGTGGTAAAGAGTGACATTTGGATTCCTTCCTCAAATTTCAAAGCAGTATATCCTAGTGCCATGAATTACACCCAAAGCGTCTCTTACATTGAAAGTCTTATGCCGGGCAACCTAAATCCCGGACTTTCGCGTATGAGTGCTTTTCTTGATTATTACAAGCAGTTACGTTCAAACGCGCCTTGTTTTCATGTCGGTGGAACCAATGGTAAAGGCTCTACCACAGTCATTCTTGAAAGTGCTCTTAGTGAAGGTTTGGGTCTTGTTGTGGGTCGATTCTCCGGTCCGCACATATTGAATTGGAACGAGCGCATTTCGATTAATGGCCAATCAGCATTAAAAGAAGATTTTGCCTGGTGCGCAACCCAAATAAAAGAATATTCGACTAATTTTGCCAAAGACACAAATTATGATGAATTGTCGTGGTTTGAAGTGTTAACTGCCATGGGACTGCTTTATTTCGCTACTAAAAAAGTGGACTGTATTGTGCTGGAAGTGGGACTGGGTGGGCGCTTTGATGCAACAAATGCAGTGGAAGGCATTGTCTCTTCCATAATTACCAACATAGAATTAGACCATACGCATATTTTGGGAGAGACAAAGGAAAAAATCGCATCTGAAAAAGCGGGCATTATCAAAGAAGGAATTTTTGTTACTACCCAAGTAAAAGGCGCGGGTAGAGAGGTAATAGTGCAGAAAGCGAAAGAGAAGAATGCACCTATTTTTTGTCTTGATGAACACTTTGACGATGGTATAAAACTAGTTGATGACTGGCTTTTAGCAAATGGATCTAAAAGCGCTACAACTAAAGAAATTTTAGAATCACTTTCACTTCCAGGCGAGCATCAACAGTTAAATGCCTTGTGTGCCTTGATTTCGATTGCAAAAGCAAAATGCGACAGAATCGATTTTAAAAAGAGAGTTTCTGTCAACACTGGAAGTAAGCTGAAAACGGCTCTGGCAAACGTTTATTGGCCAGGTAGATTGCAAGTTGTTTCAGGCGGCACCAAATATCCAGGCATGCAAATTATTTTGGATGCAGCACACAATCCAAACGGGGCAGAAACACTCGATAGTGCCCTCAGTCAGATGAAAATCAACAAACGTTGCTATATCTTAGGATTTTTTAGTAATAAAGATGTGCCGTCGATATTGGCTAAACTACTTGATCGAGTCTTGGCTGGAAGTGTGGTAATCGCCTACCAAGCTGATTCACATAGACAAACCATGGCCAAAGATGAAATACTAAAGCTCTCTTCATCTATAAGGCCTGATTTGGAATCGATTCTTGCCGATTCGATGCAAGAGGCATTGCAAAAGGCAAGTGAGAAAGAAAAGCAAGGATACACAGTGATCGCCACAGGTTCTTTTGCCGTATTGAAGGATGTGATGAGAGAATTGGGCTGGAATTCTGTCGAACATGCAAATCCTGTTAAGTTAAGCCAATTAAGAACGGAAGTCTAAAAATATGACTACATTGACCAGCAACTCTCAATCGATTGTGAGTTTGAACGGATATGTAAGACATCAGGGAATGCCTGTACAAGGGGTTGAAGTCAATCTGTATTCGCAATTAAACTCAAGCGAATACAATGCTTCGAACGAACCTCTTGCCACCATCCGCACTACCAGTAAAGGTCAGTTCATTTTCAAGATTGAACCAGGAAATTACTGTCTGGAAGCTATTCCAGACGATCAAGGTCGCTTTCTCAAAACAAGAGTATCGGACTTAAAGGTTCCTTCGCTCAATCCCGTCAATATGAATATTAACACCGGAGTGATTTTGCGCGGTCGCGTAGTCACCAAAGGTGGTGACCAATTGAAAACAGTTAGAGTGCATGCTTTTGGCATAGAGCCAAGCTCCTATTGGGCATCGAGTCTGCTCGACAATGACGGCATGTATTCGCTTATTTTACCTAGAGGCAAATTTCATTTGCTTGCGCTCGACACGTTGGAAGGTGATACACAGAACACTTTCAGATTTTTGAGTAAAAAAATACATGTGGTAGAAGTAGACCAGGACAAAGAATTTGACTTTGTTTTGGGTCAGCTTTATAAATTCGATGCGCGCGTGCTTGATGCCTCAGTTAATCCGGTGCCAGAAAGCAAAGTATGTATTAAAGTAAATACTGATATCGATAAAAAGCCTTTTCCAATAGCCAAGCAAGAGCTTGAACTAACTACCAAATTAACAGCAAGTAAAGACGGAAAGTTTCAAATTTTTCTAGATCGCGGTGCTTTCGATTTCGTCATAGATCCACCTTTAGGCTCGACCTATTTTGGTATCGAGCAAAAAGGGGTGGCAGTGGAAGAAAGTTGCCAGCAAAGTTTCAATTTAGTGGAAGGCAAAAAAGTTGAAGGACAAATTAAATTCGAAGGCAATAAGCTGTCTGATTGTTTGATTCGACTTCAAGAAGTGACCAATAATCGAGAATATTTGGTCAAATCGGACCATGAGGGTAGATTCTCGCTTTTTCTGCCGCCAGGCAAATACAAGCTGGCCGTAACCGCCCACCCCAAAGATGCAAAGACGCTTGAAATCGACGGGGCTTTCCACTCAAGCATTGCTCCCTGGACCGAAATAATAAAAGTCGAAGGTCCTAGCGACGTGTCAATCAATCTCAAAAAAGGCAGAGCGCTCAAAGGACAAGTTAAAGACGACACCGGTCAACCTCGCCCTGGGGTCAAAATTTCGGTTCATACCCAGGCGGACTTGAAGCGGGCTATTTGCGATACGATGACCGATTCGGCTGGTAAATTTTGCATATTTCTAGCTCCAGCCAAATACAAAATTGTGGTTCAAGACGACAAGGCAAACGCCATCGACGTCCAAATAACTGAACAGCAAGACATTAGCGATCTTGAATTAATATGGCACGGTTGGTGTCAGGCACGCTTTCGTGTGCAGGCAGAAGACGGCACAAATATTCCTCGCTGCCAAATAAAATACCTGCCTTATGGTTATAAAGATGAAGCCGACGCAAGTTTAGGCGACCAAGATCCAAATCCTTCGGATTTGTCTTATATGCCGCTTGGTTATGTTTTAACCAACGAAGAGGGAATAGGACAAATAACGGTACCGGCGGGTATTTATTCAATTTTCTTCCATCCGCCAGAAGCCGGTTCGTACTTGCCCAAACAATTGCGCCAGATTTCAATTTCAGGCGACTTGGAGAGAAAAATAGCCCTAAGCAGAAAGTGAAATAGAAGTTCATTTAGCTTACTAAGGGGATATGTTTTAGCTTTTAAAGTCGCTAAAATGGACGTAAAGTACTTGTCAGAGGTAGCGTGTGACCGATTCGATGCAGAGGCGAAAAAGACCAAAGGTTCCCACCAGTCCATGGGATATCTTGATCGCTTCCGTTGAGCAGGCCATGGAGCGCGGGCAGTGGGAAGAAGCCGAGCGATTGTCTCTTGCAGCCCTTGAAGAAGCCGAGACTTTTGACCTTGAAGACAAGCGTCTGGGAATAAATCTTGAGCTTTTGTCCGAAATTTACTACATGCTGCAAAATTACCAGAGAGGCGCTCCTGTTGTGCGTCGTCTTCTGCAAATTTATATTCGTGTTTTGGGACCAGATCACATAGATACAGGCACAGTCACGCATAACGCTGCCATGCTCTATCACTCATGGGGCAAACATGAAGATGCCGAGCCATTTTACGTCCAGGCTTTGCGTATTAAAAAGAATAGGCTTGGTCGTGCTCATCCTCAAGTAATGACACTACTTGGGCATTACATTCAGCTTTTGTATCAAACTAATAGAGTGAAAGAAGCCGAAGAGCTTAAAGCCACTGCCGTGGCTGTAGCGTCGGGCAAATTTACCCGCTCTGGTCAGTGGAAAGCAATGCCTGCACCTGTGTCGCCAGACGAGTCCTTATATACAAAAGAGCAAGCCGAAGAGCAGGCAAAAAAACTAACTACTTAGCCATCACTGCTTGCATGCGTTTGTTTATTTCTTCTTTGCTCACGTCTTCAACGTGGGTGGCAACATACCACTTGATACCATTTGAATCTTGCACACCACCTGAGCGATCGCCGTAGAACTGGTCTTTAACTGGTTCTATTTTTTCTGCTCCAGCTCTAATCGCTTTAGAATAAACTGCATCAACATCTTTAACGTAAATATAGAGCATGCTCGACATGCCTTTGTTTTGTTCGCACTCGCGACCAATCATAATTTTGGAATCGCCCACTTGAATTTCTGCATGTGTAATTTTGCCGTCGGGACTTTTGTTAATATCGTGTTCAGTGGCATCGAACACTTCTTTAGCGAATGCAATTAATGTCTCAGGAGACTTAACTATAAGATAAGGCGTAACTGCGTTATAGCCGTCTGGAATTGCTTTGACCATTTCATCTCTCCTTAGAGTCTAGTTTCAATCACTTGATATTGATGCAGTAAACCAACACAACGCCAAATCATTGCTGTCGATAATATTCTTGTCTTAGCACTCAAACCTGAGATTCTGACTGTGCCATCACATAAAGAATAAATGGTTTTCATGGCTTCAATTTCCTCAGGGGTGATGTCTTGGTCTTTGTAGGCTTTCATCCAGCCGTCATTGTTTTCTACTGCACGCAAAAGTAAATCTTTGTGGTCTAGCAACTTTAGTGCCCAATTCATTTTGTCTTCGCTTAAGGCACAATCGAGTAAGTAAAAATCAAGTCCGCCTGTTGCTTTCGGGTTCACGTCTGGGGGTAAAACTTGTTTTTGCTGAAACTTATAATTTCCCGATTTAAATGTGGTGACCAGTTCGATTAAGGCAGACTTTCCGCTCAATTCTTGCATTTGCATTTCGATAGGCACACCACTTGCAAACTTCATATTAAACTGTCTGCCAAGATCATCTATAACTAACAGGACGCCTGTTTTTTCTGCTTGCGAAATAGATTGAATCAAATTGACACAGGATAGAACGCCAAGGCTTCCTTCCATCTCTATAGTTTCTTTGGGATTCCAACCAGGAGGAACTTGAGCGTAATTGCAATAAGCATTACTTGCATAAATTTCTTGAGCATAGCGACATGCTTTTTTAGCTTGCAGAAATATTTCGTTTGTATCTGCTTTTATTTCTGAATCGCAAGTGGAAGATGCAGAGCCAATTGTGACATGTAAATTTGGTGCGTTACCAAACCAGCGAGTGTTAGCTGCAATTTTGTCTTTGATTAAATTGGCGCTTTGATCAATTAAATGATCTTCGCCTTCCATTACAAGACAGTATTCATTGTTTTGCAAATAGGCTAAGAAACAGGATTTCCCTGATTCGGGTACTAATCTGCGAGTGGCATTGGCAGTATTAAATATGATACCGGCTATTTCGCGCAGCCAGTGGTTATGAAAATCAATCGGAAATTTTGCCAGTTCTGCTTTGTTCAGTTCGGCCGAAATATACAAAATAGAAAATGTGGTGCCCGATGCAATAACACGCTCGTTAAGCTTGGTAAATAGCTGGTTTAGATAAATCTTGTTGCCACATCCAGCAATTGGATCTGTCCATTCCTTGTCTTCGGCTACTTCTATTTGAGTGAATTTTACATAGACACCATTGAAATTATCTTGGAAGTTTTCGATCACTTTTATTTGATCTGGACCTAGGCTATAACCTTTTTCGACAAAGACTAAAACCAGTGCATAGACTCTATCTCGAAAGACTGGAAAATAGACTAGACTAGAAAAATTCAATCGTTCAGCCAAATTATCCAGACCAAATTTGGCTAATTGCATCGAACCAAGCGAAATACTGCGCTTTATTTTGGAGCGATCTTGAAATTCTGTAATTTCGCCATGATTTATTTTGCCGATTGCTTCTTGTGTGTAAGTCTCCATGCCTTGTGCGCACTTAAATTCGACTTGTCCTGTTTCTGAAACGGAATAAAAAACCACCCATTTAATTTCCTTGGGGTACAAGTCTTTTACCGAAGAGCATGCAAGCGATGCAAACTCAGCAGATGTTTCAGCAGTGCTTAATTGATAAATATTTTTGGGCAATTGTTTCTGTTCGCCCGAGCGCTCGCTTATGTCCAGTTCGCCGGTGGGTCTTTGGTTCAAAGACCATTTGCGCTTCTCTACATTTTTTTGAGCTGCAGTGCCTTCTCTCACTTGCAAAACATTATTCATCAAATTTTCGACTTGCACTTCCACTGCTTTTATGTCTGCAGCCGCCCAGCCGTTTGCGCTATTTTCCTCTAATTGACTGGCGCTGAAAGGCGTTTTTGCTAACGGGACCAGATAGTCCAGGCGGCGAGCTATTCGCTCAATAGGCAAATTGAAAATAACTCGAATAAGGACAAAAATCTCTGCGCAAAAAAGTATGGCAAAAATCACAAATGAGCCTGGATGCAAATTGTTGAAAATATTCCACTCGCCAGACTTAAAATCGGGCATCAAAAACAATGGCATGCCTGCAAAAAGATGTCCGCTTGAAGTGGTTGTGACGCTGGCGAAAAACTTGTCTCTGCCATCTTGAATGACAGACGAGCGCTCTATAGACTTTGTCGCTTCTGGCACGAACGCTTCTTGAGGATGAATTGAATTATTTAAGTCTAGTAAGTAAAACCAGGATAGCTGATATTTCTTTTGAATCTTGGCAAAATCGAATGCTCGCGGTTTGTGCTTAATGCGAGAAAATTCGTTTACCGCACTCTTTGCATACCAGTCGCCATAAACAGGAAGAAGTTCGTTATTAATAAGGCAGGAAAGCAAAAACAGTGGCAGAACAGAGATTACAAGCAGAATAATAACCTGACTACTGGAATAATCTACAATCCAAGTCCAGAACGTACTTTTGCGGGTGAAAAGCTCTTCTTTCCTACTTTTGCGCGCTTTATTGGAAGACCACATATGTCTTTTAGAAAGGGGCTAAAAGTATACGCTATTTTGTCTTTAAACGGCTGCTTGTGTAGGACCCGATTTTGTCCACGCATCACTTTCAACGATGTTTCCTGTATTTTTGATAAACAGGTCAAACTGTTCGTGTTTAGCGTTCTGCCAAACTTTGCTTACGATTCCACTCTGGTACATTTCCTGATGAACACAAAAGAAAACTGACTTATCTAAGTGGCTTTGAGCGAATAATTTTTGGGATTCTTTTTGAGCTTCATTGTCTCTTGAGACTATAAAAATTCCAGTCAATTGCATTTCATTCAGATGTCTGTCCATTTTGTTCGACCAGTCATCGCTTGCTTTGAAATTATTGATGATGCCTAATTTGTGTTTTTTGCCCTTGCATTCGAATTCGACCAAAGCATTGATCATTTCGTCTTTTAAGGTCTTCCATTTGAAATTGCTTATGTGTCCTTCTTGCTGTGCTTGCAAATAAAGCATGCGCAGATTAGCTACTTCAAGATGATGACGTTGCCAATCGGCATCGAATCTATCGCTTGCCTCACTTTTGGTATTAGTGAGCATGTATACAAGCGGTTTTGTAGGTGTGGTCCACCAGGGCAATTTAGTGTTGTGACGATGACAAATAAGATAGTCGAGATAGAAGAGTTTTCTGAGGCGGTCTCTAATTAAGACCGGCTTTGCATCATCAGCGATGAAGTAAGAAATATGTTTTTCCAGCAGAACTTCATGCTCTTCAATGAGCTTGAAAATTAGTTCGTCGCGGGAGTTCAACTGAATTGCCATTTTTCTTCCTGATCCTTTTAAAGACTTAGTTACCCTTAATAAAGCGTTGCAAGGCATCTTGATCTTTGCGATAGTGAACGCGATATTTATTGCGCAATTCATCATCCATAGCCTTTAGTGATTTTGCTGTTTCTTTGAGCGCGCGCGAGCGTTGCACCACATCGTCCAGTTGTTCGTCTAGATCCTCGACAGTTTTTGCCGGCGGACGCTTGGTGACCATGTCTTCATAGACTTGAGCGGCATCTGAATACCACTCAGCAGTGAGTTCGCAATACTCTTTTAGTCCAGGATGACCTTGTGGAGTTTCCATGTTTTTCAGTTTGTATGCAAGTGATTTATAACGCTTAGAGATGTCACTTGCAGTATCTGACCAGCGCTTTACTCGCTCTACTTCTCGGTTGAGAGGAGTGTTTAAAATGATGTTTTCTTGAGATGTAATTTTGGCTGCCACAATGAAACGATCCATTTTTTCAAACCAGCGTACAGCCGGTGTATTGGCTGAATCCATGTAAGTGGCGCCAGTTTCTAAAACTGGATTTTTAGGTTTGTATCTATCTAGAGTGTGGTCTAACTTAACCGCTTTTTTAGGAGTTACTGGATGGTCGCCTGCAGCAAATACTTCATGCTTACTTTCGGCATATGCTGCCTGGCAAGCCTGACAGCCTGCTGTGGCAAGTACCATCAAGAATCCCATTGAAAGTGCTTTGACTGTTTTACTCATCACTCTAGTTCACCGTTACTGGATTGTTTTGGGTGAAGATAGGGTCATTCACGTTGAATGTGCCGTTTGGATCATTTCCGTTTGGAAAACCGTTATTGAAAATTGGATCGTTAACATTGAATGTTTGGTTGTTGTTCACATTCTGTGTGTTGCCGCCACCGTTTTTGGCGTTAGCTAGAGGTGCTACAGGCAAGCCTTGTCTGTTGCCGGTGGTTGCGTTGCCACCAGGTGTAGCTGGAATATCTGGTCGGTACATGAATGCATCTTGGACTTGAGCATCAGTGGCTCCCTGTCTAACTTGAGGCGGGTCGTTTGAGTTTGCTCTAAATGTATTCATCTGGACAATTTTCCAGATGGTGTATGCCGATAGAAGCATCATCAAACCAGCAGCACATGCAATAACTCTGTTTCCTGCATAAGGGCTGCCTACAACCATTGAGTAACATGCAAGCGACATGAATACAGTTGCAAGCACCACGCCTGCAATTACAAGATATCGCGAAAAAGTCCACACCGTCGGCAACGGGTGATCTGAAGTGAGTCCATATAAGCTTGTGGTTTTTGGATAATTTTGTCCTGGAGCATCACGATTGATTTTTTTCTTGTCGCCGTTCATATCGTATTGAGGATATGGTGCAAGCACTTCGTTTAGTTGCTCTAATTGTTGGGGCGTGGCGGTCGTTTCAATTAAGGCCTCGCCTGAGCGCATATTGATACCCAGAATTCCTTCTATTCGATTGAGTTCATCATCGAGCAATTGGTCTGGGCGAATAGTTGTCACTTCGCGCTCGCCGCGGCTATTTGTATGAAAAACTCTAACCATGGTTCGGTCATTACCTGTACCAACAGGAAAATTATGTCCGGGACCTTGATCGGCTGTACCCGTTGTAGCAGGCGGAGCATCTGAATATTCACCAGGGGTGACACCGTTTGGAGTAGAGCCATCACCCGGCACCAATGCATCTGCTTGTTGTTGGTCGGTGTTGTTGGATGGAAGAGCCGCATATGTATTATATGTAGGATCTTCTGGGTGACCTTGATAGGCAGGGACTGCGAAAACTGCACTCATGCTCATGAACCAAACTGATGTAAGCAGTGTACTTACTTTGATTATTGAATTGACTTTGTGCAGTCTCAAGCTTGCCATGGTCTTTTAAAAACTCCGTTATTTCTCAGAATCGAATTTGGTTGTGCTACCAGCCACATTCGCTTCGACTTTGCCTAAGAAATTGAGTTCGTCGGCTAACTGCTGCAAGTCGCTGAGTGAAGAAAAGTCCATTAGTTCTTCGTCTTCGGTCTCATCCAGTTCAGGGGCAATGATGCTTGACAGACTGGATAACTTGGCTTCAGTACTTGCTTTCTCATTCGCCAACAAGTCGGCGGTGATGCTGCTTATGAAGTCGTTTACGATCAGGGCTTCTTTGTCTTCTGACTCTTGTTTTTGTTGTGGTGAAGCTGGTGGAGCAAATGTTATCGCTTGTGCCAAATCTTCTTCCATGTCTTCGCAATCGTCGTCTATCAAAGATTCTCCGGATTCTTCCAGTTTAGATTTCTTGACTGGTTTGACACCCATTGGTCCGCCTAAAGATGTAATCATTGGTACCATTGGTGGTCTCACTGCAGGTTCGTAGTCGCCAGCTGGAATTTCCAGAATTTTGTTGTTATCTTCCTCAAGCATAACAACTGATTTCACCTGAAGTTGTTCTTCTAGCGTAGGATCCGCAGGCAAATCTGCTTTACTGCAAACTCTAACCGGTACATCATCGAAACTATCGACTACTTTTCCAAGAGTTAGCTCTAAACCAAGCCCTCGAATTTCACAACACAATCCGTCGAAAGCGGCAGTCCGTCCGCCTGGAGTGATATTTTTGCCCTGGACCATATCGGCGTAAATCTGATGACGTCCTTCGATATCGTCGGCCTTGACAGTCATCATTTCGTGCAGTATGTGAGCGGCTCCAAAAGCTTGGATTGCCCATACTTCCATTTCGCCCATTCTTTGTCCACCGTGGTTGGCTTTACCACCAACAGGTTGTTGGGTTACTGCTGCGTAAGGTCCGCCCAGTCCGCAGCGTGCATTGACTTTGTGCAATACGAGCTGATTCAACTTGAGCATGTATTGTCTGCCCACAAGTACAGGACGGTCGAATTTTTCGCCAGTTCTGCCATCGGTCAAGACTACTTTGCCATCTTCGCCTAGCCATTCGTAGCCGGGCAATTGGCGAACTTGCTCAAGAGCGCCAGTGACCAAATTGTATGAGGCGTCTTCTTGAATCGATTCGTCGAATTGGTGAATTCTGTAATAGTGATTCAAGATGCTTGCATACCAGCCAAGCTGGGTGTCGAATACTTGTCCGATATTCATACGCGAAGGTACGCCTAGCGGATTAAGGATAATATCGACTGGTGTGCCGTCTGGCAAATAAGGCATGTCTTCATCGGGTGCGATGTTAGCGACGATACCTTTGTTACCGTGACGTCCGGCTAGTTTGTCGCCTACTTCTACTTTGCACATACGGGCAATAAGTACTTCGATTTCGCAGATGATACCAGCCTTCATTTCAGGTGTGGTTTCAGGTGTGAAGATGCGAACGTCAATTACGCGACCGCCAGAGCCGTGAGGAACTCTAAGGCTGTTATCCGCCATTTCTTCAGCTACTTTGCCGAAGATTGCCTGGAGCAATTCTTCTTCAGCAGCAAGTGCTTTGTGCTCTTTTGGTGTGAGCTTGGAGACGAGCACATCGCCTGGTTCTACATAACATCCAATTTTGGCGATACCGCGCTCATCTAAGTGCTCGAGATCTTTGTCTGTGACGTTGGGCAATTCTGGTGTGAGAATTTCAGGTCCACGAAGAGTTTGATAAACACCAATTGAATGTTTTTCAATTTCAATGTGGCTCAATTTGTCATCGCGAACTAAACCACGACGAACAATGATTGCGTCTTCATAGTTGTAGCCATCCCAGCAGGTGAAAGCAACGAGCAAGTTTCTGCCCAGAGCCAATTCGCCATTGTCGATAGCAGGACCATCAGCGATTATTTGACCGACTTCGATTTGCTGACCCATTTTGACTGAAGGTCTTTGGTCGGCAATTGTGTTTTGGTTTGTGCGGTCGAATCTAGTTAATGGATAGGTGCGTTTGCCACCAGTCGCTTGAGTGATTTCGATTTCAGAACCAGTTACGTTGGTTACAACGCCACTGCGTTTGGCTGTGATCGAGTGACCAGAAGAGCGAGCAACGATGCGCTCCATGCCAGTTCCCACGCGAGGACGCTCGGGTCTGACTAATGGTAGAGTCTGACGCATCATCCCACCACCCATGAGGGCGCGGTTTGCATCATCGTGCTCAAGGAATGGAATTAATCCAGATCCTACAGACAAGAACCCTTGTGGTGCAATACCGATGAAATCTACTGATTCGGGTGCTACTTCAAAGAACATATCTCCGCGGCGAGCTGCCACAAGTGGTCCTTCGATTCTGCTATTTCTCACTTTTGTATCGGGGGGTGCAAGCAAGTATTTTTTATCGTCGCTTGGAGCCAGATACTGTACTTCGTCAGTGAGGTAGCCGTTTTCTACTCTTCTGTAAGGGACGCACAAGAAACCGTCGTCGTCGATGCGGCAATAGGTCGCAAGATAAGAGACCATACCGCAGTTTTTACCTTCGGGTGACTCTACAAGACATACACGACCGATTTGGCTTGGGTGCACATCGCGCATTTCTTTTGGAGCTGCAGCAGGGTCGATACCACCAGGTCCAAAGGAGGTGATTCTTCTTCTGTGCGAAAGCTCTGAAAGCGGGTTTTGTTGATCCAAATATTGGACCAGTGGGTTTCCGGCGAAGTATTTGCTCATCGCATTGCCAAACGGTCTTGTGTCGATAAGTTCGTTTGGGCTGCCGATTTCTTCGTCTTCGTTTAGCTCTAAACGCATTCTTATAGAACGGCACATTTGTGAAAGTGCAGGTCTCAAGTTTTTGGTCATGGTCTCGCCAACACCGCGAAGGTGACGGTTTTCCAAACTATCTACGTTATCTACAAAACCAGAGTCGTAGGGTAAGCCAAGCAAATAATCGACTGCAGCAAAGATGTCTTTGGCGGTCAATTGAAGCGAGGTGCTATCGAGACCCAATTTTCTGTTGACGCGACGACGACCTAGTTTGCCTAAGCTGTAACGACGTTTGTCGGTTAATTCGTCAATCGCGGTTTGACCAGCACCGGCTCCACCAGAACCATCTGGCTTCCACGCTCTACCTACGACTGAAAGTGCTTCGTTTACACTTAGTGCTTTCCAGTCGATTCTTGAGCGCTCTAGATTTTTGCCTAATTTTTTCTCGATGTCAGCACTGTCCACACCCATTGCTTGAAGCAAGGTGGTTGCAGCGACCCAAGATCTCTTAGGTAATTTGATTCTGCATTTTGAGCGGCTTGCTTTACCAGTCGATGTGTCTATTTCGAGTTCGAAAGTTACAGGTGCGCCAAGCTCAGCCAACCACAAAGCTTTGTAGCTGGTGGGACCTGGTTGTGAATAATAGATACCCGGTGCGCGAACGAGTTGTCCAAGAACTACACGCTCAGAGCCGTTGATAACGAAAGTACCGCGGTCGGTGATAACTGGAACGTCGGAGACATAGCATTTTGATTTACGCAATTCACCAGTGACGGTGTCACGCAACCACACTTCCATCATCATTCTGCGTGAATGGGTCATATTGGTGCGACGTGCTTGCTCAGCCGTTTCGGGATAACCAGAATCGGCAGTATAGTCTTCAAACCAGTAGTTAACTTTTCCGTCCGGACCTACAAAGGTGAGTTCGAAACGTTTGCTGTAGTCGCTTGCGATAGGGGAGATTTCTGCAAACAAGTTGCCGATGGTCTCTTCTAAGAAACGACGATAGGAACGTCTGGGGAACTCAGCCAGGTCTGGAGCTTGGAAGTTGAAACTCATTGCTCACCTCCGGCAGTATTGCCTTGGCTCATTAAGGAACGTTTGTGAATCGATAGGGCGCGTGCAAGGTCGGAAGCCAAATCTTTACGCTCTGGGGCGAGGGCGCTTGCGATGCGGAATTCGGTTACCGCTTCGCCGATTTGACCTTGTGCCATCAAGTTGACGGCAAGTCTGTGGTGAACATCTGCGTTGTTCAAATTATTGGAGAGAAGTTGTCTCAAGATTTTCACTGCTTCAGTGTAATCGCGCTGTTTTTCAGCACCGGCTACCATTGCCATTTCACGCTCGAGAGCGCTTGGTTGAGCAATAGCTATTTTTTGTACAGGAGCTTGCACTGGTGCTTGCGCTTGTACTTGTACTGGAGCTTGCACTCCTTCGTACATATTTTTGGCGATATTGGAAGGCACATTATTGAATTGCATTTGATGCATTTGGTTCATGTGATTCATTTGATTATTGTGAACAACATGCTGTGCTACTGGTTGCGTCATCTGCGAAGTGATCGATTTTGGCTGAGCCAATTGTTTTTGTTTCTGCATGTCAGCCATACGCGATGCTGCTTCCTGATTCTTTTCAGGGTCGATTAAGACACAAGTCAAATAGGCTTGATGAGCGCCTTTGTAGTCGCCACAAGCTTCCAGACATTCTCCTAAGAAAAATTGATATTTAGCATTGCGAGGCTCAAGCATTACAGCCTGACTAATTTCAGCCAGTGCTTCTTTGCGAAGTCCTTGACCAAAAAGAGTTTCAGCCGCTTTCTTGTGCTTGTCTGCATTGTTGTGGTGATAGGCATTATTCAAGCTCTTACGTCCTGCTTTGATAGCTGGATGGCTTGGCTCTAAAGTTTCGAGTTTTCTGTACTCGCCTTCGGCTCCCTGGAAGTCACCGGTCATTTGTAGTGCGCCAGCAAGACCAAGATGATTTTCGGCTGACAAAGGATCTTTAGCGACTTGTTTTCTCCAGATTTCAACTAGAGCTTGACCAGCGGCTACATCTTTTGAATCAAGAATCAAGGCTTTGCGAAGTGAAGCAGCAGCTTGGGTGTGGTCGCCTTCGGCTCGGGCTATGAGACCTAATTGACGGTACGCTGGACCATATTCGGGGTCTTTGACGATAGCTTGGTTGTACCAGTGTTTAGCCTGGTCGATTCTGCGATATGCAAGTTCCATGTCGCCAAATTTGACAAGCACCATGGCTGAAGGTTCGATTTGCATCGCTTGTTGATATTCGATGTAAGCAGATTGATAATCGCCTGCTGCAAGAAGTTGGTCGCCCAATTTCACTCTTGATTCAGCGTCGCTAGGATCTACGCCCATGCCCTTGATAGCTTGGGTGAGCATTTTGCCTGCAGCGCCATTGTCTGGAGCGGCACAAAGAGCTTTGCGGAAAAGTCCAGCCGCTGCTTGGTAATTTTTCGACTTGAGCATTTGTTCGCCCATTGCAGTGCGAGCACAGGATAAATTGATTCTGAATTGTTTGTTTGAAGGCTCGTATTTGACAGCATTTTCGTGAGCTTCAACAGCAGCCTGCCACTGACCTTTGTTGCCAAGGAGTACGCCTTCATTATTAAAGCGATTAGCTTGCTGCTTGGCTTCGTTTGAAATACTGGCTTTTTGCTGTTCAGCTTTCTTTTGTGCTTCAAGTTCTCTAGCCTTTTGCTCTTCGGCTTGTTGAGCTTTGAGCATGGCTTCATCGCGATAATCCATACGACGTTTGAACTTGGAAATGGTAAGAGCTTCACGATCTGAGCTTGCGTCCCATGCTTTTTCCTTAACGTCTTTGCGTGAAGGAAGGGGGCGCAATTCCATTTTGGTTGCCATTGCAGGAAGTGCACTCGTCAGAAGCAGGCAGGAGCATATGGCTGAGGCATAAATCCTATTTAGTTTTGAATTGGATTTGGACTCGGACATTGGGGGTGAAACCTCTTTGGGGATGCGGCGTTCTCAACCGCTTGTAAACCCAGCTTAAGGTTTTGCCCGCTGCGGGTCTATTGGGGTTTCTCCCATGCACTTCGTAGGATTCCCATTTTTTAGATTAATTGCACTGATCTCTATCTAAAAGATATAAACCACTACTACTCTCAATAGTTTTGATCTGAAGCTGTATCAGTAGTATCATTGTCTTATTTGTTATAAGGAGCCGCTCCATTAAATGAACCAGCCACCTCCCAGGCACCCGGCATTTAGACCAAGAACAGTGGTTTGCGAACGCCATGAGCTAATTAGATTCGGCTTGAAGCGAGTGGTTTCAGAGGTCGTGGACATCGTAGGTGAAGCCAACGATGGAATGGTAGCTACTGAAATAATCAGACGTCTTAGACCTGATTTTGTCATGCTCGACGTTGATCTGGATATTTTAAATGGAGTGGAAGTCTGCCGCAGAGTGGTCCAGGAGCTTCCTAACTCTAATGTTCTTGTATTAACCGATTCATATCACGCGACTAAGTATCACAACCAGCTCATGAGAGCGGGCGCTCGTGGTTTTTGTCTTAAGTCTTCTGGTCCAAGAACGTTGTTTGAGGCGATTGAACAGACAACAAGAGGCTTGCCTTATTGTGATCCCAAGATTACACAGCTAGTTAAGCAACAACCTACTACTAGTGCACCCAATTCAAATCTTACAGATAGAGAAGTAGAAGTACTTATTCGTCTAGATCTACGTAATAAAGAAATTGCTGAAGAACTTGACATGAAATTGCGTACGGTAGAAAAACACATAGAGTGTATTCTTGCCAAACTAAAAGTTCCGACAAGAACAGCAGCAGCACTCAAAGCTGTGCAGCTTGGCTATGTACTTCTTCCCAAAATGCCTGGTCGCGACCCAGTAACGGGACTTTCACACGAACAGACTGTGGCTGAACTTCAAGCCGAGCTTTCAATAGCCAACGAACACCTCAAAGCACTTTTGCGTCAAAATGAATTGCTCAAAGAAGCTCTTACCGACAAATTGCGCAGTCAAGGCAAAGAAAATCCGTAAGACAATATTGTCACTTTTGCTTTTGACTTTTCTTGCTGCACCAAAAAGTGTTATGGCTCAGGCTGTTAACACAACCGATCAATTGCCCCTGGGCAATAAATTCTTGCGCGTAGTTCAGACTGCTACGGGAATGAATTTTCTTGCCTCTTTTGTGGCAAGCAAAGTAACTGGTGTGGTTTTGTCCAAAAAGACGGGCGGCAGAGTAAAAGCAAAAGTTGGCACCTATAGCCTGACCGATTTAGCGGCAGGCAAAGTAAAGTCCATAAAAATTGCGGTTACTCATCCCAAATTAAACGGTGTTGAGCTTGGTGAGTTTCAAATCAAAACCCAAAAGCCTCTTTGGGTGGGCAAACGCTCGTTAAAACAACCAAACGAAATGCTTGTCTATTTCAAATTTACTCAAGGGCAGATTCAAAAGATTCTGGCAGATGAGCGCGCCACAGCCATGCTCAAGGGTCTAAAAATTGACCTTCCTGGACTTGGCGCTCAAGAAATTTCAGTAATCGACCCAAGTGTTGTGATTGGTCAAGATTCGCTTGATATCAAAGTTTTTCTGGTTACTAAAGGTGCAGAGCGTGACACTGGCGTGCAATTGGCCATTTTTGGTCATCCAAAATTGGTTGAAGAGCGCAAAATAATAATTGACGAGCTCAAAATAGAATCTGAGACTATAGATGAACCTCTAATTTTTGCTGATTTTGTAAGTAAGCTTGTTAATCCCATAATTGACTTTGCTCGTTTTGACCGCACTGATCATGCTTTCAGGCTTTCTGTTTTGACTGTAAATCCAGGCAAAATTGAAGGAATGGGAAGACTGTTACTGGTTCCTAGGAGTAAAAAATGAAAACTTTGGCACGCTTCAAAGCTTTAAGTCTTGTGCTTTGTACCATGGTTTTGAGCGCCTGTAGTATTTTTCCCGATCCAAAAGATGCCAGTGGCGATGCAAAAGGCGACAAGCAAGACAAAGTCGAAAAGGTTGAAGTAGTTCGTCAAGAATCGAATAAGAACGAAGTGGAAATTTATTTCGCCAAGAAAAACGGCGAAGAGCTTGAATTAGTCGCAGTTCACAGACCAGTGCGTGGCGATAACAGACTCAATGCCACGCTGGAAGAGCTATTGCGTGGACCAACACCAGATGAAGAGAAAAGTGGTCTTTTGAGTGAAATCCCCAAAGGTACGATTCTGCTTGGAATAAAAGAGAAAGAAGGCGAGTGCGAAATCGATTTGTCTAAGCGATTCAGCACAGGCAGTGTCTCTTCAATGCAGACTCGTCTGGATCAATTTACCAAAACCGTTATACCGCTTGCGAGTGACCAGAAAATATATCTTGATGTTGAGGGAAAGCGGCTTGAAGCCTCAAGCTTCGACGGACTGGAAATCAAACAACCCATCAATTGAGCCTTTCGCGCATTAATCATGCCCTTAACATTTGCTTGAGAAGGTGAATTAAGGTGCTAGAATGAAGGATTGTCAATGTTGAGTCTCAATTTTCCTGGAAATAACAATGAAAGACGGAATTCATCCCACATATTTTGATGTCGTAGCCACCTGTGTTTGCGGCAGCGAAGTCCAACTCGGTTCTACTAAAAAAGAAATCAGAGTTGAAATCTGCAGCAACTGTCACCCATTCTTTACTGGTCAACAAAAGATTGTTGATACAGAGGGTAGAGTAGACCGCTTCGTCAAGCGTTACAAGCTCAATCAGAAAGAAACAGTTTCAGCTAACTAGTTAGACATTAGTGCAAGCGCAAGATCGCTTAATTGTTGCACTTGATGTGTCGAGTCTCGATGAGGCTCGCTCTATTGTTGAAGAATTAAAAGGCGCGGTCGGCATGTTCAAGATCGGGCTTGAAATGTTTACCGCCTGCGGAACTGAAGTTTTTGAATTTATAGAATCCTATAAATCAGATAACAAAATTGGGTTCTTTTTTGACGGCAAATTTCATGACATACCAAATACGGTGGCATCTGCTTGCCGTAATACCACAAGACCTAATGTAGCAATGTTCAATATTCACTCTCAGGGTGGAATTGAGATGATGAGTGCTGCAGCAAAGGCGACACGCGAGCAAGCGCAGCTTTTAAATATTAAAAAGCCGATACTAATTGCGGTGACTGTTTTGACCAGTATTTCAGAAAGTGTTTTGCACGAGCAAATTAAGACAAGCAAAGATTTAGACTTGCCGCAATATGTAGTACATTTGGCTAAACTAGCCAAAGAAGCAGGACTGGACGGTGTGGTGGCATCTGCAAAAGAAGTGCCACTAATTCGAAGTGCTTGTGGCGATGACTTTGTAATAGTTACACCAGGCATTAGACCAAACTGGCCTGAACTTGCAAGTGACGATCAAAAACGAGTTTTAACTCCATCGCAAGCAATTGCTCAGGGCTCTACCTATCTGGTTATAGGACGACCAATAACTAAAGCTCAAAATCGACTGCAAGCAGTAAACAGATTGCTTGCTGAACTTGTTTAAAAAAACTAGTCAGTAACTAATGAAGCGCTTGTGCCATCAGGGGCGGTGCTTTCTTTTGGAGAAGGCGGCGGCGTTTTTGCCGTAGTTGTACTTGTAGTCCCTAAAATAGGATAAGCGCCAGATTGAGTCGCAGTGGGGCTTATTATCTTGTTTTCGCCTGTTTGACTCTGGTCTTTTGGATCGATTTCTTCAGACGTTGATTCGATGTCTTTACCTTTACTGAATAAAGATAAGAAACTTGCAAGAGGAACGTGCGACTTAGAGTCGCCGCCTTGAGTGTACAGATACATAATCGGTTCGTATAAATCTTCGGCTGTTTTGTAGCGTGCAAGCATACCGCGACTGGCAGCCGATATCGCGCCAGTTTCTTCCGATACGACTATGCAAAGTCCATCATATGTTTCAGACAATCCAATGGCGGCTCTATGTCTTGTACCGTATCTATAACTAAGTTGCGGGTCGTCAGTCATAGGAAGAATGACTCCTGCAGCCACTATTTTATCTTCTCTAATTATTACCGCACCGTCGTGCAGTGGTGACTTAGTGAAGAAAATAGTAAGTAGAAGTGTGGCCGATATGTCTGCATTTAGTGTTGTGCCTGGGCTCACATAGTCTCGCTCACCTTCTAAGGGTTCGATTACTATTAGCGCCCCTTCTTTTACTCTGGCTAGTTCGCGCACCGCTTGAATAACTTGCTCGATATTACGCTTTGTCCGCTCTTGATCGGCATCAGCAAGCGACCAATCAAATTTAAGTGTTCGCATTCGGCCAAGATGTCCAAGTCCTCGACGAAGTTCGGGTTGGAAAATGACTACCAGAGCCAAAAATGCTACAGGAACAAGCAAGTGAAGCAAATTAGTTATGAGAGAAAATCCAAATAAAGACGAGATTCCCCAAATGCCTGCAAGTACTAAAACGCCTTTGACCAGCCGTTCTGCTTGACTCCCTACAATGCGCTGCCAGATCCAGGTGATGCAATAACTGATTGCCAAAACTTGTATAAAGAGCTTGAATAGTAGCTCTCCGTTATGTTCGTGCAATAATTTGAAAAACTCTTCCATCCAATCGCCTTTATTGCTTCGCTTCAAGCCAGGCGGGAACTCGATCCTGGCGGATCAGATCCTCAATGGTTTCGCGCTCCAGAATTAAGTCTGCTTGCCCTTCTTTTAAGAGCAAACAAGCGGGACGACCTGTGCGATTGTAATTGGAAGACATGCTGTAGTTATACGCTCCTGTTCCAAAAACGGCTATCAGGTCACCTGTGCCGGCTTCGATTCCGGCGTCTTTTACGATTATATCCCCTGATTCACAATACTTGCCCACAATTGACACTTTTTCCGCGCTTTTGCACGACATTGAATTGGCAATTGCTGCGGTATATTTGGCGTTATATGTGGATGGGCGAGGATTGTCTGCCATTCCGCCATCAACTGCAAGACAAAGAGAATTATTAGCCAGTCGTTTTACATGACCGACTTCATAAATGGTCACTCCTGCCGTTCCTACAATTGAGCGCCCAGGTTCAATGATCAAATGAGGAAGGACCAAATTTTGACTTTTGTATGTCTCGCTTACACATGTGGCGATAGTTGAGGCCCATTCATACAGACCGGGAGGCTTATCTTCTTCGATATACTTTATTGCCAGACCGCCGCCCACGTCGAGCATTCTTGTATTAAGTCCAAAGTCTTTTTGAGTGGTAAAAGACAAGGCTGCAAGTACTTTTACGCTTTCTCTGTATACATCAAGCTCAAGTGCCTGGCTACCAATGTGTGCATGAAATCCAAGAAAATCAAGCTCCGACTGATGCCCTTTAATATAGGAGAGATATTCTTGAACTTCGTTGAGTCCAATACCGAATTTGCTCGTTTCCTGACCAGTTTTAATGTGGTCGTGAGTGTCAGGCTCAATGCCTGGTTTGATGCGTAAAAGAATATGAGCTTTAGTCGTTGCCCGTTTTGCCAGAGAGCAAACAAGCTCTAGCTCAGACATGTTGTCTATTACGATTTTGCAGTGGCTAAGCTCAAGTGCTCGTTCAATCTCTTTATGCGATTTATTATTGCCGTGCAAAAATATATTTTCAGGTTTAACATCGGCTTTCAATGCTGTTTCAAGCTCTCCCAACGAAACAACATCGAGTCCCATTTGGAGCTTGTTTACTATTTTGCACATGGCAAGACATAAAAATGCTTTACCGGCGTATAGAATTGATTTCTTGGCTGGATAATTCAAAAGACCAAGACGGCAAGCTTCTTGAGCCTGAAAAATCGAAGCATAATCAATGAGCCAGAGCGGCGTGCCAAATTCTTTTGCTAAATCGCAAACATCAAGTGCGCCAATTTCTAAATGGTCCAGCTTATTGACTGAAGCTGAGTGCGGCCAAATGCGCGTATTTGGAGATATGATCAACTGACTGCCCCTTGTTCTTGAACAGATCAGTCATTTTACCATCGCATCAGGTCTTGAAATTTATAGGCTGGCGATATTAACTTTCAGTTCCCACTCGCGTACTTGTCCTAGTGCCGTTGATGGAACATATGGATTTGATGGTACAGATATTTCTTGTGTGGTTGATTGTAATTCGCGCTGTATTTCTTTTGCTTGAAAAGACTTTTCGTCAAGATCGGTCATGGCAAATGCAAGAGCTTCAACTTCTTCAACACTTGTGGCATGCAATTTGCTTGCACTGACACTAGCGTCTTTGCAAAAGAGTACAAGTTCTTGAGCTGATTCATATGTGGCTTTCTTCCAGCCGTCTTTGAAAGAAAATACGCCGGCAATGGTGCCGCCGAAATAATAAATGAATCCGCCTATTTGATGATTAGAATTTTTGACCACGATACATCCAGGCATTTCTGTCTGAATCAGGTGTGAAGAAGCCATTTGAAATGCGCTCAGTGCATCGACGCCCATTTCTTGATTGAAAACTGAACCGTGGAAGAGCGAACCAGATGCCAGAGCTACTGCTTCGGGCATTATATAGGTATCAATGATTGTATCGACCGAAGTCAAAATAGAACAAAGCTCGCTAAAGGCTTCTCTGCCAAAAAGCTGCTTATCGCTGCCCTTTCGTCCAAAAACACATCCAAGCACTTTGCCGCGAAAAACGAGCATTGCCGCTCTTGCTTTTTCTCTGGGACAAATTACTTTGATGCAACATGTATTTTGTTTGTTCGCTAGGCTATACAGCATCTGGTGATATCTTAGCTGCGAAGCCTCAGTCACTTTGCGACTATGGCTTGATATTGCCTGTGGTATCAGTCCCATTGCTCGTCTGTTAAGACCATCTCGAGTCGAAATTTGAGCATGAAAATTTTTGCTTTCTTCTTTTACAGCTAATTTTTCTTTCCAGACTAACACTTGCTTTATCCTCTCAATGAATTTGCCGCAGGGGCTTGGCTATTCGTGCAGATAGACTAACACCATGACTTGCTTGATTCACTGGGGAAATTACGTATCAGCCAAATTAAATTAGACTTAGCCTATGCCTTCGAAAATAGCCAATTTATGGCGCTTTTGGTCAATCAGCCAGCATTTGGGGCTGCCCGGGACCCTGTCGGAAGAAAAACCGACAACGGCAAGGTCGAAACGCCAACCGTAGTGTCGAATATGAGGATTTTGAACACAAAAATGTCTGGCACCCAGTTTCATTTTGCGCAGTTTTGATTTTGTAATTGTGGCAAATACAGAATCAAGATTTGTATGTGTTCGAGTTTTAACTTCAATAAATACAAGAAAATCATCTGGGTCGATTGCTATCACATCAAGCTCGAAAGCATGACTTGAGTTCAAGAAATTTGATGCAAGAATTTGCCAGTTTTGACCTTTTAAGCGCTCGCATATCAATTGCTCGCCAGCTTCACCCAGTTTTTTGCGGGCTTTTGAACATGTAATAGATAAAACATTGTTCTCTTCGTTTATCCAATAGCACATGAGCTTAATACTTCCTTTTAATGGAGCGAGAACGAATATATAATCGAGAATCAATTAATAAGACGACTGAACGAGGAAAAAAGTTCAAGCTATGTTAGATATTCGCTACATCAGAGAAAACACAGAAAAAGTTGAAGCCGCTCTACAAAGACGCAATGCCGGATTTTTGGTAAAAGAATTGGTTGTGGTAGATGAGCAATTTCGCACTGTGAATTCAGAGTGGGAAAGCTTGAATAGAAGACGCAATGAAATTTCGGAAATGTTTAAGACCGCAAAAGTAGAGGCTTCGCAAAAAGCCGAGTTGCAGGCCGAAACAAAAAAAATCAAAGAGCGCTACGAAACTTTGGGCAAAGAAAAGGACGAGCTGGAAAATAGAGTTTCCCAAATGTTGCTTGCCATCCCAAATCTGCCTGAATCTAGTGTTCCAGATGGCATCGATGAAAATGACAATGCCGAACAACACAGATGGGGAGTGATTCCCGAAATCGCCGATCCAAAGCCACATTACGAGCTTGGAACAGAATTGAATGTGTTTGATTTTGAGCGCGGTGTCAAAATTTCAGAATCGCGCTTCACTGTTTTAATGACAAATGGAGCTCGTCTCGAGCGTGCAATTATGAATTACATGCTTGATTGTCATGGCAAACGTGGCTATCAGGAAGTGTTTCCTCCTGTAATGGTCAATCGAGATTGTATGATTGGCACTGGACAATTGCCCAAATTCGAAGGCGATTTCTACAAATGTGCTGATGACGAGCTGTATTTGATTCCCACGGCAGAAGTCCCGGTCACTAATTTATATCGCGAAGAAGTGCTTGACGAAGAGCAATTGCCAATCATGCATTGTGCTTACACACCTAATTTTAGACGCGAAGCTGGCTCTGCTGGTAAAGACACTCGTGGTTACATAAGACAACACCAATTCAACAAAGTGGAGTTGGTCAAATTCTGTGCACCTGAAAATTCAGAAGAGGAGCATGAAAAACTGACTCGCGATGCTGAGCTAATATTGGAAGGTCTTAATCTTCCTTATCGCAGAGTGCTTTTATGCGCTGGAGATTTGGGCTTTTGTGCTCGCAAATGTTATGACCTCGAGGTCTGGTTCCCTAGCCAAAATAAATATCGCGAGATAAGCTCATGTTCGAATTTTGGTGACTTTCAAGCTCGTCGGGCCAATATCAAGTATAAAGGCAAAGAGGGTGGAAAGAGCAGATATATTCACACCATAAACGGCTCCGGGCTTGCCATTGGCAGAACTCTTGCTGCCATTCTTGAGAACTTCCAGCAACCAGATGGAAGCGTGAAAATCCCACCCGCTCTGGTTCCATACATGGGCGGACAGGAATTGCTTCAAAAAAAAACTAGTTTGGTCCACGCTTAAGTCTAGTTTAGCGGCAATTTAATCACATTTATATTTATTGTATGTCCTAAAAGCAGCGCTACTGCTAGAATATCTACTTGTCAGAAGGTCTTTGCGCCGAAACTGACAAGCGGGTGGAAGCTCTATATTGCCACTGCTTTTGGTGCCGTCATGCTCTTTGAGGATTAGAAAATGCCTACCGAAGTGAAAGAAAGCCGTAATGTCAAAACTGGGACCCAAGCCGTAAAGCGCGGTCTGCCTCAGATGCTCAAAGGCGGCGTGATCATGGATGTGGTTAATGCCGAGCAAGCAAAAATAGCCGAAGCTGCAGGTGCTGTAGCTGTTATGGCGCTCGAGCGTGTACCTGCTGATATCAGAGCTGAAGGTGGCGTATCGCGTATGAGCGATCCTGCACTAGTTGCGGCAATTGTTGAATCAGTTTCGATTCCTGTTATGGCTAAGTGCCGCATCGGGCATTTTGTCGAAGCACAAATTCTTGAAACTCTTGGTGTCGACTGTATTGACGAGAGCGAAGTACTCACACCAGCCGACGAAGAGTATCACGTAGACAAATCTAAATTCACTATTCCATTCGTTTGCGGAGCCCGCAACCTGGGTGAAGCACTGCGTCGCATTGGCGAAGGTGCAGCCATGATGCGCACCAAAGGTGAAGCTGGAACAGGTGACGTTGTAGAAGCAGTTCGTCACGCCAGAGCCATTCTTGGCGCAATTAAAAGATTGACCATTATGCCCGATGAAGAACTTATGACCTATGCCAAAGAAATTGGCGCACCATATGAGCTAGTCAAAAAAGTGAAAGAAGAAGGCAAATTGCCTGTAGTCAACTTTGCCGCTGGTGGTATTGCTACTCCTGCAGATGCAGCTCTTTTGATGCAAATGGGTGTTGATGGCGTATTTGTCGGCTCTGGTATTTTTAAATCAGGCAATCCACAAAAGCGTGCAGAAGCCATTGTTAAAGCGACCACTTATTTCAACAATCCAGAAATTCTGGCTGAAGTAAGCAAGAATTTGGGCGAGCCAATGGTTGGCTTGACTGTCAAATCGCTTGGACCAAACGAAACTCTGGCTCAAAGAGGCTGGTAATAATGAGCTTGCTCATCGGTGTACTTGCTCTGCAAGGAGCATTCATCGAGCATCGCCAGGCGGTTGAACGTCTTGGTGCTCGTTCAGTTGAAATCAAGTTCAAAGAACAGCTCGAACATATCGATGGCTTGATTATTCCAGGCGGTGAGTCTACATGTATAGACAAACTCTCGCGCGAGATTGCATGTGAGTTATACAGTGAAATAACCAAACTTGGTGCCTCTGGCAAGCTACCTATTTATGGTACTTGTATGGGCACCATTTTTTTGGCCAAAGAAATTGAAGGTTCCAATCAAACTCGTTTGAACTTGATGGATATCACTGTTAGGCGCAATGCTTATGGTCCACAAAAAGCCAGCTTTGAAGCAGATCTTGATATTTCAGCTCTACAAAGCAAAGGCGATAGAGTCGAATCAGATTTATTTCCAGGCATTTTCTTGCGTGCACCATCAATAGTGCATGCCAAAAAGAATGTGCAGATCTTAGCAGAATTCGACGGACTGCCTGTAATGGCGCGTCAGAATAATCTGTTTGTTACTACTTTCCACCCCGAAGTGACAGGCGATCTACGCATCCACAAATACTTCTTAGATCAAGTTTGCACAAGAAAAAATGCAAACGAGATGGCGTCCATCACGACATTTCAATACGAGGTTAGCACAAGCAAATCATGACCACCAAAACCGAATCTGCAAAAGATACAAAAGACCAAGTAATTTGGAAGCCAGAAGGAAAGTATCTTGAGTGTAGAGTTTCGGATTTCATGAGGAAGCAAAATGTTGCAACCTGGCAAGAACTGATAGAAAAATCGAACAACGATACAAACTGGTTCTGGCAAGAAAGCCTTGAATACATGGGTTTCAACTGGGCCAAACCTTATTCCAATTTGATGGATATGTCTAAAGGATTTGAATGGACTAAGTGGTTTGTTGATGGCAAGCTCAATATTATCGACAACATTATCGATTTTCATTTGCAAGACGGCAAAACTCTTGGCTCAAGAAAAGCGGCCGGAAAAAATCACAAAGCACTCATTTGGGAAGGTGAAGACGGCGCAACTAGAGAGTTTACTTACGCTGAGCTGAATACTCTAGTTTCTAAAATGTCCACACTCTTTTTGAATTTGGGAGTGAAACCAGGCGATGCGGTTGGTATTTTTATGCCAATGGTGCCAGAAGTAGTAGCAGCTTTATTTGCTTGTTTAAAAATTGGTGCTGTAGCAGTGCCTGTTTTCAGCGGTTATGGTTTTGAGGCCCTTGCCGCTCGTTTAGACGATTGCGAAGCTAAAGTTCTCATCACTACAGATGGTGGCATGCGTAGAGGCAAATTAGTTCAAGTCAAAAAAGATGCCGATGAAGCAGCTAAGTTACTTCCTCATCTAAAAAACATTGTGGTGATGAAACATTGCCACAATGAAATTGATTGGACTGAAGGTCGCGATGTCTGGCTGCACGAAGCAATTAAAGACTTGCCTGAAGCCAAAACCAATCTGGATTTGGAGGCCGAACATCCCTCGATGTATCTTTATACTTCTGGAACTACAGGCAAGCCAAAAGGCACAGTGCATACTCATGCTGGTGCCCTTGCGCAAATTGCCAAAGAAGTAGGATTTTGTTTTGACTGTCAAAAGGACGATGTGTTTTTCTGGTTCACAGACATTGGCTGGATGATGGGACCCTGGGAAATGATTGGAGTTGCCTTCTGGGGCGGCACTCTCATGATTTATGAAGGCGGACCAGATTATCCAACACCAGCGCGTGTATGGGAAATGGTCGAACGTCACAAAGTCACCACCCTTGGTATTGGACCAACTGCTGTTCGTCATTTGCGTGCTCAAGGCGAGCAATGGATCCAAAAGGCTGATTTTTCCAAGCTGCGCATGCTTGGCTCCACTGGCGAGCCGTGGGATCAGGATAGTTATATGTGGTTATTTGAAAAAATTGGTCAGAGTCGCTGTCCCATTATCAATATATCTGGTGGAACCGAAGTGGTTGGCTCGCTCTTAGCGCCACTACCTTTGATGCCGCTTAAACCTTGCGCCTTAGGTGGTCCTGGCTTAGGCATGGATATAGATGTATTTGATGATAATGCTAAGAGTCTTAAGGATGAAATTGGCTATCTGGTCTGCAAAAAGCCCAGTCCATCAATGACTAAGAGTTTCTTGAAGGCAGACGACAGATATATCGAAACTTATTTCACTAAATTTCCAGGCGTCTGGTATCACGGTGACTGGGCCAAAGTAGACAGTGAAGGTTCCTGGTTCTTGTTTGGTCGCTCAGATGACACTATAAAAGTAGCAGGCAAACGTGTTGGTCCAGGCGAAGTTGAATCGGCTTTAGTCGAGCATGCGCAAGTCGCTGAAGCTGCGGTGATTGGCGTGCCTCATGAAGTCAAAGGCGAGTGTCTTGTTTGTTTTGTAGTGTTGAATAAAGATGCAAGCGAAAGCGAGTCACTAGGCAAGGAACTGAAAGATCTTGTGTCGAAGAAACTTGGCGCGGTAATGAAGCCAGAGCGCGTGCATGTAGTGAAAGCACTTGCAAAAACACGCTCAGGCAAAATTGTGCGCAGAGCAATTCGAGCTACCTATTTAAATGAAGGCAAACTTGATTTGTCATCGGTCGAAAATCCCGATGTTTTAACTGAAATCAAATCACTGGGCTCAAAACTCTCATGAGTTTGAAGGGTCTTTTGCAAGGTAAAATTAGTTGACTTAATCAACCATTTTTTGCTACCAATTGCTTGGAAAATCAGGGTTTCGAGACTTTCAGATTAGTTGCCTAAAGCAACTAAATCCAACTCGTTTTTTCCACCCAGTTATTTGGGAGGTCAAAACAAAAGGGGCTTGACAATAAATTTCTCTCATGTTAGCGTGAGAAAGTCTAAAACGCAGCGACTATTTTTGCCTTCAAGCATGAAAGTCGCATCTTCTAGCGTTTCTTACTAACAAATTTTTGTGCGTTCGGGCTGATTTTAACAGTCGGTTTTAGCACGCATTCATTTAGATTTTCATTCGAGGTCACTAAATGAGCATGTCCAGTTATGAGCGTAGGTCTAAGAAAAATCCAGCACTGCCACCTGATTTAAGACTTGGTCAATTACTTATTCAGTTTGGCATCGTCACTGGCGAAGACGTCAGTCGTGGACTGCGACTTTCATCTGGAGCTGGTTTACCTCTAGGTAAGGCGCTTGTTTTGCTTGATTGTATTTCTGATTTGGTTTTGCAAGACGTTGTGCAAGCACAATCAATGTTGCGCGATGGTCTGATTGATTTAAATCAAGCCAATCAGGCTTTTGAAATTTCGTCGCGCATGAAAATATCGATTGAAAAGGCTTTTATAGTACTGGAAATCAGGCTTGGTGGGCTCGATTGCACCAGGCTAGGTAATTTGCTAAAGGCTTCGCACAAAATTAAGAAAGAGCAACTGGAGATCGGTCTGCGTATTGCAAGCAATTCCGGACTGCCACTAGGGCAAGTGCTTGTAGAGTTGAATTTTATCTCGCAAGATACGCTCGATGTGACACTGCGATTGCAGCGCGAACTGCGAGAAGGGGAGCCTATTAGCAATCGTGCATTGAAAAAAGAATTACGCAAAGCTGACATCACATTGCCTCAATTGCCCACTATCGATACTCAAAAGGTATTGCTTGGCGAATTGTTGGTCGAGTCTGGAGTGGTCGATGCTACTGCCCTTGAGCGTGCACTCAATGCCCAGCAGAACAATAGTTTGCCCCTTGGTCAATTTCTGGTAGAGACTGCAGTTATTTCAGGCCGTATTTTGAAACTGGCTCTTAATCTACAATTACTACTATTCAATAAAAAGACTACTCGCGAATCAGCTTGTCTAACACTTAGACAAGCACTTGAGCAAGAAGCTAAAAACGGCGATTTTAATCCAAGTGAAGACAGTTTCAGCTTTGGTGACTTTCTTACTGCCAGTAATTACCTAAATATCCAAAGAGAGCAAGAAGTAGTCTCTAAGCTTGAACAGGACGCAATTTTACGTGTGCGCATGCAACGCATGTTGCAGGATAAATCGGCAGGTAATGCTCAAGCATTAATGAAACTTGTGATAAAAAACAAAGCAGTCTTGCGCAGCTTGCTAATAGAAGTAATGCCAGAAGAACGCGAAGTGCTAGATTGCGCTTATATCTTGTATCTTATGATTTTGCAGAAGAAAATGACTTCGTGTCAGGCTATCGTCGATTTTACAATCAAGCGAAATCGAATAGTTTGTGCACAAAGAAGACCAGCTTAAATCTAGACTTTAGCGCCTGCTGTTTCAAGAACATTTAAAGCCGGGACACAGTCTCCGTCTAGATATGTGCTCAACTGATCAAGTGAGAATTGAATGCCGGAATAGAAGTCACCAAAATGACCATATTTGGAGCTTGCTTCGTCAAATCTCATTTCGTAAATCAGCTTCTTAAATACAAGTGGATCGTCTGCGTATAAGTCTACCCCCCATTCGTATTCGTCATAGCCAATCGAGCCTGAAATGACTTGGGTCACAAGACCATGATAAGTTCTGCCAATTTTGCCGTGTTCGAGCATTAGTTTGCCGCGCTCTTCATATGGAAGGGCGTACCAGTTTGTTTCTTCGCCACGTTTTTTATCCATTGGATAAAAGCAGACGTAACGACGCTCTGGAATGCGAGCAAATAATCTGCCGCCAAAGTGGGGACTTTTGGCTTGCTCAGCCACCATCTGGTCGAATGCTTGAATCCACTCAGGCGAATTGGCTTTGAGACCTTGATCTTTGAGTGTGGCATGAATTTTGCTTGTGGCTTCGTACATGCCAAGTTCGAGAATGGAAACGTACGAAGTGGCCGGGGTCAAAAACTCAAATAGGGGTAATTTGTCCACCAACGTTTGGGCATGAGCAAGACCTTCGTAGTCTCTGCTGTAATGAGTGAGCATCAAGTCGGCTTTATGACCAAGCATTTGAGCCAAACTTAAATCTGTGTCTTTGCCTTCTTTTAGTACAGACAATTTTTCTGTTGCCTGACTTACCATTGCTTTTTGTTCTTCCTGGGGAAGTCTATCCCAGGAGAAACGGTCAAAGTCGAACATGCGATGGAGGATCCACCAGCCTTCAAGTGATTCAGGAACGTTTGGATGACGCATTTTCTTTTCCTTTTAATTATGCAATTAGTGCTTCGACAAACAAGTCAGGTTCAAAGTCTCGGAGATCTTCCATTTTCTCTCCAAGTCCGATTAACTTCACTGGGATTCCTAAATCTTTAGCGATGCTAAAAACGATGCCACCCTTGGCGGTGCCGTCAAGTTTGGTCAAGATTACGCCAGACAAACTGCAAACTTCGCTAAAGACTTTTGCTTGTTGCAAACCATTCTGCCCAGTGGAAGCATCCAGCACAAGGAGCGCTTCTAGCGGTAAATCGCTTGCGTGTTTGTCGATTACACCGCGCACTTTTTTAAGCTCTGCCATCAAGTTTGTTTTATTGTGCAGTCGACCGGCAGTGTCAATTACAAGACAGTCATAATTTTCTTTTCGGGCTTTTTCAATTGCTTTGAAAACGACAGCACCAGGATCTGCTTTGTCTTCTAAGCGAACGATATCTACGCCAGCTCGCTGGGACCAAATTTCAAGCTGGGTCTCAGCAGCAGCTCTAAAAGTGTCTCCGGCTGCCATTAAAACTCTTTTTCCTTCTTGACGAAAGCGCCAGCATAATTTGCCGATGCTTGTCGTTTTTCCTGTGCCGTTTACACCTACCACAAAATAAATATTCAATTTGCCTGGTGTGTACTTGAGTTGGGACTTAGGCGCTTCATTCAATATTGAAAAGAATTCAGTCTTTAGAATTGAAGTTAACTCGTGGCTGTCCATGCTTTTGTTACGACAACTTTGACGTACATGCTCCATGAGTTTGTCTACATTGGCTAAGCCCATGTCTGTTCTAATTAGTCTGTCTTCTAAGTCTTCAAGATATTCTTCATCGACTTTCACTATTTTAGGAACTGGTTTGGGTGCCGGTTCTTGAGCAATTGAATCTTCTGAAATTGAATCTTCTGCCTCAAGCGGCTCTGTGTGCGAGATTTCTAGATTTTCGTCGGCAATTGTGTTTTTGGTTTTACTTAGAGCGCTTTTGAGCTTATTGAGCGTGCTGCCCCAAAAGCCTTTTGTTTCGCTGCTCATAGAGTTACTTCCTCAGCCGGAACTTCAGCAGCTATTTGTCTGAATTCAAGCGCAGGTTCATAAAGATCAGAAAGAACGCCATTTACAAAGCTTGCTGCTCTTTTGTCGGCAAATAGATTACACAACTCAACAGCTTCGTTAATTGCCACTTTTACAGGAATGTCGTGCATGAAAAATGCTTCGGTAATAGCAAGGCGCAGAATGTCTCGGTCTATGCCAACCATACGCTCCATTTTCCATTTTGCTTTTGCTTCGCGAATGCGGTCGTCAACTTCTTTTTCGTGTTTTATGTATGTCTCAAGCAGTGTCACTGCAAAGTCACGGACTGAAGATCGATCTTCGCGATTAAGTTCGATTTCTTGAGTGTGTTTGCATTTCTTGCATGTGCTTTTGACTTTTGATCTGCCGCTGTGTAGCGCAAGTTCTGGAATATCGAGCGATTCAGATAGCATGTTGACTGCCAATGCTAAACGCTCCAATTTGTCTCTCAAGTCGCCTGTGGTCACTTTTACTGGTTGTGTCGAGTGGACGCGATGAGCGTTTGATTCATGCTCAACTTCGGTCAATGTCATTTCTTCTGACATTTTCTCAATGTCTCTTGCCACATCACCTATAAGGGTTTTAGCGTGGTCGCTTAGCATCAAAATTGAATTCGCTACCAGATCTTCAAGCTCTTTCTTGGAGAGTTTGGCGACTGTAGTCTGGTCTTTTGCTACTTGACCCAGGAGCATGACCGCTATTTCACGTGCAATTCGTCTTGACATAAATGACCTATTGAAGACCTTCAATATAACATGCTCAAGCTTGTACAATTATCGAATGTCATTGCGCGTTACAGGTGGAGAAGCACGAGGCAGGCTGGTGGCGAGCCCCAGTGCTAGCAATGTGCGCCCAACCGCGTCTAAAGTTCGGCAATCAATCTTTAACATTCTTGGCCAAAAGGTGCAGGGGGCTCGATTTCTCGACTTGTTTGCAGGTTCCGGCATAATGGGTCTTGAGGCTCTCAGTCGCGGTGCTCAAAATCTAGTCTCAGTGGAGATGAATCCCAATTTATCGAGAGCATTGCAAAAGACCTTAACGCAATTCTCTTTTCAAGGCGATTTAAGAGTGGGCGATGTGAAGTTTGAAATTGCAAAACTGGCAAAATACGGCTTAAAATCCGACAAATCGCCTCGATTTGACATAATTTATGCCGACCCTCCTTATAAAAGTCCGCTTATGGAGTCGATTGTCGAGTTGATTTTCAGTAACGAAATATTAGCTTCAGACGGTATCCTTATTGTTGAGCACGCTAATACAAAAGATGCTCTTTGCCCAAAATCCTTCGATACTTTGGTCCTATTCGACAAGCGCGATTACGGACAAACAAGTTTGTCGTTTTTTAAATTTGGAGATTAATGCATGGCGTCTGAAAATCATTTGAGAATCGGCGATTTGCTCATGCATGCAAATGTGGTCAATTCATCGCTTATTGCAGACGCTCTTGTTAAGTATGAAAACAAAGGATTGCCGCTTGGAAAAGTGCTGGTTTTGTCTGGGTGTCTGGATGATTTGCAGTTGCGAAATGCGGTTGATTTGCAATTCATGGTTAACGACGGTCTTCTCACCCTTGAGTCTGCTGTTCAGGTCATGCAAACTGCTTTTGAAAAAAAATTAGATTTAACCGAAGCTTTCAGAGAAGCAAAAGTTTTACAACCAGAAGATCGCGAGACTAATAAGCTTGGTCAATTACTCTATGACAGTCATATTGCAAGTGAGACCTTGATTAATACTTGCCTTGAGTCGGCTCGCAAAACGTCATTGCCTCTTGGGCACGTTTTGTGTCAGCGAGGTTTTGTTTCACAAACTATCATTAACAAAGCTCTTTTGGTCCAGCAAGTTATTCGCAAAAATCAAATTACGCGCGAGCAAGGTATAGCGGCACTTGCCGCCGCCCAACAAAGAGAAAATACACTTGCTAAACTTCCTTCAAACCAAGGCTATCGTGCTCGCAATTTAAAAAACACTCCGCTTATGGGTTTTTTACTAGTTGAGATATGCGCATTGAGCGAGAGACGCTTGCGAGATTCTCTCCTTGCCTCGATTCTAGAGCGAACGACACTGGGTAATATTTTGCTCCAAAATAATTCCTACCAAAAGAATTTATTGCAGGCGGTGGTATCGCTGCAAGAAATGCTAGACAATCAGACTATTGAAGAACAAGCAGGAATGCGTGCTTTACAGGCTGTGTATAGTCAAAACATAAGTCTGGAGCAAGCTTGTGCTGAAGCTTATACATTCTCGCTGGATACAAATCATGCAGTGGAATTGATAGAATTATTGGCTGCCGCATCGATTATTGAAAAAAACAAACTGTCTAATTCGATTGTCGAGCGTTTATCCGTTAATTACAATCAAGTGTCATACGTGGCAAAGGAGCTTATTAGCGATGGCGTTCCAGCCGAAACTGTTTACACCGCACTAAGAGCAACGCAACTAGTCAAGCTTGCAATCATCAGTGACCAAGAAGCCATTTTGTATCTGGAGCAGGCGCACCAAGCGTCTATGCCAATTGATGAAGTCTTATACCTCAATGGAAAAACTCAGCGGACGCGCTTGAAGGAAGAGAAATAGAGCTATGAAAAAAAGAACAATTTTGGCTTTAGCCACCACTTTGGCATCAGCATCACTTATGAGCGCTGCTAATGTGCTTTGGGCAGCATCTGAAAATGAAGAACAAATCGAGACTCCATCTTTGTCTATACTTGTTTTGCCTGAAGGTGACGCTGATAGCCAACTCAAATTTTTAAAAGAAAAGCGCGAAGAGCTTGATAATCAAAGACAAAATTTAGAAGAGAAAAGGCTGAAGCTTGAAGAACCAAGAAATAAACTGGACGAGGTTCGCTCGCAACTACATGAAAAAAGAGTTCAACTGGACCTTGCTATGATGCCATTTCGCAAGCGCGAGCATCAGATAGACGAAGATAGAATTGCGCTAGATAAGCAACGCCAAACGCTTGAAGAACAGCGTGTTGCTTACGACAAACAAAGACAAATACTAGACGAAAAGCGCACTGCTCTCGACAAAATGCGTCATGCGGTGCAAGAAGAGAAGTTTCCTTTAGAAAAACAGCGTCAAGTTATAGATGAACAAGATCGCGAACTTGAATTGAAAAGATTACCTCTGGACAGACAAAGACATCAGATAAGCGAAGAGTGGCGTTTGCTAGACCTTCGCCGTATCTCTCTGGATAAAATGCGCAAAGCAGTAGAAAAGAAAAAAGAAACTAAAGGCTAAACACTAAGAGCAGCTCTCGCCTCTGTGGTGCTTGTGGTCAGTATCTTCAATGATTTCGATGCCATCAATAGGCATAGCGTTTAAATGACACATGTCGCTTTCGCTTTCTTGCTCTGATTTTGTAGGTTCAGCAGCTTCAACTTTTTTGGGGATATTTTCGCTTTTGGTCGAATCGCGCTCTTCCAGTGATTCTCCAGGAATGGCCATGCGTCCTGTAGTGGTAGATGGATACTTCAGGCGTTCGTGATGAAGTGTGCGCCATACGCGAACAAAGGCTAATTTGACTTGCTCTAATTCGTCGTAAGTGAGGGTTGACTGATCGAACTGACCATCTTCCCAGCGATTTTCAAAAACACGTGAGATTGCAGTTTCTACTTCGTCTTCGCTTGGATCTTTCATGCTGTGAGTTACGGCTTCTGAAACATCAGCTAACATCACGATAGCTGTTTCTTTGGAGGATGGTTTTGGACCTGGGTAGCGATAGAACATTGTATCTACATTTTCTTTGCCATCGCGTTGACAGGCTTTACTATAAAAATATGCCATCAAAGTGGTGCCCTGGTGCATAGGAATAAAATCGCGCACCGCTTTTGGTAGTGCATACTTACGCGCCAGTTCGATACCGTCTGTAACGTGTGCTAAAACTACATCTCGACTGTCTTCGGGAGTCATTGTATCGTGTGGGTTTTTAGCGCCCAATTGATTTTCGATAAATAATTTGGGCTTAACCATTTTGCCCACGTCGTGATACATTGCGCCTGCTCGAACTAGAACTACATCGGCTTTAATAGCTTTAGCTCCGGCTTCTGCTAGGTTAGCTACTGCCAGGCTGTGCTGGTATGTACCTGGTGCTTTCTCTTCTAGCTCTTTTAAAAGTGGCTGATCTGCTTCGGCTAACTCAGCCAATCTTTGAGGCGTGACCAGACCAAAAATATCTTCTAAAAATGGCATGACGCCTATGGCTAGTATAGCCAGCGCAAGACCTGCAAAAAATTCAAAAAGAGCAGACTGAGAAAGCTGAGTGAAAGAAGGAAATAAGTTGTCTTGCAAGTTTGTACCAGCAGGAAGAGTTAATGGTGCCGTTCCAAACATTGATAGAAACTGAGGCATGTCTGGCATTAAATGTATTAATGTCAAAGATAAAGTATATCCAACTGCTTGCGCGACACCGACCATAAATCCTGTAACAGTCAAATGTCTGTGGCGCGAATAGGCAAAAATGGCGGCCAATGAAGCAAAGCCAAGTGCCATCAAATGATTTATATCGAGCAGTCCATTCACCGCAACCAGTATCATTAGTGGCACAATCACAGCAAGCGAAACTCGTCTGCCAAAGAATATTGCCAAATTTAACGCCGCTGCAGGTAGTGGCACGAACTGGGGATAATCTCGACCAAAAGTGCTTGCAGATAGAAGTGCTACTATCACAAGCGAGAACATCAGACTAAGCGAATTTGAAGAGAAGAAATGACGCGGTTCGTAGTGAAACAATACAAGTGCAGTAAAAAACATAGCAGCTATTGCGGTGCTTGATAGTGCCACCAGAAGTGGCAAACTCATTTCTCTGGCGATACCCAAACTATGAAATGTTTTTGCCATTTCTTCACTTACAATGTCGCCTTTTTTGACCAGGATGTCTCCTTCCTTATATTGTTTAACAACAGGAGTGACACCACGCGATGCAGAGTCAGCCTTTTGTTTGGTGGCAACTGGATCTATGGCTAAATTTGGTTCAAGCGAATGTGAGATTACATTGGACATATTTTTGCGCAAACTAAAAGTCCAAGAGTCCGGAAGAAATTCAAATACTGTGTTCTTCCAAAATGATTTATGTTCGACTGGAAAACGCTTGAAGGACTTACTGAGCGATTGTAGAGCGATATTAATTTCGCCCGAAAAAGAATCTATGTTTTCTGGCAATACGCTTAAGCTTACAAAAAGTGCTTCTTTAGTTGGAAATTTATCTGGATGAATTTGCAGATTGGCAATTGCTTGTCTTTGTCCGTTTAGAATCGCTGCTATATCTATTGCCGGTGCTTTTGGAATTGCTGTTCGCTTCATTTTTTTTGATTTGGTTGAAAGACTTGGAGCTTGAAGTTTTAATTGAGGTCTACTCTTCAGGTCTGCCACTGCCTGCTCGAATTTGGCCTGCTCCATTCCTAATATGGATATTTGCTCATCAGCACTCAAATTCAGCTCAGAGATGGGTTTAATGCCTGCTTGTTGTAATTGCTTGACCAGACTAATAAACTGGTCGAGTTTAATTTGAGTATCTTTGTCTTTACTATAATCTTCCTGGAATGCGGGCACTACAAAGTGTTTTGCCGTTTGCATGGCCTCTTCGGTAGCATGCGAATCGATTACGGTGACACTTCGTGGCGCTTTTACATCGAGTGAGGCTACTGTGCCTGGCTCAATAGTGCGATTGAAAAAGATTGTGCATGTAAGAGCCAAAAAAATAAAGAAGGACCCGGTCACAATTGTGAGAATCCAGGCGAAGAATTCACCGCCCTCGGGCAACACTTCTCCCCGAACATTTTCTCTATGTTCAAGCCTGTCTTCGTTTTGGCTATTGTCTAAGGTGCTTGTGGGGGCTTTTTGCAAGATCTATTTGTGATCGAAAGAATAATACTTAGAAAGATTAGATAACAAGAGCTTATCTGTATTTTCCACCTATTAGGTATTCTTATATGAAATATGTAAAAAAATTTTTGAGGTGCCAATAAATTGAAAGTTCTAGTTACAGGTGCTGCCGGCTATATCGGCAGTCATTTGACCAGGCGATTGGCGCAAAAGTACAAGGGCGCTTTGATTGTGGGCTTGGACGACATGAGCGAAGGGCACAAAGAGTCCATTTTGTCTGGTGTGCATTATGTGAAGGGCAGTACTGGTGATTTTGAACTGGTCAAACGATTACTAATCGATCACAAAATAGAGGCTGTTATCCATTTTGCCGCCAGTGCCTATGTGGGCGAATCGATGGAAAAGCCTTTCAAATATTTTGAAAATAACGTAGTTAGTTCGCTGTCTTTGTTCAAAGCGATGGAAGAAGCCAAGGTTAAAAAGCTCATTTTTTCTTCCAGTTGCACAACTTACGGCGTCCCCAAAGAGATGCCCATAACAGAAGACCACAGACAAAGCCCGATAAGCGTTTATGGCACAACCAAGTATATGGTTGAGCTTGCGCTTAGAGCGCTTCATTTATCCAGTAATTGGTCTTATGTCACGCTGCGTTATTTCAACGCCTCTGGTGCAGACGATTCAGGTGAAATTGGCGAAAGCCATGACCCTGAAACACATATCATTCCGCTTGCTTTGCAGACCGCTCTTGGAAAACGAGATATCCTGCAAATATTTGGTGATGACTATGAAACTAAAGACGGGACTTGTATTCGTGATTATGTTCACGTAAACGACTTAGCTGATGCTCATTTGAGCGCGCTTGAGTTAATTTTGAACGATACGGTCAGTCACGAAATTAATCTAGGAACGTCAAGTGGTGCGTCTGTAAAAGACGTTATAGAAGTCTGTCAGAGTGTGTCAGGCAGAAGCATCAATGTGAAAGTAGCAAAAAGACGAGCAGGAGATCCAGCAAGCCTGCTTGCTGATTGTTCAAAAGCAAAATTTGTACTTGGTTGGCAACCAAAGTATGATCTTGATGCAATTGTGTCCACTGCTTGGAAGTGGGAATCGAATCGGAAGTATTGAGGAAGTCTTTTGGCTATTCTAAGAAGCGATGCTGAGCCTGGAAAGCGCGATTCGGGCAAATCCACTCAATCTGGTCAAACAGGTCAGACTGAGCGCTCGTCTGTGGTTAGTTCGCGCGAAACAAGCACGGATAAAAAAGCCGAATTGAATTTGAGACCCGAATCGCTCAAAGAATATATTGGGCAATCGCGTCTAAAAAATCTTTTTCAAATGTCTCTGGAAGCCGCTAAAAGCCGAGGCGAACCGTTAGACCACGTTCTTTTGTACGGACCACCCGGACTAGGAAAAACAACACTTGCTCGCATTCTTGCAAATGAAATGGGGGCTCGAATTCATGTTTCATCTGGGCCAAGTTTAGAACGACCACGCGATATCATTGGGTTATTGCATCAACTAGAACAAAAAGATGTTTTGTTCATAGATGAAATTCACAGGCTAAATAAAATAGCCGAAGAATTGCTTTACCCTGCTATCGAAGATTTCATGGTCGACATCACATCTGGCAAAGGTCATGCCACAAGGACATTGCGCTTACCTATTCCTCGTTTTACTTTGATTGGTGCCACCACAAAAGCAGGACGTATCTCAAAAGCGTTGCGTGACCGTTTTGGTTTTGTGCACAGGCTAGACTTTTATTCGCTTGAAGAGTTATCACTCATAGTGAAGAGAGCATGTAAACTGTTTAGTTTGAATATAGACGAAGACGCCGTAGCAGTCATCGCCGGCAGAGGACGCGGTACGCCTAGAATTGCAAATCGTCTTATTCGTTTGGTGCGTGATTATGTGCACTATAAAAATTATCCAGTAATCACAGTTGATATTGCTCATGAAGCACTCGATTCGTACCAAGTAGATAAATTAGGTCTGGATGCTACGGACAGGCGATTGCTTGAAATAATGATCGAAACTTATAATGGTGGTCCCGTTGGGATTGATGCATTAGCTGCCACCATCGGTGAGGACAGTGAAACTGTCGAAGATGTTTATGAACCATTTTTGATTCAAGGTGGTTTGATTCAGCGCACTTCCAGAGGTCGCATGGCCACTCCCAAAGCGTATCAACATTTGGGAAGAACAGTTCCTGCCATGCAAATGAATCTGGAAATGCTTATCTCCGAGGATGGCTCAGCGTGAAGAGTTTTTTCACAGGATTGCTTGTATTTCTAGCTGCATTTGTTTTTTTTGTTATTACGCCTGCATCATGCAGAGCCAATGAAACTTACATAGGAAATGCTCAAGCCCAGGAAGAAGAGCTTGCCATCGGTCGAGTAGTCGCAGTAGGTAAAGAACAACTCAATACCGAATTGCTTAATGGCACCGGCATGAAAAGCAGTGAGCAAATCGTACAAGTGAAAATACTGGACGGGATTTTGCGTGGCCGAACTTTTGAAATCAAGCACGAAATCACTGATAACCCTGCTTTCAATATCAAAGTCGCCCCCAACCAAGAAGTTGTGCTTGCAGTTAGTAAACAAGCAAATAATCAGTCCGAAATAAGTATTGCCGACTACCATAGAATGCCTGTAATAGCCTGGCTTGTGGCTGTTTTTCTAGCCCTCTTTTTGTTTTTCGGTCGAATGCAAGGCGTGAAAGCTTTACTTGGATTGATAGTGACTGTTTTATTAATTTGCGGAGTGCTTTTGCCTTTGAGCATGAAAGGAGTCAATCCGCTTTTGACCGCAATTGGAATTTGTCTTGTTTCTACAATAAGCATAGTCTGGCTCATCGGTGGCTTTTCCCAAAAATCAATTGCAGCAGTCACTGGCACTGTGGGCGGTGTGGTGGTGGCAGGTGTGACTGCGCAGATAGTAATTTGGCTTGCCCCTTTAACTGGACTGTCAAGTGAAGAAGCGCAAATATTGCGGGGCTCTGTACTTGTGCAAAGCCCCGAATTTTATAGTGGTCTTCTTGCTGCTGGGATGCTGATTGGGGCGCTTGGTGTAATTATGGACGTTGGTATTTCTGTAGCATCGTCAGTATCAGAAATTTCTAAAACCAACTCAGAACTTACGTTCAAGGAGCTTTATCAAGCTGGAATGAACGTGGGTCGAGACATCATGGGTGCCATGACTAACACGCTTATATTGGCTTATGCTGGTAGCGCACTTCCACTCATGCTTCTTGCTACACAAATTGCACCAAACAAATTGATCAATTTAGATTTGTTTGCTACCGAGGTTGCATCTGCTTTGTCCGGGAGTTTGGGACTGGTTGTAACCATTCCCATTACCGCTTTCACTGCTGCTAAAATGATGAGTCAAAACAGATCATGAGTAGAATTCTTTTTGGAGTAATTTTAGCTTCCACCGCAGCAGGTAGTATCTTGCTTGGTGGCGTTGTTATTGCCATCATGATGGCTTTAGGTTGCTGTTTGTGTGGTCGCGAATTCATCGGACTTGCAGAAGCCAAAGGCTATAAGCCGTCTAGAAGAATAGTAATGTTTATGATCGTTGCTTTTCACTTGCTTGCAATGCTTCCTGCTCTGCCTTTGGTAGTTATAAAATATACCGGCATTCATATGACATCGAGCGAGGCTCTGTCTCAGTTTCCCACTCTATTGACTCTGGGTATTTGTGCTTCATTCTTTAGATTGTTATTCAGGTCCGAACAGCCGCCTGCCACCATTGCCGATATCGCTTCGACAATAATGGGATTTATCTATGTAGGATGGCTTCCCGCTCATCTTGTTTTATTACGCAGCTTGATGCCCTCAAGCTTGGGCGACGTACATATTGCCAATCCATTACATCAACCAGGCTTGGCTTATGTCTGGGTAAGCTTGTTTATTATTTGGGCAACGGATGTGTTTGCATATTATGTGGGCAAAAAATGGGGTAAACACAAGCTTTTCCCCGAGATTAGTCCCAAGAAAACCGTAGAAGGGGCTGTTGGCGGTATGGTTGCCTCTGCAATTATCGCCACCATGGTTGTCTATGCTGCCGACCACTATTTGTTTAGTTCGCATCCATTTCAATATAAATTGTGGCAAGCACCCTTGATGGGAATAGTGGTCTCGATAGCTGCACAACTTGGAGACCTTTGCGAATCTTTGATGAAAAGAGATGCCGGGCTCAAGGATTCTTCACAAGCAATTCCTGGTCACGGTGGCTTTTTGGACCGTGGAGACAGTCTAATGTTTGGATCGCCTGTCTCTTTTTACTGGATAAAGATTGTAGTTCTGGGTCTGTATTAATATAATTGTAGAGACTGATTTTTTGGAGAGGTGGCTGAGTGGTCGAAAGCGGCTTCCTGCTAAGAAGTTGAACGGTCTTTAAAACTGTTCCGAGGGTTCGAATCCCTCCCTCTCCGAATTTTTTAAGAACTTGACAGTTACTCTTCGTCTTTGATGTTCTCTTCTTTGAAAGAAACCAGACGTTCACGCAAAGCTTTGATCTGTTTTGAGTGTTGCATAATATCGGTGACTGCTTGAATATTGTCGTTGTGCATCGCCACTTGAGCCGCAGCTCTGAGTGAGTCGAGCACTTGATCCAGTTCGCTCAGAATGTGAAAACAGCCATCGCGCACTACACGTTGACTCTGTTCCATAATTTGATTGAGCGCTTCAGGCGAGTCAAGCGGGTCTTCTATATTTGCGGCAAAACCATTTACCTCACCGCTCATCTGATAAGACTGATCGGTTTCATATTGTTCATATTCGCCGGCTTCTTGTTCGCCTGCCTCTTGTACTGCATCTTCAGTTGCAAAATCTTGATAGTTGATATCGTAAGACTCTTGTTCTTCAAAACCGCCTTCGCCTTGATCGTATTGTTGATTCTGGAACTGCTCATCGCTTACTTCTTCGCCAGAATCTGCAGATTCGCCATAGGATTGATACTCTGTCTCAACTTGATCATATTCGACTATTTCTTGAGCTAATTCGCCAGAATCTAAGATTTCGTGAGATTCTTCAGATTCAGCCGATTCGACAGACTCAGCCAATTCGACAGATTCGACAGACTCAACAGATTCAACAGACTGATTTGACTCAATAGACTCGTTTGATTCAAATAAATCTATCGATTCGTTGGATTGTGACAAGTTGCTCGATTCAAAATTTTCAGTCGCTTCTTCAGAAATCAACTCATCTTCGGATGACGAGTAGCTGTCGGCTTCGAGAAGTTCTTCATCATCATCAAACAAGGAAAGTGGGGTGGTTGGTTGTCCTTGAGCGGCTGTCTCAGCCAAAATAACTGATTCAGGCACTGGCGCTGCAGGCATAGAAGTCTGAGTGGAATTCGGAAATGGAACCACTGGAACTTGAGCGCTAGCAGTTTGTGCACCTGGTGTTGTATTTGGTGCTTGAAAAACTGATGGGGAAGTTGCAGGAAGAGGCGGAAGTGCTGCCATAGACGGCATGGGCGGTGGACTTGCCGGTGCTTGCAAAGGTGGAGGAGGAGGCGCACTCATGCCTAGATTTGAATTTGGAGCAGGTGGAGGTGGAGGAGCATTGAAAGGAGGTGCAGGTGGTGCGCCAAAACCAGTTGGAACTCCAGGTGGTGGCAATGGTCGTGCAGGTACACCTGGTGGCGGGGGAGGTGCCTGTCTTACTCCCGATTGAGATATTGGTGCAGCCACATTGGCGCTAGAAGCATTGAGCAGCGCGGCAAGTGATGTCGCTGACGTGGCAGGATTTGCGGCTGGAGGTGTTGGAGTTGGGGCTGGAGCTGGAGCCGGAGCTGGAGCCGGAGCTGGTGGAGGCAATTCAGGTGGAGCAAATGGGGCTTTGGGTGCGGTATTGAACGCTTGTGGTGTCACTATCGCGTTTTCGTCAGCTCCAGAATTATTCAATATTGAAGGCGGTGGAGATAACATCCCCTGACCCGGTCCTTGAGATGCACTTGATCCACCACCGAAAAGTCCTACTGGTGGAGCCAAGAAAGGAGGAGGCGATGCCGCATCTATATTGGTTCCAGATGAACTTGGATTTTTGAAATTGAGTTCTGGAGCTCCTGGCATTGAGAATTGCTGCACTGCTAGCGTTTTTTCTTGAGCAATGGTTGCTTGATTTGGCCTGTTGTAAAAAATCTGATTTGAGTTTGCTCCAGCTTCGGCTTGTGCGCGAGCTTCTTGCATTTTGTTCAGAATAAATTGTGATCTGGTCGAACTTTTTTGAGTCTGAGGCTGAGGAATATTTGGAGGTTGAAATGCCTGCGGTTGAGCCGAAGTTTGAGTCGGAGCAAATACATTGGCCGCCTCTGCGCCACCATTAGAACTTGCAGTTTCAGGCAAGACTTCTCCTGCAATAGCGGCTTGAACGCTGGCAGGCATGGTGAATACGGCTGCGGTTTCTTTTGTTTTACGCGGATTGAAGAAAGAAAAGCGCTCCGTAGCTGGTGCCTCACCGCGCGAAACACGCACGAGGTGTTCCACCAAATGTCTAATTAATCCCGGAATAACTTCTATAACAATGGGCTTGTTTTCAATCTGCCAGTTTCCAGGCGGACCTTCTTTCTGGGTTATTTCAAGATAAGCGGGAAAATCGCTCATTTTGTCATCAATGATGCTTGAAATAAAGTCGCTTGGAAGCAGGTGGACCGAGAGGTAGCCATCTTTGCAATATAAAATAAGAGCCCACATTCCAACTGAGATATGGCCACGCATTGTGCGAATCATCTCAAATGTATTATTAGGATTTGGTCGTTCTTTTGGTTCGCTTGGCCGTTCAAATTTAATTCTGAAATTGTCGTCAATTGGATTTTTATTCAATTCACTGGCAAAATTTTCAAAGTTTTGAAAAATGAAATTGAATAGATTAAATGATGAGGAAAGAGCCTGTGGACCAACATTGCTCGTAATCAGACTTTCCATGATATGACTTGAGACTGGGTCCATGGACGAAAGCCACATAGCCGTATTTGATGGTCTGGCGTTCGAGGTGGTTGTGCCGGCGTGAACGCCTGGCAGACCGGATGCATTTTGCTTGTCGTCTATCTCCATATGGAAATATTTCCCAAGGATACCCCAAAGAAAACCCCAGGAAGTAGAATCAAATAGAGCGGCGTATCTAATTAGCTGTTGACATCAAAGCAAAGAGTCAGAAAAATAATGGACGGCTTCAAAAAAAAGATAAAAACCGCCACAGGCAAGAAGAATCCAGACATAGAGCTTAAGCAAGCTTCTAAAGATAATGAATTGGTAAAAGTCTCGAGTACAGATGAAACAGCCAAAAAGCTAGAAGCGCTTGAGGCTGAAATATGCAAAGAAAATAAAAAACAGTCTAAAAGTAAGCCAGCGCAAGCACCTACTTATAAAAGTCCGCCCCAAGTAAAAACGGACCAGCCAGGACAATCAGGTTCAATGGTGTTTTACCTCATACTTTTTCTGACTTTGATTATTGTCAAGATTCCGGCGCTATCTTTCATTTTTATCCCGCTCAATCAGTTCTCGACCCTGATACATGAGCTCAGTCACGCCTTAGCCACGGTTTTGACCGGAGGTCATGTTAGTGGAATGACAATTGTTCCTGATGGAATGGGGCATGGCGGGCTGACAATGTCGCAAGGTGGTTTGCGTTTTATTATTGTGCAGGCGGGTTATATGGGAACCACGCTCTTTGGTTGTGCCCTGGTGGCTTTGAGCAAAAATCCTAGATTCTCTAAAATGATTTTGCAGGGTCTTGCGCTCATGACTCTTCTTTCTACCGTCTTTTTTATCGGACCCGGGATTCTTTCCGCTTCTTTTATACAGTCGATTTTGAGCGTCGTTGTTGGTCTATTGCTTGCAGGCGCAATGTATTACGCTGGAACCAAGCTAAAGTATGCCCAAGCGCATTGGCTAGTGCTTTTCTTGGCTATAAACGTGGCGATGGATAGTCTGAATTCCATTTGGACGGTCATCGGCTCGTCACTTAATCCGTTTGCAGCATATTCTGATGCCACCACTATGCAGAATAATTTTTTTCTGCCTGCTATTTTTTGGAGTTTGCTCTGGGCTTTGACATCAGTCGCCATGCTGAGCTTTACTATCTGGAGAACGCATGCTTTTTCATTTGTGCCCAAAAAAACGGATTTGCCTAAGTGACCTTAATTGAGTGTGTGCCTAATTTTAGCGAAGGTCAAAACGCGCACACGCTTGATGAAATAGAAAAGGCAATCACTAGCAATAAATATGTTCATTTGTTAGGTCGTGAATCTGGTTATAGCGCTAATCGCTCTGTTTTTACTTTTGTGGCAGAGCCGGAGCAAATTGTCCAAGCTGCATATCAGGCTATTTCTGTTGCATCTAAGTTAATCGATATGCAAGTGCACAAAGGAGAACATCCAAGAATCGGAGCATGTGATGTTTGTCCTTTTATTCCGCTTGATGAAAAGCCAGAAAGCATGGACATTTGTATAGACGCTTCGCTCAGACTGGCAAAATTAGTTGGTGAAACGCTAAATATTCCTGTGTTTCTTTATGGTGAGTCCGCTAGTGACATTGACCGACGCGAGTTGGCAACTCTTCGCAAAGGCGGATATGAAGGACTTGCAGCAAAAGTAAATGACAAGAATTATCTTCCAGATTTTGGATCAGAAATTTTCAACGCCCGCTCTGGTGCCACCGTAATTGGTGCGCGTCCCATATTAGTCGCCTACAATATAAGTTTGAACACAGATTCGCGCCAAATCGCAAAGCACATAGCAAGACAGCTAAGGGTGGCTCGTAGTTCCAATGAAAATGGATTAAAAACAGTGAAGGCGATAGGTTGGGTAATAGATGATCCAAATTATCATTGTGCTCAAATATCGATGAATCTGATGGACTACAAAACTACTGGCTTATTTGAAGTTTTCCAGAAAGTGCAATCTGAGGCGCAAGCAGTTGGAGTTAGGGTGACAGGAAGCGAAATTGTTGGGCTTGTGCCACTTGCCGCTTTGCTTGATGCGGCTCTTAAAACTGGAAGCACTTATCAAGATGCACCCACAGAGAAGCTGGTTGCAAGAGCAATCGATTATCTTGGCTTGAATATGCACTACTCTTTTGAACCGGAAGCCAAGATACTTGATTTTGCTCTAAATAAGCTTGGAGCAATAGAATTAGACTCGAAATGAGAGTAAAATTTCTCGACACGGCATAAACTCTGTAAAAGCCTGACATGTGAGGTCAAAATGGGAACCGTAACTGGAGAAAACAAAGTGACTGTGCACGCCAATGAATGGGAAACAGCCGATTTCAAGATGGCTCAAACATTTTTGGATCGTGCCATAGCTGGGATGAAAGTCGATCCCGATATTCTTGCACCACTCAGACATCCAAAGCGGGCGTTGACTGTCATTGTGCCGATCAGACTCGACAACGAATCAGTCAAGACTTTTATTGGTTATAGAGTTCACCACGACTTGGCTAGCGGCCCTGGATCTGGTGGTTTGCGCGTAAGCCCCACGCTCGACATGGGCGAAGTAGCATCTATGGCCATGCTCATGACTTGGAAGTGTTCACTTATGAATTTGCCCTTTGGGGGAGCTCATGGAGGAATTCGTTTAGATCCAAAGGCGCTAAGCTCGCATGAGCTGGAGCGTGCCACTCGTAGATACACTTCAGAAATTATAGATTTGATTGGACCAGCAAAGGACATAATAAGTCCCGACTTGAATACCAATTCGCAAACTATGGCTTGGATTATGGATACATTCAGCGTAAATCGCGGTTATACCGTTCCATCCATTGTCACTGGCAAGCATGGAGCCATCGGTGGTTCTTATTCGACAGCGTCTGCCACCGGACACGGGGTGGCGCTTGTGACAAGAAATGTTCTTAAAACGTTTTTGCCCAAACTATCTGCTTCGCCTACTGTTTCCATCCAGGGTTTTGGTCAAGTAGGATCTGCCTTAGGCAAGAGCATGATGCAGATGGGATACAAAATTGAGGCTGTATCAGATAGTAGTGCTGCTATTAAGGCATCTAAAGGTCATGCTCTCGATTTGGAGGCGCTTGCTGAGTTTAAGAACAAAACCGGCTCTGTAAAAGGATTCCCAGGAAGCACAGCAATTGGACTAGACGAAATTCTTACTCTAGACGTTGATGTCCTGGTACCATGCGCGGTGAAGGGACAAATTCATAAAGATAATGTCTCTCAAATAAAAGCCAAGCTCATTGTTGAGGGGGCTGATGCTTGTATCACACCTGAAGCAGATTTGGTGCTTGAGAAAAATGGAATCGTAGTTGTGCCTGATATTCTGGCCAATGGCACTGGTGTAACAGTTTCGTACTTTGAATATGTACAAGGATTGATGCGCCTTTTGTGGTCTGAAGAAGAAACTTTTTCTAGATTAGAGATGTTGGTCAATAAAGCTTGCGATAAAGTCTTTGCTGTAGCAAAAGAATATGACTGCTCTCTTAGAATGGCTGCTATGCGTCTTGCCATCGATCATGTAATGGAAGCCCGTTGGTTGAGAGGTCTCTATCCTTAGTGATACGAGCAAAGAAAAACGCTATAGCTCTTACTGCGTTCTTCATAATACTGGTTGGCATAGGTGAATTTACCGACTGGCTTCCGCTTGGACGTTTGTGGAAACAAAGCCAGATGCACACCGTGCAGGATTGCAGAGTGAATTTGCTTACCACGCCAGATTTGCAGAAGATTGGCAAAAAAATAACTTCTATTGATAGATACGCTGATTTTGAACAAGTAGGCAAAAGTGCTTTTTTTCGCGTCGAAACGTTGGGAAAGAAATGCACTTTTTATAAACTAAGCGAGCCCGATTATCAGTTTGAACCTATAAGCGACTTGAATTTGATGCGGCCGTTCGCTTTGGTTGAATTTAATGTGGACAAGGGCAAACTTCGAATCAACGTAAATGACAAGTTAGTTTCAAGTCTTAGTTTGGGTTCGGAAAAGTATACAAACGAAAATGCTCAAATTAAGCGAACAAGTTCTGAGTTAGGCACTTTTGTGGTGCGATTACAAGACAAAGCTGACTCGGTTGGATATCTAGCTGACTTGAACAAACCAAAAATAGAATGGCTAAAAGGCTTATCTAACTTGTTATTTAGCGCAAGCGACAAAGCCGGACAGAGTCTTATTGTAGTGGATAAAAAAGGCAATTTCGCCAGAGCCGACATTGAGAAAAATGTAGTCAGCGTAAAGCCTATTTGTATATACAGAGAGGAATTCGATGATATCAAATATAGTGCTAAGGCTGAAGCTCTGATTTTAATCGATCGCTTGCACTCACAACTTACTATTTTGGATGCGAAAACAGGAGTCAAGCGAGGTACTTTGCCTCTTGCTAAAGGAGAGCAAGTAAGCGTTATTTCTGGTACGGAAGGTGCGATACTGGATAACAAATTAATAGATTTAGTCACTGCTGTGATAGTTGAAGAATTGCCTGGATTTTGCAAGAAAAGTATTTTTACGGTCGATTTCAATAACAAAAGGCTCTATTATTCGTCTTGCGAACTGGGTAAAGATAGCCAGCCTAAGGCTGCGGCTACATATCTGTCTTCTTATGATTTGCACGAAATGAAAATGGAGTCGCAAGTCGATCTAGGAGAAAAAAGCGCCGGCGCTGAAGAAAAACTGAAAAGAGAAGACGAAGTTAAATCAATCTTTCTAGATCATATGAATAGACTAATTGTATTAACGGTGCCTATTTAGATAGTTTCTGTAATAGCATGGCGGTGTTGTCTTGGGTAGTCAGATGAGACCAAGGCAGTATTTCGTTTCTTGGTATTTCTCTGTAGGCATAATATTGCAAATCTGGACAGTTGTGTGGACGCTCGCGCAGCGCTTTTCTCCAGGAGCCAAGACTTTGATTTTCGATATTTATTGTGTTTAAAATTGGTGCCAGCCTGCGGTCCCCTCGTGACAGCAAAGCTTGAATATCGCTCCATTTATTACTTTCTGGTCTTACTTCAATACCAATTTTAGCCATAGCTTTGCGCATAAATTCAATTTTGTCGCCCGCTTTTTCATCTCGGCCAAGCCATTGAAAAGGTGTCTGGGCCTTGGGCACAAAAGAACTTACGCCAAGAGTGAGTTTCAGTTTTTTGTGGGTCTTTTTAAGACGGGTCAATAATGCCACCGTTTCATCAAGATCCGCTTGTTCTTCATGGGGTAGTCCGACCATAGTATAAAACTTAATTGCCACTAACCCACCCTCTTCAGCAGCAGCAAGACAGTCTTCTATTTCTTTGGTGGTGAGATTTTTTCTGATTAAGTCTCGCAAGCGTTGAGAGCCTGACTCAATTGCAATAGTTATAGATCTTTGTCCCATTTGACTCAATTTGCGCGCAATCGGCTCAGTTATAGTGTCTGCACGCACAGATGCTATCGTTACCTGAAGACCTTTATCGACCCTTTCATATAAAGTCTCAAGTATTTCTAAGAATTTAGGATGTTCTGAAATACTGGGTCCCAATAATCCTACTTTTTTTGTGTATGGCAATATTTTATCTACGGTATCGCCAATGGTATCTACAGAGGTGAAGCGAACTGGCTTGGTTAGGTAGCTTGCCAGACAAAATCCGCACTCCTGCGGGCAGGAGCGGATTATCTCCATAAGAAATGAATCACCCCAGGTGGTTTTGGGCGAAAGAATTTGGGTCTGAGCAATATAGTCTTGCGGTGGTTTGAATATCAGTTTTTGGGGCTGATTATTTAATCCCAGATGGTTAGACTGAATGCTGGAGATTGGCCCCGATTCGCTTTGATAGTTAAATTCAAAAGCCGATGGAATATAAATACCTGGTATTACAGCCAGTGCTTCTAATTTTTCACGCCTGGTGGCATTCTCATTCAGATTTTTTAAAATCTCAATAAAAGTAGGTACAGTTTTTTCTGCATCACCAAGGAGTATGACATCAAAAAGATGGGCAAAAGGCTCTGGATTAGCAGTTAAAACCGGACCGCCACCAAAAACGATGGGGTCGTTATCTCCTCTTGCACTTGAGTCTCTTTCGATTTTGTATTTGTCCAGAATATGGACCATATTAATGAAATCAAGTTCCCAGGAGAGTGTAAAGCCAAAATAGTGGCAGCGTGACAAGTCGCCTTCGTCCATATCGGTGAAGCATCGTTTGACAAGTACAAGGGGGTCCTGTTCTATCAGCCACCAGACCAATTGATAACCAAGCCCGGTCATTCCAATAGAATATGTGCCAGGAAAACACCAGGCGAGCTCGATGGCTGCCTGGCGCTTGTCAATATATGGAGCAAGTCTGATTTCGTCTTTGAACATAACCGCAAACGGCTTGAGTTAAGCCATATTGACAGTTTAAACCATATTAGCGTCTGGTTGCGGGTAGATGTTTCATCCAGTCGGATTCAAGAGCCTGGATAAAGCTATGAGCTTCAAGCACATCGTCATAATTGATTCGAGGCTTGGCTTGTAGTCTTGATTGGTCGGCTTTGGTCCACTCACCATGGCGAGGTTGGCATTTAGGCGGACGAGGTGTCGTGCCTACTATTGCCACTCCAAGAGGATGTCCGCATGATTGACAGGTGACCCGCACGACGAGGACGCCGGGTTCTTGCCTGAGCAGCTCTATCCCCTCTTGCCTGAAATGCCGCAAACATGATTTGCAGGATTTCTGCTGGAAGTATTCTTGAATTGCCTGGAAACCACCATTGTTTTCATGGTCGCTTGCCATTGTGTCCGTCGATTCTAGGTTTTGTGTGTCAAAATTCTGGTCAATTTTTTATCACGTTATGTAAATAGAGCCAGTGAGAAGGATTATACTGAGCGAATTCAATTTCTGCAAAATCCGGACGATATTTTTCCGAATTCTGCTGATAATACTATCTCTGATACCACAACGCCACCACTAGGAGAAAACACAGATGACGCATATTGAAGAAATATCGGCGATGGAGATCCTCGATTCACGCGGGAATCCAACGGTTGAGGTTACTGTCGTTTTGGCCAATGGTGCCGCCGGTAGAGCCGCGGTGCCATCTGGTGCATCGACTGGAAGTTTTGAAGCTGTGGAACTAAGAGACAAGGATAAAAACAGATATGGCGGCAAGGGAGTCCTTACAGCCATCAGGAATATACACGAGATAATCGCTAAGGGGTTGGTTGGTGCAAGTGCCATGGAACAGACTCTGATCGATCAAGAATTGAGAAGGCTAGATGGGACGGATAATAAATCTAAGCTTGGGGCTAATGCCACCCTTGGTGTCAGTCTAGCTGTGGCTAAAGCAGCAGCAAACTCCCTTGGAATGCCACTGTTTCGATATATCGGTGGAGTATCCGCGCGTATTTTACCTGTTCCTCTTATGAATATTCTCAATGGTGGCAAACACGCTCAAGATGGTGTGGATTTGCAAGAGTTTATGATAGTCCCTCATGGTGCACGTTCATTTGCTGAGGCTCTTCAGTGGGGAACAGAAATTTATCACGCACTAAAAGCGGTACTACATGATAAAAACTTGAGCACCGGGGTTGGTGACGAAGGTGGATTTGCACCATCGCTTGCCACTAACGAGGAAGCACTTGAGCTCATTATGCAAGCCATCGCAAAAGCAGGCCTAAAGCCAAAAGATCAAGTTAGCCTTGCGCTCGACCCTGCCTCAACTGAATTTTATGAAAAAGGTAAATATCACTTAGCCACTGAAAAAAGAACTTTAACTAGTAGCGAGATGGTGAAGTATTGGCAAAAGCTAGTGAACAATTATCCAATCGTCAGCATTGAAGATGGAATGTCTGAAGAAGACTGGGATGGATGGCGGGAATTGACCGACGCAGTCGGTAGTCAAGTGCAACTGGTGGGAGATGATTTATTTGTCACCAACACAGAGCGATTAAAACGTGGTATCGACCTTGGTGTCGCCAATTCTATATTGATCAAGCCAAATCAAATTGGAACACTGAGTGAAACTCTGGAAGCTATACTTCTTGCTCAGGAAAACGGCTATACCAATATACTTTCGCATCGCTCGGGTGAAACGGAAGATTCAACTATTGCCGACCTGGCTGTCGCTATGTCTTCTGGTCAAATCAAAACCGGCGCACCATGCCGATCCGAGCGAACTGCAAAATATAATCAACTGCTTCGAATCGAAAGAGATCTGGGACGCACGGCCGTATATAAAGGAACAAAAGCGTTTGAGCGTGCAACAGATAAAGTTGCGGTCAAAATGCACTAGTAGTGCTGATTACAGGATTACTCGTAGCTCTGGTCAATAAAGATTTAGTTCGGTATCTCCCCAGGTATCGTCCATCAATATATTGATCGATATAGCTCTGGCATTCCATTTTGTTTTCGGAAACTTGAATAAAGTGATCTCTTGAGCGGCATGCCCATGATCCGCCTTGAACTACGCTTTGCCCAAAGTAATAACTGGTTCGGTCCACTTTGGCTTCTTGGGGATTCCAACTGAGAGTCGATATTTGAGTTTCAACCCATCCTGGTTGAATCCATTGACCAGTCACTTTCCCGGTTTTGTCAGGTACAAATTGTATATCGCAAGCAAGACTGGTCCCCTTCGCTACAGTGTCAACTTGTGAGTCAACGACGGTGGTTTGGCAATGCCAGACGCCTACATAGTTATCTGGAAAGGAGTTGGATGCTTGTGGTTGAGAATTCTCTTGAGGTTGCGCTTCGACTTCTTTTATTTGCTCAATATGTCCGCTAAGCAGTTTAGCCTCGGCTGGTATAAAACTGACCCAAACGAAGGCAAGCAACAAAGCCGAATATTTGATTATTGATGTGCGTTTGGACGGCATGATGGTTATTTTTGTGTCCGGAAGTCAAGCTATATTCCTATTTTGCCCGCAAATGCTCGAAGTTCGCGCTCAATTTACCTCTTGACAATACCAGCCATCAAAATTTAATGCAATATTACGACATCGGGTTTATGCCATTTTTAGTGGTATAAATCCCATATTTTCTAATCTACATATAGAGGACTAGCCGGTGACTAAAACAATGCCTAAATGTGAAATCAAAGACCCTAAATTGGCCGATAAAGGCAAACAGCGCATTGAATGGGCTGACAGAGACATGCCCGTACTGGCTATTATCCGTGAACGCTTCGAAAAAGAGCAGCCTTTCAAAGGTCTGAGACTCTCAGTTTGTGCACACGTCACTACTGAAACTGCCAATCTGGCTCGTACACTCAAAGCTGGCGGCGGAGACTGTGTGCTTATCGCATCCAATCCTTTGTCCACTCAAGATGATGTAGCTGCTGCTCTAGTTGAGCACTGGGGTATGTCTGTATTCGCCATCAAAGGCGAAGATATCCCTACTTATCATAGACACATCAATTTTGCCCTTGATCACAAACCGCATTTGATCATCGACGATGGTTCTGACTTGGTTGTAACTTTGACCAAAGAAAGACCTGAGCAAGTGAAAGAAGTTGTTGGTATCACCGAAGAAACCACTACTGGCATCACTCGTTTGCAAGCAATGGAAAAAGACGGAGCACTGAAATTCCCTGCCATGGCTGTGAACGAAGCTCAAACCAAACACTTATTCGATAACAGATATGGTACCGGTCAGTCCACACTCGATGGTATCATCCGTGCTACCAACAGACTTTTGGCTGGACGCACATTGGTTGTAGTTGGATACGGATGGTGTGGTAAAGGTACTGCCATGAGAGCTCGCGGAATGGGCTCTAATGTAATTGTTTGCGAAGTCAATCCAATTCGCGCAGTTGAAGCTGTGATGGATGGATTCAAAGTAATGCCGATTAGCGAAGCTGCGGCTGAGGGAGATGTGTTTGTGACCGTTACCGGCAACAAGCACGTTATCGACAAAGCTCATTTTGAAAAGATGAAAGACGGGGCAATAGTTTGCAACTCAGGTCACTTTGATCTCGAATTGAATTTAGAAGCTCTGCATAAAATGGCTAAGTCATCCAAAGAAGTTCGCGCCTACATGCAAGAATACGAATTGTCTGGCAACAGAAAAATCTATGTACTTGCAGAAGGACGTCTCGTTAACTTGAGTTGTGCTGAAGGTCACCCAGCATCAGTGATGGATATGAGTTTTGCTAACCAGGCTCTGGCTCTGGAATATTTGGTCAAAAACAAATCAACATTGAAAGCTGGATTGCACAAACTTCCAGAAGTAGTCGACCATGAAATTGCAGCTCTCAAGTTGAAAGCTTTTGGAATTTCAATCGATACCCTGACACCAGAGATGGTGGAATACATGAACTCCTGGACACATGGAACATAAGCCCCTGAGCTAGTTTCAATAAATTAAAAGACCGGGTTTGAATTTCAAACCCGGTCTTTCATTTATATATTGGTTAGTGAGTAACCAGTTTTAGTTTATTTTCTGGAACATGTAGCCAATTCCGCGAGCGGTCAAAATGAGGTCGGGATTGGACGAATCTTCTTCCAGTTTGGAGCGCAAGCGACTTATATGAACGTCGACTACTCTGGTATCAATTCTATGATCTGGAGGATAAGCCCAGACTTGTTGCAGAATTTCACCGCGTGAGAAGGGGCGACCCGAGTTTGTTACAAGCAATTCGAGCAGACTGAATTCCATACCGGTTAATCTGATGCGCTCGTTCTTGCGAGTGACTTGTCTTTTGTTCAAATCTATCTTTAAATTTCCGACTGTAATCACATTAGCGCTTCGGCTCATGCCAACTTCTTGTTGACGCTCAACCGTTCTGCGCAAGACTGCTTTTATGCGAGCTTCTAATTCGCTTGGGCTAAAGGGTTTGACCACATAGTCATCGGCGCCAATTTCCAGACCCTGGATTCTATTTGATACGTCTGCTACGGCAGTCAACATAATGATGGGGGTGTCAGCGGTCTTTCTGATTTCGCGACAAACCTCATAGCCATCCATTTTAGGAAGCATAACGTCGAGAATTACCAGGTCGGGTTGAAAAGCGGCAAACTGCTCTAATGCTTCTTGACCGTCAGCGGCGGTGACAACGTTATATCCAGCCAGTTTCAGTCGTGTCTCAAGAATTCTGCGAATTGAAGCCTCGTCGTCCACGACCAGAACTTTTTCTTGCTCATTACTACTTGTCTCGGTCACTTTTAAATCTCTCTTGGCTAGTAAAACTAATGCGGAACTTGTTCAAGTTATTGGAGTATATAACATTCCCCGCGCCAATTTATTTATAAGGAATTACATTCAACTATTAAAGGTAGGAAGTGACCCTTGTCCTAAAAAAACTTAAGAATGGCTCAAGTCATGCAAGATTCAGTCAAGGGGCGGATAAGTACAAAACTTAATTATGCGACGCAACGGGCGAAATTGTAGCGAACAAATGGCTATGCATCCGATAGTGACTGGCTTTGCATCGTATTGCGAAATGATATGCACTGAGTTTGGTATCACTTCGTTAAAATGCTTGACATCGCCCGAGGTGCCAATAAATGCACCGCATTTGGTTGTCATATGGGGCTTTGCAAAATGCCGCAACATATCACCGGCACCGGTTTTTCGGCAGTGGTGCAAGCTTGAGCAGATGCCAAGTAAAAAATATGCAAAACCTGTGATGGCTCTTATAAAAGGTAGGTGCACACATCTGGCAGTCATGCTAAACTGCTGACCTGGTTGGATCAGAAATCAAAAATCCCAAACGAAATTTTTTCTACATTATTGTAGGAGTTGGCACTTACTAAATTGCTTCCCACTTAGACGAGAATCTAAACAGGGAATTGGGAGCTAGATAGAGGGAGAGTGGAATGAATAAGCCCAAAATGAGCTTGGCACTTAGCGCGTTAGTAGCGCTATCGGCAGCTTCGCAAGCGGCACAAGCCAAAGCACCGTCGTCTGCAATATGGCAGAAGATGGCTGGTGTGAATGAAGCGCCAGTACAAAAGAAAAACGACAAGACCGCTAAAAAATCGGTCAAATCCGCAAGAAAAGCACAGCCCGTCACCGTGGCGAGCAACCCAGGCGCCTTAGATCAGTCGCACTCAATGCTCTTCATTCCAGGCTTTGGCAAAGACAAAGCTGGCGCGCTGAGCACAGACAGTGTACCTGCTGCGGCTCTATCCATCCATCCATCACTCCCCGCCAATATCGATTTAGCACCTGCTGCTTCATCTGATTCCTCTTATAGCGAATCTAATTCCTATGGTTCGCAACGCACACTGAGCGAAATTCCTACAAGCGAAGATCTCAATGTGTTGAAAGCTCCCGATGGTGTACTTGACGGTGTCAAAACTGCAAATGATATCTCGGCGCTTCCAGACAACTTGTTGGCTCAAGCTGATAGCGGTGACATCGTCGCCACTCCGATACCGCCAGTAGTGACAGGAACTGTTGAACTTGAAGAGTTCAAGCCGACTAACATAATTGATGTTGCGGTATCAAAATCCCGTACCTTTAAAATGCGTAACAAAATTGTCAGAACATCCATTTCGGATCCTGGCGTTGTTGAACCTGTAGTTATCTCGGAAAACCAATTGGTTCTTCTTGGTAAGTCGCCAGGTCGTGCCACCATGGTGCTCTGGGATGATGCCGGTAACTCATCTGCAATAGATGTACGCGTTACTCGCGATTACACTCAACTGCAATCAACCCTTCGTGAAATCGATCCTCGTATTATCGTCAAGACCTACTCGGTCGGCGGTTCTGATCGTGTCGTTCTTCTAGGCGACGTCGACCACCCTGAATCGGTTATTCGTGGCTTCGCTGCATCCAACGTATATATGGATGACCGCGGCATGAATATTCAAGTTGCTAACAACCGCTTGATAAACGCCAGAATCGGTGAAATTGGTGGCGCTGGCGGTGGCGGTGCTGGCGGTGGCGGTGCTTCCGGTCAGTTAGCGCAACTTAACAGCGTAGACACTTACACTTTCTTCCCCAACGTGAACAACAACATAAGCTTGGCTCAAGCCATCACATCTGATGGTGGTCGCGTAACAAGCTTGATCAAAATCAGAAAAGTTCCTCTGATCGCGATGCACGTAACCTTCATGGAAATGAACACATCGGCTGCAAGATCACTTGCTATGTCAATGGGTATTGGTTTTACCGGTTACGGATTCAGCTTCGGTGTTGGTGGTTCTAATGCTGGAAACGGTGGAAGTTACTTAGCTGTTCGTCCAGGTACCTTCAACAGAATTCAGACATTCGTTGCGCCAGGTACACCAACTGGAACCGTTCCCTTTGCTGGTTCGGCAAGCCCCGTAGTCTTCTTCAACCCGGCTGGTGTTGGAACGGTCAACGCCATTGGTCAACCCATTCTTGCTTCAGCCCCTCCAATTCTTGCTCAGCAAGTATTGCTTGGAGCTCCTGGTGGTGCGGCGTTTGGAGTTCCTGGTCTAGGTAACCTGTTCTCGGCGATTTCAACCATTTCGCCAAACAGTAATTTCAAGTTATCTTTCAACCCTACCGTACAAGGTATTATTGCCAACAACCGTGCAAGAATCCTAGCTGAGCCCACAATTGTTTGTATCTCTGGAGAGCGTGCTTCTTTCTTGGCGGGTGGAGAAATCCCAATCGTTCAGACTGTAGCTACCGCTGGTACCGCTCAGATATCTATCACCTATGAGCCATTTGGTATGAGAATCAATTTCATTCCGGTTCTTATGGAAAACGGCTCATTGAACATAGAAATCTCTCCTGAAGAGAGAATTCTGTCTAACACTTTTGCTTTCAACTTCCCTGGTTCTGCAACTTCTATTAGTGGATTCACTACTAGAAAAACTCAGACTATGGTTGAAATGAAGCCTGGACAAGAATTATTCCTATCTGGCTTGATTACAAACAACAGCGGTCGCGAATTGAGCAAATACCCGATTCTTGGTGAAGTACCAGTTATCGGTGCCCTGTATCGTTCTAAAGCATTCAACAAAAACGAAAGTGAATTGGTTGTTGCTATTCGTCCCGAAATAATTTTGCCAGGAACACCAGGTCAGCTTAAATTGCCTGAGGAAATTGGACGAGTCGAAGGACCGCGTGACATGAATATGTTCCAGGTTGAGCCGACCGTACTTGACGAACGTCACTACTCATCTGGTAGAGCCGAGCGTCACCAAAAGACATCACCAACCTTGCCTGAAGGCGCACCTATTCCAGACAACAGATAATCTCGAGAAATCGTGAAAGCATTTAATGAGCTTAGAGGGAGATTCGAATGAATAAGTCAACAACAAAAGGTCTGGCATTGAGTATGTCGCTTTTTGTCACGCAAGTGAGCTTCATGGCACAAGTCAGTGCCAAAGACGCGATCTGGCAAACACTATCAAACTCGAGCACGCCAAGTAAGGCACCTGCTCAAAAGAAAAAATCAGTTAAAAAGGCAACTGCCAAAGTTGCTACAAAGCAGGTCGCTAATCAAGGTCAAATAATGCTCTTGATGGGGAACGGCTCTGACAAAAACAGCGAACCAGCTCCTGCTGCTGCTCTTAGCATTCATCCAGGACTTGCTGCTGACGTCCCAGTCGTATCTGAAATCAAGCCAGTGCCTGTAACTGCATCGACACCAGAAGGTGTTGAGCCGCTTGAGCTTCAATTTTCACCCAAAAATCAGTTCAAATCAAAACAACTTTTGGCTCAGTTGGCACCAGATACAGTAATTTCACAAGCCTCTGGATCTGACGTAACTGCCATTCCGATTCCGCCAGTTGTAACTGGTGCTGTCGAGATGGAAGAGTTTAAGTCAACTAACGTAATTGATTTGAAAGTATCTCAATCAAGAACCTTTAAGCTCAGAAACAAAGTTGTAAGAACTTCAATCTCTGACCCAGGTATTGCAGAACCTGTAATCATTTCAGAAAACCAAATGGTATTGCTTGGCAAATCGCCTGGTACAGCCACAATGGTTTTGTGGGATGACGCTGGAAACACTGCAGCTATTGACCTGACCGTATCTCGCGACTACACAGAATTACAAAATGCTCTTCGCGAAATCGACCCTCGTATCATCGTCAAAGCATTCTCTGTAGGTGGTTCAGACCGTGTTCTTTTGATGGGCGATGTAGATCACCCAGAATCTGTTTCCAGAGCCTTTCTTGCATCGAACGTGTTTATGGACGATCGCGGTATGAACATTCAAGCTGCTAATAACCGCTTGATTAATGCTCGTATCGGTGAAATTGGTGCAGCCGGCGGCGGCGGTGGCGGCGGCGGCGCTTCGGGTAGACTTTCAACCCTGGCTTCAGTAGACCGTTATACATTCTTTCCAAACACTAATAACAACATCGGCAAAGCTCAAGTAATTAGCTCTGACGGTGGACGTGTAACCAGCTTGATCAAAGTGCGCAAAGTGCCTCTGATCGTGTTGCACTGCACATTCATGGAAATGAACACTACATCTGCTCGTGAGTTGTCTACTGCACTTGGTATCAACAGTACTGCTCAGGGATTTGCTTTTGGTGTCGGTGGTACCAACTCACCACTTGGTTTGAATAACCCTGGTTTGTTGCATCCATTCGGCGGTGTGACAGAAGTAGTTTCAACCACTATTGGTTCGGATAACACTCTTCCTATTGCTGCTTCTGGTACTGGTGTTGGTTACTTAAACGCTCCAGTTGGCTTTAACAACGTTAATTTGGTTGGCGCTGGTACTTTGGGTGGCGGACCAATGTCGAGTATCGGTCTTCCAGTTCCACTTGTTGACCCAGCGACAATTGCTCAATCGGTATTGTTTGGTGCACCTGGTGGTACTGCTTTCTCTACAGCATCGCTGCTTAACCTGTTTACAAGTAACGGTACTTTCAGCAGTGGTGGACGTTCAAGAACTTCGGTAACTCCTCAGGTTCAAGGTATCATCTCGAACCAAAGAGCAAGAATTCTGTCCGAGCCATCACTCGTTGTATTGTCCGGAGAAAGAGCTGCATTCTTGGCAGGCGGAGAAATTCCGATTATCCAAGCGGTAGCTGCTGCTGGTCAATCACAACAATCGATTGTGTTTGAGCCATTTGGTTTGAGATTGAACTTCATTCCAGTTCTTATGGAAAACGGTTCAATCAATATTCAAATTTCGCCCGAAGAGCGTGTACCAACAACACAAGTTGGTTTCACATTCAACATTCCTGGTTCAACAAGTACAATTCCTGGTTTCATCACCAGAAAAGCCCAGACAATAGTTGAAATGAAGCCCGGACAAGAGCTTTTCATCGGCGGTTTGGTCACATCAAACAATGGTCGCGACTTGGTTAAATTGCCTATCATCGGTGAAGTTCCGGTGCTTGGTGCAATCTATCGTTCTAAAGCATTCGCCAAGAACGAATCAGAACTGGTCGTAGCTATTCGTCCTGAGGTTATTCTCCCCGGTACTCCTGGTCAACTCAAGTTGCCTGAAGAAATCGGACGTGTGGAAGGACCTCGTGACATGAACCTCTTCCAGGTTGAGCCTACTGTGATGGACGAACGTCACTATACAACCGGTCGTTCGGAACGTCATCAGAAGACATCACCTACATTGCCCGAAGGCGCTCCCATTCCGGACAGCAACTAAGGTCAATAGAGAAATTCAAATGGAAAGGGGAGCGCAAGCTCCCCTTTTTGTTCGAGTGCATTTTTTCTTTTGGCGAAATTCCATCGAATACAAAAAAACTCAACCAAAACGGTTGAGCTTTCAAAGTCTTTGTCTTTTGAGTGATGGCAAAATTTGCCTATTTGCGTTTGCTCGATCTTTTGGGTTTGCCCTTATATGTTTCGACAAATTCTTGAGTTTGCTCTGGATAATCGTCGAAAAATACAGCTAACACGTGTTGAATTGACTTATTCACAAATCCTTCGCGCGTATCAACTGGCGTATAGCAATTGGCAAGACCAATTTTGTCGACTATATTGAGCAACCCTTTTTCTGATAGACGCACCATCGTAGTCATAACTGTAGTGTAGGCAATTTCTCGTTTCTTGCGCAAAGCGTTATATACTTCGCGCACAGTTACTGTAGGTTTAGCCAGTTTCCAAGCCAATTCCATAATTTCACATTCTAAATCGCCGAGAAATTTTCTCAAACCTTCTTGATTGAAACGAAAAGAAGCATTTGGGTCGTCTATTCTCATGCGAAATCCCCGTGTGGAAGGCTTTTCGATTATCCTAACACAAACTTATGACGTAGGGTAGTTGGAAATTTAAAATCTGCCTTTGCTATAGTATTGCCATGAATTTACCTCCAAATAAACCTAAAAGGCCTGTAGTTTTTCTCGACCGTGACGGCACTCTCAATGTCGAGCGTGGCTATATCCATGAGCTTGAAAATCTCAATCTCATCGATGGCGCCGGCGATGCAATTAAGACTCTTAATAAAAATGGCATAGCCACAGTACTTGTCACCAATCAAACTGGAGCGGCTCGGGGGTTTTATCAGGAAGACCATATACTCGCGCTCAATAAACGCTTGTGCGATTTGCTTGCAAGCGAAAGCGCATATTTAGACGCCGTTTATTATTGTCCTCACTTAAGCAAAGAAGAGGGTGGCAAAGTTGAGCCCTACGTACTTGCATGCAAATGTCGCAAGCCTGAAGTTGGGCTTGTGGAGCTTGCCTACAAAGAGCATGAAGACTTAGAGCCCGCTCTTTCCTATGTGATTGGCGATAAATCGACCGATGTGGAGTTAGCTATTAATTGTGGTGCCAAAGGTGTTTTAGTTAAAACAGGTTACGGCGAAAAGGTGTTGTCTGGCGAGTATCAATGGAAAGTAACTCCCAATCATTTAGCCGACTCCATAATTGAGGCTGTCGAGTGGATTTTAAAAGATCTGGCTTTGCAAAAACGATAGCATTGATGCAATCAGGAAAGTCTGGAGCGTAAAAGCAGACTTACTTCTTTGAGCAAACTTGGCATGTCGAATGGTTTGGGTAGATATAAATCTGCACCAGCTTCCAGTGCTTTCAATTGATCAGGGTGCGAAGTTGCCATCACTACCCAGATTTTGTGCAGACTTTCATCATCTTTCAGAGCTTTGCAAAGCGACCAACCATCCATCTGGCGCTCAGATGCTGCCAGCGTGGACTCAAGTAAAATCAAATCGGGCTGTTCTACTTTTGCCATTTCAAGTGCATCTAAGGCTGAATTGGTTACTTCGACTAGATATCCTTCAAGCGAAAGAATTTCTTGCAAAAGGCAGGCCATTGCACCGTCTGGCTCGACTACAAGAATCTTGCGATCTTCGTTGTCTATTTTTTTGACCCGAGCATTAGTACCAAGGGCGGTGTCAACTCCCTGTCCTTCATTTGTCACTATGCAGGAAGACTCGAATGTCTCTTTAGCGAGATATCTTGCATCTCGTGCTGTAGTCAAAACATCAATGTAACTTTGAAATCGTTTGGTCATGCTGGTGACAATGCCAATTGCAACCGAAATTAAGGGCACTCTGCGTCGTATACCATTGCGACCGGTAGAGACTAAGTAACCACGCTCAAGATCTTCGCGCGGGTAGAATCTGGTACTAATACTATCGAATTGTTCGCAAATTCTTTTTGCTTTGATTTCAAATCCTTCAAGTCTTGTAATCATCACAAAGTCGTCAGCTTCTTGGTGTCCGACAAAATCTGTTTCGTCTGCAATGTCTACAAGAATGGCTCCCAGAGCCTTAATTAATTGGTCGCCGGCAAGGTCGCCATAAGTTTCGTTATAGACTCTGATTTTGTTCAAATCAATAGACATAGCAGCCCATTTTTTGCCAGAGACAAGCGATTGCTCAAGCATTCGTCTAATTACATTAGGACCGGGCATTTGTGTCAGTGGGTTAGATAGGTCTTCCTGACGTCTGCGCATATGTACAAGAATTCTGATTGCAAGCTCACTTGTATCTATGGGGTCGGGTAGAACATCATCGGCACCATATCTGAAGGCATTGATGCGCTCGTTTACATCAGACGAAGAGTGAAGAAGAACGAGAACTGGTCTTGGGTTTGCCATAGACGCTTTTATTTGTTGACAGTAAAGTCTGCCATCACCTTCGGGCATGTTAGCGGATAAGACAATTAGATCTGGATGCAAAAATGAAAGTAGCTCGTTTGATTCTTCAAAGGAAGTTACAACGCTTACTTTGGCTCCAGTTTTCTCGAGTACTTTTGCGTACTCTGTCGCTGGTCCAGCTTCGTGAATAATAAGAATTTGCGGCTTTGGAAGCATCATGGTTTGTCACGTCCAAGTGCAGCTTGACGCTCGCGACTAGCCACAGGTAGTTTGACTGTAAAAGTGGTGCGACCTGGCTCGCTAGATACGCTTATATCTCCACCCAAAGCCAGTACAAGAGAGCGAGTGATATAGAGTCCAAGTCCGGTGCCTTCAGTTTGTCTTACAAGCGGACTGTCTAGACGAGAAAACTTAGCAAAAATTTTGGGAAGTTGGTCGGCTGCAATACCAGCTCCTTGGTCTATTACGGCTAGCTCAATCATTTCTTTGCCATCTTCAAAAATGGTTTTGGCATTCACCGTCACAATTGTTTTGGGCGGCGAGTACTTAATTGCATTATCCATTAAGTTGGTCAAAATCTGCTCTAAACGATCAGCATCTGCCCACACTTGCGGCAGTCCCTGAGCGGTTTGTACCACTATTTTGTGACCCGAAGCTTTTTCTGATAAGTTTAGCTCTACGCGCTCGATTGCATCAGGCAAATCAACTGCACGAATAGTCAATTGCAATTTCTTCGATTCAAGGCGTGAGACGGCAAGCAAGTCTTCCACTAAACGAGTGAGCCTGTCTGCCTGGTCTTTGATGATACCTACATAGCGTTTTTGTTGCGAAGCATCTAATTTTCCCTGCGCTCGCAAAATAGTATCGGCGAATCCTTTAATACTGGTGAGTGGAGTGCGCAGCTCGTGCGAAACAGTGCTTACAAAGTCTGTTTGTGCTTGTTGAACAGTATTGCCTGGAGAAGTGTAGATAATAGACAAGTGACCCTTAATCGATTTTCCTTCGCGCATTTCAGTTTGACTGACAGGAAAATTGAGCTTGGAGCCAGCTTTTCCGTGCACAATTGCTTGTTGAGGAATACTTAAATCGATTGGGGTATTGGGTTCTTTTTGAATGTCTATAACTGTAGACACAGGAACGCCAATAAGCTTAGTGTCATCATCTTGACCCAGTAACTTAATTGCGGCTGCGTTTACTGAAACAATTTTTCCGTACACATCGCTAATTACGATGCCGTCGGCTAATTGTTCCATTAGCGAGCGGTAAATGAGGTCGTTTGAAATCATGGCCCTGGGTCTTGCTTATCTGATTCTTAAGTTAACATCAGATCCAGAATGCCTAAGCTTTTACAACTTATCCTTAAGATTTACCGTTAGAAATAGTATTTCCTTGAGCCTTTGAGGATTTGTCAAGAAGAGATAACCTAGAAGTGCCTCAAAAGCTGTGGATTTTCGATAGCTAGCTTGGTCAATTTTTCGGTATGTACTTGGTTTCACATTTCGTGCTCGCCGAACGATATCATTTTCTTCCTCGTTCAAATGCTCCAGCAGTTGATCCAGGATTAGAGCCTGAGTTATGGCATTTACTCGCGTTTGCACTTTTTTGTGCATCTTAGCGGCATTGCGACTGACAGTTACTTGACGCTCGCGCTCAAAGAGCTCAAATACAGCATCTCCAAGATTTGCTAAAAGTCTTGGCGATAACTCTTGATTGACGAATTCTTTGCTAGGTGAATCGAAAAACATTTATGCTTTGCCAAAAAAGCGTCGAAAAATTACTTGCAAAGCGAATTTAGGCAATGTCGATGCCATTCTTGAAAATCGCCAGGGCTCGCTTTTAAGCCTATAAAGCCATTCTAAATTTAGTTTTTGATATGACTCAGGCGCTCTTTGCACAAATCCGGTCCAAACGTCGAAGCTGCCGCCAACTCCCATTACCACTAAGTCGCGTGGAAATTTGTCTCGCCATTCTTTGATGAAAAATTCTTGACGCGGTACGCCCATTGCTACTAATAGTAGTTTAGCCTGGCTTTGACTTATCTGATTTACTAGCTCTTCTTCTGAGCCTGCCTGAATGAAACCGTGATGTTGAAAGACTATTTTTAGACCAGGATGTTTTTGAGGCAATACTTGAAGTAATTTTTCCATCACTTCAGGTCTGCCGCCAAGCAGGGCTACAGGCTCATTTTTACTGGCTGCACATGCTAGCGCTTTTTGCGCAAGTTCAATGCCTGGCATTCGAGCACAAGTGACACCATCCATTTTTAGTGCCATTACAACGCCTGCACCATCGGGCACGATAAGATCTGCTTCGCGAATAACATGATCGAGATTTTTATCTGCTTGAGCCTGCATGATCATTTCGGCGTTTATAGTAACCACTTGCATGTTCTTAGCATGATGACCTTGCCACTGTGATTGTATGGCTTGAAGCGCGTCGTCAAAAGTGATGACGTCGACTGGATAACCTAAAACTTGTGAGCGTGGCATCAAAATAGAACCTCTTATTTTAAAAATTTTGCCAGCAATTCTTTATTTTGTCTTGCATCATTTTCTTTATCGCTAGCAGTTTTTTTTGCTTTTTGTCCAAGCTCTTTGCTGTTTTGCAAAAGTTCTAGCAATTTGGATGCAAATATTTTTTTTGAATCTGGGCTTTTCATTTCTATGTAAGGTTGAGCAAAGTCTTTGGCAACGTTGGACACTTTGGGATCGTATGCAAGAGCAAGCGTGGGAACTCCTGATTTCAAAGCCATGATGGCAGCGTGCAATCGCATGGCCACCATCATATCAAGCTGTGATATCGAGCCAAGCCAGCGACTGGGCAAATCATCTGGTTTTAAGTTAATTTGTTCAATAATAGTATTGTCTAAGCGTTTGGTTATCTTATCTAAAACTGGCTTATCCAGGCTTTCTTGCAGTATGAGTGGCACTAGAATACATTTTGAGGGCAACAATTTTTGTAGTTGATCATTAATAGTATCGAGCCAAGAATCGTCTAACACATCACATTTACGTAAAGACAAACCAATTTTGATATTTGCATTTGCACTATGAACAGCACCATTATTAGTATCACTTGAATCTCTCTTTATACTTAATGACCAGACTGGATCTGCTGTTAAATGTGAGTCTAAATTCCACTGTTTTAAAATTGCTTGCGATTTTTTGTCGCGCACGCAAATACAAGCTGCAAGAGACATGCTTGCCTGAGTAAGAAAACGTGACAAATCGCTTTTTAGCGGACCAATGCCTTGAGCATATACAAAGATTGGAATACGTTTGAGACGTGCCAGGAAAAAAAGAAAAGCATAATAGACTACAGACTTAATCGAGCTTGAATCTTGAAAAAGACCTCCGCCACCGCTGATAAACATGTCGCAAGTATCGAGTGCTTTATATATTGCACTCACACTCCAGCGCGATATGCTCTCGACATCATATTTTTTGCTAGTCGATTCAGGATTTTGAGAAAGAACACAAATTTTTATGCCAGGGTCAATTTCACGCAACTCACAACAAAGCTGTTCCAAAATTGCTTCATCGCCCAGATTGTCAAAGCCGTAGTAACCGGATATGACAACGCTTTTTGTCGAATAGGGCATAAATTCATCCAGCTTTCTAGAGGCAAAGTTATAATACCAGCACTATGGTGTTCACAAAGAACTTTTCAGCATTCAGTGCTTTGAATTTTCAAACAAGCGGCACATGTAACGCCGAGCGTATCGGTTTTGTGGTCGTGCGCCCGCGCGATATTCAAGAGCTTGTTTTAATTGCAAAAACGGCAAGAGAATCTAGAAGCAAAATTTTCAGACAAAATCGTCTTTGTTCTCAGGAGGCTATTTTGCAAAAAATAGACCAGATTGAGAATCCCGAATTCAACTCAGCCATTCTTTTAGATATGAGTGCTTTTAATCGAGTAATTGAGCACGTCAAGGACGATCAGGTTATTTCGGTCGAAACAGGCATTACCTTGCAGAGTCTGGCTCAATATCTGGGCAAAGCCAAACAGTGGTTTCCGGCTTCTTCAATTTATAAAGAAGACAGTGTGCTCGACTTTATAGAACAAGCTTCGGGCGGTCATCATATATTGAATTTTGGCGGTGCAAAAGGAGTGGTGCTTGGACTTGATGTCGTTTTGAGCGATGGAACATTGATTAAAACTGGCGGCAAAGTGGTTAAAAACGTGACTGGATACGATTTGACCAAATTGTTTGTGGGCGGCCAAGGAATTTTTGGTATAGCCTATCAAGTTAATTTAAGGCTCTTTACAAAATCTCAAAAAGAAAAGCTGCAAGTTTTTGCTTGCGACAATTTGCAGCAAGCCTTGATTCTTGCAGACAAACTAGAAAAATTAGCTCAACGCGCAAGCGGACAAGCTACTGTTCAGCTAATTGATGCTCGTCTGCTTTTGGCAGCAATGCCCAACTGGAATCATTTGAAAAAAGAAAACGCTCTTGTTGAAGAAGCGATTTTTAGACTTAAGGCAACATTTAAAAGTGGCTCCAAATCACAATCTTGTCTTGTCGTTTTTGAGACGATGGGACACAAAGATGTAGTCGTTCAGTTAGTTGATGAAGCTATAAAAATTGCTAAAGACATTCCATTTTGGGAATTTGAAGATTCTTCGGCTTTGTATCTAGCTGATTTTGTCTGTCAGGCAGCCGATTTACTTGCGATGAGTGCAGGAGCTTCTATGCTTACTATTACTTCGTCAAAGCGTGTAATCGATAGATTGATGGTCGACTCTTTTGGTAATTCTGATGCTTTTTGGTACTGCCAACGCTTAGCTGGCAAACTCATAATCGCGCATGATAGAGACGATTTGAATGGATGGTTGAATAAAGTGCGTGCAAGCAAAGAGACCCTTGCGTTATCTTATTCAACTAAACAAAATTTGTGTGTGGTTGAAAAACAAGAATCAGATTTAGAAATAGATGACAGCGCCAAAGTAAGACAAAATCTTTTATCTGGTCTTAAATCAAAACTAGACCCAGATTTGATTTTGAATCCATTGCATTTATTTCAAGGAGCCAAATGACTCTGAATTTGGATCCCAATACACTTGCAAGTTGCATACACTGTGGATTATGTCTGCCTGCTTGCCCGACTTACCTTGCCACTGGTCGAGAGGTGGAGTCGCCGAGAGGCAGAATTTATCTTATTGCGCAATGGCAAAAAGAAGAGAATGAGTCGCAATTAAATCTTATTGCCAGTCAGAGAATGGCTCAGCATCTTGATTCCTGTCTGGGTTGTCTTGGTTGCCAGACAGCGTGTCCTTCTGGTGTGAAATATGAGGAGATCATCACCGCAGCGCGTGTTGAGCTTGCCTCTCAGAAGAAAACGCCACTGCGCTTTTTGCTACGTTTCATTTTCAAAAATATTTTGACAAACGACGCTTTTTTGCTCTTTTCAGGAAGAATGCTCTATTTGTGGCAAAAAATAATGGGCACAAAGCCCATCTCAGAGTTTGCAGTGACACTGTCTCCACATATAAGGAACCATTCTTTTTTCAAGCCCATTTTGGACAAACTCTTAGACTTTGAGCTTTTCACGCCCCAAGTAATGGAACATAAACCACTGGCAGAAAGTACGGGCAATTTTAATTCGGTGCGCGCTAACTTATTCAAAGGCTGCGTGATGGATGTTTTCTATAATCACGTGAATCAAAATTGTTTGAATCTCATAGCTAAAGCAAATAAGGGCCAAATTCAAGTTCTGGTTCCGGAGCAGACTTGTTGTGGTGCTTTGGCTCTGCATGCTGGTGAGGAGGATATTGCAAAAGATTTAGCCTGGCGTAATATCAATAATTTTGAAGATGAAAATAAACACAGTCCAGATCCAATTGTTGTTACTTCCGCTGGGTGCGGAGCGATGCTCAAAAGTTATCCACATTTATTCAAAGATGAAAAAGAGAAAAAGAGAGCCGAAGCTTTTTCAAGCCGTGTTCAAGACATTAGCGAGTATTTAAATGACAAAGATCTGGGTTTAAGTACACAAGTAAGCGAAAATATCACTTATCATGCCGCTTGCCACTTGGTTCACGCTCAGAAAGTTGCAAGCGAACCACTGAAATTACTATCTGAAATTAGTAATCAAGATGGTGGGCATTTAGTTCCACTTCAAGAAGCTGAGCAGTGTTGTGGAAGTGCTGGTATTTATAACCTTTTAAACACCAGTCTTAGTTTGAAAGTACTCGACCGAAAGCTTGACCATTTGGAGCGTACAGGCGCAAGTGTGGTTGTCACTGGCAATCCCGGGTGCATGCTTCAGTTAGAGGCGGGCATCAAGAAAAGAGGGCTTAGTGTAAGAGTTTGTCATCTAGCCGAAATCCTAGATGAATCTTATCAATAGACTTCAAAGCCGCTTTATGACCGTATAATTAGTATCCTTGGCGCTAAAGCCAAGTTAATTGTAGGAGTCCAAGGAAGTGACGAGCGGAGTGTTAGTGAAACCAAGAAGTCCTGAAATGTTCGAATCTGACCTTCCAGAGGAAAGATTGAATCATTATGTGCGCCAGGGATTGGTGGCAATTGACACCGAGACTCGTGGACTGATTATTCCTCGCGACAGACTATGTCTGGTTCAGCTCTGCGACCCCGAGGGTGTGGTCAGCTTTGTTCGTTTTCCAAAGCCAGGCGAATTGCCGCTAAAAGGCGACTCCAATTTAAAAAAATTGCTTGAAAACGACAAAGTGGTCAAGCTTTTTCACTATGCACGCTTTGATGTAGCGGTAATGAAATACTATCTCAATGCAGACACCAACAACATTTGGTGCACCAAGATTGCATCTAAACTAGTCAGAACCTACACCGACAAGCATAGTCTCAAATATCTCGTGCTTGAATTGCTTGGAATAGAACTTGATAAATCAAATCAAATGAGTGATTGGTCGCGTGACGATTTGAGCCCTGCTCAATTGGAATACGCTGCCAATGACGTTCGTCTTTTGATTCCACTCAAAGAACTTCTCACAGCCACTTTAGAGCGCGAAGGACGACTTGAGTTAGCTCAAAATCTGTTCAAGGCGTTGCCACATATTTGCCAGCTAGACTTGCTTGGCTTCCATAATATTTTCGATCACTAATCAACAAATAAAACGAGGCTACCATGCATAACGATCGACACAAGCAAGCAGCAGAAAAACTGATTTTCGAAAAATCGGTCCCGGGAAGAACTTCTCAGGTTTTGCCCAAAGCAGGCGTTGCCTCAAAAGCCATAGACAAATTGCTTCCATCAAAAATGGTAAGACAATCATCAACTCATCTGCCAGAGGTGAGCGAGCTTGAAGTGGTCAGACATTTCGTTCGACTTTCACAACTCAATCATGCTATCGACACGGGCTTCTATCCGCTTGGGTCGTGCACGATGAAATATAATCCTAAAATCAACGACGCAATGGCTATGCTTGATGGTTTCAAATTCTTGCATCCCCATCAACCTGCCGATCAAGTTCAAGGTGCCCTTGAGTTGCTTTGGAATTTGCAAGAATCCATTGCAAACATCATAGGACTTCCTTCGGTCACTCTTCAGCCCGCTGCCGGCGCGCAGGGTGAGCTAACCGGTCTGCTTTTGATTCGCTCATATTTTGAAGAGAAAGGCGATACCAAAAGAAACAAGGTAATTGTTCCTGACACTGCTCATGGTACCAACCCTGCTACAGCGGCCATGGCAGGTTTTGAAGTGGTTGAAATTAAATCGAACGATCGTGGTCTAGTTGACATTGATGCACTTAAGGCTGCTCTGGGACCAGATGTTGCTGCAATCATGTTGACCAATCCAAATACTCTTGGATTGTTCGAAGAAGAAATCATGACTGTGCAGAAATTGGTGCACCAGGCTGGTGGATTGCTTTATTACGATGGCGCCAACTTAAATGCCGTGATGGGACTTGTCCGTCCAGGAGACATGGGATTTGATGTCTGTCACTTAAACTTGCACAAAACATTTTCCACACCTCACGGTGGTGGTGGACCTGGCGGCTGCGCTGTAGCGGCACGCAAAGAACTCGACCCATATATGCCTAAGCCAATCGTAGTGAAAAAGGGTGATAAGTTTGAGTTCGATTGGAACCGTCCAAAATCAATCGGTAAAATTAAAGGCTTTTACGGCAACTTCGGTATTTTAGTTAGAGCTTACGCATATATTCTGGCAAATGGCAAAGAAGGACTCTGTCAGGTCTCCCAAGACGCTATTTTGAATGCTAACTACGTTCGCCACATCTTATCCAAGCAATTCACTCTGCCGTACACACAGCCCTGTATGCATGAATTTGTATTGTCGGGTAACTTGCAAAAACAACGAGGATGCTCGACTGCTGTGATGGCGAAGCGTCTGCTCGATTTTGGAGTACATGCGCCGACTGTTTATTTTCCTCTTGTAGTCCCAGAGGCGATGATGATCGAACCGACTGAAACTGAAAGCAAAGAGACTCTGGATCAGTTTATCGAGATTATGCAAACTATCGACAAAGAAAGTATCGAGACACCAGATATAGTGAAAAACGCACCATATAATACACCAGTGCTGAAATTGGACGAAGCGCTAGCCGCTCGCAAACCCAATCTTCGCTGGCAGCCTAACTAGTGTATATATAATCGCGCGGAGTGTGGATATATGCAATTTCTAAATAGTCTTAACACTGTCAAAAATTGTTGACACACGTAACAAGATAAAGTTACATTACTCATGACGCGAATGCGTCTTTCAAGGAACCACATAGATAGACTCCTTGCTTGCCATGCCGGTATTACTGCTTGCGGCTGTGGTTGATGTTTCGTCAACCGGAAAACAACATTTTATAGTCGCCGGTCTCTAGTAAACTTCCAGATATGAGCGCTTTGAGCGCATAAGTCCATTAAGTAATAATGGTGTCAGGCAAGGAATCTATTTAAATCTACGGATGGGGCCAATGAGCCAAAAATCGCGCATTTTCGATTTGGAAAATTTCACACAACTGGCTCAGGCTCTAGAAATATCTGAGTTCGAACTTTTCAAAAACGCATACAGAAGTAACGCTGAATACACTATCTTCAAAAAGAAAAAGTGTGCTCAGACTTTTCGCACAATTGCTGTACCACCTGATGATCTAAAAGAAGTACAGAAAAAAATTGTCCAGAAAATTCTTGATACCATTCCACTTGCAAGTGAATGCACAGGCTTCAGATCTGGATTGTCTATTGTTGCTAACGTTACGCCTCATTGTGGGCGCCTTTTCGTTTTTTCTACTGATATTGAAAATTTCTTTGAATCAATCACAAGTGAGCGCGTAGTTGAATTTTTCCTGCGACTTGGTTTTTCTTTTCCATTAGCGTCGGTGCTTACAAGTCTCACCACCTATAATGGCACTATTCCAATTGGTGCGCCGTCCTCGCCGGCGCTTGCAAATCTCATTTGCTTTCCGCTTGATAGTGAACTTTCTGATTATGCCAAAAGCAAAAATTGGAACTACACACGCTATGGAGATGATCTGACTTTTTCAGGTGATACCAGATTCAGTTTGCAAGACATGCGAATCATAAGTGACATTGTTGAATCAGAAGGATTTAGCCTCAATATTCAAAAAACTCGTTTCACTCGTCAAAACGATACACAAGTTGTGTCTGGTCTGGTCGTAAATGAAAAGCCTAATTTGCCACGAGCTAAGCGCAGAATGATTCGAGCCATATTTCACCAGGCAAAGCATTTTCCAGAGCGTTTTAAAGAGCGTACACGCGAGTTAGAGAATCACTTAGGACAGTTGACTATGCTTGCAGGGCAAAGTGAAGAAGTGCTCAAATACAAGGCAATAATAAATAGCCTGGTCTAAATTTCAAAAAACAAAGTTCTAAATAATGTTTCTGTATTCTATTTTGATTTGAACGAATTTGATACGTTCTTTGATTCTGGCAATTTCAAGTCTCGTGCCTTTTATTGGTGAAAGGCAGGCAAGTGCAACGAGATTTATGAATGTAAGAGGTGTGAGCGCCATCATTATTTTGCTCACTTCATCTCCATGAAATTGAAAATAACACTTCATCGAGAATGCAAATCCAATTAAGTTGGAGATCAGGAATGTACACCAGTGAAAAACAAGAAAGAGTTGTTCACGTAAAAGAGCTGTATTCAAAGACTTCAACTCATCAATCAGTTCGGTTGGAACAACGACTGCACGCTTTTTAGCAAAAGAAGGAGCTTGTGTTCGATTGGAAACTACTGCTTGAGCAGTTTCTGCTTCGTCTTTTGAATCGTCCATTCTTTGACGTTCTAATTGCGCAAGTGTGGCATAGCTAACCGTGTCAGGAACGGCGAAGCCAGGGGCGTGCCTTTTGGCACCAGGAACGCCTGCACGATTGATTGCCATCTCAGCGGATGTACCGCAATCACCACAGAACTTTGCACCAACCTCTACTTGCGAACTGCAATGACGGCAGTACTTAGTTGATTTGAGGATGGCGGCGTTAGCTGTCATATATACAGAAAACTGCTCCAACAAAGGATCTATGATCAACTCTAAGTCTAGTTGAGTGAAAATTCGCTGCAATAAAGATTTAGTTAATAATTCAAAGAATGGCTTTTTAAGCCAATCTATTATTTGAACAATTAGCAATATCTCAGCTAGCTTAAGAGATTGGAGGTCAAATTAGCCGCAGTTTTGAATAGTTTAAATGCCGCTTTGCGATTAAACTTGCCTTCCTGAAAGACTTCTTTAAACAAAACGTCACGAATTACCTGTTGATTCTGCATTAGCAGCTTATGGGCAAAAGGCATTACTGCATTCAAGAAATTGAACTTGGGATTGACTGTAACTGCCACACCTTCAAGCGTAAGAAGTGCTCGCATGATGTAAGTAAATTCCGACGGTAAGCGAAACGGATAGCGATAACAGACGTTGGAAAAATCAAAAAGCATTTTGCGGAAGCGCACTTTTGACATACCTTCTTCCATGCGTGTATCTATTATTGGAGTGAGATCTGCACATAGAGCTTCCCTGTCGACTTCAGCACTGACTAGACCCATATCCACAAAATCATCAACTAGAGCACGATAGTCTTTCTGAGTGACATGCATCAAAGAATTGACCAGTGATGCTTTGAGCTCAGGGGACAATCTGCCTACCATGCCAAAATCAAAAATTCCAATGCGACCATCTTCCATTACTCGCATATTGCCTGGGTGAGGATCTGCATGGAAGAAGCCATTTTCGAGCAATTGAGTGAGATAAAAACTGGTACCGGTGCGAGTAATTTCTTCTCGATCAAAGCCACCAAGCTCAAGTTGCTCAATATTGTCTATTCGAAAGCCTTTGACGTACTCTATTGCTAAGACTTTGCGTCCAGTAAAGGGCCAGATAATGCGAGGAATAAACACTTTTGGAAAATTTCGAAAATCGCGTCTGAAAGTATCAGCGTTGCGACCTTCTCTGATGTAGTCTATTTCTTCAAAAGTAGTGCGAGCAAATTCTTCTACAATCTCAGGCCAATTTGTATGGCGACAGAGGCTTGGATAGCCCATAACTTCGTCTGCAACGGCACCAATTATTTGTACGTCATCGGCAAGAATTTGAGCCAATCCCGGTCTTTGAACTTTTAGAACAATGTCCCGGCCATCTTTCAATTTGGCTAAATAAGCCTGAGCCAGACTAGCTGCGGCTATGGGCTCCTGGTTGAACTCGGCAAATAAATCAGTAGGCTCACCACCAAGTTCGTTTTTTATGATGGTGTGGGCAATTTGCCAGGGGAAAGGCTCCACGTTTTCTTGCAACCGAGCAAGCTCAAGCATGGCTGGAAGTGGCAATAAATCGGCTCGGGTAGATAGAGTTTGACCAATTTTGATAAAGGTCGGTCCAAGATCGTGTAATTTGGCTGCTAGCCAGCGACCAAGCTCTCTATATTCTTCGCACTCGCTACTTGATAAAGCCGCTTCTTCGGCATCCTGTCCTGGTCCAGCTTCTATGGCTCGCTCAAATTCTTGAGCGTGGTAGCGAGAGAATCCTCTGACTGTTTTAATTACAGTCCAAATAATGGGAAAGACGCGCATCGCTTTCTTATTGCCCTGCAGGGCTCGGATGCGTTGAAAAATTCTCCAGCTAGAGGCTAGCAGTTTAGTACGCGAAACGTCTTTGAAAGCTTCGTTTATTGGATTGAATCCCAGTGTGCTTGTTTCTTGTTTCAAAACCGGCCGTCCAGAAATTTAGACTCTTGACACCTAGTTTATAGCTTAATGGAGCGTTGTCATAAGGAATTCAAGATAAATTTACTATATTTATCTTGAAAGCACTTGTTTTTGAAGACTGATTATTTCGTTTACACCCTTAAAAGCCAGGTCTACAAGGTCTTTTACTTTCTCTGATTTGTAAGGCACGCCCTCAGAGGTGATTTGCAGCTCAAGTATTGCGCCGGTCTCGGTCATGACGATGTTTGAATCCATTTCGGCTTGCGAGTCTTCATTGTAATTAGGGTCCAATAAAAGTTCGCCTTTAATCTGGACAATGCTCACAGCAGCGAGATATTCGGTAATTGGAATCTCTTCTAGGGCGCCTTGTTTTTGCAATTTCAGCATGGCGTCGTACATGGCGATAAAACCGCCGCATATACTTGCCACTCGTGTGCCAGCGTCAGCTTGAAGCACGTCACAGTCAATTGTTATAGTCCGCTCACCAAGTGCTCTGCGATCTACCACACCTCGAAGGGTGCGACCTATTAGGCGTTGAATCTCATTGGTGCGACCAGAAGGTTGACCGCGAGTTACTTCTCTTTGGCTTCGAACAAGAGTCGAGCCTGGAAGAAGAGAGTATTCGGCAGTAACCCAGCCTTCGTTTTTACCCATGAGAAAAGCAGGAACGCGCTCTTCAATTTTGGCAGTGGTGAAAACTTTGGTATCGCCGAACTCGACAAGTACCGAGCCATCAGCGTTTTTGGTGTAGTTTCTCGTGAATTTTACCGGTCTGAGCTGGTCGGCTGGCCGATTTTCACGTCTTTTATACATTGAGGCGAACTTTCTAGATTGATGACCTGCTTAGTGCAAGCAAGCATCTAAAGTATATAACTTTAGAACTTCAATCTATTCAACTCTGCTTGTCCTGTTACCAGGAATTTTTTATTAGGCTTTATTATCAGTTCTGTAAAACGAAATTGAATGTCTTTCGAGCGTGTTTGCCATGCTGAGAGGGAATTCACTTTTTGTACTAGAAACTGATTGATGGCTGGAGAAATTTGCTGACCGTTGGTTTTGACTTGAGTATTAATAAGTTGCACCGTTCCGTTTTGCAAAGCAAGTTGGCTTGACGCCTCAACTGGAATTGGAACGGCAACATCTCCCATACCTATTTTGCTGTCGAATGTGATGTTGACACCATTGTTTTTGAGCAAGACTAGTTTTGCATTACTTATGTTCAAGCCAATGTTTGGAATCTTGCCACCAAGCATTCCGGCAATTGCGCTGCCTTTTTTGATCGCACTATAGGAGAGTCGGTCGAGTGTGGTTGGTGCGTTCAAAAATTTGTTCAGACTTTCTTGCGATATTTCCACCGCCACAGTCGCTTGAGCTGGCTCTAAAAATTGAATCACTCTGTGATTAATAAGCAGTCCCGAATCGAATCTAAGTGATCCCTGGGTACTGATTGAAATGCTGTCTACGATGAAGTCTTGAAAGTGTCCATTTCCAACCGTGATGTCGAGTGATTTCAAGACGCCTTGCTGTACATCTAGATTGCGTGCGGTCACATGTAAATTGCTGCATGAACCTTCGAGAAATTGTCCATCCTCTAAGTCGATTTCCATTTTGCCAAACCGACCAGAATTTACATCGACAAAAGAAATAGGCGGTGCTGCAAGTGGTGCCATTTCCCCACTTTGCTGTTGTTGCCCCTGGGGCAGTTGCTGCATCAATTGCATAAGCGGATTTGGAGCAGCCTGATTATTTGGTTGTTGTCCAAAAGCTTTTTGTCCTTGTATTTGCGACAGAAAAACTGTCGAAACGGTAATTACAAGCGCAATCTTTCTTTTCATAATTCTTACTTCTTAAAATTGGGTTCTAAATCAGAACGCTTTTCAGGTTAGCCCGAAAAGCGTTCTCTATTTTTTGCACTACCTGTAGTACTAGATAAACTAAGTACTATTCTTTGGTTTCAGTGGTGGTAGTTGTGGTTTTGTTTGCGTCACCAGCCGGTGCAGTTGTTGTTTCGGTGGTGGTTGTAGATGTGGCGTTGGTATCAGCCGCAGGTGTTGTTGTAGCGTTTGTTTCTGTTGTTGTGGTTGTGGTATTGCTTTCGCTAGTTGTACCACCACCGCCGCAAGCAGCCACAGATGCTACTAAAGCGAGACTTGCAAGCGACAAGGCGATTGTTTTGAATGTCATAAGTTTGATCCGACTCCTTCTGAGACTACTCGTCTGTTGGTTTTACAGATTTTTTTCCATTTGTCAGGATGCAACTTGTAACAAGTCCCACCCACATGAAACGGCCGCAATTATACAAACATTTTGAATATGCGCAAACCTCTTGGCATGATAATTGCGCACATACAAACGGCATTACATCCTAGATCCGCAAGAGCACGGAGGTCGGAATATATTTGGTCTGCATCTAACCTTATTACTTCTACATGTTCTTTGCTCGTAAGAAATATAGAAGCGTTAGTTCATTCAGGACAAAAGTGATTTTCCGTTCATTTGTTTTGGCTTTGCAATATTCATCAGATCAAGAATTGTCGGAGCTACATCTGCCAAGCTGCCTGATTTCAAAGACTGCTTGTTTTGCAGACGTTTGTCATTCTCCTGGAAACTAGCAATGATAAAAGGCACAGGGCTTGTAGTATGGGCGGTGTGCGGCTCACCTGAATCAAGGTCGATCATTTGTTCTACGTTTCCGTGATCGGCGGTGATTAAAAGCGTTCCGTGCGCACTTTGAGTGGCTGCAAGCAATTTACCAAAAGCCTGATCCACCGATTGCACAGCATCAACAGCCGCTTCCATGAATCCAGTATGACCGACCATGTCAGGATTGGCCAGATTAAGCACTATAAAAGGATATTGGCCAGACTCAATTGCTTTGCAAGCTACATTAGTCACTTCGCTTGTTTGCATCTGGGGAGCCTGATCATATGTTGCCACCTTTAGTGATGGCACAAGAATTCGGTCTTCGCCTTCCAATTCTTGCTCACGTCCACCATTTAGAAAATAAGTTACGTGTGCATATTTTTCGGTCTCAGCGGTGTGTAATTGTTTCATGTGATTGCATGAAATAAGCTCAGGTAGTGTCATTGTGATGTCTTGGGGAGGAAGCGAATCTAAATTGAAAGCAACCGGTAACTTCAAAGATGAGTCATACTCAGTCATGCACACATAGTGAACTTCGGGCATAATCGGACGCTCGAACATAGCAAAATCGGGCTGGGTCAATACCCGACTTATTTGTCGTACTCTGTCTGGTCTAAAATTGAAACAAATTACAGAATCGCCCGACTCGATAGTGGCTTTTGTCACTATATAAGGTTTCACAAACTCATCATTTTCGTTGTGTGCCTCATATGCGTTTTCTATCGCCCAAAGCGCATCTGGCGCTTCGCGGCCTATGCCTAAAACTAGTGCATCCCAATAAATTTTCAAGCGGTCCCAACGTTGGTCGCGGTCCATGGCGTAGTAACGTCCACAAATCACGCCTATATCGCCTAACTTGCCGGATGTTGCATTGCCAGCCAATTTTTCTTGTAATTCTTTGAGAAAACGTCTAGCCGAGCGTGGTGGCGTATCGCGACCATCAAGGATAGGATGAATGAGCACTTTATTGATTTTGTGTTCATGCGCCATTTGAATCAAACCGGACAAATGGTCCATACTCGAGTGCACACAGCCATCGCTCAATAGCCCCAAAATGTGCAGTTTGCCACCGGTTCTTTTAACATGTTCTATTGCCGACAAAAGTGATGGATTGGCAAAGAAACTTCCATCTGCAATTGCATTAGATATTAGAGTTAGTTTTTGAGTGATTACGCGCCCAGTGCCGATTGTCAAATGACCAACTTCTGAATTGCCCATAAGTCCAGGTGGCAGACCAACTGCTTCACCAGAAGCCAAAAGGGTTGTGTAGGCAAAGTCGTTTATGAGCTTGTTGTAATTTGGAGTGCGAGCAGCCAAAATGGAATTGCCCTTCTTTTCTGTGGAAACGCCCCACCCGTCCAAAATCAAAAGAGTTACAGGTCCCATTTGTTTTTCACCATAAAAGTTTAGTTCACAAGATTTTAGAAGATTCTTTTGTCTTAAACACAAAATAACCACGTCATCATAATAATATTTGAGCATGGACGAAGAGCAAAATGTAATCGCTGAAGTTAGCCATGAGCTGCGCTTGCCTTTGGCTAATATCAAGTTATTAGTTGAAACTTTGCTCGACGGAGCAATGGATGATACTGAAGCTGCAAACAAGATGCTTTTGCGCGCTCAAAAAGAAATTGGTCGTCTGGAAGACCTGGTAAATAATCTCTTGTCAGTGACACCTGGTCGGCAATTTGAAGCAATCGAAAAACAAAATGTTCTTTTGGCTGATGCTTGCGAATACGCCATAATTTCTACTAAAGAGCTTGCAAAGCAAAAGAAAATTACAGTTACCACAGATATAAAAGATGGATTTTCAATTCAGGCTAATCCTGATCAACTGAATCAGGTTATTTTGAATCTAGTTGAAAATGCAATCAAATACACAAACGACGGCGGCTTTGTCAAAATTGCATCTGGTATTGCAGATGGTAGCTTTTGGGTTGAAGATACAGGAATCGGCATCGCTCAAAGCGAAATCCCAAAAATATTCAAGCGATTCTATAGAGTCAATCGAAATAAAGCTAAAGGCAGCACAGGTCTTGGCTTGTCAATTGTAAAACATATATTAGACCTGCACCAAGCTAAAATCACGGTAAAATCCACTGTGCAGGAAGGGTCCACATTCATAGTCGAGTTTTGCTCATGAGCCCACAAATAATTCTGGTCGATGATGACGAAACAATCATTGAGACTCTTTCGTACAACTTGAAACGTCATGGCTTCGAGTTAGCCATCTTTAACAACGCCATGGATCTTTTTGCCAAACTTGAATCTCTAAATCCAAGCTTGATGATTTGCGATTGGGTGTTGCCAGATTTGCATGGTCCTGAAATTATCAAACTTTTGCGCGAAAAAAATTGTCAGTTCCCCATTTTGATGCTCACTGGTCAAACCGGACCTGCGCGTGTGGCACAGGGACTGGCTTCTGGTGCAGATGATTATCTGGCTAAGCCATTTAGCATTATCGAACTTATGGCACGGGTTCAAGCCTTAATGAGACGTAGTGGGTTCAAGCCTGATGTTGTAAGTGAAAAAACAATGCAACACGGTGGCTTGATACTAGATCCAGTGGCAAAGAGATTGACCTTGAATGGCAATGCCGTAGATTTATCTCCCAAAGAATTTTCTTTACTCAAGTATTTTATGGAAAATGTGGATAAAACTTTGAGTACGGAAGTGATACTGAACAAAGTCTGGGGCTCAGATTTTGCCGGTGATACCAAAACGGTGGCAGTGCATATTCGCTGGTTGAGACAAAAATTGGAAGCCGATCCAAAAAATCCACAACTTTTAGAAACAGTCCAACGCTCTGGTTATAGACTTAATAGAATTGAGAAAGAGGTGCAAAAGTAGTGAAAGCAAAAGCCCTTTATTTCTTGAAAGACGATGTAATCTCCATGGGACGTATGGTTAATACTTCGGTGGAAGAAATGGCTTCTATCCTCAAAGGCAACCCCACTGGAAGCATGTCTTTGATTGAGGAGCGCGAGAAAAAAATAAACGACTATTGCAAAAAAATCGAAGAAACTTGTCTTGAACTCTTGCTTGAAAAAGAGACAGTCACTCAAAAAGATATTCGCTTATTAGTGAGCACAATTATTATTGCAGCTAAATTAGAGCGTATGGGAGACCACGCCAATCGCATCGCCAAAGTGGCTGATTGGGCGCGCAAAGAAAAAGTGAATGTTCCAACCGAGATGGCTGAAATGGCATCAGTTATTCATCAGATGGCAGAAGACATCCTAATAGGATTTTTGGAAGATGCCCCAGACAAAGCTTTGGAAGTGTTGAAGCGCGATACTGCAGTAGATTTGTTGCACGATGTTTTGTCTCAAAGATTGCTTGCCGACTTAGGTGATCAGGATAAAGCCCAGGCACAAATTGAAGCTCAATTTTTATTTTGCACACGATTTTTGGAGCGCATGGGTGATGCTTGTACCTCAATAGCTAAGCGTGTTTACTTCATTGCCACAGGCGAGCGCGTTCAATAATGGGACAAATTTAAAAATGCCAGTACTAGTATTAGCAGGCGATGAAGATTTCGAGCTCTATCGCAAATTGAAAAAACTAAAAGATTCTTTGCTCAAAGACGCTGGAGCTTTTGCATCAATTAATTTGCTCAATATTCAAAAACCGCAAGTGGCTGACATATTCGACCACGCCTTAAGCCAGCCTATGGGCTTTGGCAACAAAGTAATAGTGTTTGACGATTGTGATTTTTTTGCACGCAAAAAGAAAAATGAAAAATCAGAAAAAGAAGAAGTTGGTGCAAAACAATTAGAAAAGTTAGACGATTATTTGGGATCGGTTTTGCCAAATACATATTTGATTTTTGTTTCCACTTCTAATTTCGATGAAAATTTGAAGTTGTCCAAGATTGTTAAGAAACACGCTGAAATAGAGCAGTTTCCTAAAGCAAAATATTACGTCAATTCCAAAAATCCCAAGCTAGAAACATGGTGTCGCAAAGAAGCTAAATCTTTTGATGCCACCATAGACGATGACGCCATTGCTTATTTGCTCGATGGAACTGAAGCAAATTTGCGCCAAATCAGTCAAGAAATTCAAAAGGCAGCAACTTATATCGTGCCTAAAACGCACATCACTTTAGATGTTGTGACGCTCTTGAGTCCGTTTCAATTTCATATATTCTCGCTTCTAGAATATTGGCTTGAAGGCAAGCATGAAAAAGTGCTTGCATCTATAGAGGAGCTTTTATCGCGTCAACCTGGTATTGCAATTATTGCCACCCTTCATACATTTCTTGGGCGCTGGATTGACATGCTCATGATCAAAGAAGACATGAATGCAAAAGTACCAAGCTACGGACCTAATTCACAAAGTGTTAAACGCGAAATGCCTATGCAAGAAATAGTGAAGCGTGTTTCATATCTAACGCATGGCAACTCTTTCATGATCGAAAAGGATCTTATTCGCCTGAGAAAACAAAATTCAAGTGCGCTACAAGCCAAACAAAAGCGCCTGCTTGAATTGGAAGAGCGAGTAAAAATCGGCGAGCTTCAAGACAAAGACGCCTTACTCTTATTTTTCGCGTCATAAATTAAGGAATCTGGTAAAAAAACCACTTAGCCTCTGCTTCTTTTCTAAAATAACCTGGTGAATAAAAATTTCCGGGAGTTTAGTCCTCATGAAGATTGCAGTTTGCGTTAAAGCGGTTCCCGATACCGAAGCCAATATCAAGGTTGCAGGGGATGCAAGCAGTATCGATTTGAATGGCATCAAGTTCGTCACAAGCCCATTTGACGAGTTTGCCATTGAAGAAGCCATTGCCTTGAAAGAAAAACAAGGTGGCGAAACCACAGTAATCTCGCTTGGCGGAGGCGAATGCACAGACGTCCTTCGCGACAGTCTTGCTCGTGGCATCGACACAGCCATCCATGTTAACGACCCGGACCTGGTCAACTTGGACCCACTTACTGCAGCCAAAGTGCTTGCCAAGGTCATCAAAGAAGGTGGTTTTGACCTCGTTTTGTGCGGACAACAAGGTGTCGGTGGCGACAACAGCCAATTGCCTTCAATTCTTGCCGAACTTCTTGATATGCCCCAGGCAACTCTTGTAGTCAAGCTAGAAATTGCTGATGGCAAATTCAAAGCTGAGCGCGAAATCGAAGGCGCTCACGAAATCATTGAAGGAACACTGCCTGTGGTGATAAGCGCACAAAAAGGTTTGAACGAGCCTCGTTACCCCTCAATTAAAGGTGTGATGGCTGCTCGCAAAAAGACTATCGACGTAAAAAACCTAGACGCACTCGGTATGAAAGGATCGGTCGGACAAGACACTCGTCGCGCTGTAATCAAAAAAATGATGATGCCGCCTGAGCGCGCCCAAGGCAAAATGATCGAAGGCGATGCCGACACACAAGCCAAAACACTCATTAGCTTGCTCAAGACTGAAGCACGCGTACTTTAAATTCACCGGAGAAAAGAAATGGCAAACGGAACACTTGTATTTATCGAACAACGCGACGGTCATATCAAAAAGGCCAGTCTTGAAACTTTGTGCCAAGCAAAGAAATTGAACAATGCCGGACCTGTGAGTGCAGTAATTATATGTAATGCAGGTGAAAAGGCGAAAGAACTTGCAGCTCAAGTGCAGAAATACGCGCCTGAAAAAATCTACGTTTTAGAAGGCGGCGAATATTCTAATTATTCAACCGAAGCTTACGCAGATGCACTGGATAAGGCTATTAAAACTGCCGATCCAAAATTTGTCTTTGCAGCACACACTGCAATGGCAAAAGATTTGATTCCACGCGTTGCAGCTCGCTTTGATGCTGCTTGCATCTCAGACGTTATGGAATTTCAAGCTGAAAACGGATGCTTGAACCCAGTTCGTCCAATGTATTCAGGCAAATGCTACGGCATGTACGACATCAAGAGTGCTATTGGTTTTATCACAATTAGACCAAACGTATTCGCTCTAGATGCTGCTCAAGACGCTCACCAAGCTCCAGTTGAAGAACTGAAGGCAGAAGCCAAAACACCTCGCGCCAAAGTCACTTCAGTTCACAAAGCTGAAGGTCAGAAGTTGGAATTGGGCGAAGCTTCAATCATAGTGTCTGGTGGTCGTGGTATCAAAGGTCCCGAAAACTGGAATGTACTGCAAGATCTTTGTGATGCTATGGGTGGTGCACTTGGTGCATCGCGCGCAGTAGTTGATGCTGGTTGGATCGACCACCAATTTCAAGTTGGTCAAACTGGCAAGACAGTTAGCCCACAGCTTTATATAGCTTGTGGTATCTCTGGAGCGATTCAGCATTTGGCTGGTATGTCGTCTTCTAAAATCATTGTTGCCATCAACAAAGATAAAGACGCTCCTATTTTCAAATATGCAAACTACGGTGTTGTAGGCGACATATTTGAAATCTTGCCTAAAGTCACTGCTGAAGTGAAGAAAATGAAAGAAGGTCAGTAATTTAAGTATTCTTAGAATTACGCTGACTTGCTTTTCTAGATAATTTAAGCGCCCTCGAATCATGGTGATCGTGCAAAACGTGCGAAAATCTCACCACAGATCGAGGGTGTCTTTTTGTATTCGTTCCTGCAAATAGTAAATATGGGCTACTTTCCTAACGATATCGTTAGATAAAGTGTGCGTTTTTAATACTTGCAGAGCGAGGTCTAAAAAGATGTGAGCAAAGTTCGTTAGATCGAGTTGTCTCTACTTTTTTGTGGTTGAATCATTAGGGTAGTGTGAGGACAAAGTTATGTTCGAACGTTTCACTGAAAAAGCTATCAAAGTCATTTTGCTAGCTCAAGAAGAGTCGCGACGAATGGGACACAATTTTGTGGGAACGGAGCAATTGTTGCTTGGACTAGTCGGCGAAGGTACTGGCATTGCGGCTAGAGTCCTGAAAAAAGAAGGCGTAACTCTAAAAAGTGCGCGTGTTGAAGTAGAAAGAATCATTGGACGAGGTCAAGGATTTGTAGCAGTCGAGATTCCCTTTACGCCTCGTTGCAAAAGAGTACTTGAGCTTTCGTGGAAAGAATCTCGCAAATTCCATAATAACTTCATCGGAACTGAGCATTTGCTTTTGGGATTGTTGGAAGAGAATGGAGGAGTTGCAATCCAGGTTTTAGGAGCATTAGCGGTTGATTTGAAATCTTTGCGGAATGCCGTTGAGCAGGCGGTATCTGGTAATTCGCAGTCTTACTCTTTGGCGGAAAAAATACTTAGTTGTTGTGATTCCGTTTCTTCAGCCATGCAGAATATTAATCACGAATTGCTGAAACTACACGACGAAACACAAGCACTTAGTAAAAGAAGTGACATTAGCAAAGTAGATGCAGAGGCTTTTAAATTAGAGCTTGTCGAAAAGATCAAAAGTATAGAAAAAATGTCTCAATCAGTTTGTGTGCCTGAAGTTTTCGACTTTACCAATGAGATGACGACAATCAACGAATGGATTGAAACGCTCAAATAGCGCTATAAATAAGTTATGAACAAAGAAAATCTTACTATTGCACGAAATTTGATTCTGAGAGCCGCTCTCATCTCCATTGGCATGACATGGCTTACTGCCCTTGCCACAATGGGTCTATGGGATACATGGGTGCAGGTGGTGTCAACTAATTTTCGAGTGTCGAGTGAATTTTTGAGTGAGTTAGTAACTCAGTTTTTTACTTGTGCCAAATTCTTTTCTATTTATTTATTGCTTGTACCGGGTCTTGCTTTGCACTGGACAGTCAAGAAAATGTCTTGAAGTATATTTGACCGCCTTCGTCAGGTTTACCCGCGTTTGCGTCGGTATTAGTACGAGAAGCACAAATACACCAGCACTCAAAGAATTCTACGTGCTAAGTAGCTCACATGGAATGGAAATCCACTCTTGTCGTTGGTGTGTCGAATTCCAGTGGTTTTGCTCACGATAAATACAGAAAAACGGTAAGAACAATGCAATTGATTGACAAACAAATTGCATCCAATAAGGATGCAATAAAAAAGCTGAACGATCTTCTAAGAGGCGAAAAGTCTGCTTTCGAGACATATGAAAAAGCACTTGAATCTATAAAAGACTGCTCGTGCGCTAAACAGCTTGAATCAGCCATGGCATGTCACATTAAACATTCTCAAGTATTAACAGCCAAAGTTAAGGCAATGGGAGCCGAGCCATCTGAAACATCTGGAGGCTGGGGAACTTTCGCTAATTCTATGGAGGCAGAAGCTGACGTCTTTGGAGAACAGGCTGCAATAGATATGCTGGAAGAAGGCGAAGACTGTGGTCTCAAGCAATACCGAGAACTTTGGAAAGACCCAAATTCAATCGTTTCTAAAGTCATACAAGACTTCCTTCCCAAACAGCAGGAAACTCATCGAGTTATGAAAGAACTGAAAACAAAGCTAGCAGCAAAGTAAGTCAATCCTATATATGCGGCAGACTAATAAGGCTGGTTTTTATACGCTTTTTATTTCTGCCTGCAAAAACTTTGTGCCTCCACAATAGGCAAGTTGCTACTAATAGTAGTGTCAACTTTCAATGAATAAATTGACAATAGAGGAAACTAAATGAACAAAACCAAAAACAAGAAACAGGCGTCAGAACCAGGATTGGATGCAGCTTTAGACAAATGCGTTAAAGTTGCATGCCAGGCCCATATATCCGAAACAGATCTGGTGGTCAAGATTCTTGGACGACTGCACGAAATTGAGACTCAAAATAAATTAGAAACGCGTTTCAAAAACGGAAAACCATTATTCAACGGCGATGCCGGTCCATAGGCGTCAATTACCAATTAGAGTTTTTGATCGCGCAAAGCGGGTGCATCATAAACTCCAGCACTCAACTGTTTTTCCCCTTCAACTGCCAAGGTTAGCTCTAAAAGAAAGCGCTTCATTTTTTGAATTTCTGCGTGTAATTGCTGAAGCATAGTTGTGCGAGAAGTAAGAGTTTCGATTGACATTCCCTTCTCGCGAGGAACGCTTGCTGTAAGCACATCCAATTGAGCTTTCGAAGTCCTATCGTTGAATTCAGGAATGTTGGAATCAGAAATCCATCTATCAATCAGATGGTCGATTCGCGGTTTTGTATTGGGGCAATCGGCTGGTATCTGATGCAGAAATTTCCAGACAGATTGGGGATATTCAATCTCGCTATTTTGAGGATAGTCAAAAATCATGGCAAGCATATTTGGCTCGGCTTCAGAGCGTCTTTTGGCGCCGTTAATTGCTTTTAGTGTGTACATCGATGCAATTGAAGGTACTAAACCAGCGGCGATACCAACAATGCCTGAAGGAATAGTTAGGTTTAAACATTTGCGCGGATTGCGAGCATAAGTGGTATTGATACTTCCAATCGCAAGAGCTTCGCAAACTGTCCACAAAATACCGTTAGATATAAAGCTTCCAGCGTTTATGCGGGCCACTTTTTTATCTCTATCCTCAATGAACTCTGCCAGTATTTCATTGTAAAGTTGGACTTCAGCTTCAATTTCAGCATTAGTAAAATCGACTTCTAGATTGGTGCGCTGAATAATAGATTCGGCCCTTTGAATTGACTCGTGCAAGTCCTGGCGTGTGTGCAAACTTTCAAGACTGCGTGCTTCACCCGATTGATTGAATGCTTGAATTTTGGCTCGCGACATTTCGATTTCATTTAAAATCGGCGTGAGCCCAACTGTGTCTGCAAGCTGAAGGCTGTTTGAAGAGAGCTTTCTGCTTGTGAGAATGACGCCTGTTTTTAAAATTTGACGCGGCATGTCCATGATATTGGCATTAGGCTCGCGACTGGCGGTGGGTTTGTGCGGTGCGTATGAAGAACGATCTTTTGCGTTTGGATCCTTTATTGGATCGGCAGAAATGGAAGTTGTTTTGTCTTTGGGTAGTGCCCAAAGCGGTAGCTGGAATTGGATGAGAAGCAAACTAAAACTTAGTAAAATCGATGAAAAGGACTTCATTGGCGGACCTTAAGGAAATCCAATGATATAAAGATTTCGTCAAAATCGCTTGAGCACTTTTTAAGCTGTTCTTCGAATTTTGAATATTGACGAAACATTTATAGCAAGATTAGTAACATCAGGCTTCAAGCCTCAATAAATCAGCTATTAATAGCAGAGCTAACCTTCTTTTTTAGGTTGTCAGTTCCTGAGGATAAAATGAACAAACCCTTTTTAACGTCATTGTCAGCACTTTTAATAGCTTCTACAGTCCTATCATCGTGCGGTGTAGCCGAAAACAGAACCAATGAGCGTACCGAGCATTACGTCTCATCGCAGATTGAGGGCGAGAAACAGAAAATCAATCTGGAAGAAGTGCAAAAGGCGTTCTGGGACACCCAGGGTAAAGATTTCAACTCCTGGATGGGCGCATTTGAAAAGCGAGTGAACGAGATTTATGAAGGCGATAAAGTGGTATCGATTGATGCCACTCGCAAAACCGGTAGCTTGGTTATCACTGGATATATCGAAGACAAAAAAGAGCAAGGGTATCAAGATGGCGAAGAAAAGCTTTTTACCATTGAACAAACAGGCGATGTCACAGACAACAATTTGCCTTATCGCGTAGCGGCTCATGATGGTTCTACCTACTATCAAGGTCACCATGGAATTTTAGATAATCCGTTTGTTCAGATGATGGTTCTTTCGCACCTGATGGGCGGCTGGGGTGGTCGTTATAACACACCGTATAACCGCACTGTGATACTGCAAGACCATCGCAACACGTTTAGAACCACACCAGGTTTTGAAGCTCAAAAATCGACAAATCAACGAGACAGTCTAGTTAGCAAAAAGAAATTTGGCAGCAATTCTTTTTCATCATCAAGTCCTGGAACCCAAAAACGCTCATGGTCTGGTTTTGGTAGTTCTAGCTCACCTTCAGGATCAAGCTCGCCATCTTTGTGGGGTGGAAGACGCTCCTCTTCTTCATCAGGGTTTGGTGGCGGAAGATCTAGAGGCTGGGGCGGACGAAGACGCTAATGCAATACTTGCTAAATGTCTGTGATTCAAAGAAAAAACATCTGGTAGTACTTGCTTTAACGGCTGATGCTGTTAGTCATTCTGCAATCGATGTGGTATTTGATGTGATGGCAAGCGAGCCCCAAAAACTAATTGAAAGTGAAACTCTTTTAGAAGGACAGCTTACTGACTTTAATGCTTTGCAATCACTAATTTTTGACCGAGATGAGCAAGGGCTATTCATTCGAGAAGGCATGGAATTCAAAGCAAACGGAAAAGATTTGAATCCTGATGCCAAAATGAGCAATGCTTTTGTGGCAGCCCAAAAAGAAGGAATGGAATACAAACGCTGCGAGCTCATCGTCGGTGGTTTTAAAAGAGATGATTCAAGTCCAAGCAGTCAACACGGGCAAATTGATGATCTTGCGCGTCTGTTCTTTTTGCATCAATTAGCCATTGGTTCTGTGGTTGATGTCACCAAAGAAAATTTAGAGCTGACAGATGTCATAAAATGGGCTGAAGATGAAAATCTAATTGAAATAGATGTTGATAAGGCGGTCTATAAGCTCACAGCCAAAGGGATTCGGATGCATGATAGCTATATCGAAGAGGCTCAAAGTTTAATCGACCGATTTGATATTTTTTCGGATGTCGACATAGACACAAAAAACGAAATTCATTTTGATACCGCTCTTGGTGCAGATCTTCGAGTACCTGTTTATGAGTTAGAGGGGATAGATCCATATCGTGCACGCTTTTTGTTGGGGCTTAATGACGGTGAATGGGATAACCTGGATAACTGGACCAGTCAGATTTTAAATGAAAAATGGTATCGCGAGATTTTTGATTCAATTGACAAGTCTCCTTCTGTGGAAGATCTTGGTGAAGACGTCATCAAAAATATACTTGAACAAGGCAAAATTACTATTCGCAAATCCAGGTCCTCTGACTAAGTTAAACGACATTTTGATCTAGCAGACAGCCTCATTTACGAAATTTTTATGCCCTAACCCGTACATTTTAGGGGTTGGTTTTTAGGTGATTATTAATGGGCATTGACATGAGTAACAAGGTCAAATCGTTAGTTCTAGCTCTGGCATTCTGCAGCGGAAATTGTTCAGTAGCCGTGGCTGCTACATCGCAACCCAAAGAGTCAGGAGCCAACAGTCAAGAAATTCCATCTCAAATTTTGAAGACTGGCGTAAGTCTTAATACGACGGCGATATCACCAAATAGTATGCAACTGTCAGACACTATTGGTCTTACTTCTATCTTGGAGCGTATTCAGATTTTGCGCCAAAACAACTTACAAGATGTTGCGGTTCGACAGGATTTAATTGAAGCTAAGCAAGAAGCAGCTTTTTTAATTCAAAAAGCAAATCTCGATATAGATTTTACAGTAGCAGCGATAATGACTGAGCGAGAAGTCTATCAAGAGATTTTGTCCACTTTTATAAGCGATCGAGACAAAAAAGTGGCTCGCATTAACGCTATTTCTTTCATCTCAAATGGTGTCTTATGGACTGTCAACTCTGCCTTGGCTATCGGCAGCATTAATACGACCTATGCACGCAATCCCAAAAAGTGCGTGAATTTAACGATTCCAGCTGGAATTGTAGGTATTGCCGCTGGTATTGTTCCTTCAGTTGCTTCGATGTACACACTTAAAGCGGTCAATGGTGCAAAGAAAACGTCTGAAGTAGAACCCAATATGTTAGCAAAACTTTTTGGATACAAGACCAATCCAGAAATTGAATATCCTAAGTCTGTCTGGAACTTTTTAAATCAAACTCCTGCTAATGAAAAGACCGGCAAAACCAGACTTGATTTGATTATTGATCGCTGGATTTCCGATTCCAATATGTCTGAATTCACTGACCGTCACAGCAAGAAACAACTGGATGTATTGACAGCCAGCGTTGCCCAGAAAAATGGTCTCACTATAAACTCTCTAACTGCGCGTTCTGTGATGCTGCAACAGCTACAAGCCGAAGTTCTAAAAATGAAGCGGATGTTGCTAGAACTAAATATGGTGGCACAGGGTGAAAAACAATTATTAGCGCAATCGAAGAGCGAGAGCGATTTGCCAAGATTGCGTTAACTACAGCTCAACTGATCAATCGATCACTTACTGCGCATCTATTTATGGTGCTTAAGGCAATGTTGGTCTGCAAGTGCGTTTAAACCCTGATTGACGTACTTTAGTACCGTGAAAGTGACTGTAAGAGAGATTATTGACAGACCTAAACTTGAGTAATCCATGTAATTAGACCCCGTGGTAACTGAGATTTATTTAACATCTAAACGCGTGAAGGAGGCGTTAATTTGCGCTGGATTGGCATAAATTTTTTGCAAAAAAGTTTATCAGCTTACATGTACACGCGGTCTTTGAGCCGGATCGTGTTCAGTTGAGCGCAAAATCTCTCTTGTGACTGGAGCGGTTTCTGTTGTTGTTGATTCCACGATTCTTTTGAAAGGAAAAAATTAGCCAACTATTATTTTGGGACGCTTATCTGGGGTCTTCTCCAGCTCGCGTAGGATTTCTCTTGTAACAGGTGCAGTCTCGCCTTCTCCCAAGAAAATGTATTTGAAAACATAACTAATTGGATGCCCTTCTGTCCAACCAAAATATGCACATGGAATCGTTTTGGTACTGTCTCGAAGATGGAGCAACAAAGCAGCAATAGCATTTGGAATGGCAGGACTCTGAGCTTTAAAAACTCGAAAACCATTTATTTCATGACCGGTTACTTCAAGACAGTCGTCGTCAAATTCGGAGGGGTTTTTTAAGTCGACTTCAAGAAATATAAAACTTGCTTCCTCTTCTGTCAGTTTATGCACAAAGCGAGTTTCTTTTTCTTTTTGTGCATAATCAGTTCCACCGGGGCGGTGAGCCAATAAACAAATCAGTCCTCCATGACTGAGACTTTCTTGCACGAATAATTGTGCTTTGGCATCCAGATTGACATCTAATATACGCAATTCCAAAGAACGCATAGCGCGCGAAACTAACGAGGTAAGCAAAATTGTACCTATGAAAAATGATGCAATATGTAGCCCTTCTGGTCGTTCAATCATGTTGGCAATCGAGGTATAGATAAAAACTATTAAAATGGAGCAAAATAAAACACGTTTACCAAGACCCTCTTTCCAGCTTGCAAGAACGACAGCAAAGGCTGCTGACATGAAGAGTACCAACACTCCAGTGGCATAAGCGCCGGCTTGTGCATCTACGTCGGCTTTAAACAGGATTGTTACCACAAATGTAATGATAGTAAAAATTACTACCAATGGACGTTGTGCCTTAGCCCAATTTGGTGCCATTCCATAACGGGGTAAATAACGAGGTACCAGATTAAGTAATCCTGCCATCGCTGATGCGCCCGCAAACCAGAGTATAAGAATGGTACTGATATCATAAATGGTGCCAAAAGCTTCACCGAAATAGAGGTGGGCAAGATAAGCTAAGGCCCGTCCGTTAGCTTGACCGCCTTCGGCAAAATGCTTTTCTGGTATTAGTAAAGTCGTGATAACGCTACTGACAAGCAGTAACAGAGCCATAATTGTAGCCGAAAAGAAAAGTAGTTTTTGAGTGTTTTTTATTCGACCGCTTGGTTTTATGGGATCTTCGTTTGGAGATCCCTTTACCAGTGGCATGACTGCTACGCCGGTTTCAAATCCGGACATACCTAGAGCGAGTTTAGGAAACAGTATCAACGATACCCCTATCATTGAAGGAATCGAATGATACGAGGTAAAAAGCTTGGCGTGCCAGTTTGTGATAACTTCAAGATGTGTCATTATCTCGAAAATGGACCTCACTGCCACGGCTGCATTGCATGCCAGGTAGAGAGACACTATCAAAACAGACAATCCAATTGCCTCTCTGAATCCTTTGAGAAAAACAGCTCCGAGTATAGCTAGAATATAGACGGTTATCGCGATGCGATTATTTAGCCAATCTGGAAACATTGGATTTTGAACTATATGAGCCGTGGCATCGGCAGCAGATAGTGTAATTGTTATTACAAAATCGGTGGCGGCAAATCCCAATAGAACCAGAACTAGCGTTTTGCCACGCCATCCAGGAAGCAAATTCTCCAACATTGCTATGCTTCCCTGTCCATGTGGGCTTTCTTTTGCCACTCGAGCGTAGAGTGGCACTAGTCCAAACAAGGTGACTAACACCACGATAAGTGTTGCTACAGGAGATAAAATGCCAGCCGCCAAGAAAGCTATACCGGGTTGATAGCCTAGGGTAGAAAAATAATCTACTCCTGTAAGGCACATGACCTTCCACCAGGAGTCCTTGTGCGTTGGTTCTAATTTATGACTTTTGTGTAAACCCTCAAAAAACCAGCGTCTGAAAATACCTCTTGCCGCCGCAATTCTGCGTCCTGAAGTTGTCACAAATTCACCATTATGAGGCCTTTGATTCCATATAAAATTTTTAGCAGCCGAACGATCAAAGGTGCATCAATATTTACGCCGCAGGCATAAAGAAATGATCAAGATCTTCTAAATAAGTGTTATTGAACTAGATTTGAGCTAATCCATTTTTTCGTCACAAGAATTACTAACACGCTTGAAAATATGGCTGCCAGAAAGGATAAGGGAAGATCTCGGGATAAAAAAGCGCTGAAGCGATATATGCCCAGAAACGAAGTCGCCCCGATGAAAATGCTCATGGCCAGAGCGAAAAGGTCTTTAGTATTATTATCCCAACCGCTCATGTGAGCACCACAAAGATATCAGGTCATTTAATCAGAATTGGATAAAGATCCTGCAAAGAAATGAGCGGTATAAATAAGCAAGCCATATAAATGTTGCCGATTTGGAATCAATCTACTTTTAGTCGATACCCAACACCTGGTTCGGTCATCAGATACTTTGGTTGAGCCGGATCAAGCTCCAGTTTCTTTCTTAGCTGCGCCATATATACTCGCAAATATTGCGTTTCATCGGAGTATTCGCCGCCCCAGGTCTCACGAAGTAAATGCTTATGAGTAACTACTTTGCCGGAGTATCGAACCAGAGTGTTCAACAATTTGTATTCAATTGGAGTTAGATGAATTTCTTCTGTGTTTCTCAATATTTGTCTTTTGGCGAAATCAATTTGAATGTCACCAAATGAAAAATTTGAATCTAATTGATCTTCAGAAAGTCTGTTTGCATGTCTAAGAGCAACGCGCAGACGCGCCATCAACTCTCCAATTCCAAATGGCTTAACCAGATAATCATCGGCGCCTGCATCTAGCGCCTCAACTTTGTCGTTTTCTTTTTCGCGAGCGGACAAAACAATTATAGGTACGTTGCTCCACTCTCTCACTTGGCGAGTTACTTCAAGTCCGTCGGTATCTGGAAGACCCAGGTCCAGAATGACAAGATCTGGGCGTTCTGAAGCAACTTTAGACAAGCCCTCTTTGCCGGTTGAAGCTTCGCAAAAGGCAAAACCCTGGTCTAATAAAGACATTTTCAAAAAGCGTCTTATGGGCGCTTCGTCTTCAATGACCAAAATTAGGGGATTTTTGTTCACTTTAGCCATGCTTCTATTGTATCTCCGGTTTTTTCGGCAAATCACCCGAATTATCTGCAAGTGGTAAGGTGAAGTTAAAAATTGAGCCACCACCTTTTCTATCTTCTACCCAGATTCTACCTCCATGGGCTTCTATAATGCCACTGGCAATAGCAAGTCCAAGACCGGCGCCAACTCCAATACCCGTTTTTAAACTTTGTTCTTCTTGGAAAAACTTGTGGAACACCTTTTCTTTATTTTTGTCACTAATACCGATACCACGGTCGCAAACCGAAATTTTCACATTATCTGCGTCTGTGGAGACAATTATGTCTAAGTCTTCGCCATCCTTTGAGTATTTAAAAGCATTATCTATAAGATTGAAAAGAACTTGCTGAATTAATATTGCATCCAACGGCACTAGCGGAATTTGGTCAGGTAATTGAGTATTTATTTTGTGTTTTTTTTGTTGATAGGCATCAGTTATGGTGGCAATAGCAGCGCCGATTATTTCATCAATTGGATACCATTCTGTTCTTACTTTGAGAGTACCTGACTGCAGTCTAGTCATGTCTAAAAGGTTTTTGACTAAGGTGTTGAGACGCACCGATTCGTTATATATCTCGCCTGCCAGTATGCGACAATCACTTAGAGAAAGTGATTTGGAGCCTTCCATTATGCTGCTTGCAGCACCAGTTATAGTGGCAAGTGGGGTACGCAAATCATGAGAAACAGAGCTTAACAGTGAGCTGCGAAGCTGCTCAGTTTTCATCATTACTCTAGTTTTTTCATTCTCTTGAGCGAAATAAGCGCGCTCGCAAGCTATGGCAATTTGATTAGCGAATGTCTCAAGCAAGTGGAGCTGATCAAAATAAAAAATAGGGTTATTGAAGTTAGGCTTTACCGCCAATACGCCTATTGTCTGTTTCGAACCTAAAAGTGGAATGTACAAAGCGGTGGCAGATGGCAACGTATCTGTGCCAAGTCCAGCCGCTTTTCGGTTTTTGAAAGCCCAGTTGGCTACACCTTCATCAATGGTTGAAAGTAAGTGTGCTCCTTCTCCTGTGCTGAATAGTTCTAATTTTGCATTATCTTCATTTTCGGAAGCAAGAAATATTGCTACTTGGCCATTGAACACTTCTCCCACGTGTTTCAAGCCTGTTTTCACGAGATCTTTCAAGTCAGTAATTGATCCGAGTTCTCTGCTTAATGAGTATAGTGCGGCAGTTTTTTTCTCACGTTGTCGAGCAGTTTCAGCCTGTTGTTTGATTTCTACCATCAAAGTACTTATTGTTAGTGCCACAATGAGCATAACAACGAAAGTTATAAGGTATTGAGCATCAGAGACGGCAAAAGTAAAATGAGGTGGAACGAACATGAAATCGAAAACGGCCACGCTCAAAAAAGAAACCAATATTGAAGGTCCACGACCATATAATAGAGCCACTATTATGACTCCAAGCATATAGCCCATTATTATTGTAGAAAATTCAAAAAAGCCACCTGTTAGTTTGGCAACTATAGTGCAGATTGTTACTACCAGAATGCCCATCAAATATTGTCGCGGTTTGCTTCGCGTCACTACCTGCGGTGCTTCAGTTTCGGCTTTTTCCGATTTCTCTCCAGTTATTACATAGACATCAATCGCGCCACTGTCTCTGATGAGATCGTCTAGGGCAGAGCCGTAAATTAAATCTCTTAGTCTACTTTTTGCCGGTTTTCCAACAATAATCTTTGTAATATTATTCTGTTTGGCATAGCGCATTACTTCATGACTTACACTTTTGCCCGTAAGTTCTACTATTTCAGCTCCAAGTTGCTGTGCAAGTTTCAAGGTTCTTATAACTCGAGCTCGATCTTTTTCGTTTTGTATCGACTGTCTTGGAGTTTCGACATTGGCCACTACCCACTTGGCTTTAAGTCCATTGGCCATGCGTTTTGCTGCTCTGACAAGTCGAATTGATAATGGACTAGAGCTTACGCATACCAGAATTTTTTCAGCTGCAGGCCACGTTCTTTTCACCTGGTGCGATTTTCTATATTGCTCCATTTGCGCATCGACACGCTCCGCTGCCGCTCGCAAAGCCAATTCTCGTAAAGCGATCAAATTGCCTTTTTGAAAAAAATTGGTGAGTGCGTGTTCTATTTGCTCGGTCAAATAAATTTTTCCGTCTTTTAAGCGTTGAATGAGTTCGTCTGGAGGAAGGTCTATGAGCTCGATTTCAAACGTTTTTTCAAGAAAAGAATCTGGAATGCGCTCTTGAATTGTGACACCAGTGATTTGTGCCACCACGTCGTGCAAGCTTTCAATATGTTGCACATTCAAAGTTGTGTAAACGTCTATGCCGTTATCGAGAAGCTCTTCGACATCCTGCCAGCGCTTAAGATGTCGCGAGCCTGGAGCATTTGTATGGGCCAATTCGTCGACTAAAATAATTTCCGGTTTTCTTTGTAGCGCCAGGTCGATATCGAATTCTTCCATGGTGGTGCCGCGATAACTTATCTGTTTTTTCTGAAGATACTCTAGCCCTTGAACAAGTGCCTCTGTTTCTGCTCTTTTATGAGTTTCAACTACGCCTAAAACTACATCAACGCCTTCGTCTTGTAGCTTGTGGGCAGTCTCAAGCATGGCGTAGGTTTTACCTACGCCTGCAACAGCCCCAAAAAAGACTTTGAGGCGCCCTTTAGAAGATCGAGCATCCTCTTCTTTCATTCTGGTCAAAAGCAGGTCGGGGTCCGGTCTTGAGTCTTGTCCTGCCTTATTTGATTCGGTCATTTTTCGGCTCTAATTCGATCAAGTTCCAAGTTAAGCTTCAGTACATTTACCACTGGCTCTCCCAGAATACCAAGTTGTCTGGTTTGCGTGTGACTTAAGACTATTTTCTCTACTAACTCTTTAGCTAAGCCGCGATTTTTGGCAACCCTCTCCACTTGGCAATACGCGCCTACAGGGCTGATGTGCGGATCCAGACCACTGCCAGACGCTGTTAAAAGTTCGGAACTGGGCGTTATTGAAGAATCTATGTGAAATTTGGCTCTTAGCGATTCTATCGATTCTTTTTGTTTAGGATTAGTTGGTCCAAGATTGGAGCCAGATGAAGCGCAAGCGTTATATGGAACTGGAGAAGTGGCAGAAGGACGGCTCCAGAAATATTTGGGTTGGCTAAATTCCTGACCAATGAGACTTGAGCCGCGAACTACGCCATTTTCTTTAATAATGCTGCCGTTTGCTTGGCGATTAAATACGAGTTGGCCAATGCCTGTGACAAACAAGGGATAGACAATTCCTGTAAGAACTGTAAGGACCAAAAATATCTTTAGTGAAGCAATGAGATGTTTCATTTAAATTTTGAACCCACTGATTAAAATGTCTATTAGTTTGATGCCTATAAAAGGCACAATGAGCCCTCCTAGACCGTATATCAAAATATTGTCACGCAATAACAGCTCTGCACTCACCGGTCGATATTTGACCCCACGTAAGGCAATGGGCAAGAGTCCAAGTATGACAAGAGCGTTGAATATGACAGCAGAAAGGATTGCACTCTCTGGGCTAGATAGGTTCATCACGTTTAACTTATTCAGCACTGGATAAGTGGTGGCAAAGGCGGCGGGTATGATAGCGAAATATTTTGCTACGTCATTAGCGATACTAAATGTGGTGAGAGCTCCGCGCGTCATAAGAAGTTGTTTTCCAATCTGAACGATTTCTATCAGTTTGGTAGGGCTTGAGTCTAGATCGATCATGTTGCCAGCTTCTTTTGCTGCTTGTGTGCCCGAATTCATAACCACCGCAACATCTGCTTGCGCAAGAGCTGGAGCGTCATTTGTTCCATCTCCTGTCATTGCCACGAGTCTTCCGCCAGCCTGATTTTCTTTTATTAATTTCAATTTGCCTTCAGGAGTGGCTTGTGCTAAATAATCATCCACACCGGCTTCTGCGGCAATGGCTGCTGCTGTGATGGGATTGTCTCCTGTAATCATGACAGTCTTAATTCCCATTGCTCTTAAGTCAGCAAATCGTTCTTTGATACCGCCTTTGACTATGTCTTTTAATTTTATTACACCTAAAACTTGCTGATTTCGTGCCACCAACAGTGGTGTGGCTCCTTCCTTCGCCACTTTATTAGCGGCTTCCAGTATCTCTGGCGGCACACTTTCTGGTTTGACATATTCTTCTATGGCATCGACCGAACCTTTTCTGATTTCACTGCCGTTTAAATTTACTCCACTCATGCGAGTAACCGCACTGAAAGCGACAAAAGTCGCCTCCAGATCGTGAATGTTACGATCTCTGATGCCGTGCTTTTCTTTGGCTAAAACTACAATGCTTCTACCCTCTGGAGTTTCATCAGCCAACGAGGCCAGTTGTGCAGCATCAGCCAGCTCTTGTTCTGTTATTTGATAGGAAGGAATAAATGCCGATGCTTGTCTTGCGCCAAGGGTGATAGTGCCTGTCTTGTCCAACAGGAGCATGTCCACATCTCCTGCTGCTTCTACAGCGCGTCCAGACATGGCAATTACATTTGAGCGAATAAGCCTATCCATGCCGGCTATGCCGATAGCAGATAGCAAACCACCAATAGTTGTGGGGATAAGACATACAAGCAAAGCTACAAGTACGGTGATGCTTATGACTTGACCCTGAGCGTTTATTTCAACACTGTATTTAGAAAAAGCAAATAGCGTAGTGGTCACTACTAAAAATATTAAAGTGAAAGCCGCTAGTAAAATATTGAGAGCGATTTCGTTAGGTGTTTTTTGTCTCTTTGCTCCTTCGACCAGCGCTATCATTTGTTCAATGAAAGTTTCACCTGGATTGACTGTGATTTTGACAATGAGCCAGTCTGAAAGTACTTTGGTACCGCCGGTAACCGAACTTCGATCGCCTCCACTTTCTCTGATTACAGGTGCACTTTCTCCAGTAATTGCACTTTCATCAACAGAAGCTATACCATCTACAACATCGCCGTCGCAAGGAATAATTTCTTGTGCTTGAACAATGACTAAGTCACCAATGCGCAGACTGCTTGCCGATACACTTGTGACTTTTGCTTTGGGATCGATACTTTCAATTTTGTTTGCTTTTAAATCTTTTCTAGTTTCGCGCAAAGATTTGGCTTGCGCTTTGCCTCTGCCTTCAGCCATCGCCTCAGAGAAGTTAGCGCTTAAAAGTGTGAACCAAAGCCAGAGACTAATGGACAAAACAAAATTCGAATTTGCTTCTTTTTCGCCACCTAAGGAAACAAAATAAATCAAGGTGGTCAAAATGCTTCCGACTTCCACCACAAACATAACAGGATTGCGTATTTGAACCCGCGGATCCAGTTTGATGAAAGCATCAATAGCAGCCTGTTTTATTATTTCAGGCTGGAATAAATTGCCACTTTTCTGATCCGATTTCATTTGGCTCCGTAAATCATTTGTAGATGTTCAACAATTGGCCCAAGGGCTAGAGCCGGAATAAAAGTGAGCGAACCCACTATAAGAACTATGCAGACAAGAAAACTGGTAAACAGAATTCCGGTCGTCGGTATGGTTCCGCTTGATACTGGAATCTGTTTTTTCTTGGCAAGTGATCCGGCTATGGCCAGAACAGGCAAGGCAAGCCAATATCTAGCAATAAACATAGCCGTTCCCAAGGCATAATTATAAAAAGGTGTATTGGCGTTTAATCCCGCAAAAGCACTACCGTTATTATTTCCAGCCGATGAAAAGGCGTACAAAATCTCGCTAAATCCATGTACACCGGAGTTGAATACCGAACTTCGACCCGCATCACATGACACCGCAAGAGCGGTTCCAATAAGCACTACAAATGGTGGCACAAGTAATATCATGGAGGACATTTTCATTTCGAAAGCCTCCACTTTTTTGCCAAGATATTCAGGTGTTCGTCCCACCATGAGTCCAGCTACAAACACCGTTACTAAGGCAAAAACGAGCATTCCATAAAGACCCGAGCCGACTCCGCCGTATATTACTTCACCCAATTGCATGAGCACCATCGGCGCAAGACCTCCAAGCGGGGTCAAAGAGTCATGCATACAATTAACCGATCCGTTTGAAGCGGCGGTAGTACAAACAGACCAGAGAACGGAATTGACGATGCCAAATCGAGTTTCTTTGCCTTCCATATTCGAAGCAAGTGAAAGAGTCGGATTTTGACTGAATTCAGCCCATAATGCCAAAGTCAGGAAGACGAAGAAAATACTGCTCATGGCAATGAGCATTGTTAGTCCTTCTTTGAGATTCTTGACCATAAATCCAAAAGTGAAACAAAGTCCAACTGGTATCAGCAGAATAGCTAACAATTCACATAAATTCGAAATTGGACTTGGGTTTTCATATGGGTGACAAGAATTGACATTGAAAAATCCACCGCCGTTTGTGCCTAGTTGTTTGATTGATACTTGCGAGGCTACAGGACCCATGGCTAGTTTCTGCGGAACCTCTTGAGCACTGTGTACTTCTAAAGGTTTATATTCGATGTATGGGGAAAAATTTTGTATAGTGCCTTGCGAAATTAGTAAAAGCGAGAGTATTACAGACAGTGGCATCAAAATATGAATGATTGAGCGCACAAGGTCTGACCAGAAATTGCCAATTCCGTCTGATTGATGTCTTATTATTCCTCGTATCAAGGCTACAAGTACTGCCATCCCTACTGCTGCTGAAACAAAATTTTGAACCGTCAGACCAAGCATCTGACTTAGATACGATAGAGTTACTTCTCCAGAGTAACCTTGCCAATTGGTGTTGCTTATGAAGCTGACAGTAGTATTGAAGGCGCTGTCGCCAGACACTGCTTGCAAGTGTTCTGGATTTAAAGGCAGAATATTTTGCATGCGTTGTAGAGCATACAGAAAAACAAAGCTGACGAAAGAAAAACCCATCAGTGAGCGACTATATTCAACCCAAGTCATATCTTCATGCGGGTTCAGTCCGGCACATTTATAGGTCAAATTTTCCAGCATACGCAGAGGCGGAAATCCAGAACCGGCCTCTGTCTGGTAGATATAGGCCATGTATTTTCCTAGAAAATAGCCCAGAGTAAGCAGCAAAACAAAATAAAGCGCCAATTGAGCAAAGTCGAAGCCGTTCATGCGAATAACTCCGGTTTGAAAAGAGCTACTACTAAATAAATTCCAAGTGCAATCGCAAGTATAAATGCAAGCCAGAAAACGAGGGTCATAACTACCCCTCCGCTAATTTTTTGAACAATTCAATTAATCCGTAACCGGACAAGAAAAGTATGATGGTAAGCAAAATTGAAATAAGGTCCATATCCTTAAATTCAACTATCTTGACTGCAAGAGCTATGTAAATAAAACTGGTTTGTAGATCAAGATTTGATCAAAATTGAGCCATATTTGTTTTTGACATAGTTTTCCACAATGGCTATAAAATCCTGTGCCAGGGTGGGACCATCCAGAGTGGTGTGGTGAGCGCCATCAATGTATACAGGAGCGCGTGGCTCTTCGCCAGTCCCTGGAAGCGATATTCCGATGTCAGAATGTTTGGATTCGCCTGGCCCATTTACGATGCAGCCCATCACAGCCACTTTTAGATTTTCAGCACCGGGATAGGCTTTTGCCCATTCAAGTCTTTTTATTGATAAATGGTCTTCAATATTTTTCGCTAGTTCTTGAAAAACTGTACTTGTAGTTCTGCCGCAACCAGGACAAGCTGTTACTTGAGCAGTGAATGATCTTAGTTTGAGCGACTGTAAAACTTGCTGACAAACTTTTACTTCTTCAGTTCTGCTTGCACCAGGAGCAGGTGTGATACTTACCCGAATAGTTTCGCCAATACCCTTTGTGAGCAGCACTGATAATGCCGCCGCCGATGATACTATACCTTTGACGCCCATTCCCGCTTCGGTCAAGCCCAGATGAAGAGGAAATTCACTCAATTGCGCTAGTCGAGTGTAGATGTCTATTAAGTCTGGTACTTCTGAAACTTTTGCTGAGATTATTATTTTGTCTTTGTTTAAACCATATTTGATTGCAGCTTGAGCAGACACCATAGCGCTTTCAACTATGGTGTCCATAAGCACAGAATGCGCGTCTTTGGGATCTTTTGAGATTGCATTTTTATCCATGTTTGATGCAAGCAGCTCTTGATCAAGTGAGCCCCAATTGACACCAATTCGCACAGGCTTATTGTGCTTGATAGCTACGTCTATCATGCATTTGAAATTTTCATCGTGGCGCTCGCCTTTGCCAACATTGCCTGGATTGATTCTATATTTAGCTAGAAGCCTTGCGCAGTCTGGCACTTCGGTCAAAAGTAAATGTCCGTTGTAGTGAAAATCTCCGACCAAAGGAACGTTTATTTCTGATTTTTCAAGTTCGCGCACAATGCTTGGAACCGCTTGGGCAGCCGCTTTTGTATTGACAGTAATTCTTACGATTTCGGAGCCAGCTTCATACAATTCTTTTACTTGTTGGACAGTTGAGGCAACATCTTGTGTATCAGTATTTGTCATTGATTGAATGACTACAGGATGTCCCACGCCGACTGGTACTGAGCCGACCATTACTGTTTGGGTTTTGCGTAAACAAAAATTAGAATTAGATTCTTGCATGATTTCGAGGATAACTCACACCAGGGCCTCCGTCCACAGGTCGTGATGATTTTCGCGAATACTGTAACCTTCACCCCCATTGTCGGGATTGGTTCCCACTATCACATGATCAAGGACCTGAATGCCCATCATTTTACCAACAGAAATGAGCCTGCTTGTTATTTCCAGATCTTCAAAACTAGGTCTCAGTTCTCCGCCTGAGGGATGGTTGTGACAAAGCAGAATAGAGTGACTGTTTGCAAGCACCGCCGCTTTGAAAACTTCACGCGGGTGGACAAGGCTTGAGTTTACCGTTCCATGAGAGACTTCATGCACACCGATAATGTGATTTTTGGCACTCAAGTGAATGGTCAGAAAATATTCTTCGGCTGCCATTTGAAGCGGCTTGAGAAAACGATATGCGTCGTCTGGACCTTTGATCATGATTTTTTTTGTCAGACCATCAGGTTTGCATTTTTCATAGAATAGACAAAGCCGTAAGCGTGGCAGCTCGAAATTGAGATCCTTGACAAGCTGATTTGATTTAGTAGCCATTTTGAATTCCTCCTGCGACCCTTTGTCTTTTAAGACGACAGGAGAGCAGGAAGAGTTCAAAAAAGACTTGCCAGTTTCGATTTAGTTGTGCCCAACTAAACTTTTTGCGTTTTCCAAACACCTGATTTAAACGACCAGATGGCGAGAATCCCAATTACCACGGCTGAAGCCGCTACACTGAGCCAGCATCCCAGTGGTCCATCTGTAGGACCATAGAAGAAGGTTTTAGTGAGGTAATAGGCAAGTGGCAGTCTGATTATTAGCAAGCATATAATCGACATCCACATTGGACGCACAGTGTAACCAGCACCTTGCATCGCGCCAAAGAGCACAAGCCACAGGGCAACGAATGGTTGACACATACCGACAATTTGCAAATAGTCTTTGACATATTTGAGAACCACCGGGTCGCTGCTCATATGTTTGGCGATTTCGCCTCCCATACAAAACAGAACTACTGCCATAAGTGATGTGTAACCTACTCCTACCCAGGCGACCTGCCAGCCTGCACGCTCAGCTCGTTGCGGTTGTTTCGCTCCGAGGTTTTGACCCACGATGGTGGCAACCGCCATGGATAGAGCGTGGAGTGGAAGTGAGCTAACGATTTCTTCCAGTCTGAAGCCTACAGCCCATGAGGCCTGACAAGCAGTGGGATTTTTGGTTTGAGCAAAAATCAAGAAGAAAGCGCAGCAGCTTCCGATCCAGACGAGGTCATTGATGCAAGCGGGGATGCCTATTTTCAAAAGACGCCACATAAAGTCTCTGGAGAGGCCTTCTTTGATCATCAATTTGAAATTGACGCATTCAGCAAGCTCGGTTCGCTTCAAAAGCGCCACGTTGATTATTACGCCAAATAAAGCGGCAACAACCCATGACCAGCCTAGCCCGGATATCCCTATATGAAACGGATGAATACACAAAGCAAAATCTAGTGACACCACAATTAGTGCCATAAAGATCCAGTTGAGCATCGGTACTCGTGCATTACCCTTGGCGCGCCAGATGGAGTGAGCCACCCAGACGGCAGTAAATGGTATCTGTGACAGTAGGTCTACTGAAATAAATTCCCAACCAAGCTTTTGTACTTCAGGCGATGCGCCAAGAAAGATTAAGAGTGGTTTAGCAGCAAGAAGTCCTGCTGCAGCAGATACTCCGCCGAAGACAAAACCAAAAGTCATTGCCTGACGTCCAGCTTTGAGCGTGTTTTCGATGTCTTTTGCACCCCAATAACGGCTCACCAGAGCATTTGTGCCAACTGACAATGCCACAGTAATGAGCATCATCAAAAACCATATTTGTCCGCACAATCCAATAGCAGCTTGAACGTCAGAGCCCATTTTTCCGGCTACGTACACGTCGCAGAAACTGGCCAGGGCGATAACAGACATCTGACCCATTAAAGGCCATGCCAGGTGCCATATAGCTGCCCAGGTGGAGCCCTCTGTGATGACGGCATCGCTCTTCTGTATTTCAGGTTGGAGCTCTTGCTCAGTCATTTTTTTGTCCAGTATGTTTTCTTTTAAATCTTGACAGGTATCCATAAGCGTAATCTCTTTTAGTGTGCTTTACACACAGTGTGAACATGACATAATCTGAATCTGGCCATATGGCAGATTTCCGTCTGTTTCTTGTCAAAAGATCAGATAATTGGAAATGCCAAAATCTGATTCAGGCAAAAACTTTTGAAGCCGAAAGATATAAACACAAAAAATAAAGGTAGCGTTTCTTCTTCATACCGGAACCCGACGGACGAGGAATTCTGGTCGGCTATACGGAAAATATTGTCATATGAAGAGCCCTCGCATAAATGGTCGCAGTTAAGCCGATTGGCTCGCAGGCATGTGGACAAAAAAATGTTCGAACAATTGCCACTTGCGACTCAGAATAAAATCTTCGCACAAATATTTGGAGTTGAAAACCCCTTATTTGAAACTGTTGACAAAAATTGGCTAATTTATGATCAGACCATAAGCGCTCTAATTGGGTTTGAAGACCTAAAACGCTTTGAGCGACTAGCTTTTGATATGTGGTATCAAAACAAAGATTTGCATGAAGCAAAAATTTGCAATTTGGATTTTTTACGCCAGTTATTTGGTCAAAAAATTGATCGATTCCAACCTTCTGAAATTGCCTGGCTTGATTTTTGGGTTAGCAATTCTTTTGCTTGGCATAAACTTTTTGACCCTCAGTTTGCCAAAATTGATCAATCTATTGGACCAGCTCTAAGCCGAATTTTGGTTGCTTTTCGCGATCAAATCGATGTTAGTCCAAAACCTCAACCGATATCGGTTTGGGTTTCATTAAGGAAAGATTTGCAGACACTTTTTTCCAGCGGTTTTTTGTGCGAAAAAATCTTACTGGTCGAAGGACAAACAGAGGTAATTCTATTACCTGCTCTAGCTAAACTACTGCATATAGATTTAGTAGAGATCTCTGCTTATATAGATGCTTGCGGCGGCGCACAGCAAGTGACCAAACAATATTTGAATTTGCGTGACACTGTTTCATTGCCAATCTTATGTCTGCTCGACGGTGACGCAGTTGAGCAGTCAGAATTAATAAGTGATAGTTTGCGCGATTGTGATCGGCTGCTTACGCTTCGCAAGGGCGAGATCGAAGATTTGTTTTCAGAAGAAACAATTTTTCGCTGCTTGCAATTATATGTAAGCGAAATGGGATATCTAGATTCGATTCAATTTGAGGACCTACGAATTTATCAGGAATCGGGATCTGAAGACAAAGTTCAGCGTCGCGTAGAAATACTTGATCGTTTGTGTCGCTCTAGAGGACTTGGCGATTTCGATAAAGTTGCCTTTGCCAAAATATTGTCCGAAAAAATAAGTAAGTCGGAAATTCCAGAAGAAGCCAAAATAATACTCTGTCAACTGAAAGATTTAGACCTGGATAAAAGAGGTCTTCGCTTCAATGACTGAAACAGGTGGAATAAGTAAGCGCACCAAATTAGGTACCATACTTTCTACTGTTTTATGGCTTATAGGTTTCATTCTTCTATTTGTTTTAAAACCAAACGATCCGCTTGTGTTCTTGTCTGATACCCTCCTTTTGATTGGATTCTGGCCACTACTATTTGCTTGGAAAGCCGGCTGGACATGGTTAGTTTTTGGCTTACTGAATATATTCATTGGCTTTTTTTTGGAGCTTGCAAAATTTTTGCCGGTCGACATGATGTCGCCTGCTATGCAAGTCACATATGAAAAAGCCAAAGAGCATATTATTTCAATGCATCCAGCTATTGTTTGGATGTTGATTGGTGCCGTTTCAGCCTTATTTGGATTGTTTCGCATTTGCAAAACAATCTGGCGTCTTTTCAAAGAACGTAAGATTAAGCCCTAACGGTCTACGATGCGGTTTTTACCAATTTGTACAGCGACCGAACCATCTTCGGGGATAAGCACGCGGCTCAGATATTTTTTCTCGCGCTCAAGCATTTTGGGAGCGGTTCCAGTCAATTGAGTTAAATGCTGGAATGCTTGCATTTTTTGGTCTGGAAATTCACATTTTTTGTGAATGAAAAACCATTGCTTCACAAGATAGTTATAGAGTTTTGGATCGCGGTCATGCTTTTTCTGTCTGAACAGTTTTTTCTCAAGCGCTGTGGCGTAGAGAATGCGTCCGTCCATGTCTAAGGGAGACATTTCGACCGAGCGCTGCAAAACTTGAATGGCGCGGTCGGTGTTTCCTAATCTAATTGCTTGCTCGCCTTCGATACGCAGCGCGTTTGAAGAAACCATACCTAGCTCAAGCATCTGGTCAGACATAATTACTCCATTGGTTTTTCCGATGGAATCTGTATCTTTGATGAACTCCGAGTCGTTTGCCAGAGCTGGCAAAGCAATTGCAAGAAGTATTGCTGCCGGTACTAAATTTTTTGAGAGTTGCATGTAACTGTATCTCCTTTACGCTGCCACAGCAGATTGTCTTAGATTGGAAATTGCTTCGGAAACCGATTTGGAACCATATATGGTGTTGCCTGCCACAAGCACGTTTGCTCCGGCTCGTACTACTCTTGGAGCGGTATCAAAATTGATTCCTCCATCAACAGATAGATAAAGGTCTTTCTTTCCGCTTTGCTCGAACATCTCTTTTACTTGCGAAATTTTTGGAATAACGCTTTCGATAAACTTCTGTCCGCCAAACCCAGGGTTCACAGACATGATGAGCACTAAATCCACATGGTCGATTACGTATTTGAGCACTTCTGGCTCGGTGTGCGGATTCAAGGCTACGCCAGCTTTTTTGCCCAACTCTTTGATGTAACTCAAAGTCCTGTGCAAATGAGTGCAAGCTTCTGCATGCACTGTAATGAAATCGGCGCCTGCTTTGGCGAAATCTTCCAGATATTTATCTGGATCTTCAATCATCAAATGAACATCTAAAGGGAGTGTAGTGGTCTTTCTGATGCTCTTGACTACGGGGGCTCCGATAGTCAAATTGGGCACGAAATGACCGTCCATCACATCGACGTGAATCCAGTCTGCACCGCCCTTTTGAGCGATGGCTATTTCTTCGCCCAAACGGGTGAAGTCAGCGGATAAAATGGATGGAGCAATTAACATGATCAGTATTGTATATCATGACTTCTCGCTTTCGACCTTAGTAAAAGTCCAGAATGAAGCCAGTGCAAACACTTATTTGTACTTAATTATTTGCCCCTTGAAAACGAGAGGGCAGTTGCCTGGCATTTTATAGTTCTAAAATATGTTTGGTATA
>JACCDG011286355.1_pt1 | contig 111575 bp, 157 predicted proteins | sample 7442471 | NCBI WGS metagenome assembly JACCDG01 (sample SAMN15323444, study PRJNA562643) | freshwater metagenome | isolation source: river surface water | place: USA:Blue River Watershed | collected 2017-08-17
CATGAAAGCGAGTCACTATTCTTGACTACATCTTCCATTTGCTCTAGTGATTTGATCAACATCATTTCTCCTAGTATCTATATACGCCTACATTTACATCTTTAGCGTCTGCAAGGTCTACCAGCTTTGATACTGGCTCCTTTGGCTTGCTAAAGAATGCAAAGTAGTCTATTGTTGTTATATTTTGTTCTATCCACGTTGGTGGAATCTTAACTAGCCTAATTTTGATTCCTCTTGCTTTTAGGCTACGCTCAGAAACATTAACAAACTCCATGGCCATAGCGTTTACCTGATATGGTCCTGCTGAGTATACCAATATTGTCTGTTCGTCTGGTTCCATGGACGACATTGCTGTCCCCATTGCTCTTAGGAATACAGAGTAGTCGTCAAAGTTTTTAGTTCCCTGAATTGCTATGATCATTATCTGCTCCTTCCGTAAGCTTGTCAATAATAAAAATCATTTTGTCTAATTCTACCTTATCCATACCCATTGTGTCAACTAGCCTTGTAGTCTCTTTGTCTATGAATCCATCTTCCATGTTTGCCATATAAAAAATGTTATCTTTTACCCAATACGCACACCCATTAACTATTATAACTTTTACATTAGTTCTTTTATCGTGCTTCATTGACTGAGTATTTAAAACCTTTTTTGCAAATGACTGAACTGGGATAAGGTGTTTTACCATTTCATGCATAGAACTTTGTCTATACTTAATACTGATAATCTTATCTCTGTTAAATATTCTTTGGTTTCCATATTTTCCAATGAAGTAAAAAACGATCATTGTTGATAAAGACCCAATAAAGTATTCCATATAACCCTACTTTGTTTTTAATATTCTAATAATTTCTTTTAAAGTGTATTGATGATTTTTATCAAGTTTTGCAACTGCATCAGCATCTAGCGCCTTTGGGGTTATATTAATGATAGGATTTTTTGATGTTATATCCATAGATATAAAACCAAATTCCCACAAAGTCATTGCCTCTTGAGAAAAATAGGTTGTAAACTCATTGTGTAGTTCTGGATTTATATCCTTCATTTTATGAGTGATATTGTATAATGGCTCACCAGTTTCAAGATCTAATCCAGCAATTTCAATTGCACCCTTAAGTATTAACTCTTCAAGAATTAAATCATCTTCGCTCATCTAATTCTCCAAGTCATTGTTTGCGGACCACGCCTAATCATCTTAAACATATGGTCCTCATATTGCTGTTTTAGTTGATCATAAAGTCCAGGATTTACTTTTTCCAACTTGTCAGTAATAGCATAAAGCATTTCCCCAGTATTTTCATCAATACCAGAAAATTGTATAGCGCCTTGCATAACCAAATGCTCAACCATTGCTTCTTTTTGTAGTTGCTTCATACTAACCTTCTATAAAGTCAATTAGTTCTTGCTTAGTCTTTGCACCGTTCATGCGCTTAGTTTCTACATTATCATTAATCAATATGAATGTGGGTATGCTTTTGATACTAAAATTTTGTACCATAGCAACCTCTGAGTCTGCATCAATAAACTTGATTGCATACCCCTCACTAATTAATTCTTCTGCATAAGGTCTTGTTCTTGCACATGGGTTACACCACTCTGCAGTAAAGTATAGGACATGCTTCACTTGCCAGACTTCTTTCTAGCCTTGGCAAGAGCATCAAAGTCCTTTACCTTGGTATCTCCTAGGTATCCCCATGCATAACCATCGTTGATCATCATGTCGTTTAGAGATACTGTGTCTCCATTAATGTATACCCAGCCCAAAATGCGACCATACTTCTCAGATGAGTCCATCTTCTCAGTCTTAATAACAACAGACTTAGCATCCTTTAGAGCCTTCTTTAGGTACTCCTTAGACTCAAGACCAAGTGCTTTTTCTTTAAGGTCCTTTGTGCGAGACTCAGGGGTATCAATACCAGCCAGTCTCACACGAGATGAAAACAGGATATCAAACCCTAAATCAATAAGAACATCGATAGTATCTCCATCAACGACATTTTCTACTTTACGAACATAATACTGATACATTAGTAATCCTTACCCTTTGCCTTGTTTTCGATCAACTTGTCTCTTTCGTCAATAATGCTTATCATAAAAGACATCATCTTTCTATAACCCTCTGGGTTATCCATAATCTTATTGTAGTGATGACCGCAAAACATAAGGTCTCCATTTAATCCAGTTACCTGAACCAATGCTTCTGCAGCGCATGAATCACAGCGATCAGTTGCCTTGAGTTTCCATTCCTGTGCTTCTTCTACTGCTTTTACCATTGTTCTCATAGTATACTACCTCTTTCTATTGTCGGTTGAATAATAACCAGAGCCATTAAAAATAACCCCTGTATTAGAGTATACACGAACTAACTTGGTATTGCAAGTTTCACAAGAATATCCAGGGTCATCATCTTTAATAGATCTTTCCTTGATATATCTTTGTGCACATGGCATACAATCGTACTCATACAATGCCATTAGTCATTTCTTCTTTACTTTTACTGTCCAATAGGGTAGATTGAGTTTATCTCCGCCCCACTCATAACCTAATGCTTTAACAACAAACTTAATAATCTTAATACGCATCACTTTACCCCCTTCCCAAACTTTGCCCAAAGTCTTTCATGTATAAAATAACCCGCTGCTTCAAAAGCAATATAAATCATTGCACCAAGGGTGGCATACTCCCATTCACCAGTGAATAAAAATATAATACCAGCAAGAACAACTAGGTGAAATACTTCCCAAGTAATTGTTTTAAAAGAACTTCTCTTAGTTGATTCCATTTAAGCACCTAAGATTTTCTTATACGTAACTGAGTCAACAACACCATTTACGGTTAACTTGTTTTTCTTTTGAAAATCTTTAATAGCCTTATCTGTTCCTGGACCAAATTGTCCATCGGCAGCAAGGCCAAGTGCTTCTTGAACCTTCTTTACCGATGCTCCCTTTGCGCCAATCTTAAAAGGTTTAAATTCTTTTTTTGCAGCAGGTACAACTTCCTTTGTTGGGACATCAGATGATCCAACCTTTGAAAGCAATGGAAGGTTTTCCTCTCCCGCATAAACTGGACGACCCCAACCAACTACAGCATTGAGTAACTTCTTCTTGTTATTCTTTACATATGCACGAGTCTTCTCTACGCACATTCCGCCATTGCGCTGGTCTCCCTTTGCAGTTCCTGAAGTGTTTCCTTCAATAACTTGAATTGTTCCATCTCCGTTGTTCTTAATGCAAATGCCAACATGTGAAATACGATTTACACCATCGTCTGGAAAATCAAAATAAATCCAGTCACCTGGGGTTGGATCATCGTTACGAGCATCTGCCCAACGATCATTCTTTTTAAACCAATCTGCTGCTGCTACTGTTGAAGCAGTCTTTGGGTACTTCTTTGGATCTAGTCCAGATGTGAATGCTACCCAAGATACAAATGACTGGCACCATGGTTGAAAGTTTGCACCAGTCCACTTACCATACTTTGTTTCATTATCTTTTGGACCTTCAATGGTTCCAACTTCTTTCTTTGCGATATCGATAACTGTTTCTAACGAGCCTTTAATTGCCATACCTATCTCCTATTTCCTTTTGTTTTGCTTTTTCCCAATCTTCAAAACTTAATGTAGTATTTTCTATTGGACCCTTTGGGGTGTTTGCAAGTTCTAGTGCAAGTTTTTTATATGCCTTACATAAATCCTCATACAGTCCGTATAGCATTTCAATTTCTTTCTTCATCTCCTCAGTTTCTTTCCCAGGAGTATATTTTGGACCGTGACCTCTTGAACTCATTCGCTACCATCCGATTCTACTTTATCTATTCTATTATGATACCAATTTGGAACAGAGTATCTTGTTCCGCTTCTTATTTCACTAATTTTATGAGATCCGACAAAATTAGATGGAAAGAAAACGGCAGATCCAGCCTCTGGCTTAATCGTTATTCCACCGTCACCAATGCTGGTAAAAGTTATTTCTCCACCATCGTAGTCATCATTTAGGTATGAAACAACAGATAAAACTCTACTACTAATACCTTGATCTATATGTTCTGGCAAGTAGCCACTTGGTTCATATTTTAAAACGCTAACCTGATCAACTTCTCCTTTAATATTTCTTCCAGCATAAGGATACATTATTTGAGAATAGTGATTGAATGCTTTTTCCAACCCTCCAAAAAGATACTCAGAAATCTCTTTTTTTTCATCGTAAAACAGATCGTCATTCTGTAAAAGTTTTAGGTTGGGGAACCAGGCTTTTTTACAAAAAACCAACCTTTGTCCGTCATGGGTTTCATAGTCCCAGTCTTCCCAATAAGACTGAGTAAACTGATACGATCCATCTTCAACAAAAGATTTCATCTTTTCTTCTAAATGCTCAATCTTTTCAATTATTTTTTCAGGGTTTTCGTAAATGTTTTTATAATATACAAAGCCATCAGCCAGTTTTTCATATGTAAACATCTTATTTCTTTTCTACTCCGAGAAGACGCTTATCTTCTTCAGTCAAACCTCTATCATCGCCAATGGTTGTTGGAGGCAGTTCTGGAATTGAGTCTACTAAATCAAGGTAGAGCGAATCAAACATGTGAAGTCTTTGATTTTGGAATCTAAGAAAATCCTCATTTGCCTGAAACTCAAATCCGTGCTTGTTTCTCCAGTGCCTTTTTCTAATTAGGTGAAAAAATACTGCCTGATAGTACTCATCAGGATCATCGTTGCCCCATGGTTCTCTGTAGTGTAAATCAATTTCTGGTTGAACCAATATTGCTTGATTTGGCTTTGTTATAAACTCTTTATCATGGGCTATAAAAGACCAATCACGGTTTCCTCCAAGATGAAGGTCTACCATATATGTTCCAGGAGACCAGTCTAGGTGAACTTGAAGAAATGGCTTTTTGCCATCTTTAGTAATTTGATGATGAGCAAACAGGTAGTATCCAAGTTCAACATCATCTGTACCCAATGCCTTCTTTACATTGTTAATTGCAATGTCAATAAATTTTTGTGGTAGGGCAATATAGTCTTCCCACTTGTTCATTTGCTTTGTATAAGCAATTTCTGATAAATTTTTTGATTGGAGATATTCTCTTAGTTCTTCAAAATCTTCATCGCTATAAAATTCTTCAATTAAAAATGGTTCAAACAGTAATGCTTCAGCAAAAAATTCTTTTTCCCATTCCAAATATTCTTCTTTACCCATATGGGTCCATTCAATGTTTTCTTTGTCTGGGTGACTTGCGTATGTAGCAAATTTGCTATCTTGAAATACAACATCTGGGTGCTTCATTATTCATCTCCATCTAGGTCTGGGTCAACTTCTTCTTTTGTAATTGTATGCATAAAGAGTAGGGTCCCTCTTTTTCCATCTTCTACTGGTGTGATACCATGCTTCCATCTATCACCATCGCTAATAAAAAATACAGCAGAATATTTTTTAGGATTATATTCAAATCCTAGCACTGGGAAGTATATTTTTCCACCAACAAAATCATCATTTAGATAAACTACAGAACTATAATCAATAAACATCTCTGGGTCTTGATCGTCCATGTGTGCCCCGCCAAAGCCACCCCTGTTCCAGATGCATCCAAATGCCTTAAACATCTTGATCTCTTCTGTTTCTTCAGGGTTTAGTGCTTGCATCACCTTGTTTGCCTTAAGTGCATAATGCTTAACAATCTTATTTACACGATCATTATATGGCAAACCAGTACCGCCAAACCTCTTCTTGTAGTATTCTGGGTATGGATTTACCTCAGAGGGGGTTATCATTTCATCCATAAGGATTTGAGCATCCTCTGGTGCAATGAAGTCTTCTATAACTACTGGAATTGTTAACATATCTCCTCCTTTTAAATTATACCATATCAATAAATGCTTTTGATCCCGCCAAAAAACCTTGTTCCGTCAATATCGTCTATGGATGTTACTGGGTCATAATCTATGTCGTTTTCTGGAAAAGGATGATAGGATAGTTTAGAAAAATCGTAAAGCATATAGTTTTCAAATGACCTTATGTCGACATTTTCTTTAAAAAATATATTCTCTTTCCCCTTAAACAAGTCTATGACATAGTTATAGTTATGATTAACAGAAAAAGGAACATAGTCATAGTCCAAGATATCCCTTCCCGTACTCACAATGTAATTTTCGGGTATAGCAAAAATTCTTAGAGACTTAGCAAAACAGTGCAACGATAAGACCTCAGACTCGCCCCTATACCTTAATGAATCTAAAATAGGAAAATCTTTAAAAATATCAAATGTTGTAAAAATAAATGAGCCATCTATCCATTTTGTTAATGTTTTTTCTTTGACCGAATCTTTGCTATAGGTTGTAAAGAATTTGTGATCGCTGTTTAAAAAGGTAACTTGATTTGTTCCAGAAAGCACTTCATTGTTTCCCAACAAATCAATTAACTTTATATCCCAGTCCTCTATAAATGTTTTTGATCCATCTACATAAAGCAAATATTCACCATGAGTAGATTTAACAATATCGTTTCTAGATGTAAATTTATTCTTTACACTATCCCACATTTCATGACTATATGATATGTCCTTAAAATTCTCAGACCTGTCTAGATTATTTTTATCAATAACATTGACGGAAATATCATTAACTCCACTGCTATTTTTTAAAATTGAATCTATACAGTTCCTTAACAGTTTATCTTTATAGGCATAAACTATTACAACAACTTTACTCATTTAAAGAAGTGGAATCCAGTGTTGCTGTGGAGCCTCAGCGCTAGACTGCAGTAGGGTCAAAGGAACAATATCATACGCAATAGTAATTCTTGGACCTTCCCAATCCCAATCTCCCATAGCATGAGGATGACCCATTTCCGAAAGAATTGCACGATTATTTATATTATGATTCTCAATTAACGCCTTATCATCGTTAAACAATTTATAATGAGTGATAGACGGCTCAGCGCTTACAGAATAGTACCCATGAAAGAATGGGGCGTAAGGGCCTCCATGATCATGCCAATTAAGTTTTCCTACATGAGAGTAGTTAACATTAAACCAGCCCTGGAGATAATACCTTTGTGCATCAAAATCTATATCATAGTATGTGCATGCTTCTTTTACCATATCGGAAATACTCTTATACAGGTTGTGAACTTGATCATCATAGAACTGAAAAACATTGTATTCTGTCCACTTTACAGTAGATAGGCTTCCAGAAGAGATCCATGGCTTTAGTTCACGGCTGTAGTTATTTGTTGAAACCCCTAATTGATTTCTTTCTTGATCGGTTAATGCTGTTACACCTTTTAGTTCTGCATTATCAATCTTTTGATACTGCTCTATTAGGTACCCAGTTAACTTGTCTAGGTCGTTTTCTAAAAATCTTTCAAAAAACTTATGAGGCTTGTGATTGGCTTTCATTATATTTCCTTTTCTCTATTCTACTATTATACACTAAAACTACTTATAAGATTTTTTGCGCCAGGCAAATTTTCTATAGTGACCAGTTATATGAGACCTTCTATTTTCTGATAAAAGGTTGTGCTTTTCAAGGGCCTGCTCACTATAGTCTGTTACAAGATCCCAAGGCTCTCTCTTGATTGGTATTAGTTGAGCAATTGGAGTACCCATGGGAATTATACCCTCGAAACCTCTCTTAAGGAACAGAGGTAAAAATGCTGGCAAACCCCAAATATCAGAGTCAACTATGCCAGATGGGGTCCAAAACGGTAGGTCTGGTCTATTTATTGGCATGGTAATCAATAAAGAGTAATCCGCTGGTGTTTCATAAAACCAATTCATTTTTATACCAAACTGCATTGGGTGACAATCTCTTGGAATCGCTAAATCTACATGGGGCCTCTTGTCTACAAGAAGCAAATTTTTTTCCCAAGATAGTTTTGGCTTTCCTAACCTATTAAGTTCAACCCTTAAATTATCTTCTAGACAGTACATGTATCCCAAAGTCATAGCATCCTGAAATGGCAAACATAACTTTGTAGAAACATTCGATCCATCTGAACCCCTATCATTTATTGGACTTAGTTTTGCTAAATCGTTGCTAGTGCCATATGTTGTTAAATCTTTATACCACTGAGGCAATTTTTTATATGAAGGCTCTGGAGCGAGCAAATCTCCATTATTTATGCTTGGAATAAATATTAGTTTTTTAGTTTCCGTATTGCTTGTAAACTTTTTCAATTTGCTCCTCGTTCATCTCTACTATGATATCGTACATAGCAGTGCCAATATCTATAATACCATATCGGCTATCTACCATATGATTTCCTTCTCTTTTAATCATAAAATCAACAAATTCTGTTTCATAAAAATGTGTCCTAAAGGTAGGTGTGTCCATCTTTAAACCTTTAGGTTTAACAGTAAATGGGGTTTCTTCGTCCATAACTTCTTTAATTTCCAATCCATTTACTGAGCATGGCACCCATGGGATATAAAATCTGTATGTGGGTTCAAAGCATTTGGTGTTTGACATCTTGTTTGATGAAGGATAAAACTGCCTTTGCCAACACTTGTCTAAAGCATAAAGGCTATCATCATACGGCTCTACCCAAATTTCTGCATGAGTTCTTTGTCTAAAGGTCACTACATTATTTACAACTGAAACAAGTTCTGGTTTTGGATATAGGTCAAGCACATATTTGTTAACTGGAAACACCCCAAAATCTTTGCATAAGTGATGAATATATTTATAAATTTTCCAATGTTCAAACAGGTTTGCAGATCTTTGTAATTCTAAAAACGAAAGTCCTGCAGAGTTAATCCAAAATTCCGAACCCCTGATTCCATCTTTAACTTCTAACATCTTTAATCCTTTTTAAAAAGTTTTGCGCCCATAGGTCATGGTAATACGCACCCTGATGACCGTCTCTTCTAATCTGATTAGACTGATCCACTTTTGTAGAAATAGACAGGTCAATTTCAAAAAAATGCTTAAACACTTTTGTCATTGAAAAGACCCTTCCTTCTAAATAACTCCATGTACTCCATGTTAACTTTATATTATTTGAATCACAATATGACTCAAACAGTTTCATAAAAGGTATGAAATTAATTATAGCATTCATGAACTGCTCTTGATCTGTTTTTGTGGTTAGACCATTTGGATTTACCCATATTTGATAATAATTGTTATAGTTTATATCCCACTGATTTAATCTGCATATGTCTGGCATAAGCAATATGATTTCATCTGGCTTGCCATATTTGCTAATATAATTAATTATATTAAAAACTATTTTATGAAACCCAAAATTATCTATGGCAACATTAAAGAAACCAGAATAATCATTGTTAGCGTTTAATTCATTGTAAACTATCTTATTCCACATTGTTTCAAGCGGTGCAGCAATACCTTCCCCTTCAGAGCATCCAGAAAAAAGAAGATGCTTCTTTGTGTGGACATCAGCAAAGTTATCTGATCTAAATCCATCGTTATTGTATTTATACTCTACAGAGCCATCATCTATGGGGTCTTTACCCATCATATCAAACATAAATATTTCTTTTGGATGCATAGTAAAAATACTGTTGGGATCAATAAAGTTTTCCATCTTGTCAAACAAATAGTTAGGGTTTGTTATAGAATTAATTTTATCAGATATAAAGGCTTCATCAAAGTTCACTCTATCCCCCTAATTATTTTTGTATTGTATTGTTTTTCCCATTGCTCAATATCTTTTTCATCATTTAGTAGCGGCTGTCCTTTAATGTTTAAACTTGTGTTTAATAAAACTGGAACTCCAGTTTTTAAATAAAACTTATTGATCGTTCTCCAAAGATCACGATTCTCACTTCTGCTTACAGTCTGAACTCTTGATGTTCCATCAGCATGTACTACTGAAGGTATTCTTTCTGGCTTTAAACATTTTACTGTATACTGCATGTAGGGTGATGCAAAGTCCATATCAAACCATTTATCTGCACACTCCTCCATAACAACTGGTGCAAATGGTCTAAATAATTCTCTTTGTTTAATTAGATTTACTTTATCCTTAATGTTTGGATCTCTTGGGTCTGCAAGGATAGATCTATTACCTAGTGCTCTTGGCCCATACTCTGCTCTTCCTGTTGCTACTGCTACTATTCCGTCTTTCAATATGCCGTCAACAATTTCTTGAACTGGATACTTGCCACCCAAGTCGTATCCAAGATATGGATCTTTCCACTCTAAATGTTTGCCATACAGTGCTGCTGCTGCACCCAAAGAACTTCCTGCATCTCCTGGATTTGGCATAATCCAAATCATGTCAAAGATATTCCAAAGCAATGTGTTGGCTGAAGAGTTAAGGGCGCAACCACCCATAAAGACTAAATTTTTCTTTCCAGTCATTGACTTTGCCATACGCATAAACTCATTAAGCCTTTGCTCGTACACTACCTGAACCGCTGCTGCAATGTCAAACTTATCTTGTTCTGATTCAATCCATCCCCAGTCATCGATGCCTTTATGAAAGTTATACTTTTGTGTATGATAGTTTGGGAAATAATCATCTACCTTTTTATAATATTTTTGCCAATCTCCATATGCAGCCATTCCCATCATAATGTATTCTTCTTGGTTTGGCATTAGGCCAATAAGTTGCGTAAATGCTGAGTAGAATAATCCAAAACTAACTGGATAGTTTTGCTTATACTTTAATTTGATTTTGTCTCCTTCGCCAACCCAGATTGTGGAGGTATTGTACTCTCCAATAGAATCAAGAACAACTATAACTGCATCATTAAAAGGACTAGTATAGTAACCAGCAGATGCATGGGAGTAGTGATGCTTAAATGCTTTTACTGGTACAGGCCTTCCAAAGATATTATCTAATTGATACTTTGGTCTCCAGTCTCCTGCTCCACCCCTTAAAAAGAGCCTAGAAGCCTTTAAAAGTGGCTTTTCGTAGTATGCTATTTGATCTGGAAACCCGTACTGCAAAGCATCTTTAATTAATAAATCATTTACATACCAATCATTTTTTTGCTTGCTATATCTTTCTGCATGCCCTGCAAAAAGTATCTCTCCATCCTTAATCAAAGAAACAGATGCATCATGAGATGTTTCATTTATTCCAAGAATTATCATTTTATATTTTCTTTATACTTGTTATAAAAAACATTTGACCAGTAGTCATGAAATATTTCTCCGTGATGAGATCCGTCTGAACGAGTTAACTTTAATGTTTTTAAGTTATACCCTAAATCTATTGCATATTCTGCAATATCTTTATCACTAATAATGCTAGCATAGTTGCTGTATGTGTTAAGGCCTGATATATAATCATCTGATTTTGAGTCCCAAGTGCTCCAGAGTAAGTCGATATTTTGTTCTCTACAAAACATTTCAAAGTTTTTGATCTGCAAAGCATTGACTGACCTTATCATATCAACAACTCTTCTTGGTGCAAACTCTACAGACCCGTATGATTCTTCATGACTTTCTTCTTCTGGATAAACGGTACATGTGGTAAAACTTTTAGACCCTGACTCTATAACTCTATTAAAGCCTGGGAAAATAATAAAAATATTTTTTGGCTTTTGGTATTTTTCTATAAACATCATTATGTTAAAAATAATTATAGAAACATCTATTCCTGGCATAGATACATTGCAATACGAGTCATTGCCTTCTTTTAACCTATTAAACAACTTGTAAGCCCAAGTTGTCTCATATTCTGCAGACTCTCCAAAGGTTTCAGAGCAGCCAGCAAACAAAAAATTAGGAGTTTTTTGAAATTCTTCAGACCTATAGCCATCAGAATTTCGTGCATACTCAAACCACTCTTCGCCGTGCTTCCACTTCTTGTTTGTGTTTGAAAGGCTATTTCCTTCCAAATCTTTTATTGGCATAGAGTCATTATGAGTTATCATTAATAAATAAACCTTTTATCTTTTTTGATATACTTTCTTATCTTATATCTAAGATAAATTGTTTTTATTTTTTTTAACATACTTACATTATATCACTTGCTGGCCCACCAGGTTTCGATCCTGGGACATCCGAATTAACAGTTCGGCACTCTACCAACTGAGTTATGGGCCATCATCCCTTATGGGATGGATACAACCTTAGAGGTTGTAATATTTAGAGTTTTCAATCTAGCAGCAATTATTACAGTTGCTGAAGATGTTGAATTACGTACTGTTTGAGAAGACACTACGGTATCTGCAGGGAAAGGAGATGAGTCACCATGGAATCCATTACCAAGTCCCATGCCAATTGCACCAACAGAGATTACATCTGGAATACATGCTGGGAAGTCAATTCTGTTATTATGATTACCAGAAGCAGCAAGTACTGGAATGCCCTTAGACTTTAGGTCAACTACCTGTGAGTTAACTGCTGCGTATCCTGTTTCTGGAGTAAAGGGTGCTGAGGCTGGAGGCATGCATACCTTTGATGAATGATTCATGAATCTTGAAAATGATACTGCAGAAACATTAGAATTATTTGCAGATGCCCATCTTAGTGAGTCAACAAGGTTGTTTAGATTAACTGAACCAATAGAGCCAGTTTTTGAAACGGCTGCTGCCTGAACCAAAACAAGTGTTGCATTTGGGTTTTGCTGACGAGCAACCAAAGCCATTTGAGTTCCATGAGATGTTGCTGCATTATTAACACAACGATCTGATGCTACACAAACAAACTCAACACTACCTGAGATAAGTGAACGATTAAAATAATCATCAATAATAACAATACGTTCTACTGTTGATGCTTGAGACTGTACTGGTACTACAACTGAAAACAATACTGCTACTAGTGCTACGATCTTCTTCATTTTATTCCTTTTCATTTTTACGATATCATCAATCTGATGACATGCTGACATGGGTCGCCACCTGCGTCCCACTCTTCTAACTCTTCTTCACCCATATATTCGTATCCACCATCGTGAGTGTTGCAAAAGGGAGGTGTTACCCAACCTCTTTCAATACCGTTCTCAAGCCAGATACCAAACTCTTGCTCTTCGGGAGACAAGTCTTCATGTGAATGATTCATATATTAAGTATACCCTTAAGCAGTCACTATGTCAACTGGACCCATGCAAGATGGGCTAAATTTAATTGCTGCATTTACTGCGGTAAGCACACGATTTCTTGCATTTTTCTGCTTATCTGTTGCATATAAAACACCATAAGCATACTCTGCACCAGAACCCATTGCAAGATATGGAAGAGTATACTTAGACAAAGACATATCTGCAGAACTATGTTCATAGATTTGTCCACGAATAGCAATGATCAAACCAAGGTCTCCATCTTTAGATGTGTCTACCCAAAAATCATTATAAAATTCTTTTAGTTCTTTAATAAATTTAGTCTGCATAAACTTATCTGTATCTTTAATGTTTGGTGCGGAAGGATGAAAGTTATATCTAATTCTTTCTCCATCCATAGATCCTGCATACCCAATTAAATATGGGCCAATCTTCCAAACCTTTGGGGCTTCTAGTGCTAGAATAGTACCATCATCTGATGCACCACGATCACCTGCCATAAAGACTTTATTATTTATTTCATCACGAACTACTGCAATACAAGTCATGCAGAAACCCCTCCCAGATAGATACTTTTAAGTATACCAGTTTCTAGGAGGGGCTGTCAAATAAGGTCAATAATGATTAATTAGCCTTTTTATCTACAGTCTTAAATGCATCATTTATTTCTGCGATTGTAAGTTTTCCATCGTCCAAAAAAGCCCTTGCTAGCCTTTCAACGACTGTTGCTACGCCTAATAGACCTGCGAGCATAACTGCCTGAATTGTGTCAATTCCTACTACTGCTCCAGCACCAAGTACTGATAGACCAGAAGCAGCAAATACTGCTACGATACGCATCAAGACATTTGGGAGAGCCTTCTGTGGGTGCTCCTTCTTAGGAGCCACTACTACTTTCTTAGTTGCCATTTTTAGTCCTCCTCTCTATTTCTAATAGGACTGGTTATAATCCAAAGTGCTGTAGTCGCTACAATTCCATAACCAACTATAGTTTTTGCGCTACCATCTAAAACCACCCAGGCAATAAACATTCCAAGAAGAGTCCATGCCTGATCAATTAGGTCCTTGATTATATTCTTTATTATTCTTACCATTTTCTTCCTCCTCTTGAACCTGGTGAGTTGGCACCTGAAGCGCCACCCCCAGAACTTCCTCCACCTGTGCTTCCACCTGTTGCTCCGCCTGCAGCAACTGCTGCTGCGTTAATTGCTGCACCTGCTGCTACAACTGTTGCTACAACCATTTCAGTGGCTTCTTCTCTTTCTGCATCAGTCATGTCTGCTCCAATGCTTCCAAGTGCTGCTAATGCTGCTCCTGGATCAGTAAATGCTGCCTGCAAAAGTGCGCCTGGATCCTGAACCAATTCAATGTTTGCAGCAACTTCTGCTGTTATAACAAGTGGATTTCCACTTTCGTCTGTTCTAATTTCAACTGGTGTTGTAGGTGGAAGATCTGAATATGAAACTCCAGATGCAATTATTGCTGCTGCCGTAATAGCCTCACCAGGCTTAAGGTCTTCTAGCAAAGACTCTACAACAACTTCTTTTTGTTCTTCAGTTAATTTTTTTCCATCTTTAGCATCTTCAAGAATCTCATTTAGTTCCTCTTCTTTTTCTTTAGCCTGCTCTTCTTCAGCCTTTGCTTCTTCTAATTCTTTTTCTTTGGCTTCAGCCTCTGCTTTGGCTTTTTCTTCTGCTTCTTTAGCGGCCTCTGCTTCTGCTTCTAATCTTTCTGCTTCTGCTTTGGCCTCTTCTTCAGCCTGTCGAGCAGCCTCTGCCTCTGCTTCTAATCGCTCTGCTTCTGCCTTGGCTTCTTCTTCTGCTGCTATACGATCTGCTTCAGCCTTTTCAGCCTCTGCCTGTGCTTGTGCTGCTGCCTCTTCTGCAGCAATTCTATCTGCCTCTGCCTGCTGTGCCCTAGCCTCTGCCTCTGCTGCAGCCTGTTCTGCTGCTATACGATCTGCTTCAGCCTTTGCTGCTGCTGCTTCTGCAGCGGCTCTTGCTTGCTCTGCTGCATATGCTTGTATTGCAGCGATTCTGGCTGCTTCCGCAGCCTCTGCTGCCTGTCTAGCAATCTCTGCTAATCTTGCCTCTTCAGCAATTCGTGCTCTCTCTGCTTCTTCTGCAGCAAGAGTCTGTACTACTAAAGTTTGTGCCGCTGTTACATTTGTATTCATTGAAGATACCGCATTTGTTACTGCAACTATTGCTGAGTTTAATTCATCTTGAGCATCCTCTAGATTTTCTTCTGCTTCAACAAGATCTTCTTCTGCTGTCTCAAGGTCTGATTCTAAAATATCTAGTGTGGCTTGTGCAATCTCAAGATTTGTTTGTGCTGTATTAAGAGCCTGAATCTGTTGTGGTGTTGCAGTAGATGTTGAAAACTCTGATCCAGGTATGACTGCCCATCCCAAGTTATCACTATATCTAAGTAGACTTACTCCTGCTCCTCCACCATTCTCATAATACCAAAAATCTAAAGTCTTAGAAACTCCAGCAACTGTTTGAACATCAGCAGTAGATCCTCCTCCACCTTTATCAAACCAGTCATTAATAACTAGTTCTCCATCAAGATATAGTCTAGTACCATCATCTGCTGATGCTGTGATGTACTGTGTTCCAGTATACTGTGGTGTCCAAAGTCCTTGCCATCTTACTTGAAAATCTTCTGTAACTATTGAAGTGTTTTGCCTTGTTGCAGATACATTGTCAACACCATAGTAATCCCAGTTTGCTGGAATATTTATTGTTGCAATTGTTTTACCTGCAGGTGCAGTAATAACTTCTTCATGAATATATCCAGGATGATTTGAATTAACATTGTCTTGAATACTAAATGTACTTGTAGTTCCATCAGTATATGTAACAATGGCATCATGGCTACCGTTTTTAGCAAATACCTGGAAACTTGCAGAAGTTGTATTTGCTGGCATAGTTATAAGTGTGTCTGCAGTTGAACCTCTAAGTGTTAAAGAAGGATCTTGTCCTGGTTGAGGAAATCCAATTGATCCAATATAAACTTGGTTGTTGTTTGCAGTTGAAACAGGTGTTCCATTTACTGTAATGCCTATATTAGTATTTAATCTATTGCCTGCAAAAGTTTCTGTAACTGTTGTTGTTCCACTGTTTACTGTTGGACCACTACTACCCCATTGCTCATTAATTCCATTTGTATCTGTTCCAGTGTGAACTAAGTTTCCTCCCATTGCAGGAGATGCGTTTGTTCCTGGATTATGATATACGGTCATTGTCAAGCCAGGGCTAGTGCTTGCACTTACTACTGCATTAGCAGATTCTACTAAACCTATGTTTGTTCCGACTACTACTGTTTGAGAGTCTACTGCAATTTGAGCAATTTCAACATTTTCTTCTGCCTGAGCAACCAAGACGGTAGCGGATTCAACCTGAGCCACAGCAACAGTAGCACTATCTACTACTGTCTGAGCCTGTACTATAGAGGTCTGAGCCTGTGTGATAGTGGCTGTAACTGTCTCTGTAGGGCCTGTAATGGCTGTTGCTTGGGTCTCTATGACTGCCGTGGCAGTTTCAGCCTGAGTTATTGTAGCCTGGGCTACCTCTATTATGGCTGTTGCACTTTCTACTGAAGTATGTGCAATTAATGTTGTGTCTGCTGATATTGTTACTGTTGTTGTTTCGGAAGGGGCTACTTGGACAGTGTTGATCTCATCAGCATGTGCTGCATCCTGTGGAAATAGTATTAACCATAGAGATATTAGTGCTGTTATAAATGCTGATCTGAGTATTAATCTTTTAATAAACCTTTCCCCCTTGATTAGAACAATGTCTAATAAGGTTATTATACCATTTTATTAAACAAAAAAGGGAGCCAGTTTCCTGACTCCCCTAATTGTTGGATTAATTAAGCACGGACCTTCTTCTGAATCTTTACGATCAGTTTAGTTAGGTCTGTGATTTGCTTTCTTAGTGAAGCAATTAGTGTTGCAACTTGTGCAGAAAGTGCTGCAACTGCATCTACTGCTGCTTGTGCTTGTAGTGTTGCTGCATCTGCTGCCTTTGATGCTGCTAGTGCTGCATCTGTTGCTGCCTTTGCTGCTGCTGCAGCCTCTTCAGAAGCCTTTGTAGCAGCCTTTGCTGCTTCATTTGAGACAACTGCTGATGCTGTAACTACAACCTGACCAGCAAGTGGAAGAGATGTTCCACCAGTTGCTGTAATTGTTACAGTGTTTTCTACCAAAGGCATAAATACCTTGTATGACTTTACTGTTTCTGTATCAGTTGTAACTGATGTTGCGGTAAGTACATCTGAACCTGCACCAAATGCATAGTTTGATGTAATTCCACCTGTTGCAAATAGATTTGCGTGTGTCTTACCAGATACTGGAAGACCTGCTGCATCAACAACCTGCACCTTGATTGTGGCTGCTTCACCTGGGAGGTATGTAGCCTTATCAAATGACAACTTAACTGTTGCTGCTGCTGCCTCTACACGAGTAGCAACTGGAGCAGACTTGATTGTTCCTGTAGCATTTCTAACTGTGATTGCAACTCCACCAGCCTTAACGCCTGTAAGAGTAAATACTGCTTCTCCATTTACGATTGATACTGCTGTACCTGAATCAGATACTGTTGTTACATCTGATGAATTAGCAAATAGTGTTCCTGCTCCGACTGTTACGCCAGAAGCATCCTTGGCAACTGCCTTAACTGTATTTGTGTTTGCACCAACTGCAATAACAGACTTAATAGGAGTTGCTACGATTGTTGCAATATCTCCATAGAATGTTACCTGCTCTGTTGCAAGAACTGTACCTGTAAGTGTTGTTAGAGTAATTGTTCCTACTCCTGCTGTACCGTCAGCAAATACACCAATGTGATTTCCATTAGGAACAACTAGGGCACGACCTGTTGCTGAAATAGTGGTTGCATTTGAACCAACTCCAAGAAGTCCAGCACCAGTAACGGTTGCAAGAATTGACTCTGTTGCAGATCCGCCTGCTGCATTCTTAGGTGTTACAACAATAACTGCTGCTGCATCTGTTGATGTTGCTCGTGGAGCAAAAACTGTAGCGTCTGCTGTTGCTGTTGTTACTTCTCCAGCATTAAGAATTGAAGTAGTTGTTGAGGCTGCAGGTGTTAGATCTGCTGCTCGAACTGTAACTGTCCATGCAACGGAAGGACCAGTTGCTGGGCGAGTTGTAAGAATTCTTGCCTCATATGTACCAGCAACTGCTGGTGCTACCAGTGAAACTACAAACTTTGCAGTTACAAATCCTGGAGTATTAATTGTTGAGTTAACATCTGCAGATAGATTGCTTCCAGCAATTGCTACTGTTGCAGTTGTTGTCTCAAGAAGAGTTAGGGTTGCAGTCTTTGCTGAACCTGTTGGCTGTGAAAACATAGCAGATAGAACAGTTGCTGTATCTGCTGCTGTTTCTGAAATAAACGACAATGTTACTACTGCTGTAGCAGTTTCACCAGCAATGATTGTATCTGTAGCAGAATCAATCGTTAGCGTAGGTGAAATCACAGCAGCACTTGTCGGAAGTGCTGATAGTACGCCAAATGACATTGCTGCAGCAAGACCTAGGGCGATTTTCTTAAATGAATTCATGTTTTTCCTTTTCTTCTATAGTAGATTTAATCTATCCAAATAATCTTTTACTTCATTTGGAATAGGTTTATATTGTATCACATTGTCTTTATCAAGCGCAAGTTCCTGCTTGGGTCTGTCTCTAAAGGTATGAATCTCTATCTCTTGATTCATATCCTTTGGGGTATGTGATATTGCCCCAAAGATTGCCCCACAAACAGCATCTGCCAAGTCTTTTGACTTTTTGCGGGGGTGATCAACTCTGTCATTTTTCATAATCTTTAATTCTGTCAACTCTTCAAACAATAACTCGATAGAAGGCATGGCAAGTCTTTCCTCATAAATCAACATTGCCATATCCTCATAATGCTTCTTGGCAACAGAAACAGTATCAGTTTTCATTCCAACCTGCTTTAATTCATTTTGAATATCAAATGATTGCCAACGGTCAAAAGAAACAAGACCAATATTAAATCCAACCCTACGAAGGTTTTGAATCCATTGTTTTACTTCTGAAAGATTTACTGGACCTTCTATTTTTGGCTCCCAATAAACAACAGCATCTACAACTACGATAGGTGCAACTTGCTCATAATTGTTAATTACCTGAACACTTACCCATTTATCTACATGGGCAATTGCAACAGCACACTTATCGTGCTTCTGTGCAAGGTCAGCGTGAACATAATAAACTTTGTCTGGATCTGGCTTAAAGGCCTCATCAAACCTTTTAAAGTTATCAATAGGATTTCTTAAAGTCATACATGATCTAACTTTTTCTATTTGCTTAAAGAAAGCATCTGATGCATATGTAGGAACACAAGCAAAGCGTTGCATTGCATCGCCTAAGTCTGTTAAAAATGCAATCTTGAAATCATCAATCTTTCTTGTAGGATTTACATCCCATGTTGGTCGTTTAAGAGCAAATACACCTGGGTACTTGTAAGAACGAATATGTTCTTCTCCCCATTCAATAGTAAAAGTATTATCCTTATCATCTTCTGGCAGTAGTGGATTAATAATAAAGGTGTGAGACTTTTCTACAATATCTTTTTCTACAACAACATCATCATATCTTTGTGATATGAAGTCTCCTTGAAATCTTGGGAATGAAAGCAATACAACTTTTCCAAGGTCTGGAAAACGGGAGTCAACGGAAGCACGGAATGCCTTATAGATATTATCTGCAGTCTTTCCTTGATCATTTCCAGTGCCAATCTCAGATGCAAAGCCAGAAATCTCATCAAGCACTGCAAGAAGAAGGTTCAAACCTTCATGCGATTCTCTTTCTGAGTGACCAGAATAAACTGTTATGGATTTATCAAACTCAACAGAGTCTGCTTTAGCATTATACTTTCCTGCAAACCATGGTGACTTTTCTACCTTTGTTTTAAAACCTTTAAAGAAAACATTCTTAGCCTGCTGTGCGTTAATAGCCACATTGATAAGGTCTATAGCGTCTCCAGAGGGCTTTCCGAAGTATCTTGCTGGATCTTTGAGACAAAGAAGTTTATATACAATATAACAGCAAGCCACAGTAGAGGTGAAATCTTTACCGCTACCTTTGCCAAGTTGTAGAATGATTTCATTCTTTGTGTATTTTTCATAGTATCTTAACCCTTTCTCTTCCCCAAAAATTTGAACAAGTTCTTCTTTTCTATATATCTGGCTCATTGCTTCTACAATGTCATACTGAATATCTGATAGGCCAGGCTGATTCAGATACTCCTCTCCCTCAACAAAAGTTTTAGCGTCTACTGGAATTTCTTCAAAGGGGCTGTCCTGTAGTGCTTCAAAGAAATCATCAAAATTAGACATCGTGAACTACCGTAATTACTTCATTATTTTTAGCAACAGAAGATAACCTCTTCATAATCTCATCACGAACCTCTGGATACTCTGATGCAATGTCTTTAAGAATTGACATCAAGATCTCTTGTCGCTTTTCAATTTCCACCATTTCTTCTGCAAGTTCTTTATTCTCAAGTAGTCCAGCCTTTTGCAACATATCAATACGCTTAGACTCAATATCCATAACAAGTTTAATAGCAGCAGTCTTTGCACTAAGGTTGTTGGTCATTGATGCTTCGTCAATAACTTCATATGTGCGAGATACCAACTTGCTATAGTGTGTGTCCGCTGCTGCCAAAGCCTCTTTTGCACGAGCACGAATGGCATCATTGGCAGAAGCCATAACCTTCCACTCATTTATAAGAGTTACAACTCTTTGCCTTGGAATATCCAATTGCTTAGAAATAACTGTAGGGTCATTCCCTTTTAGGTATTCTTCAACTACAGTATTTACTTGGTCAAGATGTTTGACTAAATCTTCTTCAGTTGACATACTTTCCCTCTAGTCTATTAATCTCATCTTTGATATAAAATATTGCTTTCTCAAGATCCTGGATAGTCTTAGACTCATCCTTAAGCCCTGCTCTCCAAAGATACTTAAACGCATTGCCTATATTAAAGTTACGATGGCGAGTAATCTGAATACATTCAACACCAGAAGGATCTGTTGTATAGTGTACTGGATGGTTAACTTGATCAACCGTGATATTTAAGTTATCGCTCATCTTTTTGATTTCCTTAATCCAAATTTAGCAAGGTATACATACACTGTTTCCACTGTGCATCCACACTCCTTTGCAATGTCTTCTGGAGTCTTTTTATCGATAAGATAACGCTTACGCATAAAAGCCTCGCTTGTATATAGTTTAGCAGCCATAGATTTATTTGTCAACTTCTTTTTCAGTAATTTCATAGTTAAACCTATCAGAGTTTTCCATAATCCACTTATCTTGATTTTCAACATCATATTTTCTTTCATTAATTATTCTATCAATCAAGTATTCTTTTTCAAGAGTAAAGGATGGCTCATAGACACGAATTCTATTGTTAGGCTGGATGGCAAAATTTCCATCATCTCTTTGTATAACATGCCCACATTTATGATCTGCTGGACTTTCAGAGTACCCGTCATCTAAAACATTGGTATCTGGATTATGCCAGTCTAGTGTAAATAGATAGGTACCTTTGTGCATTGTCTTTGTTCTATCTATGTAAGACATTCTAAGGTTTTTTAAATTTTCAAATTGAGTTACAGATATGTGATGACTAAAAGAGTTCCATAAGACTAGGTTGTGAAGATCAACTTCAGGAATTCCTGGCTCAGTGCAAAATGCAGATATTGGAAGTCTCCACCAAAGCCCACCATCTGGCATCATAATGTGAAATAGTGGGCTTCTAGACTTTAAACTTGAAACACCAAACACGACACATTCAAAATATTTGTCATGACTGTCTAGATGGTTTCTTAAATAGTTGCCTCTTACATAACAATTTATCGGTGGTATGTTTGCATTTAACTCTGGCATTATAGGTTTTCTCTTTCTACTATCTTTAACTTATCCCAGTACCCGCCTTTATTGCCCTGATACATTTGACCAGTCTCCCTATCTATTAAGATCCACTTAGTCGGAACAAGTGTTTTAACGGTTAGCAATACATCTTCGGATTCTTCTTTAAAACTAAACGATTCTCTTTCCATTATTCTACCCCTATCGCCTTTGACCAATTCTTTAATGCCCAGTGACCAATTCCACATGCATCTGCTACATCATTATCCGTAATAGCCTTATCATATATAGTATTAATATATCTGATAGTTCTTTGCTTTCTTAGTTCTCTTTCGTGAGACTTATACCAAGATTCAGACTTGCCTGGGTTTTGAGATCTTATATAAATTTTTTCATCTTTGGATATCTTCTTGTTTCCTATAAAGTTTTGCCATGTAATTGGAGAAACTTTGCCAACTGAAGTTATGCCACACATTGCTGCTGCGCCAAGTAGGGCACCTTGAACAAGAGCAAGGTCTGCTGCTGTTTTTGGGCTATTCATAAACACAGTATGCTCAATAACTATAGCATCTGCTTTTATAACTGCTTCAAAATATGACTTTGTTTTTCTTGCTGCATCACCAACTTTTGCATAAATATCTTTACCCTCAAAGTTTATTTTGCCAACTTCTTTTAAAACTCCATTATCAAAAACTGCATAAGCAAGGCTATTAGTACTTGCGTCTATAGAGCAAATTCTTTTTGGTTGCAACTCAAACCCCCACTTATTTTGTGCCATTCATAAACCCTTTGATCTGCTTTAATGCTTTCTTAACCTCTGATGGATTAATAACACATTCTGAACAAAGAACTTCGTCATTGTAGATAGAAAGATCTTTACCACAAGACTTGCACTTCCTTTCTTTGCCCAGCCTCTTTTGCCTCTTTGTTGCGTTATATCTATTTGTAATGTTTTGCTTTGTTGCTTCATCACGACATGTTGATGAGCAATATATCTGATAATTTATATCAGTCTTAAAAGTGTTGTCACACCATTTACAATGCTTCACCAAGTGGCTCCAAGGATTTAATTTTTAAAACCCCTGTCTCTGCTGACGCACATGCCTTTTGAATAGGACATGTTTTACATATCTTGGAGTTTGATCGATAGTTCTTTGTTGGCAGAGTTCTATCAACCCACGCCTTACGAACTTCTCTCATCCAATCAAATGCCTGGTCTACCCACCGACGGTAATGATCGTTTACTTCTACTGGCAAAACTAAAAGTTCGTGGTTGTTTTTATTCTCATAAATTAAAACAGCCTTTGACTTCTTTAGAATTTTCATGTAGATTAGAAGTTGAATCAGGTGACCTGACTTTGGCTTCTTGTGTGCTTTTCTATATTCAAAACCTTCATTCATCATAGTCTTAATTTCTCCAAGAAGAGGCTCTCCTTGCCAATTAAGCATGACATCTCCATATCCGAAGATAGGAGGATCTTGGTTTGTAATCTTAAACTCTGAATCAATCAAGAAGTCTGGAACATTTGCCATTGCCTCCTGAATTCTTTCATGGCCCTTTGTACCAGCAGTCATGTTTGCTGCACCGTATGGCGTTGCATCATCCTCAAATACATTTCCATCAAATGCTAGGTACCAGTATCTTGGACACTCTCCGTGGGAGTAAGCAATTGTAGATGGAGCAAAGGTTTTCTTCTGAGTGTGCTTTGGACCACGATTAACAACATACCCAGAGTTAATTTTTTCAACAAGTTCGGAAACACCGATTTTATCTTCTGGTTCTGGATCTGCCTTAATCATTATAGTCTTTAGTAAATTTTTTGTCATTTAAAACTCGTTTCTGTTCTAATAAGTATACCAGATTACCTGAGTGTATACTTGAGAGCAGACACAAGGCTATTAATTGATTCTGCAGCAGTATAGTATAGGTTCTTTTTTCCACGATCAGACTTGTCTACATTTGCCATCCAGGTGGCTTTAAAGGACATCTTGGCTGCGATTGCTTGCAGGCGTACTATCTCTACGGTAGCCACATTCATTGGAATGTCTGGCTTAATGATCAGTTTTGCAATAAATGTTAGTGCAGCAGTTAACTCTTCATCCTGCATGTAATCGGCAATCTCAGATAGCCCATTTACCATATCAATAGTTGTTTGATTTTCTGTGCTCATACTCTATACCTTATCCTTTATAGTAGTTGTCTAGTGTGTCTGCGTAATACATTTCTTTAAACTCTTCTTCACGCTCCATCATATGATTTGTAAATTCTTTGGTGTTTAAAGTTGGATTGTCAGAATCTTCTGAAAAATGACAGAACAACATATCTACAATATCGTCATCTTTAAAGATAGTCTTTATTCTCCAATGCAATTGATTTGTACCAGAAAATATAAGAGCCTCGTTGTCTCTTAAAATAAATTCTTTTCCTTCAACAACAATTGGCCAATTTCTTGTTGATTTTAATTGAATATCAAAGGTAAATCTTGGTGCTTCAAATGAATCTATATGCGGATAGAGATTTGGTGGGTTAAGATAAGAGTTAGAATACCTTGCTGCTGATACCTCTGTTAGTTTTAACGGCACATCAGAATACTGTTGGGCTATTCTAAGAATCTTGTCTTGGATTGATTGTGGCATTCCCCAATAATAAGCCTTGTATCCTAGTTCAGGGTGAAAAAATAAGTGTTCGTCTGGAGTATTATTGATATGATCATAGATCAACTCCATCTCTTCTTTAGTAAATATATTTTTTACAACCTCATTCTTTAAATCAACTTTCATATCTTTATTATACACCTTCTACCATTTGCTCTAACATCTCCATTTCAATTATTGCAAGCCTTACTTTGTGACTTCCGTCTCCAAGTATTACCACAATGGCTGGAGCCTTGTCTATACCCGCTTTGATGGCATCAGTAGTTGCTTTTGCCCACACATCTTGATTTAAGGTAAAAGACTTGGAGGCTTCTTTAAAATCAACCACAAAGCCTTTCCAAGTTGCATCACCTTTTTGGGTATTACGACCAGAATTTTTATGTTGTTTGGCGCCAATCCTTTTAGCCTCATTCTTCTCGCTCAAAATCCGACTTCTTTCTTTTAGCAAAAGATACCCTACTCAGATGCTTGCTTTTACACATCCAGGTTACTTCTTGTGTTTCTGCATAACACCTTAAAGTTCCAACTTCTTCTTTACATGTCTGGCATATAAACTGGCCACGATAAATTGTATAACTAGCCATTTAGTTTTGTCTTAAGAGATTCTTGCAACTCTAAGTCCTCTCTTACACGATTAACAAATCCATCTCTACCCTGCACCTTTGTACCATCTTCAAGTTGGTACCAAGCACCAGTACGGTTAACAAGTCCAGCAAGTTCTGCTGTATCAACGAGATCGCCTATACCATCTACCCCTAAGTCGTCTCCTCTAAAGTAGAAGTCATACTCTCCAGACTGGAATCCAGCAGAAGTTTTAGAGAACTGTAACTCCCAACGAACCTTGCGACCAATCTTTTCTTCAATCAACTTATCTCCTACCGCAATCTTTCCTTTAATCGCTTGATTATCAGACTCAGAGGAAAATAACTTAATAACAGTTGAGGAATAAAACTTAGTAGCCTGACCACCAGTAGGCTGCTGGCTAGTATACATAGCATTAATATTATTACGAGACTGAGAAATGAGAACAAGCAAAGTTGGCTTAACTTTATTGTTTGCATAGTTAAGCATCTTCCACGCATTACTAAAGTCTCTAGACTCAGCACCGATTTGTTTGGTGTTCTCAAGTTGCTTAAGTTCATCAGAATCCTTTTCAAAATAAATTGCTGGCAGTAGTGAGGTTATACTGTCAATAACAATTATATCAACACCAGCGTTCATTAGATTGGTTCCAATGTCTACCATTTCGTTGATAGTTCTGCATTGAGATACTATGAGTTTAGATGAATCTACCCCTAATCCCTCTGCCCACTTCTTATCATAAGACATTTCTGCATCTATCCAAGCACAGATCTTGCCCTCTTTCTGTGCTAGGCCAATCATCTGAAGACATAGAGAGGACTTAGCGGAAGACTTTGAACCCCAAATAAGAACTTGTCTGCCGTATGGAAGACCGCCATTGAGTGCACGGTTTAATCCAAAACTAGGAGTCTCTGCATATTCTGTTGGCGGAATTGTGTCTCCAGCCATCACTGTCTTTCTTAACTTTGGGCTAAGTTGTGCTAATACTTCTTCTACTGTTACTGTCATTAGAATCTTACTCCATGCTTCTCTGGTCTAGTCTTATTAAATTCCGATTTTTCTTTAAGAATATAATCAAGTGAGTCTCTAGTATACCCTGCTTCAACCATTCCTGCATAGAGATCTAGTGTGCGAATAATAATATCAGCAAATTCTTTAGATATTTCGTGCTCACCCTTATCCTTACGGACCGCCTCCATTACCTCAACAACCTCTGACACGATCATCATTAGTTGTTTGGCAACAAATATATCATCAATCTCTTCTGGCCAAAATCCTTTTTCAACTGCAACCTTGTGTAAATCAACTGCTAGACTATCAAGCATTTATATCCTCCAATGTAACTGTGCCATCCTTTGTCTTTCCAAAACTAAACTTATATGCATTGCCCTCTTCTAATTTCATGTATGCCTTAGCAAATGCTGTTGGAAATACAGTAATTGAATGAAGTTCTCTAGAGGTGTCCGCCAAAGTTAAAGAAGCCATCTTCTTTCCAGCCTTTGTTATCCTTGGCTTAAAAGATACAACAAACATTTCTTCATCTGTAAAAGGTAATTGTTTATAACTTAAAAACTTAACTAATGCATTTGTAGAAGTTTTTATTTCATCAGCAGGTACTGCAGATACAATCCTATTATCGTTTGCAAGAATAAGATAAGTACGACCAGTCTCAATAGACGTAGACTCCTCATCAAATATACCAACACTACCAGTTTTGTCCAAAATTTCAACTCGTGACCATCCTGTTCCTCGCTTGATAGATTTTACCATTCCCATTAAAATGAACGAACCCTTTTCTTCAAAGTCTTCAATGTCATTGATGAATGCATAGTAATGAGAAGGTATTGTAATATTGAACTCTGGAAGATTAAGGTATTCGTATAAGTTTTCCTTAATCTCAGCATCATTTCTTGGATTATCTGGAAAAGTTGCTGCACCAATAGATCTTAATGCTTGAAGAGCACGGCTATTCACCCCATTACCCTTTGTAAAGGTAAACTCTTCTAACTCTTTGTATGACTTGAATGGGCGAGAGTTGATATATCTTTCTGCAATCGTATCAGAGATGTACTTAATTGCTGATAGTCCAAACCTAATACCCTTACCTTCAATTTTAAAATCAACATCCGAATCATTAATGTGAGGAAGTTTAACCGAAATGCCCATACGCTTTGCTTCAATGAGATACTCTGTTCGTCCATCTTTGTCCTTTTCATTCTTTAGTAGTGCAAACATAAACTCTAGCGGATAGTGATATTTTAACCATGCTGTCCAGTATGAAAGCGTTGAGTATGCTACTGCGTGAGACTTATTGAATGAGTACCCTGCGTGAGCCTCAAAGTCATGCCACAGGTCTAAGGCTTGGTTTGGTGAAACATATTGCGAAGCACCTTTAACAAACTGATCTTTAAAGACATCAAACTCTTTAGCATCTTTTTTCTTTCCAATGATCTTTCTAACCTTATCTGCTTCCGACATGGACATACCGCCAAGTTGTACGCATGCTTGCATAACTTGTTCTTGGTAAAGAATACAGCCATAAGTTTCCTCCGTAAATGATTTAATAACCTGATGCTTGTAGTCTGGATTTTGACGACCATGCTTAATAGCAATATAGTCTTTACCAATTGTATTCATTGCACCTGGACGAACCAGAGCATTTGATGCAGCAAGTTCAGCCAGATTCTTAACACCCATCTTTACAAGCAGATTGGTATATGGTGTTGCTTCACACTGAAAGACACCCTTGGTGTATCCACTAGAAAGCATTTCATATACATTTGCATCATCCATATCAATCTCTAATAGATTAATATCTTTGTAATGATTTGTTTTAATCATGTCTACTGTATCTTTAAGTACGCTAAGAGTTTTTAAACCCAAAGCATCAATCTTAATTAAACCAATCTTTTCTGCCTCTTCCATATCGACTGCAACCACTGGAATACGAAAGTCACTTCCAGTAGCAGAGCGAGTTTCCATCGGCGCAAACCTAAAGATTGGATCTTTGCTAGTAACAACTCCTGCAGCATGAATACCAGTACCCCTAATACGACCACGTAATTGTTCTCCATATATTTCCACCTCTGGATATTTTTCTCTAAACCAAGCAGTAGTTCTAGATGTACAGTAGTCATCCCAAGTATCTACTAACTTCAAAACCTTATTTACATCTGACAAAGGAATATTTAAGACTCGTGCAACATCTCGTACAACACCCTTATCTTTAAATGAAAGGAATGTAGCGATAGATGCAACATGTCGATATTGTCTAACTAGATAATCTTTAACTTCTTCACGGCGAGTATCTTGAATATCTGTATCAATATCGGGGAAGTCATTTCGCTCTGGATTAATAAAACGGAAGAACAAAAGGCCATGCTTGATTGGGTCAATATCAGTAATACCCAATGTATAACAAAGGAGTGAACCTGCTGCCGATCCACGACCTGGGCCAACCATGATACCTTCCTTCTTTGCCCATGCAATCATATTGCGTACAACAAGGAAGTATGGCCCAAACTTTTTATCTTTGATAACAGACAACTCTTCGTCTAATCGATCTAGGTATTCTTGTTTTCCACCAAGACCTCTTTGCTCCAAACCTTCAAGAGCAAGGGCTTTTAATTCTTTATCTGGATTCTTATACTGAACTGGTAGAAGATTTAGTCCTTCTTGAATGCCATAGTCTGTAACCTTATCGGCAATCTTAAGTGTATTGGCATATATATCTGGTCTATCAATACCCTGCGCTTCCATGGCTTGCTTCATTTCTTCATATGATAGCAAGTGAATATCAAACTCATTAAATGTAATTTGACGATCATGACCGTACAGGTAGTCTAGTCGCTCCATCATGTTTGTATACTTTTTAGATTTTTCAAAAGTATGCTCTTTGTCAATCTTGACATGTGTGTTTAATAATAATTTAAATTCTTGAATTTCTTTTTGATCAGTGTGACTGTGGTGACAGTCTGGTGTTACGACAACCTGAACACCAAACTCATCTGCTAGTGCAATCAACTGCTTATTAATTTCTGCAGTATTGTGTGGCATTACCTCAATGTAATAGTCATCACTAAATACTCTCTTGAACCACTCTACATGTTTCTTTGCAATTGCAAACTCATCATTCTCTAATGCTTTTACAAGTACGCTACTAGGACATGCAGATGTAACAATAATTCCTTCCGAATACTTTTCAAGGATTTCAAAGTCAAATCGTGGCTTCTTAAAGTATCCTTCTGTCCAAGCAATCTCATTAATCTTGTTAAGGTTTTCTAAACCAATTTGGTTCTTAGCGAGAAGGACTATATGGTTGTAGACTAGATCTAGATCTCCGTCTCTTTCAGACTTGTCTCTAGTATCAAATCTATCTTGACACATATAGCCTTCTACGCCAAGTATAGGCTTGATGCCCTTTGCTTTTGCAATACGGTGCAGTTCCCTATGCCCAGATAAAGTACCGTGGTCAGTAATGGCAATTGCTGTCATTCCTAACTCAACTGCACGGTCAACGTATTCTTCTGGAGTAGCAATACCATCAAAAAGTGAATAATGGGTATGGACATGTAAACCTATATAACTCATCTATTACCAGTCAGTATTGGTAGATGATGTTAGTGAAGGTGTGTCGAAGCCAAGATAAAAGGCTTCTTGTTCAGCATAAGGAACCTTGCGAAGTGCAAGTTCTAGTGGGAATGGCTTGATCTCTTCCCATGCAAATGGTTCCTTATCTGGTGCACCTGGAATAAGTGTGTACGATGTTTCAGTTCCCTGACCATTACGCTTTACCTTCCAAGTAAGATTTGAAATACTGCCTGTCTCCAGTGCGTATTCACGGATAGTGTTAAATGCAGACTGCTTGCTAACACCCATTGACCAAATAGCCACATATGGTGCCTCAATACCATCATCTACAAGTACATTGCAATAGAAGCGAAGTCGTGCTCTCCAACCAGCCTTTGGGTCCTTACGGTGCATCTCTTCTGCCCAGTCACGACCTTCTGACTCCATTGTATCTACAGCCTTACGCTTATAGTCCTTTGGATTTGTGTGTTCCTTGACAACTAGCGCAAGACCACGATCAGCATTGTAGTTTGCTGAATCCTCATCTAGTTCTTCAATGAAACGAATCTTTACAGACTGACCGTCTGCAAGTTTAAGCCACTTCACCTTTGGTGAGTTTTCGTCATACTTTGGCTTGTCGACTAGGGCATTAATATTCTTGAGTCCCTTTACAATAGTCATATATTCTCCTTTTGTTATATATTAGTTTAGCATAGACAATATGGATTTGTCAAACTGAACATCTAGTGCCCTGATTGCTTCGTCATCCATATCGCCTATGTCTTTGTATTTTTTATTTAGTTGTATGACAGAAACACGAGAGCCAAGTTTTTCAACTATCTTACTACACATGTTTCCTCCCGCTTCATCATTATCAGCAATAACGATAATGTTATTAAAATACTTCTGAAGCAATTCTATTTGTGCACCAGAGACATTTGCCCCTAGTGTTGCCACTGCTGGAAACCCTACTTGATCTAAGCGGATAGCATCAAAGGATGATTCAACAACATAAACTTTGTCTGCAGTCTTTACTCTATTAAGATTAAAAAGTGTTTTTGATTTTGGAAGTCCTGGAGTGTTCTTAAACTCTTTACCTTCAACAGATCGTCCTACAAAGCCAATTGCAATACCATCTGGACTATGAACTGGCACTGTAACCATATCTTGCTTTTCAGAATAACCTAAAGAAAACTTTGACCAAGAAGAACTTTCAATTTTTCTATATTTAAAATAATCTTTTGCTCTATCCGATGCAATAAGATTATTAGATAGTCTTTTTAAGATTAGTTCATCATACGGAACAAAGTCTGGCTTTACATAAAGGTTCTTGCTAACTTCTTGCTCAATGTTAGACACATCCTCTTTGCTTTTGATAAATCTTGCAGCCTCAAAGTATGTTCTTCCAGATGTATGCATTACAAGTTCTATAAAGTCTGCAATTTTTTGACATGAAAAGCAAAAAAAGATTCCGCTAGACTTATCTACTTCACCTGCAGGAGTTCTATGGTTTGCGTGAAACGGGCAAAAAATTATATAGTCTGTATCTACTTCTGATTCAATCGAGATTCCTGATCCTGTAAGGACTCTTTTGACTTGCTCTTTGGTATATACACTGCCTTTGTTCCGTCTATTCCTGCTATCCATTCACTCTTCCTTTTTCCTACATGTATTCCATATAATGTTAGTTCAAATATAAAGTTTCTTTTTCTTTCATTATAGTCTATCGTAAAATCTGCGTCAATGTCAAGTCTTGGGACATAGCCACTGAGCCTCATCTCTGATATTAATAGTCTTATGTATTCACTTTTAAGTCTATCAAATGCTGAGTCATCATGGATGGATCCATTGAGACTAAACTTCTTAATTGGCTTATGATGAAAATTTTGCACATACTATTATAACTACTTATCTTCAAAATCTTTATATCGATAATAGCCCTTATCGAAGTCCACCTGTACCAAGAAATCCCCCATAAAGCCATTACGATTCTTTCTAAAGGCACATTCAATAACATCGCTGTTAGACCCTCTACCTAGAGCAATTACCCAGTCCGCATCATATGCAATCTGTCTAGACCAAGCAGTTTGCCCAAGGGTAGGAACAGTACTAAGATCATTAACATCGTCTGGTGTTGCAGATGATATAGCGATGATAGGAACTTCTTCACCAATAGCCATAAGTTTAAGTTCTCGTGAAAGGTTCTTCATTCGTACCGTTTCATTATCTGACTTTTGGTTAGGAGCCATCAACTGAAGGTAATCAACGATTACGAAGTCTGGCTTGTATTGGTCAATCTTTCCACGAAGAACAGATGGATTGATTTCTCCACCACTGTCATTAGAAATAATATGGAACTCTGGCTTGCCCTGCAAGTTCTTTGCATGCCAATCCTTTAGCATATCCATTTCTACTTCACCGTTGCTAAGTTTTCTATGAGACCAACGACCCTCACCCATAATTGTAAATACACGGTTACGAACTTCGGTCTCAGACATTTCAAGGCTGATAACCATTGGGCTACGACCCTGTTTCCAAGCCTGTACAGCGAAATAGAGAGCCAACCAAGACTTTCCGATACCTGGATAAGCAAGGAACACTCCTAACTGCCCAGGCATAATTCCAGAAGGAAGGTAGTTATCAAAACCAGGAAGGCCAGTCTTAATTCCAACATGCCCCAACTCCTGCTGCTTCTTAAGGTTTTCAAAATATGCAACAGCAGAATCTAAATCTGTAACATCGATGTCACGAATTACAGATGTGTTTTTCTTTAACTCAGAAGTCTTTGTAATAAGATTGTTTAGTGCTTCTCCACCATTACCGCTTTGAACTTCTGATGCTGTGGATCTAAGTATATCTTTTAGACTGTCATTTAAATATTCTGCCTGAAGTTCTTCAAGGTGGTACTTTGTAGAACCAACATCCTTAATTGGCTCAAAGTCTCTAAATTTTTCAACAACTAGAGATACTGGTGGGACAGAGGCATTAGCCTCAGAATATAATCTAATAAAGTTCCAGATATCATTATGAGTTCTTAGTAGGTTCTCTACATTATTTTGTAGCAATACATGCAGTTGCTTATCTGATAAAACGGCACTTATTAACTTGGACTCTGTATTATTCACTTAGCCACTCCTTAGCCATTCTTCTACGCTCTGCTCTCTCTTCGCTATCTTTAACTTTATCTTTTTGTGCTTGTAATATTTTTTCTGCGTTGTATGCAAAGTAATTCCAAGAAGGATTCTCTGCAACTGAAAAGTAATACTCAAGTATATCGTAGCATCCTGATAATGTGTATGATTCAACAAGAGCGTCTGAGGCCCATTGCTCAACATTCAGATTAAGGGATGGCTTTGATTCGTACCTTGCGGTATGATACTTGCTGTATCTTGAAAGCAAAGCCATGCGGTCTTTGCGTTCTGCCATTATGCTTCAGCAGCCTCTGACTGAGCCTCTTGAATCTTCTCTGTTAACTTGTCTTCTACGAACTTATAGACACGCTCAAAGGCTTGATCTGGTGTCTCACCATTACGGCGTGAGTCAACAATTCCAAGGTCTAATCTAAGCGATTGAAAATTTCCTAAATTAAGTGTGTATCCAAGTGTTACTGATACCTTTGTTTCTTCCATTTTATACCCTTCGTTAAATAGACTCATTCCAAATTGGAACGAATCGTCCATCTTCTGTTCTCGTATATGTAAGTATACCATCCCCCATTCTGCGTGTCAACTCTGCTTTGCTGGGGGTAATGTCATTTGTTATTAATTTGTCTTTTCTTGGTCTTCCAATATGGTATGTAGCAAGTATATCACGTATCTCCTTTACTTGCGATTCAGAGTAATATGATCGAACACGAAACCCCCTTGCACCACCCTTTTGTGAACCCATTGGAAAAGGAATGACTCCTCGTTTCATTAGGTCTGGCAAATATTTTTTATGACGATTAACTAAATCAGCAGTCTGGCCTACAGTGTATGCTCTTTCTTTTTTATTTCTAAAATCATTAATAAGACAACTTTCGATTTGTCCTTTTGTGATATTATAAACAGACATAATTCCATTAGATTTATTTAAATGATAAACTCTTACTAGGTCACCATTTAAAAACCAAACCTTTTTATTGCCAGGAATTACAGGTTTGAGATTGTAGCCTTCGCTCTCAATAGTTCCTTTTTTAGTAGCCATAGCCCCTCCGAGGTTGATTGTGGTGGGTTGTAAAAATTTCTAGTTCCACATAAAATACAGTATGTTTCTAAATGCATTGGAGAACTATAGGTTCTATCAATGAAAACTCTTCCTTTGCATTTTCTACAATTTAACATTAATAAGGAATTCCAACTGCGATCAGGTTAACACCTATACTTAGGTTTCCACCTTCATTAAATCGTACGGTTCCTTCTACTTTACCTGGAGAAACTGCTCTAATAATTACTGAAACATTCTTACCTGCTGTTGTTGCCTCACCAATGTTTACTGGGGTTGCGGTTACAATTGGGGCGTATCTAAAGTCTGCTGGGAAAGTATAAGTAAAGTCTTTGACATCTCCAGCAAGAACTGCGGTAGTATTTTGAAAAACTGGAGCAAAGCCACCAATGATTCTAGCCTCTGATGCTTTTACATTTTGTGTGCCAGATGATGGAGTATCTACGCTTACATATTTATAATTAGATGGGGATACCTGAGTAGAAAGAGTATTGATTGCCTGGGCAAGAAGATATAGGTAATTAACATCTAAGGGTTGCCCTCTTTCGGGCACTGGAATGATAGCCATTATTATATTATACCACTAGATGGCCGTAGACGGTGTAACAAATAGCGTAGAGTCCGAATATCTCTTCTTTGGATATGTGGGGATCTGAACTGCTATTTGTACAGATGTTGTTGTTGACGAAACAATGCTTGAGTAAGAATTAGTAAATACTGTGGCAGAGTAAGTCCACTCTCCACTATTTATCTTAGTATAAACATCGAAAGAAGATATGCCCTCAATTACATTCCAAATTAATGCAACTGTGTTTTTTACAGAATCTACCGTCAAAGAAAATGGTATTTCTGTTTGAGGGGCTACCTGCACCTTGTATTGTGGTGACCAGTGAGAATATCTATTCTTATCTTCTGAAGCAATTCTGTATCTCACAACATACCCCTTTTGCTCCCCACTTATAGGGGGAAGATCTTTTTTACTAATGACCACCTTCTTGATTCCTGAGTCTGCCACTATGCTACTCCCATTCCAAACCTAAATTCTATATAATTTGATGTGTTTGGACTTTTTACAATTGTTTCAGCATTAACAGTTTTAACAACAGTGTATCCAGTCAAACCGTAAAGTGGATTGGAGTTACTTATATTTTCAAGTCTTATTCCATCAAGAATAACAAAATAATCGGAGGATGGTGCTCCTCCATCAATAACACAAGCAAAAATTCTTACCACATTGACTGCATCCCATGTAAATGATGAACTCTTATATAGTTCTTCTAGTTTCTTTTTAACAACTATATACCTATTAGAGAAATCATAGTCTTGAAGATTGACTTCAAATCTAGCCCACTGACCTTCATTTGAAACATCTGTAGAAGAAAACTCAACCATGATTCTTACAGAATCTGGGTTTGCCAAAGAATCTCCAACACGGTTAGCAATCGAGAAAGCAAACCTCATCTCATCTGCTGGAGAATTTTTTGTAAAATTTAAAGATGTATTTGTAAGGTGAAGATGGTTGCCAGAATTAACTAGAAGTCTAGTCTGACCAGCAACACTTTCTGTTCCTATGTCAGAAATATCTCCCTGAATCATAATCACATTATTTAAAAATCTTGCTCTTTCATATCTACCCGTTCTTTGGCTACTAGAAAATACTTTATTATCGGCATTGGTTTGAAACACTTCTTCTGTAACATCAATAACTCCATCATTGTTGGAAGATAATGATGAAGCAATAAATGGTATCGATGTAGCCTGTGTTTGTGTATGATATTCCCATGTCTCTGTAAATGAATACAAGGACTTGCTATCATATGGTCCTGCTGCTGGATTCGATCCTGCTGAAAAAATTCCAACTTCTGTAATTTCATATCTTTCTTCAGTAGGCAGTGACGCAGTTAATACAATCTTTGATTGACCATCTTCTGTAACATATCCACGAGATTCAATCGGAACCCTAAACATCTCAAAATCTAAAGATGTCTTTTCTGAATAGTCTGCATTTGTGTCTAATAGACTTAATGGCTTTGGGCCACAACCAACAGCAATATATGATGCGTATGCTGGTGCTTGACCAATTAGATATTTTGCTATAATGCTTTTGCCTTTATCAGTTATCATTTTGACTCCTAGTATATTGTACCATTAAGTATCTCCCCAGAACTTACTATTTGAACCTCAATTTTTTCATCAACACTTAGATTGACTACATCAATAACAAGATTGCCAGTAGCCTCATCTATGTATACAGGACTTCCGTCAGGTCCGTTTCCAACAAGAGGAACCTTTTCCTCAAACTTAATGGTAAAGTTTTTAAAGTATGTGTTTGAACCACTTTGCATATTTAAAATGTTTTGTGGATTGTACTGATACTGCAAACTTGATATATTCTTAATTGGCTGATAAAGTACGTCTGATCCGTTTAACATGTCAGTTCTTGATACGTTTATAAGTTCTTGTCCACCAATACTTTCAAACAATAACTCTGACATAACTTCAATTGGAACAAGGCTATCGTCAAACAAAACTAAGTCTGGCGTTGCAACCTTTACATCTGGTTTATTAATTGATACCCTAATGCTTTTAGGTTGATTTGGAGTTGCTGATAGTGTCATGATACCTCACTTAAATAGACCGTCATTTTAGGACCAGAAATGTCTCTTGAGTATTTAATAGTATAAATAACAAACCTCTTGTTTGATGAGGATAGTCTATCAAGATCTCCCTCTAGGTATTCTATGTTTACTATATCTCCAAGTTGCAATATTGGAGTTGAAAAAATTTCTAATCCAACTGACTTTCTTGGCTTTGTTATCTTAGATGCAAGCCACGACATTAGGTTTGTTGCATCATCCTTTGTTTGAATGTATGGAACATCTAAAGAAAAATCTTTTTTACCATACTTTATTCTACTTGCCTTAATATCCTCATATGCTTTTTCTGCAATATATGGAGACTGAACAGTGTTATCTGAATTAAACTGAGGATTAGAAAAATCACTATTCTTATTAAAATATTCATCCATTGTTAATTTATTCTGAGATTCTTGTGTAAAAGTTACACCCTGAATTCTTAAATAATTACCAGTGGTCTCATCAAGGCTAAGTGCTGTATCTGTAGCATTAAATATCATAAACTGTGCCCCATAGGATCCTGCTCTGAAACCAGAAACAGTGTACCCCTTAATTCTATTAAAGGTTGGTGATAGTTGTGCGTATAGCGCTGGATATGCCTTATCATACTTAATATTAAATAGGGATGCCTCTCTTAGTATGGTTCCAAATTCCTCAAAGTATAAATTATATTTTGGAGTATCTGATGGACTTACACCGCTTAAATATGTGCCCTGAATAATACCACTCATTGCATATTTTCTAAATGAGTCATTTGTGCTTATCTCACTATTCTGGAATAGTCCCTGTCCTGGAAGATTAAGTTGATCCCCTGCGCCATCTGAATAAGTTTTAGATAAAGCATATATATTTTCAAACATACATTTTGCTGAGCCACGAACAAAAACAGCCATGTTGTTATATATAGGCAATGGGTTTTCGTCAACTACTGTTGCTATCAGAGTATCATTTAGATATAAGTAGAATCTTCTCTTTGTTCCAATATCCTCATACTCTACACCTAGGTCGTATACGGTTGGATTTTCTTCTGCTACCATTCTATATTGTCCAGTAAACTTTCCATCATCTACAATAATATTCGATAGACCTTCATAAAGTTTTACTGGAACCGCACTCTTTGTTTCTGCATCACCTTGCATAATCTTATAAAATAAAACATTGTTAACATTATAATTTTTAGCAGTGTTGATGTCAGTTGTTCCAACTGCAGCAATTTCAAAGTAGTATCCATTGTTTGTTTCAGGATTTAGCAAGACGCCAAGTCCTCCAGATCCACCAGAAATTGTAATATTTTTTTCTGGGGTTTCGCCAGGAACTACATAGTAGGTTGTTGATCCAATTGCAGTTTGTCCACGGTTAGTATTATTTTCGATTTTACCAATAATACGCATTCTGGTTCCAAAATTTTTATAACTATCTGTCAGAGGCTTGTGTATATATGAAATAAAATCTATAGGTGTTTCTGATGTGGTAAAGGTTGGACCATTCATAACAAGAGCAGAAGATTGGATTGTTCCACTTTGAGTTGACTGCATCTTTGCTACCTTAGAATCTTCTATGTATTTAGAAGATAAGAAGTTTTTAATTATAGAGTTTCTAGAAGATTTTCTAGCAAGAGCATTACTCACACCTGCTTCTCCTACTGTTGCCGTGTATTCTGCTGGATCATTTGTAAATAAATAACTAGACTTCATTACGCAGCCACGAACATTGTTATCGTTAGTCCAGTATGGATTTAATCCAGCAAAATGTTTGACTGGCACAACGACGCCATCTGAGTTTATTTGACCAGTGTTAAACTGACATCTTCCGTGGGCAGCCACTGGACCATTCTTAAGTCTTGTAACATTTCCAATAACCTCATAGTTTGGCTCTGTATAAATTCTAATTAATCCAGTTGGATAGATCTTTCCATTAAATGGAAGTTTTGAAAAATAGTATTGATAATCTTCTACGCTTGTAATCCAAACATTTCCAAATCCAGAAACATTAAACTGAACCGCATCATATTTAATCACCTCTCCATTTGCATAAAAATATCCATTATATCTGGTAATCCAAAAACTACCCTCTCCAAGATCTATCACATTATTAATTATTTTATTTCCAGAAACTGACGGTAACTCATCAGTAAGATCTGAATTTAATGGGATTGCGCTAAGAACATATGTTGATTGATTTGTATTTTCTGCATTTTTAGATTTAAGGTTTTGGTCACCGCTAACTTCCCAAAGAAGTGCTGGCTTATAAATAAAAGACTGCTCGCTGTCAATAAGGCTTGCCTGTTTAATCGAACCAACAGATCTCTGAGTATATCTAGTTGAATAATTAATTACTCCAGAATTATAAACATGTTGATCTTCTGATGCAACATCTATAATATTAGATATTTTATCATTAGACAGTCTAAGATTTTCAACAGCATACAAACTTCTTGAGTCTACAGATCCATAAAATGTAAAATCAGTTGCCCTATCTGTTGTAGAAGGAATCATATAGTTTTTGCTCATTAAAACAAAATTGTTGTATTCATCAAAAAACATGGCAGTTTGTGTAGAGACCGCAAGTTCTTGCAATATCTCTGCAACATTTTTATCTGGAGGGATGAAGAAAAACGGAATGGCTAGTTCAGATTCGTTTGGCACTCTTTTAAAAACATAGTTTGAAAACCCAATTGAGTCAAGCAATATAGATACAGCGCTACTCAAAGATATATTTGTTAGCAAAAGTTGAGGCGCCGTGATTGATTCAAAATAAAAAAACAAATCTCTTAAATTTATAGATGTTGTTTTTGATCCATGATTGTTTTGAAAAAATCCATCAGCATACATGGTCTTAATTGGAATATGGTAGTCGTATCCAGATAAATCTTGAATTGTTTCATAGAACTTGATCTGTAAATTTTTAGTAACAAGATTTTTTAGTATTGAGTTGTTATTGTTTTCGTTAAAGGAATCGTCATAGTCAAATATGTTTATGCTTCCAGAAGCAGCAAGTAGTTGCCCTACTGGCAAACCACTCTGACCAAGATCAGATGCACTTTTAGTAATAGAATAGTCTACAACCCTATCCGCTATGTCCACAGCAAGTCTTGGAGATATTTCAATCAAGTCTAAGGTTGAGTTTGGAGTGTTCATTGATTTTACAACAAGTCTTACTCCAGAAATATAGTCAAGTTCTTTATATACCTTTTGTGAGGTTGTATTTGATATAAAATAATCTGGGCTTGTTAAATCATTAACAAAATTAGTTAGCCTTGTTACCTCGTTAGCCTCTAAAGACCAACCATATTCTGGAATAAAAGTTTCATACTTTCCGTTCATCCACACATGAAAGGTTCCTCTTTGTTGTGGACCATCTGTAACTAGGTAAGCATATCCTTCAACACTCTTTGTCGGCAATAAAGATGTTCCAGCAAAATTGCCTGCATAAACAAATTTATCTAAAAATCTATTTGGTATCTTAATTCCATAAGAAAGTTCAACATATCCGTCTGGTCCAATAATTGCAGTTCCATCTTTTCTTCTTGATGATTCATTAAAGGAAATAATCTGTGACCAGTTGTTGTTTTTTAAAACTTCTACACTCCAAATTAAAGGAGTGGCTTGATTGCTTGATCCAAAAAATGGATCAGAAAATGTTTTATTATCTTTTGTAAAAGATCCAAAATCATAAGTTCCCACATGAGTTTGCATCTTTAAGACAATTCTATTGGATGGCAACTCGTTCTTGTAAACTACAAAAGGGACAGCATCTTCGATATAGTTTTGCCCATTTAGTGGTATATTAGCAATTCCAAAATCTGATGTTTTTTGCATAACGCCAGATCTAACTGTTGAGGTTACATCATCATCTATAAATGTTGGCAACTGACCATACTGTATTTTTCCAGAAGTATATGTGTACTTGTAAGGACTTTCAGTTCTAAATGATGTCCAATACTTAAACTCATCATCCTTATCTGATAAATAATACCTTGGTCTTTTTGCCATATTGATATTAGAATGCGTAAAGTACCTACCGCTAGTCACAGAACTTTCTGGGTTGACCTTAAAGAACATAGCCTTATTGATTCCAGATCTTGGCCTAAATTGTGTAAAGCATTCCTCTAAAGAATAAAGCATTTTTACATTATCCCTCTTAGCCTTCAATAACATGGGTATATTGTCATCATCGTACCCACCATCAATAACTACGTCAGCATCAGTAGCATTTGTATAAAACAAACCAACATCTTTTGGATCAAATGTTGAAACTAATTGCTTATATACTGATTCATTTTGGGTATGTCTATATCTATAGTTTCCGATCTTTTTAATATTACCCGCAATATTTAAATTCCACTCTGCAATAATAGTAGACCTAGTTTTTACACTTGAAGATGCAACTAGGTGGTCTTTTAAATCTTGATTTTGAAACATTAGACCTCTTCCAATGTTACATTAATTGTCCAAAGGTCATGATTATTTCTTCCTCTTTTTTCTACAGAATATGAAAAATCATTAATATACATTTCTAAAACTTGACTATACTTATCTAAATTAGTATACTTATTTGATATGTTTGGAGTAGTAACAAAATTTTCATATTTATCATAAGAAAGATAAACCCAGAATGGCCCAGTGTGATTTTCATACCAATCTAGCATCTCTACTCCACCTGCTCCGCCGTCAGCAGTATATTGATTTATATAACTGTCAGTATATTGGCTTAATCCGTTTGGCTCAAAGTTTGGGTCTGAAACAAAACTTCTAGATGGAATAAGGTTCCAAGAGGTTGATATTTGTAACTTATCTGCAATATGATAGGACCTCATTCTTCCATTAATCATTCTTTGCTTTTGCTCTATCCTTGTTGGCTTAAAGTTAATTGCAGATCTGTTATGGTCAGATAGAATAATAAATGTATCTGTTAGGGCACCTGCTGAAAGAAATTCTTCAGAATATCTTTTTTCAAACCCCATTGGTACATAAAATCCATTATCTAAGGTTCCAGAGTTTTCAGACCAAAGCATGGCTTGTGGTCGTCCCCACTTGCCTCTTCCTCTAATATAGTCTGCGGTTGCCATTAAATTCTACTTCCCCTGATTCTTTGAGCATCGATGCCTCTTATTTGTGTCATAACTGCCTGGGCAATTTGATCTGGATTAGCATCAGATTTTACATTAACGCTCAGGTTATAATTATACACTGAATCTCCGATTGATGATCCATTATTTATAGCCTTCATCTTGTCTACGCCATGAGAGTTAACGGCATACTTGCTCATAACAAATTCTCCAGGAGTTAGCATTGCTGGAACAGTATCTGATCCAATTGCATACCCTCCAGCAGAGAAATACTTTGGAACCATGCCGCCACGATTAAGGTATCCTAAAGCCTGCTTTCTTGCTGATATAACTTGTTGAGATGTAAGAGGTATGTTTGGTGCTGCTTTCCCTAAATTCTGCATCATCACCACTGTTGCTTTTTCTGCTTCTAGGATTTTGTCACCCTTGACCAGTGATTGAATTGTAGGAACAGAAGAATCTAGTATCTTTGATCTATCTTCCGCTGCCTTTTTAATCTCTTCTGCTTTTTTAGGATCGTCCTTAGGATCTTTTTTGCCACCAGAACCACCGCCACCGCCTGCGCCACTTCCATATGCTGCTAGTTTTGCTAAAATACTTGCCCACATGTCATCGATTGCTTTGGCTCCAGCCAGAAGTGCACCAAATGCTGTTTCCAAATCCTTAGATGCAAGTTTTGCAGCATCAATTTTTGCGTTAACTTGTGTCCAAGCATCTCTATTTTTTCCAAGAACTTCTATAGCAGCAACCTCTTTGTCAATACTAAATTGTAGTTGTGAGTTTCTTGCAATAAGTTTATCAATTTCATTTTGCAAGGGAAGAATCTTATCATTTTGAATCTTATATATCGCATCTTCTTGTTCTCTAATCTTTAAAATTTCTTTTTGACGATTTTGCTCTAATGCATATATAGCATCTTGAGATGATTTAATCTGAGCAAGGATTGCAACTCTTGCAGGGTTTGTTTCTATTGCATAAAGTTTTTGACTATTTCTATACTGAGCCTCTTCTATTTGCAATTGAGTCATTCCAGACTCAGGACCCTTTAAACCACCTAGTGCATTTGCTCTTGCTCTTTCAAGTGCAGTTGTTTGTGAGTTGGCAAACTGAGAAGCATTTGCTGCTCTCATTTCCTGAGCGGCTCTGGCTGCGGCTGCTATATCTCCCTGAGTCAGCGCATCTGCAAGTCCAAGTTGTCTTCCCTGCTGAGCAATAATCTCATCATTAATTTCTTTTGTCTGTGACAACGCCTCTAGTTGTTTGTCATAAGCCTCACTAATTTTTTCTGATTCATAACCTATAACTGAAAGATCGTTGGAATACATTGAGTTTTGTTCTTGAATCTTTTCCATTAGACGGTTACCAAAGATAGGGCTTGTCTCTAGTTGTCTGTCAAGACCCTCTATTGAGGTTTGTAGAACTTCTATCGGTCTAGTGTAGGTTTCTTCAATTGTTCTTTGGTTCTTTTGTATTTCCTGATTAATTTCATTAATTTTAGTTTGGAATGGAGCAATGTCTTGTTCTAGTTGAGAAATCTTAGCATTATTAGAGTTAATCTCTTGACCCTTTGAACCACTTCTAATTAATGCCTCCTGTACAGAGAACATTTCGTCTACAAGTTGTCTACCTTCATCAGTTACCTTGCCCCAATCACCAGCAGCAAATCCAACCTTAATGTCAATACTCTTACGCTCTGCAATTGAGTCAATATAATCTTTCATATCTCCCGCTGCAATTTTCCCATCCTTGAGATCTTCAAGTAAGTACTTTGCAATATCTGGGTCAGCCAAGGCTGCATCAATCTGCTCTGCACTATATCCAGCAGCCTTCATATTCTTCGCAAGTTCTGGCGCATTCTTAAAGATTGCAAACTCTGCATTAGAAGATCGTGCTTTGTTAAATGCTGCTTGAACGCTAAGTGCGTCGTTGGCTGCTTTAGTGTCAGCAATAAAAGTCTTCATTTCTCTTGAACCCTTTTTACCAACAGCCCCCGCTGCAATGCCTGCTGCTACAGCCTTATCTTCTACAACTGCAAGTGCATCTGATGCACTCATGCCAGAAGCAACTAATAATTTAAATGCTTTATCTTGATCTTTAACAGAGGCAACAATTTCTTTTTGAACTACCTGGAATTCTCCAACTTGTGCCTCACGGTAAGTCTGCATAACTGCCTTACCTTCTTTGGTAAGACCAGTGATATTTGCTTTTGTTCTTGCCTTACCAGACTCATAGGTAAACATATTCTTACCCTTAGGCAATGATGCAAATGCCTTAAAGTCTTCAGCAGACATGCCTGCAATCATATCTCTAAATTCTTTTGGAACACCCATCTTAATCATTCTTTGCTGTAATCCGTCAAACAATGTGAACATCTTAGAAACATCTTTTTGTGCTTGCTTTCCAGAGAATGCTGCAATCATAGATTTAAGTGGGTTGGTTGCATTAAATGCACCGTCACGAACATTCTTAATTCTTGTTGCAAGTGAATCAAGGAAGTCTAGAGGATTCTTCTTTTTCTCTCCACCTGTATCCTTTGATTTTCCTCCATCTTTAGAGCCGATAGTTGTTGTAGTTCCATACTTTCTATTTGTAAGTAATTCTGCTACCTTTGCTCCATCACCAGTTACCGCAATATCATAAACCATCTTATAGGTTTCTTCATATTTTGCAGAACCCTTTTCTCCAGCAATAAGTGCTTCTTGTGCTGCATATCTTCTTGCCCACTCTGCTCTTGCCTCTGGGCTATCAAAATTCATTATGGCATCTGTAATCATTGTGTAAGTTTGAATTGCTTCTTTTCTTACCTCTGGATCCATATTAGCGTAGTAGTCCCAATTAGCAATTAATCCAGAAACATCAACGCTATGATCTTTTCCATATTGAATTACAACATCTCTTGTTATTGGGCTTTTTAGATTTTCAACAGCGTCTAGTTTTGATGCAAGTAATTCAAGACCTGGCAAACCAACTGTCTTAACATATGCTTCCATATTAACTTCGTAGCCATCACTTGCTTGAAGCAGGGCTAGGGCTTTTGCTGTTTTGTCGAAGTCTGATGGATTTTTTCTAACAAGTCCTAGTGTAATTGTTTTAGCAATTTTCTTATCTACACCAGATAGAAGACCTGTAAGTTCTCCCATTCTAGCACTACCAAGTTTGCGAATACCAACATTGAGCGCAATATCCATTGAGTTTAGATCGCCCTCAAAAATCTTTAACATGCTTTCAATTTGTGATGGGTTCATTACCCCACTTGCCATTATGAACTGAACCTTGGCTTCAAAAGTTCTTCCGCCTTCTTGTCCAAGATTGCTTTCGTCTGCTCGTGCAAGTTTGTCCAAGTTTCTTTGCGCTGCATCTTCAAACTCAGTGCCCTTATACTTGGCTCTAACATCTGCCTTTGAAGCATCAAAGAATGCATCTTCTGGCCTTGCTCTCGATCCAGCCATCGCACCGCCACCATAAACTTGACTAAAGTTATTTGCAGCATTTGCTATACTTGCTGCTATCTTTGCATTGGCAACTACTTGCATATTTACAAGTCTATTTAATTCATTTTGAATCTGAATCTGTCTTTGCTTGTTGGTTGTAATTGCAAGTTCTGCTTCTAAAACCTTTCTTTGCTTTTCAGCATATACGGCAATTGCATCAGATTGCGCTTGTGCTACCTGGATAGTATTTGAAGAATATGCAGAAAGTTGTGCTGCTTCTGTTGCACCAGAGTTTCCAGCACCTTGAGCATCATACATCTCCTGAAGCGCTCTACTGCTTCTCGCATCTGCCATACTTACAATACGCATTCTAGCGTTCAATGGATCCTTAAGAAGGTTTTCTCCATTAGGTCCAACAAGCATTCTAAGGCTACCCTGAATATTTGTGGTTAATGTTGCATCTCCTAAATTAACGCCAATCTGATATGCAATAGAGTTTGCATCTTCTGCTGACATAACTCCATCTGAAATATACTGAGAAAGTTCAAATGATAATGTCTCTGCTGCTCTCTTAGCACCAACCTTCATCATATTAGAACTAAATGCATTTTGAATTGCTTTGCCAGATTCTTCCTGTAAGAACTTTTGACCAAAATCAGTGCCTTTTCTTTGGGCTTCGTTATACCCTTGTAACTGCCCACCTTCTCTTCTTCTTGCCATGATTTCAGAGGCACCTACCTTGCCAGTGATCTCACCAATAGCCTTCATCTTTTCTGTAGTTGCAGAAATAGACTTTACGTATTCCGCTTGCTTTACGGCAGCATCTCTAAAGGTTTTATCAAGCATCTTAAGTCCAACGCCAACTGCTGCGATTGCTCCAACGGCAATTCCAACTGGCCCCATGCCTGCTAAAGCAGGTGCCATGGATGTAACCATAGAGGCAGCACCAAGTGCGCCAGTTACCTGTGCAGGAGCGCCTGCAACGCCTGCAATCATCGCTGCTGTGCCTAATCCACCTGCTGCTTTACCAGAGTACCTACCAACCTTTTCACGGCGTTTTCCTCTTATTTCTTGAATTCTAAGTTTTTCCTGAATCCTTAATTGCTTTTTGTTTTCTTTTGCTTGTTCTTTTGTAAGTGGACCAACAAAACCTATATCTCCTGCAATTAAATCTGATTGAGATGTAAGTGGAATATTACTTTCAGATGCTGCTCTCTTTGCGTTGGCTACCGCCTGCTCTTTTGCTGCAATCTCTTGCTCTCTTAAATTATTTAGTTCCTGTTCTTTATTTGCGGCATTAGCAGTTTGTAATTTTACATCTTGTGTGTCATCAGAAATTGCTTCATTAAGTTCTGTCGTTGAAATAAGATTGTCATTATTTTCAGAGAGTACATCTGCAGAGTCTGAAACAATATCTGCAGATCTTTCTGTGTCTTGTAAAATTACTCCTGTAGATGTTGCTGTCTGGTTTGCATCAGGTAGCGCTGCTTCTGCAAGTTGATCGGACTGAGCCTTAACTCCAGCAGTAGACTCTTCAAGACCCTGCTCAAGACCTTTGCCAATATCTCTTCCAAGTCTCTTAGTTCTCTTAGATGGAGATGCAGTCTCTGCAATTCTTTCTGCTTCGGCAAGACTCTTCTCTACTTGCTCTGGAAGTTTGGTGCCAAGTATTTCTTTTGCATTTCTTGCTTCTATGTTCCCATACTTTGCATTGCTTGCTTCTGTTCCCATGATAGGCAAGTTCTTTGCCTTTAATCTTTCATTTAAAGGACCCAGATCATCTTGAGCAATTGATGTTCTTAATGCTGTTACTTTTTGCTTTGCGCTCTCAATAACCATTTTAAATTCTGGAATTAAACTATCTACATCTTTTCTTACACTAGCCTCTAAATTTCTAAAAACATCATCTGTAAATGGATCTGGAATTGCTTTTTGAGAATTTTCTGCATTCCATGACTGTATCTTTGTAAGTAATGCTTGATCGTATATCTTAGCCTCTGCCTTAATTTTATCAAAATCTTGACCAACCATCTCGGTCATATCTCGCCACTTGTCAACACCCTGTTCTGCAAAGTCTGATTCAAACGCCTTGCCAACTGTTGTTCCATACTTATCTTCGAAGTTGCCCTGCTTATTGCTAGCCATACCTCTATTAATATATTGCTTTGCCTTAAATCCAAATGCATCTGCAACTCTTACGTCTGGTGCAGTTCTTCCAGTTTCTGCGTAATATTCTTTAGCAACTTCCATTGCAGCAGCAATTTCTGGCTTAAGTTTTAACTTTGCTACTGAACTGGTTTGAGAAACATTTTCTGTATTGCCTACGTGAGCAAAAGAATCACCGTAAGGCTCGTTAAACTTAGGTGCCCAAGTTCCCATTCTTGTAGATTGTTTTTCTGGGTCCCACTTTTTACCAACAGCATCCAGCCCACCCTTTGTTACTGATCCAAACTTTGTCTTAACTTCTGCCAAAAGACTTTCAAAATCAGCAAGGACTATCGCTTTAATCTCTTCTAAAGATTTTCCAACACCTTGACCAGTAAGGTCTGCATATCTTCTTAAGTTACTTTCAGTTAATTTATTAATTCTGTCATACTCTCGTTGCAAGTATTCTGGTAGTTTTGATTCAGGGGTTATAGCCTGGCTCTGAGATGCTGCTTCCTTTTCTGCAATTCTTTGCATAATGAGATTATGTGTTCCACGATAACTCATACCGCTTCTTGCATTATTTCCTGTACCGCCATTATATTTTCTTACCGCATTATTTTGAAGGGCTGCAACTAATTCTGGATTTTCTTTTACTGTTTGCTTTGTAAGTACAACCTCTCCTGGAGTAAGCATTGCTGCAACGGTATCCTTGTTACCAGTTCCTGGAACAACTCCGCCCTTAGCAAACTTAGGAATTTTTGAAACTGCACCCTTTGCGCCTACAGATGAATTAAAGAATGATGGGGCTGTTGATGCTAGCGCTCTAGCCTGTGATCCTGCATTTCCATAAGCAGCAGCAAGTGCATTAACTGCTCCTGCTTCAACATTAAATGTATCAATCAATGTTTTGTGAGACATATGCAAAGCATTGGTCTCTGTCATATTCTCAATCTCTGCTTGAGTTAAATAATCAAATCCACCGCCAAGAACTTGGTTCTGCCCATTTAGTTTTGCCATACCGCTTCTAAGCATTGCAAAGAACTTTATAGAGTTAGCAATACCGTTAACAAGAACACCAAATGTCATGAGTGCTACTGGAGCAATTCCACCAACTGTTGCTACAACAATTGCCAGAGTCTTTTTTGTACCATCACTAAAGTTAGAAAACTTTTCTAAAAGACCACTAAAGAAATTAACTATAGGGGTTAACGCTTCAAGGAATGCTTTACCTACTGGAACCAATTGCTGCTTTAGCATTTCAACTGATTTTTGAAACTTTACTCCGACAGCATTTTCTACTTTGCCTAATTCTCGCTCTGACAGGATTGCAAGTTCTTCTACAGATGCACCCGCCAAACCTAGCGCTCTCGCAGCCTGAGAAGTGTCTTTTGTTACGTTTTGGAATAGTGTAGACAAACGAGCAAACTGGAACTTTCCAAACAATTGTTCAATTGCTCTTGATCGGTCAAGCGGTGCTAATGTATCTAGAGCATTTGCAAGACCTATAACAGTACCCTTGATGTCTCCAGCGTTTGCATCTACAATTCCTTTTATATTAATACCAAGGCTTGCTAAAAATTCACTTGTCTTTTTTGCTGGATTAATAATAGAAGCAAGACCAGACTTAAGTGCGTTAGCACCTTCTGATGCATTGATTCCACCTTCTTTCATTGCAGTCATAAAGAATGCAAGATCTTCAACATTACCGCCGAGTTGCTTAACAACTGGACCAGCCTTTGGTACTGCAATAGTTAAATCTTCAATAGAAAGTACTGTTTGGTTTTCTACTGCGTTAAGGAAGTTGATCTTTTTTGCAAGTTCATCTGCAGAAATACCAAAAGCATTTTGAAGGGAGATCGTTGTTTCAAGTGCTTGCTGTTGCTCTACCTGACCAAGAACTGAAAGTTTTGTTGCTGAAATAATTTGCTGCTGCAGGTTATTTCCAGTGAGACCCATTGCTGCTGCATCAGCAGCCATATTAATTGTATCTGTTACGGCTATACCATATTTGGTAAATTCTTGAGCAAGTTTCTGAATATCTGCTACCGCTTTATTTGTAGCATCTCCAGTAGTGGTTAGATCTCCATACACCTTTGTAAATTTCAGCATTGCCATTTCCATGTCACGGAAAGTCTTTGCAGCAAAAGAACCAAGCATGCTTAGAGGGATGGTCAAACCAACCATCAACTGGCGACCTGCCCACTGTGTATTCTTACCAAAATTAAGTAACTGTGTAGAGCCTTGCTTTAAGAGTTGATTTAGAAATTGCTGTCTTTGTGCTGCCATCTGAACACGAGTTGCATAGTCTGTAAACTTTCCATTAACCATTTCAAGATGTTTTGGAACGACCTGAAGAACTTTAACAAGACCGTCTTGCGCTCCACTCAACTGAACATACTGTGTCTGAAGTGCTTTTACTCTATCTTTACGAGCACGATTTAAAATGTTTCGTTCTGAGGAAAAGGCATTTTCAAAAACTTTGGTATTTGCAGTTGCTGCAGCAGCGGTATATCTAAAGTATTGTCCAAGACTAAACTTGTTCTTTTCAAGCGCATTTGTAAAAGATGCAGTACTTGTTGCAACCATCTTCTGGGATGCTGCGAACTTTCCAGAAGAATTGATTGTTTGCATTAAGACATCATTAAGGCCCTTTTGTGCATTCATTGCACCAGCATTGCCTTGAATTAATGCTTGGTTAAACTTACTAAGACCAGCCTGTAATTGACGTAATTGTGCTAACGCTTGGGAAGCATCAAAATTAATACCTATATTAGCATTTACATCAGACAATCACAGCACCCTCTTTTTACTTTGACATTTGACCAACTAATGCTGTTGTGTCTGAAAGTGAAAATCCAGATGCTGCATCAATTATCTTGTATACCGTTGGTAGGTCAAGGCTTTCTTCAAGTTTTTCTCTATCTTCTGAAAGTTCTGGATAGAACTGCTTAAATGCAATTTGAACACAATCAAGTAGTAGATCCATAGACTTATCGTTATCTTCAACAACCTCTGTAAGACCAGCGAACTTTGCCATGAATGGGCGAAGCAAGGAGATCTTAAGTGGCTTTACTGAGAACTCTGTTCCATCAATAAGGTGTAACTTTTCCCCGTTGTTTGTAGTGCTAGTAGACATTATTCCTCCATTTAGTTTGATAGTTAATTATATCACAGCGAAGCATTTTTAGTTGATCTTTTCATAGGTAAGACCCATGCCAATCCCAAACCCTGCTTTAGCAGCAGCCTGCCCCTGTAATGCCAAAATGTCGTTTGGGTTAGATGACTGACCTTTGCTAAAAACACGAGCCTTCATCTCTTCCCAAGCATTAGATTTATTTCCTGCATCTAGATCAACGCCTTGCATTGCTGCAAGAAACTTTTTATGAGAATAATCTTCTTCTCTTTTTACATTTAGTACTGCTGTTAACTCTGCCATAGATAGTGATTTTTCTAGTTCTTCATAGTCTTTCCAGATCCCCAGCAAAAATACTTCAGACTCAAGTTGTGCTAGATCAAGATCTTCCCATGAATTACCACTTTCAACAGCCTGCTTCTTTACAGGTTCTTCTGAGTTTTTATCAATCTTTATCCCAGCACAGATATCTAATAATTTATATATTGTTTTTAGATCAATATGATCTTCAAAGTTTTCAAGGGTGTCTGCTATCTCTGGCTTAAATTGTTTCATGCAAACCATGGCACAAACAGATAGAGCGCTAATTGCCTCGTAATCACCCTTTGCATTTCTGACATCTTCAAAGGCCTTCATAAATCTTCTAAGATACTTAATTTTTAAAGGTGAGATTTCTAACTCTGTGCCGTCAACTAAATATATGTAGTCGGTTTTATAAATCTCTGTTGCCATTATTATAGTATACCAAAAACAAAATTGCCCCGCACCAATTAAGGTGAAGGGCAATAATGTTATTAAGTTGTTTATGCTGGAATTGTGCGGTCAACGATCTTACCATATGACGCTGAGTCATTTGGAAGAAGACGGAATGATACTTCGAACATTGTCGCTTCGTCACGCTTTGCTGCTACTGTAACGCTCTCGATTGAGAGTGCACGGTATGCAACGTAAATTCTTTCCAACTCTGATCCTGCTGCACAGTCACCTGTACCAGGACCAACTGCAACAAGACCACGTTCGACTGGGCATTCGCCGATGTCGCCTGCAGACATGTTAAGTGTTGGGTTTGGACCAGCCCAAGCATCTGTAGTGCCTAGATCGTCACTCTTGCCTGCAAGTGCAAACAAAAGATTTTCGAGTGTAGACTCTGCAAATGTGGTATTCAAGTTAACCTGCATACCTTGCTTGTAAAGTTTTGCTACGTCTAGAACCTGATCTACTGCAACTTCGCCAAAGTCTGGCTGGAATTGAATTTCCAAACCATTCATTGTATAACCGACGTTACGGAAGCCAGTTGAGACGTTTGACAGTGTAGTCTTATAAGATACGTCATCTACCAAATCTGGTAGTGTGTTATCTGTAAGTACGCCATCCTCGTATGTGAACAGGGCTGCTGCTCCAACGATAATTTGGCTTGAGTTTCCTCTTGTATATGCCATAGTTTCACCTCTTTTTTCCTTGTTGAAATTAGTAGGCGTGTTTCCTCATTTCTAAGTATAACAGCCTTTTTAAAAATATTTAAGACAGTATTCCAGGGGTCTCTACTATATCTGTATATCTTGGTCTATCTGGAGTAGAGTGTTGTTCATCTTCTACATATTTATTGGTACTTTGATGATAGTCAAAATCAATGATTATCTTATTACCACCATAGGTACGGGCTGTACCAAAGTCAATAATATCTCTTACCTCTTCAAGTTGATAAACCTTGAACTTGTGGAAATAGAACTGGTTAGTCATACCATCGATAACCTTACCTTGGGTCCATTTATTAATCTCTTCTGCCGTCTCATCTTCACGGTCCATAAGTCTAAGAACTGCCTCTTGGACTCTGATCATATTTTCAGTAACATTATCTTGTGTTGCATAAAAATAATATAATAGTTGTTCACACTTAATGTGAGGGAAGGGGGATCTTCTCATTCTAATCAGTCTATCGTATACCGCTATAACGCCATCATAAGATGCTCTTTGGTCATTAATGACAATCCACTGATCAGTTAGGTCATCTATTGTTGTAGGTGCCGTTGGGAAAAAAGGAATGGCTATCTCAGCATTATTAAAGATCTTTTCTTGAAGATATCTGTTTACCCATAGACCTGGTGTATTTAGTGTTGATGTTGGCTCTGCCATTATCTATTTACCTTCGCATTTGCGACCCACTTGTATCCAGTTGAGATCCCGTGGCTACGACCTTGCGACCTTCCTCTTGAGATATTTGTTTTGTATATAACTGGATTACTAAAATATTCGGATAGTCCAGTTGTTGATAAAAATGATTGTGAAAAGTATTTTGAGAAAAAGATATCAAAGACCTTGGCATACTGGCCTTGTACATCTCCTCCAGGGTTATCAACAACCACTGGACCTTTTGTAAATATCTTTTCTCCATTTACATCAAATGACAAAACCTTTGCATTCTTTGGTGAAATAGTAACTGACTGACCTCTTTCCATAATATCAGCCTTATTAAGAAATGGAACTTTTGATCCATCCTTTATAGTTGTTGATTGTCTAAACTGTGAAGTAAATGACAATCCAATGTTGCTTACAGTATATTTAATATCAAAGAGTCTGGCCTCTGGGCTTCCAGTTCTATACCATTCATAAACATGGTGCAGTCTTTGAGGATCTACCGTTGCCATTGTGTCAATGAAGTTAGATGTATATTCTGTCACGGGGTTTCCGAGATTAAATAAAAACTGCTTCTTACCTAACTGAACCCCATCTAAAAATCCAGTACTATAATCAATAATATTGTCCATATCTTTCATGAACTGCTTTGTATCAAACTTAAGGGCTATCATACATCTACCGCCTGGTTCTCAGATCTACGTATGATGACTCTATAATACTCTACATTTCCAAATGGACCAACAAATGGTTCGAGTGAAGCAATCTCAAAAATAGTAGATTTATTATTTCTTGGACCAGAGGTTTCAATGTATATGGGGTTGCAGTTGGCGTCTTTAATGTTTGTGATAAGAACATTAGTAACTGAATTATTACTGTCTAGACTAGAAACTCTAATATCGGTTTTTACTCTACCAACAAGGGTTTTACTTTGTGTTATGTTTGCGTTAGGAGTAACTTCCTCTTTCATCGCAGAGCCAGCAAATGTAAATGAACAGGCAATAGTTCGATCTTGAACCCATTGCTTTTTAACATTTCCATAAGTGCCCTGCTCAACAATTGGGTAGAATATATCTGCCTGCATTGGGAACATGTAGTCTGTTGATTCGCATATCATTACAAGACTCCAGGACGAGTAATATTGGCTTCGTATTTCTCCAGAATCTTATCGACAATGAAATTACCTGTGCCATCAAGCATGGCTTTATCAAACTGAATTCTAAATTGATCTGTATTGTATGAAGTCATGTATCTCTTAAAGTACTCTAACTTTCCACACTTTAGATCTTCAATGAGCATTAGTGTTGCTCTTTCAATATCTGGCGGTACTGTTTTATATCCAGCATCTAGGATAAAGGTATACTCATGACCGTATGGGAAATGGGCAGTTCTTTGTCCAGGTGGTATTAAATCTCCGCTACCAGGCATTGTGTTTAATGGATAAGACTCTGTTCTATTAAAAGGCTCTGTTGTTACTTCAGTAGCCTCTACCCTATATATTGCACTATTATCTAATGTAACTTTGTATGTGTGATGATTTGTAAGTGGGGTATTTATATCATAAACCAAAACATCATTTTCATATACCTTCAAAACTCTGGATGCTGGTTCCCACAATGGATAGTAATCTGTTCCTTGACCAATACCCTGCATAACTAACTTATGGTTATAAAATCCATTACCAACCTTTGTATCAATAATTGATCTTGCTATGAGTTCATGTATTTTATATTCGGCAATTTCACTTGCTGTCGATACTATCTTAGTAATATCCACATAAGGTCTAATAATGTCTAGATTACTTTCATATAAGATGTGCTCGTTTTCTGTATCATAAAAACGAATTAAAAATTCTCTATCAAACTGTATTTTTGAAAGTGGAAGAATGTATTCAACTCTTCCATTAGCGTCTGATTCGGCAGTGTCTATCTCTACAGAGTGGTCCACCAGATCCTCTAAATACAACGTATAGGTATAGTTAGGGATTGAAAGATCCCATATTGTAGTTATTGGATAAGGTGGTACTCTATAGATTTCCACTATTACTTACCAAATGCCTTCGCAACTTCTTCTGCTGAAGCAGTTCTAACATGGTCTCTGGTAAGCCACTGATCAGCAGCAGACTTTGAAACAATGTTGTATCCACGATAGACCTTGCCAACTTCTGGCCAAGTTACATTTCGTGTTGAGAAAAGGGCAACCTTTTCTTCTGCATTTTCTTTCTTTGCCTTTGGTGCTTGCTTCTTAGGCTCTCTCTTTTGCTGAGTTACGCCGATTGCGCCAGATTCCAAAGGTCCAACACCCTCAACTGTTTCTGAAGAGTATTGTGGCTGTCCAATTACTTCTTGTTCTTCAACCACTGGTGCTTCTACAACAGGCTCAACTACTGGAGTTGGCTCCTCTTGTACTGGCGCCTCTTCTACCACTGGGGCTTCTACAACTAGATCTTCAGTTGCTGAAGTAGTTGCTTCTTCTAAATTATTATTTTCCATGATTAACCTCCTAGGTCTTATTATATCATTATAAATTTATAAGGGGAGCAGGAGCGTTAACTCCTACTCCCCCTAAATTTTACTGATTACAGATTATGAATCTGATGCAGCATCAGCGAATGCAATTGCATCCTGCTCTTCCCACTGAATACCAAAGCGAACGAATACTGTATATTCTACAGTGTCCTTCTTTGGACGGTATTCACGGTTTACAGTGATATCACGCTGGAATCCCCATACACGGTTCTGTGGGAATGTCAAGTCGACATATCCTGCAGGGTAGTAAGGAACTTCCTGTACGTCAATTCCGAGTACACGAGTTGTACGTGCCTGTCCGAATGTCTGTGCGTTACCATCAAGGTATGACTGACGCATTGCTGGTGTACCAGCAGCGCCTGCATGTGAACCAAATGCTTCTGCGATTGCATCAGCAAGTGTACCGTTATTCTTTACGATACCCTGGAACACATCTGTACCTGCGTAGAACTTAAGATTGTTCTTAAGTGCACGGTACTTGCGTGGCATTGCAAGGATGATGTTCTGCATAACTTCTGGAGTCCATCCACCATTTGTAACTGTTACAACTGACTCATGTGCGTCGCCATCTGTCTTGACCTTATTAATAAAGCCATCCATGATTGACAAGAATGAACCTGTTGTTCCATCACCATTAATTGCAAGATCTTCGATATCATTACCGAAAGCGTTTGTCATAAGACGAACGATGTGATCTTCAAGTGCTGCACCTTCGATGTTATCTTCTAGTGCTTCTGCAGAAACTTCCCAGTCAAGACGGATCTTCTTAGTTGTAAGTTCCACCTTTGAGAATGTCGCTCCTGCGTTTGTGTAATCTCCGAGACCTTGTGCTGCGGCACGGATAACACGCTCTCCGACGTTTACCTTTTCGAGTTCCATTGTGTTGGCTCTCATAGTAACACGACGACCATCCTGGGCGAGTACGGTTGCATCCCACACGTAGTCAATAAAACGACGTGCTTGCTCTGGGCGTAGGATACCTGATCCAGCCTCACCTGAAGGGTTTACTGCGTTTGGACCTGTTGTAACTCCGTTAAGTGCTGTTGGGATATTACCCAATACACCACCATCAGTGTAGTTACCTGGTACGTTAACTCCTGCATCTGAACCTGATGCAAATGCGCCTTGGGCCTGATAGAGACCTGGTGCTGTTCCGCCAAGGTTACCTGAGGTACCTGGCTGGTTCTTTTCTATATTTTGTTCCGACATATTGTCACCTCCTGATTTTTTTCTAATTGAATAGATCGGCTGTTTTGAGGAAACTACCGCCCCATAGGGATTTTTCAACCATTACAGGTTGATCCTGTACAATCTCGCCGAGATCGCCAGACTTTCGAAAAGCGGTATCTGCTTCCACAGCATCTACTCTCTTTCCAAACTTATCAAATTCGCTCTTTGCTGCTGCAATATCTTTTGCAACTGCTTCGAATGAATCTTTTGCTGTATCAATATCTACCTTTGAAGACTTAAGCATTTCTACTTCTGCTTGCAAAGACTTTACTGTTGACACTAGATCGCTAAAGGCTGATGTAATTGTATTCTTGATTTCTGCAATTGATTCAACAATCGCTTCATCTGATTTAGATACTTCTGTAGCAACTTCTGCTGCTGGTGCTTCAACTGTTTCTTCAGCCTTTTCGACTACTTCTTCAGTCTGTGCAACTTCTTCAGTAACTGGAGTCTCTTCAGACTTTTCAGTAACTTCTGCAACAGGAGTTTCAACCACTGCATCTGCCTCTGGAGCGACCACAACATCTTCAACTACATCTGTTTTTTCAACTTGTGTTTTTGATTTTGTCATAGGTTGTACCTCCTTGTTAATCTTAGAAGTATTAATGCCTTTAGCACTATCAACTAAGAATTTTAGCATTTCTGTTTTTTCACTATCCGTTTTTTCAACGAACCCTATATTTTTCATAGCATTTCCTGAGACTGGGCTACTTTCTGATTCGTTTTCTGAAACCAAAACAAGTCCGCTCTCTGAGTCCCAAAATACATTTTCTAAAATTGTGTCATCTGCTTTAACGACTGTTGCGCCATCAACCTTTTCTACTGAAACAATATTTGCAAACTGATTTGCTGGTGAATCTACAAGACTCAACTCTACCAAATCATATTCCTTAATAATTCTAATTTGAGAATCTGACTTCTCATCATATGCATCGTCCCACTTATTCATACGTCCACCAATAGAAAATCCTTGAAGTGTTCCGTCCAAAACTTTTTCCCAAGTATCTTGTGCACCCTTAGAAACATATGCAGATACAAATACACCATTATAGAACTTCTTGGATTCTGGATCAAAATACTTTTCTGCTTTAAAGTTGACCATCTTACCAACTGCTAAAGGCTGATGCATTTCACGAATGTTTCCTCTAAACTTAGCAAACGCTTCCATAGATGCATCTGCTGTAACTATGTCATTTTGCTTATCGATGTTGTCTAGTGATGCAAAGCCAGAGACGATTCTACGCTCTTTGTCAACCTTGCTAAAAGGCATTGAAAGACGAAGATTTTCGCCATCGGAAGACCAATGGGCTTTAGAGATATCATTCACCATTATATTATAAACCCCTTTTTACAATTATATCACAATGTGGACAAAACGGACTTAAGGAGTTTTTCTACCCTCACCCTTTGGATTACGTCCAGCAACGGTTGAAGAACTGTCAGAATTATTATTGGTTCTTTCTGCATCTCTTTCCCTTGTTGTACTTGCTTCTGCTGACTGCTGTGGTCTAAGGTCTAAAGGCTCATCTCCACCCTTAAGTTGTGGCATACCCAAAATTGTTCGTGCCTCATTTGGAACCATGATCTGATTCTTAACATAACGCTCAAGAATTTGTGACTGTGATATTTCATCAGTTAGTGTGAGTTCGTTGAACTTAAAGTCTAAGATATCTGTTTTTTCACGAATGATTCTGTTGATAGGCTTTGCCAAGAACTGCTGCTCTGGTCTTGCAACCTGCTCTTTAAATGTTCTATCTTGTGCCAGGGCTGCTGCGATGGCCGATGAATCTGATCCCCCAAGTTTTGAAAGTGGTACTTGATGAGCAATTAAAATATCGTCACGATTTTGCTTACGATACTTTTCAAAAGATGCTTCTTGAACGCCATTCTCTATTGGCTTCATTTCAAACTCAACCTTATTGGTTTCAGAGTCTCCAGGAAGTGGGATATAAAGTGTTCTGTGGTTTTGACCCTTTAACCCAGTCTGTAAAAATCTAAACATCTTGTCTTCTGCATCAGCAGATAACTTTGCACCCTTAAGTGTTACAACATACCTTGGTGTAGCCTTGTTTCCAAAGTAATCAATATTATATTGTGATGCAAGTTGATCTCCATAAAGTGAGTTAATTGCAGAAATAATATCAGGTACACCATAAAATGTATTTAGTGGTGAGTAGGACTTAAAGTGAATGATTTCATTTGGTCTTGGATCATCTGTTACTGGGTTTGGATTACTTGCCCCAAAGTTTCTAAAGTAAACTACCTTGTTTGCGATTACCTGCACGAACCCGTCATGGAGTCTTCTAACTCGCATAGTTGTTGCTGGGATGTGACCAATGTAGCCAATCTCTCCTGTTACAGTTCTACCAATTTCTAGGTAACCGTTTCCGATTGCCTGAAGATCTGTGTAGACCTTTGCCATTGTTGTTGTAAAGGAATCTTCGTCATTAAGAGACTCAAGCCAATCTCTCATTTCAATTTTTGCTCTTTCAATTCTCTTACGAGCACGATCAACGGATGCTGAATCTACAGAAGATTCCAATTTCATCATTGTTCTTTCAGATACCTGAAAATCATAGCCTAAGCCAACAATGTTCTCGACCTTTGCATTAATAGCAGAATGATTAGCAAAAGATGTGTCATAATAATTTGCAAGTTCATAAACATTCCATGGTGGAGTAATTACATCAAAGAGTCCGTAACCATTTCTAAATACAGTCCCTGGATTAATTTCTTTAGACTGTGCCCCGTTAACACCAGAAGATACTGCTCTTGCAGAGTCAACATATTGCTTGGTTGCTTCGCCTTTTGAAATTCTGGCAGCCCTACGCTTAAAGTTATTATCTAAACCAGCAAGCCCCTTTAACTCTTCCCAGTCTTTATTAAACGGGTCACTCTTTTTAAAAAGATCTTCTTGCTGAACAATATTATCAATTCTTGCATTAATTCTGTATTCTTTTTCTTCTGACATTAGTCATCACTTCCATACTTAGCAATAGTATCTTTTGCTGCCTGAACTGCTCCAAGGTCGTTCATTGATGGGATGTATCCCTCAGAAAGTCTTTGCTTTTGCTCAGAGTATTCTTCTTCTGAAATTCTGGTTAATCCTGGTACGAAGATGCACTCGCCATCTCCTTCATCCCCGTAATATTTTGCAGCCTCTTTTAGTTTTGAGATCTGCATAATGTCACCCTTCATGGACTCAATATTTAAAACTGAACCATTTCCATCTGTAAACCATTTACCATTAGCCTTTTTATAAACATAAAGCCCCCAGTCATAATGCTTTTCAATGATTTTTGCACGGGACTCGCCCACTTGCCCCTTCATTTTAGGTAGGGCTTTACGCTTTTTCTTTGGATTTTCCATATTCATAACCATAAGTATACCATATTAGAGGGCGGTATTGGTTGTTTGCTGCCAAACAACATCTTTATAGAAGTTGTATTCATAGTTCTCAAGCGATAGGGCTTGATCTCCATCTATAATTATCTTGTTTGTGCCAGTATAATTTTTAAAGATTTCCTCTGGTGTAATTCCATAAAAAGATCCAGTTGCCAAAACTAAAACTCCACGCCAGAAGTAGTTTGACTCCCAGAATTGCCAGTTAAGTTCATCAGGGTCTGTGCCCAAAACCCTAATCCAAGGTCTTGTGGTTATTTTCTGAGTTTCCTGAAGCGAAGTACTTAAATAATAAGATATTGTATTAAAGGTAAGAGGTGGGTGCAGATTGATGCTACCCTGTGTTCTCTTAAAGTCTAGAGTTTGTGGGAAAGCCATTCCCAAAAATGCCCACTCCTTAATGGTTATAACTGGATCTCTAACAACCTTTCCATTTAAATAAAATGTAGTATCGGAGTAAATACGTCCAGTTCTAGTATCTGTTGCATAAATTCTTGCTCTTTGACCAGATGGATCTGTGGCAACCATGTAAAAAACTACGGTAGAATCTTTTGACTCAATTTCAAGAATTGGAATAGCGGTATATGGGAAAAAATCTTTGTCGTATCTTAATGCAACCTGCATAGCAATCATTTTATAGTTTTCATCTAATGATCTATTAATTGGAACAGATATACCTCTATTAACCAAAGGATCTACCTGACCCCTTAGCGATATACCGCTATCCTTTGTTAAATATAAATAAGGAGAACTACCTTTATATATGGTAAAAGGATTCTTGTCTTTATAGTTATAATAAAAACCATTTTTCTTATATGGGTATAGTTTAGTTCCAAACCTTGTTCCAATTGCACTCGCCTCAGATTGGTTTAACGCTTGAGATGCTATCTGCAAAGATTTAATGTTTACCCTATTTGAAATAGTTGAAGAAAGGTTAAACTCTAAATGAGTAACTACCGCTAATTCTGAAAAATCAACATCTGGTGGCAAATATACAATCATGTTATCTACAACTTCATATTTTGTTTTTTGCCAATTATCAGATGGCTCTACAACGCCATTTTGAGGTGGCTTTAAATTATAAAGGAAATATCCGTCTGGGTAGTTTGCGCCAGTCTTAATATTTTGGAATGATATGAATGATCTTACAGCAGATTTGGATGTATCATAATCATAAGTATTTACACTTCTTAGCCTAAGGTCTTCATAGTTCGAGTATCCAGTAAACAGCGAATTGTCTAAGTCTGAGTAGTCTCTTGCAATAGGGCTAGAATATGCTTGCTGTAGTTCTGAGTAAGACCAACTACCTGTATTCACTGTCTGAACATATTTCGATGGTGACGGATAGTTAATATTAAACTGTAAAAAATCAAGATCGTACTGTGGGTTACCACCAGAATCTAAGATATACTTTGCAAAATGTTGAAGTGGAACATAGTCTTCCCAATATCCATTTATTCCGACATCTAAAGAAAAAACTCCAAGTTGACTATTCGGTAACAAAGTATAGGTAGATAGGTGATCAAAAAAGGTTTCAGACAAGGACTCTGGATCAACAAAACTATTTAAAACAAAGCCAAACTCGTTAAAATAAGTGTCAATTTTAACAAAGTTTCTTGAACTAGAGAGCCAAACTTTATATATTTTACCAGAAAAGGTATTGAGAAGGTCTGGAGATCCACCGACATATAGTTTTAAATCATTTTTATTTGACAAGAAACTGGACAAGTTACCACTATATTGCTCTGACAATTTATCAAAATCAATTGAAACAAAAATAAAGTTATTAAGATCATCATGATCTTGCTCTAAAATAATTCTTGTGCTTTCTCCTGATACAAAAGCATAGTAAATTTTGTTATTTTCAAAATAAACAGATAGAGAGTTGTTTATATTATTCTTTGATTCCAACTTTAACAATACCTGCCTTGATGTATTGTCTGGATTCATCTTAAAACATGCAGATATATTTTTAAAATCTTGGTTCGTGATATTTAAATTATTAAAAAATAAATAGCCATTGACATTATTCCAACCAGGATTTGGTCTAAAAGTAAAGTACAGGCTGTCTTCTTCTTGTGCCTCTAAGCAATCTGCATATAAGTTTGATAAAGAGTTTGAACTTAAAAACACCTCTGGCAAATCATACTGTGGTGTAGATACTGTATTGTTTTCAACTATCAAATTTTCAACTACACCCTGGTCCCACTTTCCAATGTTGGGATAAGAATAATTGTTTGCATAATTAGCAAAAGGGTAATCAATGTAAACAGACTCTCCGCTGTATGCAATATTAACGCTTTCTGGAAATTCTACCGCTTGACCATAAGCAAATCTTCTTTTTGCCAAAATTTGTGGAACCTGATAAGAATAAATGGCTATGCAGTCTAGTTCTACAGGTGTTACATCATCATAACAATAAAATCCTAGCCAGTCTTGGTCTTTTCCTTGTAAATTTAACTTGTCTGGAAAAACAAGATCTTCTGTAATAAAATCTAATTTAATAACTTCTTCTCCATTAATAAGCAAAGAAGCGTTATTGTTTGACACTCGTATATGAACAAGCATTGGCCTTGTCCACTCGCCAACAAAATAAGATCCAATATTAGAGTTTATCTTTAGTTTTAAAAATGGCCCCTCTACATAAAGTCCATCGTTTGATGCGATTGGTCCAAAGATTCTTTTAGGAACTACAGCGTCTGAATTTATTCTAATCCACGTTTCAAAGGTGTGCTCCTTATATTTTCCAGAATTATTTAAAAATCCATTACCAGGAATAATGAAGGATGGAGAGTTATTGGTTGGACTTGGGTACAGCGTTGTAATGTTTGATGCCCCGTAAACCATAGGTATTCCAGAATTTTTAGATAAAAGTTTTTTATCAGAAACTAAATAATAACCAACATTGTCTTCTCTTCCATAAGCGTATGCAGGTATTGACTCGGAAGAAGTAACAGCGATTGATGATGGAGTTAATTGTGTTTCAACTCCTAGTGATGTAGCATTAAATTCTTCTGACCATTGCCCAAGACTTATTCCATTAACCAAAAACGAATATGTAGAGTCTTCAGACCCACCCTCATTGTAGTTAATATTTAAAACTAATCTCATGGTCGTGTTGTCTGGAGGTATGTCAGATGTTACAGAAAAGAATCCCCATTCTTGAATCAAAGAAAACTCATAGGTCTTTAAGTTTTGAACATTGGTGCCATTGGTAGTATCAAAATATTCATAACCAACTTCAACTGATTTAATGTATGGTCCAATAGAGTATAAAGATAATCCTATTGCAAAATTAGACATGTCTTCACTCAATGCCTGGAAATTTATAATATCTTCACTAACACATCTTATCTGTCCTACATTAGATATGGTTGGAACTTTTCCAATTATTTTATTTGTAATACTGCCTGAAAATGGAGAAACCACATCGCCAGAATATTCAGAAATATGATCTGTAAACTCAGTTGTAAGTTCTACATCATCTACATAAACAGACCAGTTAAGGATATTTCTTTCACTTTCTTGGATTAAAGATATATAGTCAACCTTTTCATCCATAGCCCAGAGAACCTCTGGGTGTTCGGAAAATATCTTTTCTGCATATAGGTTAGATGGAGTTGACATTGTAAGTCTATTTTATCATATTAAGAGACTTTTATTTCACAATAATCAGTTGTGCAATATGCCTCTCCTGCTGCCTCTAGATTATCTACACCGTCGTAAATTGCGCTAAAGTCAATATGCTTCAACTTTCCAATATACGACTCATACTGGTCTTCAGTGATCTGAGTATATGGCTGTTGTGGATAAACAGTGTTACCCATTGGAAGGAATGACACTGCCTTTAGTTGACCCTCATACATATGAAGTGCTGGGGCAACATGCTTTGACTCTGTTTCCCTATCAAATGAAAGTGTTACAGAAACACCGTTATCTGACCAGTACTTTTGAGCAGTTGCTGCAAGTGCAATCTTTTCAAATAGCGTTACATCTTTTTCTGAACGCTTTTGTCCAGATTTAATTGGGAAATAAACAACAGATGTATTTGCTGATACAACATCCTTTTCAATTGTATAATTTGCTGCTTTGAATAAATGAAGCATAGGATCTGTATCACCAAATCTTACTGCACGAAGGAAGAACTCTCCGCCTGGACCCCAGTGAACTCCAGGAGTTGCGCCAGAAAGAATTGAAACTGATCCTGATGGCTTAACAGTTGTTACACGAATTGATTCACGAACACAAAGCCACTCTGAGTAAGAATGATCATACTTTCGAATTGTTTGATATCCTTCATCCATCCACTCACGAACTGCTGGCAATCCCTTTTGATCTGCAAAAGAGGCAATACCTGTAAGTGATGTACCAATACGACGATTTCGCTGCATGATACCGTTTGTCTGCTGCCAGTGTGTTGGAAGCAATGTAACAGTTTTACCATAAAGGTAAGCAAACTTTAATGTCTTGAGGAAGTCCTCCTTGGATTCATGTCGATTTAAGTGAACCTCTACAAGAGTACAAAGTTCATAGGATTCCAATGGCTGCTCCGCACAAGGATTAAAGCCCATAACACGGTAGTCTTTTCCATCTGCAGGATCTGCTAGACGACCAAAGTTACGAGCAACATCAAGCCAAATAAATCCTGGCTCTCCGTTATTAACAATTAGATCGGTGTACTTTTCATAGTCCATTCCAACTGTTGCAGAAATTGAATTATTTGACATCCATGCCCAACCTGGGTTTTCTGGGTCAAATGAGTTACGCTCTGGAAATACTTCAGAGTTCTTAAGATTAATAAAGTCTTCGTCACCTGCTGCACCCAAAGCAAGTGTTGCAGAACGACGAACATTTCCTGATACAACACATGTACCAATAAGATTAATGATGTCTGTGATAGCACGGCTGTCCAGGGTTTCTCCTGATCTACCGCCGATTACCCTGTCTATCTGTGTATGTAGTTGAATTAAAGGTGCTGGACCGCTGGCGACCCCACCAAAGCCTTTAATCGGTGCTCCTAGAGGACGGATTAGGTCATAGTTAAACTTTTGAATAGGCTGGTTTTGACGAAGGTAGGAGTTTAGCAAAATACGAACTGACTCTACCCAACCTTCACGAGTGTCTGGAATATCAAAGATCGATGCTGGCTCTGTTGGGGTATAGATCTGAAAATTCTTTTCCTGTCCCACTGTGTCAAAGCCAACTCCAATTCCAAGCATTAGGGCATCCATAACCCACGCAAACAAGGCCCCTGGATCATTCTTATCAAGATCCTTGGTTGATACCATTGCACAGTTTTGAAGTGCTGCAGAGTTTTTCTTTTCCATAGTCATCGGTGTACCAAATGTCCACATTCCACGACCTGGCGGTGTCCACTTTAATTCAAACATTCTCTGAAATGCTTCTTGTGCTGACTTCTGAGCCTTGTAGTCATTCCATGGCAAACGGTTTTCTTTAGCATGATTCTTTTGTACTGAATACATGCCCTCAATTACACGACGACAAACTTCATGCCATCTTTCTTTAGTCCCATCTTCCTTAACACGAGAATATGTACGAATAAATGTAATCTCTCCAAGTGAGTTTTCTGCTGCATCTTTAAAACCAAATGGGTTTTCTTTATTCTTGTATTCTGCTACAAAATCTTCTGGAAGTTTAAAACTAAAAAAATCTGACATGTGTATCGTCCTTTCAAAAACGGAATAGACCTAATTATAGCAGAGTTTTATAAAAAGCAAAACTCTACCTAAACAACTACTTGATAGTTTTACTTAAATACTTTCTTTACCCAGTACTTCATTTTATAACCATTCTGAAATACTGATCTAACTGCTAATCTTTGCGCTTCAATTATTTTTGTATCGTACTTTGAATCTACTTCCATTTCCCAGTCATCTCTCTTAAATGGAATAACCTGAATTAATGGGCTGCCTTGTTTAATGATTCCTTTAAATCCCTTTTTAACAAAAAATGATAAATGTCCATCAGACATAAAGTTGTCTGTATCTATAATAGCAGATACAGCAAAAATTGGTGATGGATCCTGATGCATTGGCTGTGTAAATAGAGTGCTGTAGCCCTTTGGAGTTCTAACTAGCCATGTTGGATGTATTCTTAAGATATGTCTAACATATAAATCTTCATCCCACTTCATTTCCGAAACCTGTTCATTTGTATGTGTCGCTATCAATCTTGACTGATATGCCCTGCAATCACTTGGCAAATCAAATTGTTGCTTGCCATCTGTTGTATCAATGTAAATATCAGTTGGCATTCTTAATAAATACCCTACCGACATGGCATCAAAAACTGCTTGACATTTTTTAACAGTTAGTCTCATTTGACCATTAACTATTGATGAATCTCCGTCCATGTGGCTAGGTTGTTTTTTATACCACTCTGGAATGCCTTTTGTTGCTGGCGTAGGCTCAGGGAATGCAATTGCTATGTCTGGATAAGCAGTAACAAACTCAATCTTTTTCATCAAAATCTCTTTCTCTAAATAGTTCTATTAATAGTATACACTACAAATTATCTAAACTTAGGAGCAAATGAATAAGGTACGAATGAGTATGGAACGAAAGAATAAGGAGCAAATCCGTAAACTGGGGCGAATCCATAAGGAACGAATGAGTATGGAACGAATCCGTAAGGAACAAATCCATAAGGAACGAATGAGTATGGAACGAATCCGTATACAGGAACAAATCCATATACAGGGACAAACGAATAAGGAACAAACGAGAACGATGTAACTGATCCAGATGGTGAAGATGTTCCAGAGTTACCGTTAGCATTAGTTGCCAAAACTGTATAAGTCTGATCAGTTCCTGCTTCTTGTCCAACCACTACAGACGTAGATCCAGTTGTACCACTCTTTCCATCTGATGCTGACCAGGTGTAGCCAGTGATTGCTTTTCCACCGTTTGCTGGAGCGGTCCATGAAACATTGTCGTTTGATGATGATCCATCTGCGGATGCAGAAGGTGCTGAAGGAGTTGCTGGTACAGTTGTTGCAGTAACTGATGAGGATGTTGTTGCAATTGAGTTACCTGATGCATTTTTTGCTACAACAGTTACTGTATAAGATGTTGCTGAAGCCAACCCAGTAATCTGACCAGATGTTGTAGTAACATTTGTGGTAGTAGTGGTAGGAGTTGTAGAGATATCATAACTTGTTGCTGCTGGTGAATCTGCTGGCAATGTCCATGATACGTTAAACGCACCATTGTTAAATGCCCGATTTGTTCCAACATCTGTTACTGTTAGCCCAGTTACTGCCTTTGGTTCCAAAAAGTCATTTGCCTTTTGGGAAGTTCTTCCTGCCTTTTTGCCTACTGCCATGTTAATCTCCTAATTTCTTATTGAATTTTGTATTACGCTGTCAAGTCGCCGTAGACAACCCATGTGTTTGCTGCTCTCTTAAAGAGAGTTGCAGATGACCACTGGGTTCTCAACTTTAATCCTGGAGTAGCATTTACTGTAACTCCTGCTGCTCCTGCAATTGTAACTTGACCAGTTGAAGTCTGAAGGACATCCATAGAAGTTCCAATTGGGAAGTTAAATGTTGAGTCTGCTGGAATTGTAAGTGTAGTTGCTGAAGATGATCCCATTTCAATTAGGTCATCTCTTTCAACACCAGACAAAGTATTAGATGTTGATCGCTGAATAATGACTGTCCGTGATGGAACACCCTCTAGTGTCTGTGTACCATCTGAGAAGACTACACCAGATGATGGAGTTACCGTTGTTGCCTCAAGTGCTCCAACTGCAAGTGCATCAAGTGAACCCTGACCAAAGTTTACTGTTGTTGTAGGCTCTGTAGTTACACCTTGGAACAACTTCCACTTAGCATCAGATACGTCTCTTACAAGACCTGCATGCTTTGCTGATCCATCGTTGTATGCAACTACGAGACCAAGGTCAACTGTGTTTGCTGCATTCTGGTGAGCAAGTTGAAGCATATTATCTTCAATTGTGATTGTTGTTGCTGATGCGTTAAATGTGTTACCATTAAGAGTTAAATCTCCGTCAACAACCAAGTTATTTGCTGTCACTGTTCCAGTAAATGTTGGACCAGCAACATTAGCCTTTAGATCAAGTGCTGTTTGTGTAGCGCTTGAAACTGGCTTGTCTGCATCTGAAGTATTATCAACATTTCCAAGGCCTACTGCAGCCTTTGAGATACCAAGAACAGTTCCTGTTGCTTCAAAGTTTCCAACCTTTACATCTCCTGTAAAGTTAGCGCCTCCTAAATTAGCCTTAAGGTCAAGTGCTGTGTTTACATCTGCTGTAAGTGCAAGTGCTGCTGTGTTAGCAATACCATGAACATTTACTGTTGCTGAATTGTGTTGTGAAAGTGCATTGGCTGATGCAACTCCTGCACTAGCAATAGCATCTGTTGCTGCTGAATCTGCATATGTCTTTGTTGCAAGAGCAGATGTGTCTGCAATGCCGTGGACATTTGATGTATCTGATCCATGTGCATCAAGTGCTGAAGTAGCAGAATCTCTTGCATCCTGAACCTCTGACTTTAGTGCAAGTGCTAGAGTGTTTGCAATTCCATGAACATTTGAAGTATCTTCGTTATGGTTTGCAAGAGCAGTTGATGCTATGCTTGTTGCATTGTTTGCTACTCCATCTGCATAAGATGTAGTTGCAAGTGCTAAAGTATCTACATAATAAGATGTGGTTGTAAGTGCTAGAGTATTTGCAATTCCATGAACATTTGTTGTAACAAGATTGTGTTGAGCAATTGCATTATTGGTAAATCCAGTGGCAAATGTTTCTGCATATGACTCTGCTGCATCTTGAGCATCCTGTACTGATGTGAGAACTGTATTTGCAAAATTTGCATCATTATTGATTGCGTCTGCAAGTTCATTAATTGTATTTAGAAGTTCTGGTGCTCCATCTACAAGGCCTGTGACTGCTGCTGCTGCAGCGGTATCAACATAAGCCTTTGTTGCAAGGGCTGCAGTGTTTGCAATGCCGTGAACATTTGTTGTGACTGAATTATGTGTTGAAATTGCGTTAGTTACTTCTGCATCAAAAGATAGTGCATCTGGAAGTTGTGCTGAAGGAATTTTTCCGCTTCCGTCAAGTGAAGCAATACCATTGGCTGCTCCAATAAGGTTTGCCAAAGCGTAATCATCAAGTGATCCGCCTAGGTCTTCTAAATTCTTAAAGTAGGATAGGTCTGACCATACGTTAACGCCATCACCGATCTTAAACTGATTGGTGTCTGTCTCAAAACCAATTTCTCCAGACTCTAGTCTTGGGTCTGCATCAGTCCATTGCTGAGCGGTACCTCTGCGTTGCTGCATTCTTGTTGCCATTTTGTATCCTCCTTGTGGGGCTGCCACGTATTTCTTGTACTATTATAACATCAATTTTTTAATTGAAATTATCTACTGCTGATCCACCATCAAGTGTTGTAGTGAATACTGTAGTTCCTGGTCCACCGCCATCAACGGCTGTTCCCTGGGGACTATTAAAACTTCCACCTTCAATAAAAGTTGAAACAATAAAACCTGTTCCATCAATTGCGGTGTCGTGAATGTGCTGTGGCAATGTTAGAGTATCATCTATTGTTGCCTGTGTGTACCAAGAACCTTCGTAGTAAAAGTTAACTCTATTTGTTAGAGTGTCTAACCACTGGGTTCCATTAGTTGGTGAAGAAGGAGGAGTAGTGCCAACTGCCATAGATCCTGTTAAAGAATCAACATACCCCTTAGTTGCTGCATGTGTATCAAGAGAAGGCTCTCCTACTACTACTGCATTTCCGAATGAACCGCCGTTTGCAACGACTAACCCATTCTTGACCTTAAAGTCTTTATCGACTGTTGCCATTTACTACTCCTTCTTCCAACTATTTTTATTTTTTATTACGAAAGCAATGTTCCGACAGTTTTAATTACAGAATCATTGTTAAGTGTTGTTGCTAGTAGTCTTACATTGCCACCAGAGAAGTCTGCTGATACTGATGACGCTAGCGAACCATTTGTTGATACAATTCCGTACTCAGTAACTGCAACATTGTTAGCGCTGTCAACTGTGAGAAGAATCTTTGATATTTCATTATCTGATGCGTGAGAAACCTTTACAAGGTATTCTGCTGCACGATATTGGAATGGCAAGAATGTGTGTAATACTTGCACTCCTGATACGGGTGCTTCAACTGTTGTTGCAATCTGCTTTGCAATTGAGTTAATTTCAACTGCTGTAAAGTTTGGAACAACTGCTTCAAGAGCATCCACTGCACGAGCATCTGTGAAGTAGAGGTTTGTTGAACCTTCATCAAGATCATCGGTTGTAGAATCTGCTACACCGTTTTCTGCGGTAATAGTAAGTCCGTTTTCATCACCTGTGATAGTGATATTATCAAGAGTTGCACCAGTCAAAAGATCTGCTGCTGAAATCTTGGCACGAGAATCTGTGAAGTACTGGTTTGTTGCGCCTTCTGAGATTTCGTCTGTATTAAAGACTAGATCGATATTTGCGATTGCGTTATCTGTGTAAGAATTAGCATCTGCAAGGGCGTTTGCTGCTGCTGAATCTGCGTAAGACTCTGCATCTGCAAGAGCGTTTGCTGCTGCGCCATTTGCATCGTACCAACCATCTACAGTTGAACGATCAACCTGAATCTTTCCACCAGCAGTGATGTTAAGACCGCCACCGCCAAAGATGCTTGCAGAAATAGTATTACCAATAATGTTAATACCATCACCTGTTGTAAGAGCATCTTGCTTACCTGCTGCTACATCTTGAATTGTAGAAATAACATTTGGGTTATCCTGAAGTGCTTCTGCCAACTCGTTTAGTGTATCAAGAAGTTGTGGTGCACCATCTACAAGTGCTGCTACAGCATTGTCTGTGTACCCTTCAGCATAAGCAATTGCATTGTTGTATGCTGTATCTGCTGCACCAAGAGCATCATATGTATTTGATAGATCAAGGTTTGTGATTGCCCCGTCTGTGTAAGCATAAGCATTACCCTGTGCGTATAGAGCAAGTGTGTTAGCCATAGATACGGCATTGCTATATGCTGTATCTGCTTTGTTAGTAGCATCTGCTGCTGCATCCAAAACACCTTGTGCTACTGCATCTGTAACTTCTTGATCTGTTGCAAAAGATGCATCAATGGTTGTTGTTATTTGAGCATTTGCTGAACCATCAAAGAATACAGCACCTGATACATCTCCTGTAAGAGAGATCATGCGAGAATTCTGAAGTGCTGTTGCTGTGCTTGCATTTCCGTATACTTCACCATTAAATACTGATGCTGTAATTACGTTGGCAGAGAAACTTCCTGCACCATCACGCTTTACAACTGCGTTTGGTGTGTTGTTAGATGTTGCTGTTCCACCAATAAGACCAATGATGTAATTTTGATCATCTGTCTTCTTTGTAAGAATGTCAAAGCCATTGACTGTCGCTGTTGTACCTTCAACAACCAGACCATTCTTAATTTTAAAATCTTTATTTACTGTTGCCATTTTTTATATCTCCTTAGTTATGCCTTAAGTCCAATTCGTGCGTAACGAACTGTGACTGGCTTGATCGCAGGATCTGGAGTGACTGTTAAGGCCACGGTATTTCCAGTGCGAGAGACATTAATGGTGCCAATATTCCCATCATTGTCGATTGTTCCGTATTCGCTGACTGATACATCTGTACCGTCAACGAGAATTGTCATTTCAGTTGCATAGAACTTGTTGTCCCCTGCAGAGGTCTTTGATATTGAAACAATATACTTGACCATACGCCATACTGTGGCATCAAAATTATCAACAACAGTTACATTTTCAATACCATTGATTGTATTTTCATTATTACCCGCTACGCCTAGGTCGGAGCCTGCGCTAGCAAGGGTGTCGATTAGATCTTCGTAATCTGCCTGGGTAGGACGATCACCAGTTTGAAACTTTGCTTTAACTGCTGGAATTGATATTTTAGCCATAGTTGAATTATAACACCCCTTTTTCTACTAGTATAATCACACTAATAAGAATTAAGATAATTATATCACATTTTTAATAGAAAGAATCATCTCAATACCAATTAAGGTTTTGGTATTGTCTGAGCATCTGAACTGATCGACTTCCAGAACTCTATAACCTGTAGGTATGATCTTGTATGACTTGTGCCTGTATGATTTTGATTAATTGACGACTCAAAGCCAATGTTGGTAACAAAGAGTGGGGCAGAGTATGCTTTTGCTGAATGATATATCAAAATATCTGCCACAGAAGACCTATCCATATACAAGTTAAACTTATCATCAACATAGTGCTTGGCAATTAACTTTTCTGCCCAACTACGGCTAACAACATAAACCCCAGTTGACCAGTCGTTGGCCTCCCTGATATGAAGGTTTGTATTAATATTGTAGTTGTGAATAATTGACAATTGCAAAACATCAAAAGGTCTTACATTGCTTATAAAGTTTTTCCAATTGAACTTCCAATATTTAACTGTCTCAAAACTTATGTCATCTTCCATAATAACAGCATGGTCAGAATCTGAAGTATCTAACCAATGCTTGATGGCAGTTAGGTGGGAAACTGTACATCCAATTTCGGATCTTGTAATTGCTAACTTGTCTAACTGGATAACATTATCTAGAGTGTCATTTGTTCCATCTACCGCTTTAATAAAAGTATAGTTAGAGACGCCATGCTCTTCAAACTGACTAACCATGTAGTCTTTTCTTTCTGAGTGGCGTTCTAGATTAATTACATATATTGGGCCAAACCCATTTAACTTATTCAAACCAGTATGTTCCTGCATGAGTCACCTTTACATAAGGGGCTAGATAAATTTTACCGCCCGTATTTTTCCATAACTGACAAAACTGATAATCTTCAGAAAGTAGTCTTTCAGATGCTGGATCAATCCCAGTATTCCAAAAATCATAAATTCCATCACCCTTTTGAATTCCACCAAGACCAGTTTGATCAGTTCTATACTGCCCAACACTTACCTTAAGCGATTCAAATACATTTCTTTTAATTGCTATAAGTCCAGTACCAACATAAATTACTTCAACTTTGTCTGCTGGATTTTTTAAAAGAATTTCTTTCTGCTCTTGACTTATATTTACATTGTAAATTGCCGTATGCTTTTGTAAATCTGTTTTTCCATCTCTTGCAGCATTGCCTACCTTTTCCCAGTTGATACCCTTCATTGGTACGGGGGCACCAATAATGTCAACATCTTCTTCTATCATCTTGCAAACTCCAATAGGATCAAACCCTTGGTCTGCATCAATAAAAACCAATACATCTGAGTTAGTGCGTAAGAAAATTTCTGTTAAAGTATTTCTTGCTCTGGTGATTAGGGACTCATTGTATAGGTCATGGTATAAAACTTCGTGGCCTCTAGATCTTAATTCGTTCATCAAAGACATCAAGCCTTTTAAAAATATACCGTGGCAAACTCCACCATACATTGGTGTTGCTATTGATATTCTCATGATTCTCCTAAAGAATGTAGTTGCTGTATCCAATTACCTGCAAAGGAATTGCTGGAATCATGGATGTTACTGGCTGAATTTGTATGTTAGTAAATTTTACCCTAAATGGTAGAACTTCGTCAATCCTAACATTTCTGGTTAAATCTTTTATCTTGACAATAGAATAATCTTTTGTTTCGATAAACTTTGTTTTGTTGTTTAGATCATCTATGATTACTGCGGTAGCCATTAATCTGTTACATCTTCAAGAATCTTCATGCTGCCTTGAGCAACAGTCCAGACTCTAGTTGGATCAGATAACTGAATATCAAAGATGTCCCCTGTTTCTAGTTGGTTAGATTCTGCTGCCGTTAGCCAAACAGTAAACTCTCCGATTGAATCATCATCATCTGGTGCTGGAGTTAATGTAAAAACTACAGTTGCATCGTCTGTAATAATCCCAGGGGTTGAGTTGGGTCTTTTAAATTTCATTGAGATTTCCCAGTCAGGGATATTTAGTGGCTGCTTGGCATCATCTGTTGCATAAACCCTAAAGCCAGAAGTGTCTCCACGAACTACCGTCCAAAGAACTGTTGGTGGTTTATTTCCAATATCGTATGATGATGCTGATCCTCTTGTGGTTGCCATGTTTTAATTATACCATCTACGCTAGCCCGCTTTTTAAAGCGCCCCAGGTTCCATTTCCTTTTGCTTCAACAATAATAACACCTTCTGCTGCTGCATGGGCAACAATTCCAACTGCTCCAGAACCACCTTCTGGTTGGGTTGCTGACAATCCACCATTTTCTCCAACATAAAGAACATCTCCATTAGAAAATCCAGATGTGTTAATATTTTCCATTACACCAGCAACCACAACAATTCCTTCAGATCCGTTTGCAATAGATGTTTTTGTTAAACCCAAAATAGGGTTTACTGTTGATGGTAAAGACTTTGCTATTGTGGTTTTTGTTGTATATCCAGATGCATAGACTGGTGTTCCAGCACTTAGTGCGCTTCCGCTATTATTTAAAACTTGAATCTGAAAATAAGAAACTCCCAGTGGTGGCAAAACTATTTCTAATCTCTCTACTAATGATCGCAAATCTCCGTGTACATTTACTGGATCTGTACCTTCTGGATATGGGATTCCGTATTCTGTTGAGTTAGCCATAATATTTTATTATACCATATAACTTGTTGCTTATGAATAATTATTTAACTTAACTTGACAAATTGGTTAATTCCATGTTATACTTGGAAGTAACAAACCCTACAAAAGGGTTTTTCGTTTCTAAGGAGGAACAGATGAACGTAATACAAGATAAAAATAAACTCATCGGGATACTCACGATTATAGTGATGGCAGCGCAAGGTTTAAACTCTGCCAATGCTAGTGAACGCAACAATTTAAGTACAGATACAGTAGTTTCCGTAGAAGTAGCCTCGCAAGAGGCTTTCAGTCTTTCTAAGGAAGAAAAATTAAAGAAGTTTGAAAATGTTAGTTCTCTTACCGATGGTGAACTCAAGGAACTTTTATACCTAGTTGGCTTTCGGGGCAACGACTTAAAGGAGGCTTGGGCAGTAGCCAAAAAAGAGACAAATGGTCAACCAATAAGAATTAATCCAAATGCAAAAACTGGAGACAACTCTTGGGGACTGTTTCAGATTAATATGATTGACTCTCTAGGACCTGATCGTAGAGATAAATTTAACCTTAAGTCTAACTCTGATTTACTAAACCCAGTAGTTAATGCACAAATTGCCTATCACATGTCTAATGGTGGAACCGATTGGTCTGCTTGGAAAGGCATGACACCAAGAACAAAATCATGGATGCTAAAATTTCCAGATTAATTATCTAAATCTAGGTGCAAAAGAATATGGCGTAAAGCCATATGGTGGCGGTGCTGGCGTAAACCCGTATACTGCTGGAGTAAAAGTATATACTGGCGTAAACCCGTATACTGCTGGTACAAATCCATATACTGGTGCAAAACTATATACAGGAACAAAGCCGTAAACAGGAACAAATGAGTATGGAGCAACATAGTTCCATACAACAGCAGAAACGGCTGTATAGTACTCTACCGCTGTTCCTGGGGCTGGTGACTGAGACTTCACGGTACCGCCAAGAGATGGGTCTGAAGTGTTTTCGCTAGTGGTGCTCCAAGTTAAATTAAGCGATACTATTGTAGATTGGGCAGTTGAAGATGCAACACCAATAAGATTGGGAATAATAACATCGTCCGTATCGTCAATCTGACCAAACCCAATATTTGTAAGTCCCATTTTATGTTATCAAATCTCCGACTAAAAGCCAGGTGTTTGTATTTACTTTAAGCAGTGTTCCAACTGCATACTGCCCTGCAATATTTTTATTTCCAAACTTACTTACAATTGAAACTCCTACTGGACCAGTAAATGTAACTTTTCCAGATCCGCCACGAATGAAGTCCATCTTAACATAATTATCGATAGGTGCTGTAGAATTAAGCGGGATTGTGACTGTCAAGTCAGAAGATGAATCCATGTATATTGTTTTGCCTGCTGCTGCTGCGTTCACAGTATAGTTTGATGTAGAGTACACATAGTCTACCTTTTGCTTCAATGTGTCAATGTTTGCCTGAAGTGTTGCTTCAAAAGAAACCCAGGCATTAGAGTAATACTGTATTTGATTAATTGTGTTTCCACTAGCATCTTGTCTAACAAAACAAACTATTCCGTTAACTGGTGAAGGAATTGCTGCATCTCTTGCTGCTGGATTTTGAAAATTATTTACCCCAGCCCTTGCATTCAAAACATCTGAAAATGTTACTGCTGCAGCAAAATTATGTGTTCCTGTCCATGGATAATTTAAAGAAAGGTTGACTTGCCCACCAACTGGATACCAAGTATCTGTATTTTGATCATAGATATATGTTGGTTTTGGATTTGAACTAATTGTTGCCATGTGATGTTATCCCCAATGCATTTAATTCTGCTTCTGTTATTCCAAGTTCTACAAATTTAGCAATTGCTCTTTCTCTTAATACCTCTAGATCTTTATCTTCTGTTGGATTTATCATTATTGACCTATCGTTCTCCAGGACGCCGATCCTGAATCATAAATTCTCATAAGTAGTGGACTGCTTCCCTTAACTACCCAAAGTTGTCCATCTACTGGGTTTGACGGAGTAGATGATATGTATGTTGCTCCTGGTATGCTAGGAATATTTCCTACTGTTGCATCTGCATCTGTCCAAATATATCCATTTTGAATTTGAGTAGGTTCAACAGATTGATAAACGCTTCCGATACCACGATTAGTTTCACGAGTGTCCAGTGTTGCAATTGTATCTGACAAATTCTTTAAATGTCCTGCGATAGAAGATGGCTCTAATAGTTCTGGATCTGTGTTTGTAATGTCATAGTCTGCCGATCCGTAATGATATAGTCTTAATGCTGCCTGAATATCGGCAGCGTCCTCGTAGCCAGGTATTGACGTAGGGTATGAATTTCCAATTATTTCAGATGCCATATTTTATCACCATTCTAAAATTATACCACAGAAATAGTTAGATCTACTCTATAAGACCCGTTTAGATCTACCCAAGAAGACCCACTTAATTCCTTTGCCTTTATTGTTATTGGAAGCATGATTAAGTCTCCAACTGTAGAAATTTCACCTACTATTGCTGTAGATACTACTGGCAAAGCGTTATTTAGCACTGAGTGCTGAATGTTGAGATTTGCAGAAGATATATTTGGTATCAGACTAAGGGCTACAATATTAGAAACTGGAACATTAAACTCAAGAACTCCAGATTGAAAGATTCTTGATTCACTTTCGTTATAAATGTTAGGAACTAAATTAACCAACTTAACCCAAACATAAGATCCATTTACATATTGATATTGATACAAAAACAAATAATCTTCGTCAGTTGGAAGAAGATTTAAGTACATATCAAAAACTTTTGGGGTTTGACCAATTACTGTTCCTGGAACATTGGGATTGCCATTGCCAACAAAATAATAACTTCCACGCTCTCCAGATGGACCAAAGTCAATGCCAACATCTACTGCGCTTGGACCACCAAGGATAGTTACATCAATGCTTCCTACTACTGCATCAACCATGGCTATACTGAACTAACCTGATCTGTCACAGATATTGTGCCTGTAAGAATTGTGTACACAAGATTGTATGGACTAGAATTTTTCTTTATTTCTACATCATAAAAATAGGTTTCCCCAGCAGTCATCAATGCTCCGTTACCTGGGGTAATTGCACACTTTATAGTGTTGTTGGCTAGATCTATTTCTGACCATCCTTCAATTGGAGTTGATGTATTTCGTGTTTCTCCAATAAACAACTTTACAGAATACCCTGTTAGATTAAATGCAGTGTTGTCATTTTTTTTAGGAGTAACCTCAAATTCGTATGTGTCACCCTTGTAATAAGTAATATTTAGTTCGCCTGGAAATGCCATAGTTTTATTATACCACGCTGACGTATATGGAATTGATAATTACTGAAGCATCGTAGTCAGTCCTCAGTTGAGGGACTGCCCCATTACCCCACATTTTTTGATTTTCAATAAATAGTTGCTGGGTCATAGATAGGTTATAGACATGTTGATATTTAAAAGAACCAATAAACTGTACAAACTCTTGATCGTGTGCAGCAAAGTATGTCCTGAGCCAAAGTTCTGTATTTGGAGTAAAAGTTGTAAGTTCTATATTATAGGTTACAAAAACCTGAGACCCAATGGCTAAACCTTTAAAATTTAATAGCCTGGAATGAGAATTCCACAGACTTGCAGTTCCTTTAGGAATAAAAGTTTCATCAATTTCTCCAGCAGTCATAGGGAGAGATACCCAACCATCAACACCCTGTGTTGCTCCAAGCCTTATATCATTTTTTGCTTTATTAAAGTATGATGCCCAGCCAGCCTGTTGCCCAGCAGAGGATAAAGAACTTTTACCGTCTGCACCATTTGCACCTTTTTGCCCCTTTGGTCCTTCTGGCCCCTGTGGTCCTGCGGGACCTTGGGGTCCATCTTTGCCATCTCTTCCTGCGGGACCTTGCGGACCTACTGGTCCAGGAACTGGTAAAAATGATAAAACATTTTCTTGTGATGGAAGTGGTTGGCTTTGTTGAACCTGTGCTGCATAACTTGATTTTTGGGCACCTGGGAAGTCCATACCTTTTGAAAGAGCCATAAATACATTATCTCACAGTATTTAATTATTCAGCAGTTATGTATGTACCGTTAATATAAATCTTGCTCGATGTGGTTAAGTTTGCTGGTGCACCTTGTGTAAACATTGCTTCCATAAGAGGAGAGTTTGCTCCTCCAGCCTGCTTTAGATAGTGCAAATCAAGTGCAGTTGTATTTGCTAAATGATCTGCCTGCAAAACAACATGTCCTGCAATATCTGGATTAACTGTTGGATCAACATTTGCCCATGCTTGGAAGTGATTCATTGTTCCAGCAAGTGGAGCATATGGTAGTGCTGTGATGTATTGTCCTGTACCGAAATTTGTTACGGTAGCAAGATTTATTTCAATCCAGAAACTTACCATACGACCATTCTTAACATAATGTGAATTATATGTTGGATGTGTAGTATCTGTTCCAGTAAATGCTAAACCAGTTGCCGTAAAGTTTGGAGACCATCTTGTAACTTCTCCATTACCGCCAACACCTACTGCTGTTGTTATATCTCCAAGAGTTGCAATCTGGTTTGCTGGATCGGATGAGTCATGTAAGTACTCTCCATTACTTTCTCCACCACTAATAACAAGATTTTGATCTGCCTGAACTTCTAAGTTACCGTCATCATTCATAATTCCTGTGACACGCAGACTACCTGTTTCTGTAGGGCCACTTAGATAACCCTGTCTGTTAAAGTTCCAGACATGGTTTCCGTTATCTCTGATGAATGTATAGTTTTCAAATGGTATGAATCCAATACTTGGGGTAGTTTCGTAAGAAGTAGTTCCATTTTGTTCATCTCTAACTACGTTAGTAATTACATACTTCTGACCACTAATGATTGTAAAGTCATTAATGTCTGGTTCAGCCATTGCAGATGCTATTACATAGACCTGTCCTCCTTCGCCAACATTCTGGTATGTCCAAGTGTAGTCCTCTTGCTTTGACTGAACAACAGTAGTTCCTTCTGTGTCAGAAACACGAACGCCTGCACGTTCTCCACCAAGGATTAGGTCTGCAGTTGAATAATCTTGTACTCCACCTGCACGAATGTGAATGTGGTTAGGACCAGTTGGGTCAATAATAATTCTTTGCTCTGTTTCATTATCCGAATCATTTGGAACAATGTGGATTGTATCTCCACTGTATCCATCTCCAGATGAGTTGCTTGGATTCCAAATAAGACCGTTTCCAGGTAGGTGGAATTCACCTTCTGAATCCATTCTCCAGAGATGTTCTTCTTCGCTATCGCTGTAGTTAGCAGTAAATCTAATGTCATCACTTGCACGAAGGAATAAATCATCTCCTCCAGCAGTGATAGAAACATCATCATCTGAGGTAATATTTATATTCATATTTTTTGCTTGAATGCCAAGCGAGCCATCATCATAGTCAATATTAATAAATGATGATGTTACGAACACAAAGCCAATCTCATTTACTGTTGGGTCTTCTGTAGGAACAGTATTGTTAATATAAAGAGTAACATCTGTGCTGCTATAAGATAAACCGTTTACTGTACCTGCTGCAACACCATTAATAGTCAGTAATGCATCGTATACGCTATTTGTTAATGAGTTAACCCAGTTAATAATGTTTGGTGAATTAACAAATTGAATAACGCTTCCAATACCAGGCTCTACTGACCATGTAGCAGAATCCCAGTCAGGGTTTGATGCGGAAAAAGTTGTTACATCTGGATTATCAAATGCTTCTAGTTTTGCAACTCCATATGGATTAAGAAATAATTGCGACTTAACTGCAGTTGGAGTCTTTGACTGCAAAATAAGTGCTTCATTATCGTTTACTGTTGCAGTTCCTGCAGTAAATTGAAAGTCTCCAAGATCTGCAGTTCCACCGCCACCAATAGAGTCTAACCACTCTTGCTCTGTTCCAGAAAAACCATTTTCTACTGCAATATCATATGCGGAATCTCCTGCTGGGCCTTGTGGTCCTTGTGGGCCTGGTGCTCCAGAACCTGATCCGCCTGTTGTAGTAAAACGTGCCATTCTTATTCAAGTCCTGTCTTAAGAACTGCAATCGATGTAGGTGCATCTGAAATTGCATAAAGTGCATCTAGAGGCGGAAGTTCAACAGACCATGCTGCGCCTGGTGCTAGGCGGTATCCAAAATCTTCTGAGTTAACTCCCTCTCCACCAAGATACACATATGCTGTATCGCTTAGGTTTTGAACTGTAATGTCCATGCCAGAGTGCATGCCATTTGGAGTAAGGCGTGTAGCCTCAGTGTTGCTAAGTTGTGGGTTTGAGTGAATTGTCATAGATAGATTATATCACTTGTTTACTTTGAAAGTTTTATTTTTAATTCTAATTACCGAAGGTAGTTCAGGTCGTGGAGAAGATACTTTTACAACTGACATTATAGGCCACCAGTAATATCACCAAGAACATTTATGGTTCCAATGACTGGCGTCCAAACAGTATCACCATCAATGGTTACCTGGAGGTCAAATGTCAACTCAGTAACAACGGTTTTATAACCAATGCCCCAAAGTTCAGTAATCGATGCTGGAGCCATAATATCTACATAACCTGCTCCTGCTGTAACTTCGAGTTCATCAAGAAAATCTGATTGTGGATCATAAGATGTAGCCTTGTATGTCCAGTCAGAAGTATCAAAATATGTTACTTCGTTATCTTCTAAAAATTCAACACGAAGCGGAGAGGTATCTCCTCTTACAATATTCCATTTAATTCTTGCTGGATCTGCTCCAAATGAATCTGGACCGCAACTACTCATAACATTGATTATACCATGAAAAATAGCACTGGTACTCAGGTCAGTGGGTATACGAGACAGTCTGAGTACCAGTTATAAAATTATACCATATCAGTACAAAAAGGACATTGATATTAAAGTTTACCAAATTGTTATAATTCTAAATGTCCGATTTGTCAAGGTATGTAACAGTATGTCAGGATTACCGATAGTGTATACTTAAATATATATAAGAGAAAAGAGTATCTCTAAGTTAGGTTTTTAAAAGATATCTTATATATAGTATATATAGTTACTTAGATTTTGCAATATACTCAATAAGGATATCGTACATGTGATCTAGTTTTCGATCCATTTCTTTTCTTCTTGTATCTGCTTCATTAATGCGACTCTCTAACCTTGAAACCTGATCTTTGAGACTTGAGCCTGAGTTTGGTTTAAGTTCTGCTAGGTAGTGTTTTACTAGCCACTTGATAGATCCCGCAACAACTGCTACAATGGTAAGTACTGAAACGGCAAGTGCTGCCCAATCCTGAATCGACATAGTGTAATTATACTAGGAGTTTTTAAAAAATGAAATCAGACATACTACAAACCTTAGAATACTCTAAGAACATAATTATTTCTCCAGATATGGATGGATTCCTTTCTGCAAAATTACTTGAAAGATATAACGGATCCAAGGTTGTAGGAACTTATGATAAAAACATTCTATGCTTAGCCGATAATGTAAATCCAGAAGACTGCCTTTTTGTCGACTGTGATATGAATACAAAAACATTTGTATCTATCGGAAATCATATGAGAGTATTAGATGACAACATGGCAGAACTATCCTTTAATCCAAATTCATTTTTTGAAGTATCCAAATATAACGAAAAGTTTCCATATGCTACCTGTTTCCTTATTGCTCATGCTGCTGATCTTGAGATAGACAATAATGAAAAAGGAAAGATGGCATTTGCTGACTCTACTTTAAAAAATATGGAATCATATAGTGAAAATATGATCAAATGGTCATCAAGAATGCCACACCCGACTGTAGATTATATTATTGAAAACTCTATCGAGGCTAAAGAGTTGGATCGAGATATTAGGTTTGAATACATGCAGCAGAGTTTTACATCTAAGAGATATGGAAAGGCTAGGTATATTGATACTTTAAATACCGCCTTTAAAACCGAGGGTATTAAGTTTGATACACTAACTTCTGGTAAAAAATACATGTGTGACAAAATTGGTATTAATACACTAATGAGATATAACAAAGATATAATATCGTATGCTGAAATTTTTAGTGGTGAGTATAGCGTTACCTATAATGAAGAAGTTTTATGGAACTAAAAGATACACAAACCAGATCTTGTGGTAATTGTACAAGTTGTTGTGACGGGACACTGAGCGCTAACATACGTGGACACGAGATGAGTCCTGGAGTTCCATGCTTTTTTGTTCAACTCAATAAAGGCTGCAGTGATTACGAAAATAGACCAGACGACCCATGTAAAACATACATGTGTGAGTGGTTGGCTGAATCATTTGTTCCGATTGAGTGGAAGCCAGATAAGATCGGATGGCTTATAACCAAAATTAGAACTGATAATTTTACATACTTAAAATTAATGCCATCTGGCAATTTTCCAAACCAAGAGCATATAGACTGGTTTAAAAAATATTTAAAAGACAATGATTTAAATGGTGCTTGGTATACAGAAAGTGGTTTATTCTGGCAAGGATCTGATTATTTTAATAAAGAAATGATAGAAGATAATAAAAATACGGATAGGGTATAATTGATTTTATGGATGTAAAATTTTCAGATTTATTTGACCCTAATCAGCCTAGATCAGATAAGCAGTTGATCGAAGATAGATTAGAGATCTGTAATTCCTGTGAATTTTTAAATAAAAGACTTATGAAATGTAAGCAATGTGGGTGCTTCATGAAACTTAAGTCAACATTAAGAGAAGCAAAATGCCCTTTGGATAAGTGGTAATATGATAGATGACAAAGCACTTTGTGTTTTAAAAATTTCAATAAATGATTTTTTATCGACAATTGATGTTGAAAGAATGGTTAATTTTTTAAAAAACAACAACAGTAAAACGTCAAAAAATGTTTTTTTGCAAAATGAAATTAAAGATAAAAAAATTAAAAAAGATTTAAACTCTGTAAACAAATTTGTTGAAAATTTTTGTAAAAATCAATATGCTCAACTTGTAGAATCGGAATTTAAACTCACCACCTGGATTAGAGAGCCAGAGTTAATTATATGGAACACTGGTACATGTCTTCCAAAGCATATTGACGGCCCAGAAAGAATCGCAAAACCAGATATTACCCTAGGAGCCTTGATATACCTAAATGATGATTATGAAGGTGGAGAAATAGGATTTCCCGAATATGATATAATTATTAAACCAAAATTTGGAGAATTAGTAATTTTTCCATGTCACTTTTTACACGAAGTAAAAGAGGTAATTAATGGGGAAAGGTGCACTCTTCCACTTTTTTATACCTTTACGTGCACTGAATGGATAGATCAAAATGTTTAACTATAGTGAAAAATATATACATAGAGTTAAAAATTTTATGGGTTTGGAAGATCAACAATATATTTTGTCTTATTTAGATTCTGTAGAAATACAAAGTGCTAAAGCACAAAAACAGGTTAGGTTTGTAGAAGACCTTAAAGATAAAAAAGCAGAAAGCATTATAAAAGAATACGAAAAGCGCACATACATCGAAATTTTGGGGAACTACTCAAATAAGGTAGATCTAAGAATTGAAAATTTAGCATGGATGAGAAGATTAGAGTTGGTGAAGTGGAATTACAACAAAGTTTTAGATCCTCACAGAGATGGCCATGTGTCTGCACCACCAGCACCACAGTTGAGTATCAGCACACTTATCTACCTAAACGATGACTATGTTGGAGGAGAAATCTCTTTTCCTGAATATGAAATTTCTATAAAACCAGAAGCAAGAGAACTCATTATATTTCCATCGCACTTTTTACATGAAGTGAAGCCAACATACGAGTTGTTGGGGGGTAAAGAAAGATGCACCCTTCCAATGTTTTACACTTTTCAAGCAAGAGAGTTTGGAGAGTTTACACATAAATCCTACTTGGAGCAAATTGAACAATTTGAGAACCAAGAAGGAGAATATTTTGATCAAGGGAAATAGAAAGGTATACAAACAATATGAACAGAGAAGAAGCAATTGATCTGATGTCTGAAACAGTAAGACAGATAAATATGGATATTGGGTATCAGCAAAAGGTTCCAATGGAAGAGTTGGTTCAAATTATGGATGCCCATCATGAACAAGTAAAATACATCAACTCAATAGTTTACGACACAATGAAGTCCAAGGGCCTTATAGCAGAATAACATGTCGGAGATTTTAAAAACTGAAGGTGTCAAAGTTGTAAAAAACTTCGTTGACCCACAAAAAGCAAAGATGCTTATTCAGTTTTTAGAATCTCATGGCAAACCAACAAGTTTTAAGGAAACTAGGTTTGTTAGGCATATTGGCGACGAAAAAGTTCGGGAAATCATAGAAGATATTCGGGATAGAACCTTAGAGGTAATGAACGAATACTTTGCGGAACAAGAGTTAAAGATCGTAAAACTAAGGCGAGAGCACAATACTCAGTTAGTTAGGTTTAGCGGAGAAGAGTCTTTGCCAAGCCATGTCGATATGAAACGCAAGTCTAAATGGACTCCTAGCATAAGCGCTATTGCGTATTTAAACGACAATTATGGCGGGGGAGAATTGGTTTTTGGCGAGGCGAAAATAGAGATAAAGCCTATAGCATATTCTCTAATCATATTTCCCTCCGATATGCCACATGAGACTAGACGTAACTATCCTATTGATAATCTGGAGTATAATTATAGATGCTCTGTACCTATGTTTTTTACTTTTAAAGTGGAGGAATTATGGAATTAACTAAGAAAGATATAAAAACCTTTCCAAACCTCATATCCGAGGATAAACTCCAAACCCTAAAAGATTACATTAAGACTCTTCCTGAGCCTGATAAAAAATCGGTAGATTTTAAAAAAGATATGACAGATACCAATGTCCAGAGTATCATAGAACATGTACGAGATAAGTCATATGAGGCAATTACAGAGGGTTTTCTAAAGCCCCTAGGGTTTGCCATCAAAAGACATATATTTGAAGAGGAAGGGCAGATAGCAAGGTTTTCAGATGGTATAAACCTTCCTAGCCATAGCGACTGTCCTCAATGGAACTTTGAATTGCCATATTTTGATCTAACCACGATTATGTACATTAATGATGATTATCAAGAAGGTGAGATCTATTTTGAGCAGTTTGACTATTTGTACAAACCTGTGCCAGGCGAACTTCTACTATTCCCCTCATATTTTCTACATGCTACTAGGGTTGCCAAACCTTTACCAGATTCTGTAGGATATACACAAAGGGCTTCTGTACCTATCTTCTGGTCATTAGAAGTTGAGCCTATATGAAATTAATTAGAAAAATATATCTTAGGATCCGATACCGCAAAGTCTACAAAAAACTAAGTAAGGGTAAAAGGTTTATCTACTAATGTCTTGTATTTATAAATATCAAGATTACAAAAAGTTACGAAACTGGATAGACCCAAATTTCCATGACTGCTCAGAACCTAGTTTTTTTTACAACCTAAGAGAAACTGAGGATGGATTTACTTCTTCTTATTATAATATGAGTGAAAGTCATGACGGCTATGCAGTAATTAGTAGTGTGGATATGTCAAATAGCGATAATGGTGGAGAACCATTTTACTATAAATATAATAATTATGGATTTCGTTCACAACATTTTAAAAATTGTAAGCCTGAAGATGTAAACATTTTATTTTCAGGATGTTCTTGGACTGAGGGCACTGGCCTTCCAGATAGCATGGTTTGGAGATCTCTTCTCACTGAAAAGATAAAGGATCTGCACCCTAATGAAAATGTTGAACCGTATAACATAGGTGTTGGCGGAGCATCGATACCGCTTGTTTTTAAAAATACCCTTTCTTTTTTGAGAAAATACGACAAAGTGGATTATTTGTACATCCTACTACCTGGATTCGATAGAGCGTCTCTTTTTGAGTCTGATCTAATGAATGAAGAAGGTGGCTTTAGAAAAGTTGTATATGTTTCTCCAGAGGATGAAGTATTTAAAATTAAAACCATCAAAAGGTTTGTGCTTAATTATGAACCAGCAGATGCATTTCATACAATGTTACCAATGGTTAAGGCTATCGAAGATATATGTGAACTTAGAGGGATAAAACTCTATTGGGGAACTTGGGTTTCTGTGGATCAAGAAGTCTATGAAGACTTTGGCTTTAACCACTATGTTAAAATTCCTATATGGGAAAGAATGAACACGCAGGAAGAAGTTGCAGATAAAACCTACTTCAAGGTTGCAGCAGATGGTGGACATCCAGGACTAGAGCATATGACTGAGATCGCAGATGCTTTCTATGAGGCTACGATTAATGGCTAACGATTATAAAGATAAGTCTTGGTTAGAGTATCAATACGTAGATCGTGAGAAATCAATAGATACCCTGGCACAAATGTGCAATGTGGATAAGAAAGAGATTATTTATTATCTAAATGAATATCGTATATACCGCAAATACGATCATACCAAACACCCTAAGCGTTGGTAGAGTGATCTTCGTCAGATTTACAGGAACATCCGTTACAGCACAAATCTGAAAAAATTTTTACAGCCAGGTTTTCAGGTTCTGCCTTGTAAACTGAACTTTCAAATTCAAAGTTGTCGTCCCAAGCGTTTTCCAAATTATCTAAAATTCCCATGAATCCATTTTACCATAAATCTGAATAATTTTGCCAGATGTATGATACGCATATATAGAAAATAAAACTAAAAAAGATAGTGAGCACATAATAAAAGAATAAAGGGGGTAGTACCCGCATTAGTTTAGATAGTACTACCCGCCTTAGTTACTTATTGCTAGCACCTTGCAAGTAGCCGTCTATCGCAAGTAAATCGCATGTAATCTTTACTCTTTGATTTTCATGTAATGTAGATTTAAATAAAGATATAAAATCTAATACCTCTTGCTTAGTCATGAGGTTAATATCTCTAGTGTTGCCCTGCATTGTTGTTAGTGTTACTTTCATTTTTACTCTTTTCTAATTTATCTTTATACCATTGTGGATAGTGGGAGCGATCATAGTTTTCTATAGTACCGCCATTGGCTAGGTGCGCTCTGCGCCTTTCTATTTCGGTCATGCGGTAGTCATCTTTCTAACGCACTCACATGATTTAATTTTTAATGTAATACCATCAAACTCAACGATACCTAATGTATCGCAGTTATAGCACATAAATATCTCCATTAGATACACTCCTCACATGGGCATTGAGGGAACTCACGCTCTTGCTTAATGCGATTAGCAAGGCGCATAACTTTAGCGTATGTAGTAACGCTAGCACCTCTAAAATTAACTACCTCGCCATTGGCTACCTTTTCGGCAGCAAGGGCAATTCGTTGATTTAGAGTCAAGTGACCATAGGTCGCAGACTTAATGTAGTTTTTATCAAGTGTAGTGTTTAGTGTAGTCATGGTGACCACCTTTCGTTAATTTGATAGACCTTGTGCCTATCGGTTTCCTTGACCTAGGTTATTTGCTCTATTGCTAGAGGCTCACTAGGATTTCTTATTTAATTTTATAGTAGTAATACTAGCACACATACCCTGAAAAGTCAAGGCGACACGCCGTAGGCGTTGTGTGATTTAGGTCACTTATTTGCTACGCTCACCCGAACACTTGTTCGATTTATTTGGTAGGCTCATAACCTTTTATCTCTATTTAATTTTTCTTATACTAGTATAATAACACATCTACCCCCAAAAGTCAAGTCCTAACACGGCGTGTCGTGTGTGATTTACACCACATGGGACGTGCCCTGTGGATAACTATGTGGATAACTTATCTGAGCAGGACTTTTATAAGGGGGGTAAAATGTGAGGTACTTCACAATACTATATATCCCAAATGTCCGATTTGTACCCTACAAAATGTCAGACCCCCCTGCTATACTTACTAGTATAAAGAAAGTTAAATAAAGGTTATTTAACAAAAAAGAAAGGTTAGGTCAAAATGACTAACACTAAAGTAAATAAGTGCAAAGAAATCTCTTGCACACACTCTGCAAGATTCATAGATAGATATGAAATCGTAGATAATAAGGTAGTGCGTAAGCATAACCAAAAATGGCACTTCTGCCAACAATGCGATAAGGTAGTCCATAAGGACTATATCGCTTACCACGAAATGAAATGTATTTCGTTTAACGAATTAGCGAAAAATTGTATCGCTAAGGGTCACTACACTAGTGGCTTACATAGTGAAGGGGTTGCGTGTAACCGATAATGGGATATGTAAAATCTTTAGAATTAGAATACTATCTGGCAGACGAGCCAGTAGATGAACTAGCGAAATCGCTAGATGAATTAATCCTGAAAGGAGAATATAAATAATGGGATATATAGAATTCGCTAGAATAAATAATGAGGGTGTATCTTGGGTAGATTTATCCGAGGCTACACCTGATGAATTACTTGATATTGAAATTGGCTTACTAAATGAAGGAGCAATATAAATGGAAAAAGATATATTCGGATTTGCTGACGCAATTAATTTAGATCATCTTGATTTAAAACAATTAAAAGAATTAGAAAAACTTTTAGAAAAAATAAAATAAAAAACTTCTAAAAAGGGGACGTCCCGCAGTCGGGCGTGTCGTCCACATGGTTATCCACATGATGTAGGTCACATGTGTTCTAAGTCACAATGTCCGATTTACCCTATTTATACCCCTCAAAATGTCGTACCCCTATGTTAGACTTTTATCTATAAAAGGTTGAACAAGAAGTAAGCCTCTTAAAGAAAGGAAGTCAAAATGACTTCATTAACTACAATGTGTAAAACACATATTCCATTCGTCCCTGCGATTTCAGAAGTTGGTGACGACCAATTTACATTCTGCATGGAATGTGAAAACAATATTGAGCGTTGGTATAACGATACCGACCCTGAGCGTCTACCTATGTGGACAGAATGGAAGGTGTCTAAATAATGAGTACACTTTACCCGCTCCGCTCCGTATGCGGAAAAACAACTTCATATGTCGATGCATTCGATATTAACTTTAACCCTGAGGGTGCAATATGTTGCGATAATTGCAATTCAATTTTAATCTGCCGTAAGGCTTGGGACTATCTTTACAAGGAGGTCAAATAATGACTAAATACAATGTACTTATTTCTTATGTCGTAGAGGCAGAAGATGAAATGAGAGCGGTATTCGCTCTAAATAAAACACTCTACCCACTTAGCGAAGATGAAATTGCTAAGTTTGACGCTTTCCATATTGAGGAGGTTAAGTAATGATAACTCTTAATTGTCGTACTTGCGATGAACCAATGCAATCTATGTGGTTCGATGAAAATGATATTGTTGTCTGCCGTGATTGTTGGGGTGAATAATGAATTACTATGACGATTACTATGAAAATCCAGAACCTGTTTATGCAGGTTGCTATTGCAAAATAAATTATCTATGTTCAGAATGTAAAGGAAGTTATAACTAATGATAAGCATTGAATTACAAGATGTACTTAAAACATGTCGTCAGATTCGTGGAAACGATAGAGACTCAGGCACTCACTACTTGCTTGGATATCTCTGGGCAAATACTTCTGATAAAGAAAAAATGCGTATTGCAAAATTATTTGATAAGGATCTCAAAGAAATTCAAAACGAATAAATATGCATAGCGCTGCATAAAACGGGACGTCCCGTGTGATGTAAAACACATCTGATATACGGCGTGTCGATTTGACTTTTTGAGATTTCTCTGCTAGTATAGTTACTATAAACAATTAAATAATGATAAATAAGCATGAGCCTTAGCAAATAAATGTGACTAGAATCACAGTGAGCCTAAGCGAATAAGTGCCCAATTTGTCGGTCTAGTCTGATAGGATAGTCTTATCAACTTAAACAAGAAAGGTGGTTCTCATGAACTACATTGTAACACTAGAAACCTTTAATGGTTCTACCAAAAAAATCGCTCTCCCTTCTAAGGGTGCGGTTGCTCAATTCATCTCAACATACCCAACACAATTACCCGTTGGCGTATCCGTAAAAATCGCTTGCGATGCCCTCTCAATTTCAGGAACACTTAAAGGAAAGGCTTCTCTCTAATGGTAAAAATCGAACATAACTTAAAATTCGTAACTGAGGTTGATGAGACTCACCCAGTAGGAATGCAACTTCTTGCACTTGAAAAGAAAATGCAAATCTTAATGCTTGAGGGAATGCTTAAGGAACTTATTGCGCCTGCACTTGCTCCAGTATTAGAGGATATAAACAAAAACGGTTCTTATGCAATTCTAAAGGTGGCAGAATAATGATGACTCGTAAAGACTATGTAGCAACTGCTGAAATTCTTTCATCTTATAAGGATTCCTTTCCTGACCACTTTTGGTTTGAAGATATGGTGGAGGATTTTTCGGAACTGTTTGCGTCAGATAATCCAAATTTTAACCATGAAAAATTCAGAGAGGCGTGTATGAAATGAGTAGAGTGCTAACAACTATCGTTCAACTTTTTTTGGTAGGTAGTGTTTTAATTCTTGGTCGCATGATGTGGCCAGATTTAAAAACTGATTTACAAGAAATGAAAAACGATTTACTAAATCGCAAATAAAAAAAGATCCTGAGCAAGATTAAAAACTGCTCAATTTTGGGACGTCGGGGTCGGGCGTGTCGCACACAGCCTGTGGATAACTTTAAGGCGCTTGTGATTTTTCTCACAGAAATTTTGTCCGATTTACCCTATTTTGGATTTGTATTTGTCGGTGGATTTTGATAGGATATTTATATCAAGTTAATTAAGAAAGAGGTAGCCCATGTCCGCTAATGTATATACTATACAGTCCCTACTAGAAGGAAAAGAATATCGCTCACGCACCCTGCAAGGTGAAATTGTAAGTGCAGAGCCTCACCCTAAGGCAGTTTGGTATCAAGGTTGTGAAACTTATTTGGTAGAAGTTATGCCTAATAGTGGATACAACAATTTTGGTCGCAGAACCTATCGCACAGTAGCAGTAAAGGTTGGTGAGTAATGACTGATTATACTTGCATGCAGTGTAATGAAAATGCAGTAGATGTAACTGAACTCTATTGCTTCCGTTGCTACCTTGACCGAGAGGTAGAAGCGATGATAGAGTATGACTATATCAACTCACTATTCACCACTCAGGAGGCTAAATAATGGAATACGAATACTTAATCACTAGTGCCTACGATAGCGAAGCACCTCATTGGGAACAACGCTATGAAAACGAATTTGGTGCATGGGAAAACTTTTTCCTATTTACCGATTGGGGCATGGCTCAGGAATATCGTACAGTTAATCTTTACACTCCCACAGGAAAGTGTTACACTAAGTTATTCTATCGTGACGGAAGGGTGGTAGTTAAGTGAGCGATTTAACCTATTGCACAATTTGCTATCAGAATTTTGAAGATGAGCAATTTAACTATTTATTTGATTATCCAGTCTGCCTAGAATGTGCAGATGAAGAAGAAGTAACCCTACTACTAGAAGGAGTAAATTAATATGGGAAGCGTAACTGCACTAGGAATTAAAGATACAGTAATGGACTTGGAGACTCAGATTCTCTATCACTTGAAGGGTAATCACTATCCACCCGTCCCCGCAGAAATGGTCGCACCATGCATTGAAGCCATTGACGCATACTATGATGAGGACTATGACCGCATGATTGATATGCCAAAGGTTGGTGACTTTCAGATTCTATATCGTGGCTCAACTCAAGCACCTGCACACGCTATCGTAGACCAGCACCACCTGCATACTTTTATTGACCCAGTAGATGATTGGCAAGATGGTTCAGATGACTTTCCGCTATCACTAGAATATGATGAGGGGTACTAAAATGCCTGCTACAATGTTAAACATGGACTTTATTCTTGCGGATCAACTAACGCCAGACCAACTACTTGAAGGTGATTACATAAAAGTAGATGATGAAATTGTTTATGTTGAATCTATTACTGATGATGCAACAGGTGACACATACTATGTAACAGTCACTGATGATTTCAGCGAATCAAATGTTATTGAATTTAATTACAACACTAAAATTGAATTGTATGTTTTAATAGATTCAGACGAATAAAAAGGGGACGTGCCCCTGTGAGATTGCTCACATTAAGTACGATTTGATATTTTTCGCTAAGTCTGCTAAGATTAATATATGAAAAAGACACAAGAGGAATTACGCAGGCTTATGGAACTTCGCCGTTCTAATGCTGCCTCTGCCGTGCCTAATAAAAAGAAATACACAAGGCCTAGACAAAGTACAAGAAAACTGATAGACTTAAATAAAGAAAGCGAGTAGCCCACCATGACTAAATTACTCAGAAGCAAAGATAGGAAAGTAGCAAATGCCGTCACCCCTAACGGAAAACAAGCAAGTATTGCTAACACATTCGGACTACCTGCAGGAAAAAACTATTCATGTCCTGGCGCTACGAGTGTCTGCGAGAGTGTTTGCTATGCAGGCAAATTGGAAAAGGTCTTCCCAACCGTAAAGAAAAACTTATTGCATAACTGGGAATTACTTCGCAATGCTGATCGTATTGAAATGTATACACTACTTTCAGAAATGGTTGCAGAATTCAAGACTGATTGTGTAAAGAAAGACGCACCTATGCTATTCCGTATCCACTGGGACGGAGATTTCTTTAACGATGACTACGCACACGCATGGCGTCTAGTTATTGAAGAGCAGCCCGATATTCAATTCTGGGTATATACACGAGTAAAGTCTGCAGCGCTCATCCTTAAAAACATTCCTAATCTATCTTTATATTATTCTACTGATAGCGAGAATAAAACTATAGGTATTGGTCTAAAGACTGAGCATGGTATTCGACTTGCATATCTTGCTAAGAATTTTGCAATGGGTCAAGCAGATATGAAAGCATTAACAAATAAGCCTGGGGCTAAGTGTCCTGAAAACCTTAAGGCCATTCCATTAATTTCGCAGAAAGGTAGCGCTTGCGTTTCGTGCTCACTTTGTGTATACTCTAAAGCAGACATAGTATTTTCTGCAACTAAGAAATGAGATAATGTGTGGACCCTATTCTATATTGCACTAATAGTAATTATCTTATATAGTTTTACAAATCCATTTGAATAATCCCCTGAAAAATGGGACGTCCCGCCGATCCCGATTTGTCAAGTTACGACACGCACAAAAAATGTGGGGTTTATCACACCTAAAAATGTCACTTGGATTAGCATTTATGACATTTTTCGTGTAGAATTAATATATACACCACAACAGAAAGGTAAGACCCCCAATGACACTACACGGATACACATATCAAGTAGGCGATTTGTTCACAACAAGCAAGACAGGTGTGACAGGTCGTATCAAGGGATTTACAGCAATCAATTCTAAACTAACTAGAGTTTCATTGCAACTGGCAAACGGCGCACACCGATTTGCTATGGTAAAGACCAGCAAGTAATCTCAAAATGTGAGAAATGTCAGAAATGGATTTGACATTTTAATCAGCAAAATGTTACACTTAGATAACAAGCAACAAACCCTCTAACAGAAAAGGAAATAAACAAATGGCAGTAAATACAGCAACATACAAGGTCGGCGACACTTTCACAACACAGAAGTCAAAGGTCACAGGCACAATTCAGGAAATCACTCCACAGGCAAATGGTAATGTTCGTGTTAAGTTAGATGTAGATGGAAAGCCACGCTACACAACTTGGACAGCCAAGTAAATTGACAAATATCTCCTGAGCATGAGATAATAATAAAAGGCTCAACCAACCCCCCAACTAACAGAAAAGGAAAAACACCACATGGCAACAAGAGGAAAAGCAATCTCAGTAAAAATCCCTACACAGCGTGTAATCACAGCACTAGAAGCATCACTCGCTAAACTAGAACTTGATTGGACTTCACAAGAAGCCAATGAAGCAAAGTATCAGAAGGCTTATGAGAAGTATAAGAAGGAACTTATTGACTATGCAGTAGCAAACATCAAGAAGGCAACCAACTTCCGTACTTCATATCGCTCATGGAACAACAACCTTAACATTGACTTTGACTTAGCAGTATCCGAAAAGGAACTGCCAGTAGAGCCAAGCAAGGACTTCGTAGTTCTACACTCACACGAATATCAAAATCAGAAAGAGGAAATTGCAAACGCAATTCGTATTCTCAAGATGACAGATGAGGAAGTTGTAAATACTTCCACATACAATGCGGTGGCTCGCTACCTCTAAGCAATCCAACGACCTGAGTATGTCGCTAAACTGCTCAACCACGACCACAGAAATGCGTGGCTAAATAAATAGAGTGGAACTTCGCCAGGCTGATTAGGGCGATCATAGAAATACTATAGAGCAGGGGTACTGCAGCCCCAAAGAAGCAGACCTCCTGGGTATGAGCCAAAACTGCCCCCCGCAAGGGTCCTTGACATATGTCGGGGGTGCCCACTATAATTAAATATACCAACTAACAGAAAGAGGCCCCCATGGACCAGCAAACAGATACGCATTACATGACACGAGAATTCCTAGAATCTCAAATCGTTGCATTCAAAGAAACTCTTGGCAAGAAAGACGCACTCATTCTATCACTGCAGGAGCGCTCTTCAGAAATGTCAAACAATGTATACAGAGCACAAAATGAAACTCAGTCTATGCGTGACGCCATGCATGAATGGACTATTAATGAACTACGCAATGAAGATATCTCAGAATCGCAGGCCGAAGCAATTGCTGAAATTTGCGGATTTGATTTAACCAAGGAAGTTGAAGTTGAGGTTACCGTAACTTACAACCTAACAGTCCAGTGTCCATACGATGAGGACCCTGAGGATATTGTTAACGATATCGACTTCGATGCAATTACGTACGACATGGATAAAATCACTTGGGTCTCATCCTCAATTGATAGAATCGATATTTAGTAGGGGGCTACTAATAGACCTGCCACATGTCTTTAAACTGGGCAAGGGACCTGAGCATTGTCCATGTAAACGGCTCACTTTTAATTTCCCCCAAAAATTTTGACGTCCCGCCTGTGGATAACTTTGTCAAGTCGACACGCCGATTTACGATGTGTGATTAAGATCACGCTAGAAAATGTCCGATTTATCCACATCTAACTATCCCGATTTGCATTTGTCGGTGGCTGGGTGTATGATTGTATTAACAACAACAAAAGGAGAAAACTCATGGCACATGACCTAGAAATACAAAACGGTAAGACATCTTTTGCATCTTTCCGTGAACCTGCTTGGCATGGATTGGGTACCGTATTCACAGAAGAAAAAACAACCGCAGAAATGCTAGAGGCTGCAAACCTCAATGGTTGGAATGTTCGTCTTGAGGATTTGGAAACCCCCTCACATCTAACAAGCGATAAGAACTACCAATATGTTCTTCGCACTAACCCTACTGATAATACTCAGACCGACATTCTTGGTGTCGTTGGTGAGCGTTATCATGTTATGCAGAATGAAGATTTATTTTCATTCGGTGACAATATCCTAGACGGCGGAGGTCGTTGGGAAACTGCTGGCTCAATCAAGGGTGGTCGTGTCGTATTCGGTGCGTTAGCACTAGAGCGTGAAACCGTTCTTGACCCTAGCGGTGTTGCAGATAAGGTAAAGACTTATTTGCTCATCAACACATCACACGATGGTTCTATTGCTATTCAGGCAAGTATTACCCCCGTTCGTGTCGTATGCGCTAACACTCTTAACCTTGCTCTTGGTGGCGTAGGTCGTAAGAAGAATAAGGGCATCAAGCAATCATTCAAGATTCGCCACACACAAACTGCAAATGGTAAAGTGCAGATTGCTCGTGAAACTCTTGGTCTTGCTAATGCTTACATGGACGAATTCGACACTATGGCTAAGGCTATGTTCGAGAAGGAAGTCAATGCTAAGTCTTTTAACGACATCATTCTCGCTGCTTACCCAAAGCCTGAAAAAGATGCTAAGGGTTCAATCAAGAAGTGGGAAAATAAAATCGACATGGTAAATGATATTTACACTGGCGAATTTAATGGTATGATTGCTGGTAATGCTTGGGGTGCTTTCAATGCACTTACTGAGCGCCTTGATTGGTACCGTTCTGCTCGTGGTGGTTCTAACGAATCTATCCTTGCATCAGCATCAGGATTTGACCCTGCTATCAACGCAGAAAAGAATCGCTTGCTAAAAGTTGTGCAGAATGTAATGCAACTCGCATAACAAAAAATTCCTGAGCATGAATTAAAACTGCTCCGCATGGTCCGTTAGAATAGTTGGTTAGTTCGCTACCCTGTCACGGTAGAGGTCACGGGTTCAAGTCCCGTACGGATCGCAAGTAATAAATATGCAAGTGCATGCATAAAAATGCGGGACGTCGCCTGTGACTTGAATCACACTGACATTTTTAATAAAACTTAATTACGAAGGAATGATATTTTCCCCAAAACTTAATTACGAAGACTTGACATTTCTCCCCAAACCTGCGATAATTTCTATATGACCAAACAAGTGGCAATTTATGAAATGAACTACTCCGTCTCACCTGGTGGTATTGACTGCTGGGAAACAACCATTAATGGTTATGGCACTAGCACCACTGCTTCTGACTTTAAGACTGCTGGAGAGGCTCTTAACTGGGTTCTTGACAGATACCCTGACGAAATGTTAGAATTGGTAGTAACCTCAATACCTGCCTATGAAAAGGAATATGCATGACCACCACAACCAATGAAAAAACCATAGCCCAACTCGTAGAGGATATCTATGAGGATAACTTCTCTCATATTGATTTTATGGATAATATGGGGGGAGAAGATTGTGATTGTCACATTCACAATACCCTTAACACCATTCTAGAGTATTGGAGCAAGTAATGAAAGTTAGAATTAGTCTTGAACAAACCGTAGATATCGATCATGCTATGTCTAATGATATAGGGTTTGAACTCTATGGTCCTGAGGATATGAGTATTGAAGATAAAGTAGATTATTTAATTGCCCGATTTGCCGAGGACATAGACACCATGGTAAAGTATGATGAGGTTCTAGGTAACATTTCAGTAGAATATATAGAGGACTAATTATGCTAGGATATAACAAGACTGACTTAGATGATATGACAGCAGGTTTATCAGATGTATTGGGTACAATTAAGGAAGACCCATACCTTTACAATAGCGTATGGAAAGCAAGAGATTTGCTTGAAGGTCTATGGGCAGAAGGGTACTTTGACTAATGGATTTATTAGAGTTTGTTGAAGGTCGTATTGCTGAACTAACCTTACTCCGTGATGAGTATCAGGGTGAGGGTGACTACTCTATGGATGACTACTGTGCAGGGGCTATAGATGCCTATGATATTATTCGTATGAAGTTGGAGGGTTAGTATGTGGCTTAAGTATGACTATGTTTGTACTAACTGTGATGCTTTGATTGAGATTACTACCCTGGACAATTTGCCTGATTGCTTTGAACCTCAATGTCCTTGCGGATCTAATAGTATTGTTTATATTGGGGTATCAGATGGCAACGCTCCTATCATTACAGATGTGAGCAAGGTCACACCCCGTACAGTTGTAAAAATTGACTCCAACCCCTATAATTAATATATGGACCTAAACACACTAATACAGTACATGAAACTACATGAAATCAGCCTAATGCAAGACCTAGAGAAGATTGACTATGTTAATGAACATCACTTCTATAGGACTAAAGAGGCTGAGATTTATAATACCCGTCACCTTTTGGCAGTGGCAGAAGGAAGAGTCTAATGAGTGATAAGTACCCCTTTATACCTGAGTATCTAGTTAAATCATTAGAAGACACATCTATCCCCCTAATCGATGTTATTCATGGCTATCTCAAAGTTGAGATGTTGGAAACAGAAGAAGTCATGGACGGAGACAACGATGATCGATTTTTGGAAGGGTACCTACAGGCCTTGACAAATGTATACACCATGACCTATAATTTATGTATAGACAGAAAACACATAGAGGAGAAGCAATGACACCACAGCAAATGCTTGAAGAGATGATTGATAAGGCAACCTTAGATTTCCTAAGGATTGCCAAGGAAGAAGAAGAGGACGACTACTCAGACGCCATGCAGTCTATGGAGCGTACAGAGGCTAGCGGCTTTGTAGATGGTCTATCTGTGGCCTACCATGTAATCTTTGACAAGGAGTATGTATCTCCTGTATCCTTGGAGGATGACAGTGAGTAACTTTATTGAGATGACTATGGATGAGTGGGAAGCCACTTACAAGCCAATCAAAAACCATATAGATACCAATGCTTCATTCGATGGTTTGATGTTTGAGACCTATGGTGAAGAGGTAGAGTTTGTTAAGGCACAAGACGAGAACCGTATCTGGATGTATGGAGACGGAGACGACGGTGGGTCTTACCTATGGTCTGGCTGGGGATTCGTTAATCGAATAGGATACTTTATCACTGAGGTACCTTTCCCTGATAATACTACTATTCAAGTTAAGGTTAGTTCTTATTGGTTCTACTGTGAAGGTTGCAGTGCAGAGATTGAGGACGATGGCCAATTAATTAATGATACATTCTACGATTTGGGATTTTGCCCACAATGTGCTACAGTTGAACAACTAAAAGAAATCGAGGACACCATGGAAGAAAATGAGATAGAGGATACAGAGACACGAGAGTGGTTTTCAATTGGAGAAACTAAGGTGACACTATAATGGGAGCACGAATCAATTACGTATTTAAAGACAGCGAGTCAGGTCCTATGGTTGTACTGTACAGCCACTGGGGTGAGACTGAATGGCAGCGGGACATAGCAATGGCCCTGCAGCATGCTCGTCCTCGTTGGACCGATTCATCGTATGCAACTAGGATGATCATTAGTTATCTTATTCAAGACTCCGTGCTCGAAGAGACAGGGTTTGGAATTTATGCAATTGACAATGACGGCTATGAACTAGGTGAGACTACGGTCCTAGTCGACTTCACTACTAATACTGTTACAGATAATCTATCTGTTAACTTCGACGCATTTATTAATGCATATGCACCTTTGACTGAGACAGTGGCGGGGTAGGGTAACCTCGTCCATATAATGAGATGGGGGCAGGTTTGTGGTGGGCTTGCCCCCTCTCACCTTTTTTGGTACAATGGAGTAGGGAGACCACATGAGACGAATTAACACCAATGGAGTAAATAAGGAGTCACGCAAAGCAGAGCAACTAGCAAAACTATTAACAGAAGATTTTTCTATGGACTTAGAACGAGTCGGTTATTATTTAGTTAGGAATCTGCCAATGATTGTGTTTCACCGATTTGATGTTCTTGCCTTGTCAGCGCAGGAAGAGTATGATAAACTTAGAGAAGAGATGAAAGGTAACACACATGGACTTCGCAGATAAAACAGGGGTGCTTGGGCAACTTTGGATAGAATTCAGGGGAGATGAAGACTTCTCCGATTTCATTGAGTATAACGACTTAGGACTACCACTATCCTATATGGTCGCAGAAGGTTTGGTTAAAGAGTGTTCCCCTGTTGGTGAAGACATCATTAACGAAACATTTGAGATGTTCCTTGCACTACTTGAGGTTGAGGAAAGTGACTTTGAGGTTTTGGAGTCAATCGATTTGGGTAGTATTCTAACGCTTGCTTACAACAAGAAAAACGGAAAAGGTTTAGAAGAAAAAGAATAGTCGATCATCTGCTGGGCTTGACAAAAGCCTGGCGATGGGGACGTCCTTGATCATGACGTGAATTCGGACATATCGGACAAACCTCTCAAACCACATTTCGTGCAAACCTTATTACGATCAAACTTTATTTTTCCCAGAACCTTATTACGAAGGAAGAAAATTTTTCCCCGTACCTAGGCCTTTTGCCAAACCTTATACCATACAAACCTTTATTTGTCAAACCTCTTGTATTCGGTGTTATAATATTTATATGAGTCCTAGACATTTTGCAAACCTTAGACAATCAGATCCCATTGCATATAGAGTAGGAGAAGATAAGGTTTGGAATACCTTTGTGTCTATTACTCATAAGGTTGGTTTGTCTAACTTCTTTTCATTCACCCCCGATTTTTCAGAGTACCGTGCCAAAAACGGCGGGGACCAAGAGAACCCTGATACCAAATCCCTCTAGTAATACATAGACAAACCTTGATCTAATTTTCTCCTGATTTATTTTATTTTTCCAAACCTTTTATATATTTTTATTACGATTCGCTCAAATTTTTCCCAGATTTGGGCATTTTTTATATAGGAAAAAACTTGACAAACCATGGTTTTTATAGTATACTGCTGCCCATATTTGGGAGTTGACAAAGGTTTGGATATGTGGTATAAGGGGGATATGCAGGATATAAAGGTTTGGAAGGTTTGGGGATATGAAGGTTTGCCGCTGCGGGATTACGACGCCCTCTTTAAAGATGTGCCATCCTCCACTATCCTCCACTTCACTCCACTTCTAGTGTGTCTAATAAGATAATCAGTAAGATTAATCTGTGGATAACTTGTGGATAACTAACATTTTTATGACTATTTATCTGTGGATAACTGCTATAATTAACCTATGTCTATCCTTGTTGATATCAATGGAACTATCGCCAATGATGGTAGGCCTATCAAAAAAACGGTACAGTTCTTGGCTACAGTAACAGAAGATATCTATGTAATCTCAGGCTCTCACATATCCAGAAAACCAGAGTATGAAGCATTACTCTCAAGGCTGGGTATAGGGTATGTGGATATCATCCTTAATCCAGTAGATCAAGATACTGACAAAACCTTTAAAATAAATATGGCAAAGACAATCCCAAACCTCACTCTTGCCATAGACAATAACCCTAAGATAATCAAAGCATACACTGATATGGGTATTAACGCTATATTTCCAAAAGACCTATAGACCTTTTATGTGGCTCCAGGTAAAGGGTTCGAACCTTTATTATCGGTTTCGGAAACCGCTCTACGACCATTATAGTAACCTGAAGTAACCACTATACCACGCTATTGATTGTTTTATTAATTAGCCGTATCAAACCTCGTCTAGTAACCCTGTTGGCATCAAAGGTCTCTGTGTATCCGTTTTGAGGCATATCCGCCTTATGTAGAAAAACCTTATGTTTCTTTCTTAGTGTTTCTATTACTAGGAATTCGATCTGTCTTGCTCTATCCCGTTCGAAAAAATGCCAATACTTAACCAGTAGCCAGCCCTGTTGCCTATGCCTAACAAACCTTTTACCTGATATGTCCGATATGCCTATCTTAATAGCATGATGACCTGGATGATAGATTATATAAAGTAACGCTTGCTCCATATATACATTGTATAGCCTATCTTGACTTCCCCGCCTGATTTTGATATACTCGATGTATGGCTAAAGTTGTGATATGTCCAAAGTGTAAACAGGAGATTCAGGTTCGTTCTCCGTTTGCTCATGAAACCCTAAACCGTCACATGAGGGAGCATAAATGATCAAGTGTTATGTATGTCGCAGACACATGGATAAGTCAAATGCTATCTATGTTAATCCTGCTACTGCCAAAGTTGCGACAACAGGTGTGGCATTTTGCTCAGAATGTGTGCCTCCACAATGATTACGATGGAGATTCCTGACCCCTTTGAAACCTTTGTAGCCAAGAAGTATGCCAACTCTAAGGGTGCTGTATATGACTTCTTTGCTAGAGAGTGGTACTTTAAGTGTTCTACATGTGAGGAAGACTTGTTTGCTCCATCCCGCAAAATTTTAACCAAGATTAGACTTTATCATACAAGAAATGAGTGCCTAGGTGGATATTGATGAGTTTATGAAAGACCCTTGGAAATCCTTCAACGAGATGCGTAAGACCCCACACGAATGCGATTACGACTACAGGCTAGACTCCTCTGGAACCATGTTCTTTGAGATATGCAAACTATGCCTTGATACTAAGGGTGTGATTGAGATGGATGGCAAATGATAGCCTGTACAGCCATTACCAAGAAAGGTAAGCCATGCCCAATCTATGTTGAAGAGTGGCGTACTGCTGAACTTTGCCATGTTCATGATCCAAATGGAAAGTTTAGAACTCAGGTAAGAAATGGCACGACAAGAAGGCTTAGAAAAGAAAACTCTCCTAAGACTAAGCAATGCCATCATACTTGGTATATGAGAGAGCCTGGGATACAATGTACTAAGTGTTTAGTTGTATGGGAGAGCGATGAAAGAGCCTAAGATTATGTCTATGGATTGGCGTAGCCTTGGCTATTGGCCTATCTGGAAAGATGGTAAGAAGGTTTGGGTGCCTAAAGATATATTAACAGATAGTGAGTCGTCAGACTCATAGGTTTGTTTACCTTACTCTATTTTCCGCCGAACTTTACTATTTGCGCCGAGTATGGTATGCTTAGTATATGAAAAATACTTATAAGTGCGCCGACTGTAAAACCTCAATCATCATCGATACCAAGGTTCACACCTTGCCAGAATCGATCATCTGTCCTTGCGACAGCGTAATGCCATTGGTAACCTCAAAGTAAAATGTGGTCTTGGGTATTAGCCTTTATTGGCGTGTCTGGAATATTCCTAGTTGGTAGGAAAACTATCTGGGGATGGGTAGTTCTATGTGTTAATGAAGTCCTATGGATTATCTATGCCCTCACAACAAAGCAGTATGGATTTATCTTTGCTGCAGTAGCCTATGGAATAGTTTATGTTAAATCATTTCTACATTGGAGAAAAGATGGCTGATCCAAATCAGACCCCTGCTCGTGGTGAATGGGTTTGTCCCTGCACTGGATGTTCTAAAGCCCGCAAAAAGGCCTTTAAAGAGGTGTTAGCCCTACTTGAGGATAGAGATATGGCCTACGCTTGGCATCAAGCATATATGTATGTTAATAGTGAGTTGAAAAAGAAATGAATTGTTTAGTTTGTAACTTATCTAAAGAGTCTGAATGGTTTTGGGAAGCACATCAAACCATGTCTGACGGCAAAATCTGGTGTGTTAATGCCAAAAGAAAATCTTAGTATGGGTGATATACTGTTGTAATGAATAAAGTTTCTGATACTGGATTCTGGATATCCAATAATGACAATGAGCATAGATTTGTCCCCGAACTATCCAAAGAAATTAATGATTATGTAGTTAATAACAACATTAAGACTATTTATGATTTTGGCTGTGGTCGTGGTGAATATCTTAATGAGTTGCAGAAGTTTGACAATACCCTAGAACTAACAGGATTTGAAGGACACCAAACAGATGGCATCTTTAATAACATAGTAAAACAGGATCTCTCAACACAATTAAATCTAAGTCAAGTTGACATGGTTATGTCTATTGAGGTGGGAGAGCACATCCCTAAAGAGTTCGAACAAACCTTTATAGATAATATATCAAACCATGCAAAGAGCCATATCTTTTTATCTTGGGCCATCGTTGGACAAGGTGGATTAGGACATATAAACTGTCAGAATAATGACTATGTTATTCAGCAATTAGTTAATCGTGGCTGGAAACTAGAAGCAGATTTATCAAATAAGATTAGGTCTAATATGCCTAATAATATATGGCTAAAGAATACATTAATGGTATTCACTAAGGCTTGACTTCTATCTAACTAAAGGATATAATATTATTATGGGTAAACATATAATTGATTTAGGGGATGATGAGTTTATTGAAGTCCCCGAAAAAATTAAATATCAGATACTAATGGACCACTATCAAGCCTCATATCACTGGATCTTTGGCTTTGCTGGATTAGCAATTGGGTTTTTAGTAGGCGTTATTGCTAAAATGTAATATGATATAATCTATGTATGGATTCAGAGAACTGTTATGTGTGCGGAGAAAAGTCGGAGTACACAGATAAGGTAGTTAATGGCAAGGTTGTTTATACCTGCAAGGCTCATTTTTCATACAGAGACATGCGTTAATAGAAAAGGCTTAAATAATGTATAAAATTGATTTTGATACTGAATCTCCTTTTGAAAGATTTAGCACAAAGGATGCTGATGGCCAAAGCCTTGTTCATGTGATCAACCTGCTTTGTCCAAATAATGCAATTGGTATTGAAGTTGGTGTATTTACAGCAGAAACATACTGCACTATTTTACAGAATTGCCCCAACCTAGAAATGCTTTATGGTATAGATAACTATAAACCATACTGGGATTTTCTCAAAGAACCGTATGATGAAACTCCCGCCTACTACTGTGATCATAAAACTATTGACTTTGTTGAAAGAGTTGCAGACCATAATATAGAGTGGTCTGGCAAAAAAGAAAAATCAAAAATGATAAAAGAAGATTCATCTATTGCTAAAAATTACTTTGATGATCAGTTTGCTGATTTTATTTTTATTGATACCTACCTCACTTTAGAGCAGGCCGAAAAAGATTTGTCTGACTGGTACCCAAAACTAAAGGTTGGCGGTGTATTTGCTGGGCATGACTGGGATGCCTCTATTATACAAAGAGCAGTCCGCAATTTTAGAGATGCAAACAAAATCTATGGCAATTTAAGTACTTTTGACAATACTTGGATGTGGATCAAAGAGTAAAAACAAACTCATCGAAGTCTGTTAAGTTCATTCCAATTATATATTTATCACCATTAGTTTTTCTTGGCTCATGCAAAGTGGTACTTTTAAACAAAATTAAATCCCCCATCTTTGGGAAATAAAAGACATCCTGTGTAGGGAAAAACACTTCTCCACCATCTGTAGTATTTAAATAGATAACTACAGAGCAATTATAAAATTCATCGTGATCCTCTGCATCGATATGAGCATTCATGCCAGAATCTAAACTCGTTTGTTTTGCAAAGAATATGGTTGATAGGCCAACAGTATATTGATCAATATGTTGTTTTGCTAAAGATAAAACTTTTATTGCTGATTCTTGCAAAATATCTTTAATTGGATTAAGCATAGAGGTATCAGATTGTGGGTTAGGATAGTTTGTATCATATCCAAAAAGAATCATCCTTCTATTGGAATTTAGTGTTTCAAAACTATCTACATTTTTATTAATAAGTTCAATAACTCTATTGCACTCATCACTATTTAAAAAATTAGGTATGACAGTTGGTTCCATTATGAAAGCGCAAAACTTTCATCAGCAGTTAACCAAAAAGCCAAACTATATCTTTCTACTGAGATCCAATCCACACCGTGGGTATACTCATCTCCATGAGACGGAAACATGATTAGGTCTGCTGCATCTGGACAATACTGAAAAGATAATTCTGGAAACCTTAACTTGCCACTATACTCTGGCATAGCATTTAAATATAAAACTCCACTAAACATAAACTGCAGATTGTTGTCTTGATCAGTGTCCTTGTGATATGTTATGATTGCACCTGGATCTTGTTTTGCCATCCAAAAAGATGATAAGAAAAGTGGGCCATCATAATTGAATTGATGCTTAGCCTCTTCACAAGCCTTAGAAGCATATAGAAGCACTAGATCTTTTATGTCTGATAACTCTTCTAGAGTAGGTCTGGAATCAGCATGCACTCCATCCTTGCCAAACTTATATGCATACCTTTTGCCAGCCTTGCTCCTTGGGTCAACATAGAACTTTTCTACATTTGTGTTTATATAATCAATAAAACTTTTAGAATCTTCTTCAGATATAAATTGTTGGATAATCTTAATTTTTTCTGGCTTTTCCATATATTCATTATATCAGAAGTTGCCTATACTATCAATATATGATATAATTATTATGTACCTGCCCAATAGGGGGGTATCTAAACTATTCGCTTGAAAGGGGAATAAAATGGTAAGTACATTCGCTATGGATCTTTTTAATGATCCATTTTTTATTGGCTTCAACAGAGAGTTGAATCGCCTAAATCATGCACATAAAACAAACTCACAATCATATCCGCCTTATGATCTTCTTAAACTAGATGAAGACACATATAGGCTATCAATTGCTGTTGCAGGCTTTGCAAAAGACAATGTAGATGTAACGGTTGATAATGGAACCCTTATTATTAAGGGTGAGATTGTAGATGTAACAGATGCTGAAGTTGTTCACAAGGGAATTGCTGGACGAAAGTTTGTTCGTTCGTTTGCTCTTGGTGAATATATGGAAGTAACTGGGGCTGAACTAAAGGACGGCATGCTTCATATTAGCATTGATCGTATTGTTCCTGAAGAAAAGAAGCCAAAGTCTATAGAAATTCTATAGTATAATATAACTATTCCGTATATGGTTGCCCATAGGGATTACTAAAACGGATGCTCCCCTGATGGGAGAGTTAGCAGGAGTTGAATCTTCGTGGCTGATAGACCTGAGCAGTAGTCTATAAACTGCTCACCTTGACTTTCTAACCACTGTGATGTATACTTATTATAAGACAAAGGAGATATTATGATTAATGCACTATTTTTAATTCCCGCTTTTTTCCTGGGATATGTAGCATGTTATGTTGCAATGACATATAAAGTGGATCAAAACAACTAATGTTTAATACACTTAAAACAAAAATTAAAGAAAAACTATGTAAGCACGAATACACAGCAGATTCTTCTTGCCCATATACAATGAAAACATACACTTACTGTAATTCTTGTAGCAAAAGAGTTAGGGTAGTACAAAGTAATTAAGGTCTAGCACCAGTAGCCAAGTTGGTTAAGGCCCCGAACTCATAATTCGGTTATCGTAGGTTCAAGTCCTACCTGGTGTACTATGTCTCCATGGTCTAGTGGCCTAGGACTCCACCCTTTCACGGTGGCAACACGGGTTCGAATCCCGTTGGAGATACAATGTCTTCGTAACTCAGCGGAAGAGTGACACCCTTCTAAGGTGTAGGTCATAGGTTCGAATCCTATCGGGGACGCAATTAGTTTAAATATTTATCAAGTAGGTGCCTGTAAAACTTATTTTTTGATATCATTTTTTCGTAGTTTTCACGAGCAACAGCATTGGGATCAATCCACCAATCTTCAAGTGGTCTAGTCTTGTCTAACAAGTTTTCTACCACAAGGGTGTATCCATAAGACTTAAGTATTCTTTGTGATTCTTCCTGAATATGCTTATGCAATCCTTCGTCCCACCACCTATTATGTTCGTATGTTATAACTGAAAATCTATACTCATCTAACGGTAATTGTCTCAATGCCTGCAATGTACTGTATGCTGGGTGAAGATCCATCTGTAAATAGTCAATCTGCTTTGGAACATTATTTTCTTTAAAATATTTTCTATAGTCAAATGTCATGGCATCTGTATGTATTACTGGATTCTTTCTTACTGACCGATACTCTTCTACCAAGTCTTTGTCAATTTCAAACCCAATACCCTGCCAATTATAAACTGTTTCAAGCAGATAAGTATTATTTTCTTTTTTAGGCCATGCAGAACCAAGTTCTAAATAAAACCCATCTTGTTTTTCTTTTAATACACTAAGAACAAAAGACTCTTGGTAGTCTGTACTATTACTGTCTTTAAACAGTTGCAAGTTTATGCCTTTGGCTTGGGGTGTCTTGGGAAATATGGCTCAATCTTAGACTTAATTCTTCCATCCTTATAAAGTCTAACAATCCAACCATCTTTAATTTGCATTGGATTAAATGCATGTGCTTTTTTCTTTGGCATACTACTCTCCGATTCTTACATTGTTACGAGAAGGTCTCATATCTCGAAAGTTAAAGAATGATTCTTGCTTAGTTGGCTCTTCGCTTCCAGCATCTTGATTTTGATCCTCTGCCTTATTAATTGCTTTAGGAAAACTTTTTGTGTAATCTTTACCAAAATTAGCAAACAAAGCCTTATCTTTTTCACGATTAACAATAGATCGTGACCAAGAGAAGCCTGCATCTCCGCCCCATGCTAGCCACATAATATATCCGTTAGATGGGTTTGCCTGGTTGCCCCAGTCCTTACCCTTCTTATCTACTTCGTGTCGTGAGAAGTATGAGAACATTCTTTTAACAGTACTAAGAGATAAGGTTTCTCCTCTTGCTAACTGCCCTGCACGAGTCCAACCAACTGCAGTTCCTGCACCAGTTGCTTTACCATCTTCTTTAAACTTAATTGCTTTTCTTGCTGCTGCTCTTGCTCCCGCTGGTGGTGAATAACCTTCAGCCTTTGATACTGTATCAGTATCGTATTCAACTGTATCGTCATCTTCCCAAAGGTCATCTGCTTTTTCAGCAGGTACACAGTTAGGAACCATTGCTCCACCCTCTCCTGGCTTCATGCCACGCTGCACATAGCCATCCCAGCATGGTGCTTGCTTAGAAATATCTTCTGGACAACACTCTGACTTACCAATTGATGCGTCATACATTGCCATTGCAACTTCTGAATCTTCTGGCTCTTGCGGAAGTGGATCAATCGCAACCATTAAAGACATCATACAGCCTGTGTATAAGTTTGTTGCTTCCCAGAATCCATTTTCCTCTTGTTCAAATAACTGAATTAGAACTGCTGGATTTTCAGAAGATGCTTCTAATGTGTACTCTCCGCCTGGGACTCCGAGGACTCCTTCACGCATAACATGTACTACTTGGCCAATGTGGACCTCTTCATCTGATCCATGAGCAGTCATGGCAAAATCGCCTTCTTTGAGATTTATCATAATAATCATTATATCATAGGAATAGAATGTATGTAGATGATAAAACAAAAGCAGGCTAGTCAAGTACCCTAGCCTGCCTATCGTTTTAAAATTAAGGCTAGATAACCTTCTTGGTTGGAGCCTTCTTTACAGCCTTCTTTGGAGCAGCCTTCTTCTTAACTACCTTAGCAGTCTTGAGCAAGGCATCAACTTCATTGACATCTGGCAGTCTACCAAACGCCTTGTCGTTAGGGTTGAGTGCTCGCAATGCAACTGGCACGATAGCGCCTAGCAAAGCATAGGCAAGCGTCTGTGGATCAGTAACTCCTGAAGCGTATAGTGCAACTGCTGCACCAAGCACTGAGCGCCCGTAAGATGCTAGTACTGCATTGATCTGTGACTTTGTTTCATTATGATGTGTCATATTATTCCTCCTAGGATATAACTTTTGTTAGTAATGTAAAGCCAATCCATAGCCCAATAATTCCTGCGACTCCCGCAAAAACTGGTGGTGCTGGTACTGGCAATTTGAATGCAGCAAATACTACGCCACATCCAAAACCTGTTAGTGTTGATAAGATAATGTCTTTCATTAGTTGTCCACTTCTGGTAGCAGTTTTATAAGTTTTTTAGAACTTTCTGCCATCTTTATTGTTGATAATTTGAAATCCTCTATATTGTTTTTATCTAAATTATCTATTATTGGTAATACCTCAGACTCAAAATCTTTAATTTTTGACTGAACCAACTCTATGTACTCAAATGCCCAATCACGAGATTGAGATAAAAAGTTTACAAACCCCTCTTCTTCTGGAACAGATTTGTTTTTATTTTTAAGTAACTCAGCCTCTAGTCTTTCTGCGATTAGTGCTTTTTCTATTGTTGACTCTAAAAACTTTTCAAGTAGTTCTACATTTTTTATTTTTGTTTTAATCATACTGATTGATAGCAAAGTTATAAAGCCAAGAAACAAAGAAAACACTATAAACTCAAACATGCTATTCCTCTATAAGAATGTTCATGTTGATAATGCAACGAGCCTTTGTATTTAATGGTGGCTGCCATGTATGAAAAACCTTGCCACTAAACAAAACTCCAAGCCCTGCTTTTGGAGTAATTGATTTAAACAGTGTAAGGTCATCCTGAGTTCTTACTGTGCCATCATACTTTTCATTATAAATGTTTGTATTTCCATCACTATCGTTCACATAATATATGAATACATAGTGTTCATCTCTGTTATCAACATGAGGTGGCGTGTGCCTTCTATCTAGTGCTGGATGACTTACATTTGATCTTGATCTTGTAATCTCTTTAATTTTAATTCCGTGCTTTTCTGCAAACTTGTTCACAACAAACTTGGCAGTAGAAAATACACCTGCTGGGTTATTTTCTTGCATATCACTATTTACAAATAATGGATAATCTACAAAGTTATCCCCAGCAATACCATGGATTCCATCGGTGAGTGCCCCACCAATTCTAGAATACCAAAATGGCTTACTATAAAGTACATCGTTTTCTATAGTTTGAACAGTTTCTAAGTCTAGAAAGTTGTCATCGTATATAAAAATATCATTAATCATTTTTTACCTTTCCCTCAAATATAAGTATACCATCTACTGCAAACTCATTGTCAAAAACAACCTCAGAGTTTATATTATTACACATCTTCTTTGCCTCCTTCACGAACGAGCAGCACAATTGCGCCATTATCTTCCAAAGCCTTTTTAACTTTAATCATATACTCTACCGCAATAATCTTTTCTTCACCAGTCAACCTCATAAAAGTTGGTTCGTCTGCCTTTACAGTTAAAAAATGATCGTTGTCAATTATGCTTAATGCAAAGTTTTTCGGTGCTCTTATAGACCTAAAGGCCCTTCTCATGCTCTCTGTATACATATTAATCCATTACCAGATTTTTCCAAGTATCGCCCCAAGACTGCTTTGTTCTATGATCACTAAACTCTCTAGATATTTGTCCACTTTCTAGATATATCCCGCCCCAAACTCCCCATTCTTTTTGGGAAACTCCAACAGCAAAACATTCTTTTCTTACTGGACACTCAGAGCACAACTTGTCTATTGCTGGACGCAAAAGTTGATCCTCTTCATATTTATCAAAGAACAGGTCTGTGTCATACTCTGAACAAGCAGCGGTATCTTTCCATTTGTGCTTATTCATTTTACCTCACATACTTATTCGGTATCTCCCAGCCAACTTCCGATGGGCTAAATACTTTCTTAATGAACCACTTACTATTTTTGTAAGCCCCATTAACCGCAGATCTTCCTTTTTCAGACGGATACATCTCAACAACAGACCAACCATCCCAAGACAAGAACTTCTTGTTGTTTTGTACAATAGTTTCCATTTGTTCTAAATCTTTTACAATCATTTTGTTTCCTTTAGTATTGATAAATACCAACATCAATATTTTTGAGTTGGGCACTGCTAGCAAGTTTTGATATTTGCTCTTTTGGGTTTGACAGAAATGCAAAGTGAGATACATTACTCATGTTTTCTTCAACCCATTCTGGAGCAACTGGATAAAACTTAATTTTCTTTCCACGAGCCTTTAATCCTTTTTCTGAAAGATTAGCAAACTCTGAAACCATATTGTTAATATTTTTTGGACCTGCAGTATAAATATAAAAATAAGGATCTTCTTGAGGTAAGCCAGATAAGGCAACTGCCATGGCTCTTAGAAAAACCTGGTAGTTATCAAATGTACTAGTTCCCTGAACTGCTACGATCATCACCTTCTCCTTCCTTTAGTCTATCCATAATAAATAGCATCTTATCTACTTCTACCTTATCCATACCCATTGTGTCA
>JACCDG011950838.1_pt1 | contig 110716 bp, 167 predicted proteins | sample 7442471 | NCBI WGS metagenome assembly JACCDG01 (sample SAMN15323444, study PRJNA562643) | freshwater metagenome | isolation source: river surface water | place: USA:Blue River Watershed | collected 2017-08-17
AGAGCGGATTATAATGCCGTTATCAAATGGCAAGAAAAATACGCTACTGACATCCTGCAACCATGGGGAATCAAAAAAGGTACAGGATACGTATTCAAAACGAGTCTCGCGAAAATAAAGGAAATGGAAGAAGCACGTTGTGCACAAAAGGAAGAAGAAAAAGTCTAATTTTATTGAATTTCTCACAAATACAGAGATACTTACGAGCGTCTCTGTATTTTTTTATAAATGATAGTATGGATGAAGGAGAAATCATAACAAAAGATGCTCACGGAAATACTCTCACACAAGGTGATACTGTTATCTCAACACAGAACCTCATGGCTGGGAAAATGAAAATCCAAAAAGGAACAAAGGTAAAAAATATCCGTCTCACTGATGATCCAGAAGTCATCGAAGGGAAAATCGATGGCTCTATGATGGTGCTCAAGACGTGTTTTTTTAAGAAAGTAGATTAGCTCTCTGTCTTTCTGCCCCACTTATCCATCGCTTCGATAATAGGAAACAGTGTTTTTCCGAGAGGAGTAATGGAGTATTCAACTCGTGGAGGAATCTCGGGAAATATCTCACGATGAATGATGCCGTCCTGCTCCATCTCTCGTAGCTGCGTCGTGAGCATCTGTTTACTGATATCGGGAATAGTTTTTTGGAGGATGCCAAATCGATTTGCCCCATTCTTCAGAGCATAGAGGAGGATGATTTTCCATTTTCCACCAATCACCTTCATACATCTCGAAACAGGACATGATTTCTCACTACAATCTACTGATTTTTTTGTAACTTTTTCTTTTGAATTCATATTGGTCTTATTTTTATGACTAATAATTTTTATTATGACTACTTGCGAATTTCAGACATATTAATAATCTCTACACAAGAATCAAGTGGAAAACAATCCTCCATTATTCATTCTTCATTTTTAATTTTTCATTTGTTACGTTATGTCTTTCCTCTCCAATCTCGAGTGGCGCTACGCTGCCAAAAAGTTTGATACCGCTAAAAAAGTATCTGATACTGACCTCGAAAAAATCATCGAAGCTATCCGCATGACACCAACATCATTTGGTATGCAACCATATCATTTCTACATCGTCACCAATCAGGAGAAAAAAGATGCTATCCAAGCAGCTGCATGGAATCAGCCACAAGTAGGCACTTCTTCACATCTCATCGTGATGTGTGCGAGAAATGACCTCATGGCTGTCAAAGATGAATACTTCGATGCACTCTCTGGTGGCAATCCAGAGGCACGTGCTGGTCTCAAAGGATTTGAAGATATGGTAACAGGCTTTATCCCTCATGCATCTGCGGAATGGGCAAAAAAACAAGTCTACATCGCTCAGGGCTTCGCTCTCGCTGCCTGTGCAGAACTCCAGATCGATAGCTGTCCGATGGAAGGATTTGATCCATCTGCCGTTGCAAAAATCCTCGAAGTACCAAGCAATCTCGATGTCGGTGTCATGATCCCTATTGGTTATAGAGCTATTGATGAACATCCTCGTCCGAAGTTCCGATACTCAAAGGAGAAAATTTTTACAAATATATAAAAATAAAAAACGACCGTCTGGTCGTTTTTTTATACAATAATCTCAAACCCTTCTTCTCCGACGATTCCACAATGTTCTTCTTGGACACCGATATTACCATCTTGCATACAAATAGCATGTTTGCCAGTATCAAAGATATGTCGTGTCGAGAAGCCAACGATAGGCTCAATAGCGACATACATACCGGATTTTAATCTCTCCCCTTTTCCTGGTTTTCAGAAATTATAGATATCAGGTTTTTCGTGAATATTTTTACCGAGTCCGTGCCCAGTGAGTTCTCGGATAATATGAAAACCTCCTTGAGTCACGGTCGTCTCAATCGCAGAAGAGATATCTCCGACGAAATTCCCAGCTTTTGCTTGTGCTATACCAGCTGCGAGAGCTTCTCGAGCGACTTCGATACATCGTACATAACGAGCGTTTTTTGGCTCTCAGATAATGATAGTTGTCGCCGCATCGGTGAGGTATCATTGATAACGAATACCGTAATCCACCTTGACTACATCGCCTGATTCAAATGGTATATCCATCGGCACTCCGTGGACCACGACATCATTCACAGAGATAATAATATTCGCTGGATAGTTATATTGTCCGAGAAATGCTGACTCAACTCATTTTGCTTTTTGTGCCTTTTTGATCCATTCTTCGATTTCAAGTCCCGTTCGCCCAATAGCTAATAATCCTGAAGCAAAAAGCCCATCAATAATCTCGCGATGGATTTTACCTGCATCACGAAGTATTTGGAGAATTTTTGGGTCAGAAACAATCATCAGAATATATTATACCGAAAAAACTAAAAGTCATATATTATTTCCGTAAAAGTGTAAGAGCTATTCTCAATGATGTCATAGAGCCAATAACGATGACTCTTCCTTTTTCTCGTATTTCTAGGGGTAGTGCTGAATATCGTGTATTATGCAATACAATACTCGCATCTCTATGCCCCATTCTCTCTCGAAGAACTGATATGATACCCTCTGGGTCTACTTTTTTTGGATCCAATAAATCATTTGCGAAAAGAATATCGGAAACATCAGTTTGTGCGCCAAAATTTGACCAAGATACTGGAGAAATTCGTACTGCCTGACCTCTGAGATTATTTGCTGCCAATTCTGCAATTTCATCTTCATACCCTGTAGGCGCTACTACTGTTATATCAGGAATTACTAAGAGAGAATCAGACATACTCTACAGAACAATCCAAATAATAATACCGATAACAACTGCGAGTATAAGAGCGACACGAACAATACGAATGGTTTCTACGAAGAGATTGGAAACAATACGGAATCGCATAATCCAGAGAAGTATAGCAAAGAGAATGATGAAGAGTACAACCGTCGATACTGTTCCAAGTGGATTAATCCATGCGAGAAACGCTACGACGACGAGAGCGATAAGAGTGGCACCGAGAGATTGTCCAAATGAACGAATAAATGATGAACCGAGTTGTGTCGCGATAAGTACTGCTCCGATAAATGTCCCTACAACTCCGATAACCATGAGTCTCTGAGCTGCTATACTCGTCACGAAATCGAGCACTTGTGAGATATCGTCAAAGAAGAAACGACTCGCGAGAGCAATCGCGGCCAAAAAGAACGCGAGAGCAATGAGTGATAGCACAGTGATAAGGAAAGATTTGATCCATCCGAGGACGCTCCAGAGTGATATATAGAAAAAGAATCCTGCGATAATACCGACAACAAGTGCGACTTTTGCTGATGCAAAGAGTGATACAATCCACATGATACCAGCAGCGACGAGGACACTGATGATAAATTTTACGAATACTTTCCAGAGAGTGACTTCTTCATCGTTACGTTCTGCAAAAAAGACAAACAAGATACTGAGGAGTCCGAGAAGCCCAAGAACAACCAGAGACCAGTACGATGTATTACCGGTGAGATACGGCATATATGGAGTCAATATGCTCATGGAAGGCTCTACTGTCGGTTCTTCTGGAGTTGTTGGATTTTCTGGTGTTACAGGAGGGTTTTGAGGGTCAGTGACTGTCGGCATAGTACCTCTCTCGATACGACCTTCGAAAAATACACGACCTTCTCGATCAAACGCACGAGGTCATTTCACGACAAATTTGTCAGGAGAAATACCCGGGAGGAGTTTCCCATCATAGAATACTTGAGTATCATCGACAGCATAGAGACCATCCTTTATTACTCGAAATGTGCCCGAATCTGCATCAATCATCTTCGCATGAGCGTACACATGACCAGCATCGAGCGAATAAACGCCAGTCAACATTTTAAATGTATCAACATCCGCATCCTTGATAACTCCTTCTGGGCCAAAGACGTGCTTATCATCTTGAGAGTATCCGTATTGTGCAGAGATAACAGAGAATGATTTTACATCCACGCCTTCGATTTTTTTACCACGATAAAATACCTGATCGACATCTCGTGCAAACTGGCCTCGTACAACAGTGAAATTAGTACGATCAGCCGTTGGCATCTTCATCCAAGCAGTTCTCACATCATTGATAGAATAAACGAAATCTTCATCTACCGCATAAAAATCATTGAGGATTACGAGTCCTTTTGGCACGTTTTTTACTGGAGTTTTGGTTGGTGTCAGTGTTGGAATAGTTGATGTCGTCGGAAGAGGCTTGATTGGAGTCGTATTTCCGTCTGCAAATACTCATGCAGCAACAAAAAGAGCGATACAAGACAGTACTATTATTTTTCTCATAAATATATATTATAAATACTATACATATATAAATATACAAAATATATAGAATTGTCAAAGTTATTTAATTCGGAAAGAACGATATATCAAATACACTAAACAGCATCTATGAAACCAATTCAATACCTCCGTCAGCTCATCGGCCTCAGGAGCCCCATCCGTGTCGCCTACCATTGGTGCCGATGATTCCTCGCCTTTGCACTCTCTGGCAATCCAGCCCGTGATATGTACATCATAGGTGTCACTGGCACAAAAGGTAAAACAACAACATCGACACTGATTGCAGCCGCACTCGAAAAATCAGGTCGCCCCGTATGTCTCCTCACAACAGCTCAAGTATGGATGGCTGGAGAAAAAAGTGAAAATCAATCAAAAATGACCATGGATAGCCCATTCAAGCTCTGGTGAATGATCAAAAAAGCCAAAAAAATGGGAGTGACTCATCTTGTTCTCGAAACCAGTAGCCACGGTATCTATTACTTCCGCAATTTCGGTATCAAATACAATATCGTAGTACTCACCAATATCTCTCAGGACCATCTCGATCTCCACGGAACCATGGATCACTACGCTCGCACCAAGGCGAGATTGTTCAAAAAAGAATTCGGTAAAATATGCGTCCTTCCTCGCGACTGTGCATACTTTGATATGTTCCAAAAACAAGCTGGTGAAGATTGCATTACCTACAGTATGAAGACGGCTGCAACCTATCAAACTCGGAGCCTCCAGACGGATAATGAATGAATCGATATCGTCATCAAATCGGCTATTCCTCTCGCTGAAGAGGCTCGTATTACGTCAAAACTCGTCGGAGTTTTCAATGCAGAAAATATCCTCGCAGCCTATGCCACGCTCCGCTCTATAGGTATCGAAACCAAACCAATACACGAGGCATGGAAAAATTTCACAGGAGTCCCAGGACGTATGGAACCAGTCCCAAATAAGCTTTGAATAACGGTGCTCGTGGATTATGCGCATACAGAAACAAGCCTGCGAAGTGTCTTGGAGACACTTCAAATTAAGAATGAAGAATGAAGAATAAAGAATGAAAGAAAAATCATAACCGTCTTTGGCGCTACTGGCGATCGTGATACAACGAAACGTCCCAAAATGGGGGCAGTTGTTCACGAGCTCGCTGATATCATTGTTCTCACTGACGACGATACCTACACCGAACCGTCATGAAGGATTATTGATATGATCAAAAAGTGAATCCCTCGAACCGAATGAGATACATTTCAGGTTATTCCTGATAGAAAAGAAGCCATCTACTGGGCTATTAGAAAGGCAAAAAAATGAGATATCGTGCTCATCGCTGGCAAATGATGTGAGACAGTGCAAGTCACCAATAAATGACCTATCCCCTGGAGTGACCGCGGAATCGTGGAAAAATTTCTAGGATAACATTGCACTTTTTCAAAAAGACAGAATAACTTGCAACTAAAAATATTTTGGTAGGATTACCGAATATCCAATTTTATGCAGCCAATAGTTCCACCAACTGAGCGATTAGATACATGAGTCTCTCAACCACATACAACAAATCCTTCAGGATTCAGAAAATCATTAATATACGCAACGATGATAACGACACTTCTGTCCTGATGTATTCTACCAAAAGGATCTCGTTCAGATAATACCAGTTCACCAAACGCTCTGGGCGAATCCGCAACCACACCACACACAGTAATCACTCATGCTGAGATACAGAGCGTTATAGACAGACTCCATGCAAATAAAGATATCTACCCTCTCAATGAGATAAACCCGCTCTTTCAAAAAGAGCTCGACACTATTTGCACACAAATACAAAATGATTTGATTGCAGGTCAGATATTATGCTCTCTGGTGAAAGTAAAAATGGCACTTTCATGAGCTCTGTGAAAAATATTTGGAGATATACCTGAGGAGGATATATGTATTGGTTTGGTACCTGTAACGAAGGATGAGAACTGATCAATATTTGCTAAAATTTCTGCTCGTTTATGAGGACGGAGTTATACATCCAGCCTCATGATACCTACAGAAAATTATATGACTACAGGGTCCACCCGACCTCTAAATGACGGAGAGCTGGCTACCATGATAAGTCAAAGTATGAAAGATGAATTTTTAATACATATTCGGCATAAATTAGAAGCAGCCCTCAGTATCCAAACTATATCTGACGATAGTATTCCTGAGATTCTTGAAATTATGAGACCCCTTTTGCTCGATGAAGAAGAGTGATTCAGAGCTATTGGTCATCCTCTCTCAGGTCCAGTAACTATCCCACCTATTGGCGATAAGGATGTTATAGATGTGATAATAACAACGAAATCTCCGGAATGAGAACTGAAATTTACGTTTTAATTAACAGAAAAGTGCTTTTTTCAATTCTGACACGCTCTCATAGCCTCTCACGACTGCAACCATATCTGGCTTGTACGGAAGGATTTCTCAGATATTTTCTTGATTGATTCCTCCTATAGCGACAAATGGAATTCATAATTCCGAAGCGTGTGAGAGATATTCAAAACCTATAGCAGCTCGATTTGGTTTTGTTGGTGTTGACCAAATAGGTCACACACTGACATAACTCGCTCATGCATCACGTGCTATCCTGCCCTGTTCAAGAGAATGAGTGGTACGACCATAGATTTTATCAGGGCTCCAGAGCTTACGAATCTCAGCGATACTGATATCATCCTGCCCTGTGTGCATACCGTCAGCATCAACTATTTGAGCGATATCGAGATAATCATTAATGATGAGCGGTTTGCCGAATTCTGTAGCCAGTTTTTTTGCTTCGTGCGCTTTTTGAAGAATTTCGGCCTTTGAGATATCTTTACATCGAAGTTGAATAATATCGGCCCCTAATTCGAGTCATCTTCGAAGTATCGCTACATCATGGGAAATCAGATACACTCCTCGGAGTTCCCACGGTTTTCGGATATTCAGGAAACATTCTTTTTCGAGCTCATACAACTCATAGCGAAATATCCTGAAATTATCATCACCTGTGTACTCCTCCAAAACACGAAGTGCCTCCTGAGAACGCTTCATATTAGCCAGGAGGAGGTCGTACGTATTGTTTCGTGGTTGAATAGTTTCATTGGCACGGACATCACTCTCAGTATCACGTGCTTCCATTCGTGACCGGTCAGATATGGGAAGAATGTGGTGGCTAATTTTTTTTCGAAGTCACGCAAGCCTATTAGTAAGTCATTCATCATGCACGACAAAACGAAAATACTCCTCAATAACACGGAGTCATTCACAAACACGGTGGATATTGGCATCGATGATTGCTGGGTACATATTTGCATAGTAAGACTTTTTCTAAAAAAATCCCCCCATTTCTGGAGGGATTTATTGAGAATAAAAGATATTATTCCTTATCAGCTTTTTTAGGAGCTTTCTTTGTTGTCTTTTTTTCTTTCTTTTCAGTTCCATCGAGTTCTACATCGAGATCAGCTTCTTTTGAAGCATCAGCTTTTTTAGCAGATGCAGCGATGCTCGTCTCAGATCCAGCTGGTGGAGTTTCGAGAGCTTTCATAGAGAGACCTATACGTCGTTCATTGACGTCCAATGTGATAATTTTTGCTTTCACTTTTTGGCCGACTTTGATGACTTCCTCGATATTTTTCACAGGAGTGTGAGAAATTTCAGAGAGGTGGATGAGACCGTTGATGCCTCCGTTGAGTTCTACGAAAACACCAAATTTTGAGATTTTCAAAACAGGAACTTCGATGATATCATTGAGTTTGTATGCACCCGCGAGTTCAGCCCAAGGGTTGGTCTTGAGACGCTTGATAGAGAGAGATATTTTCTCTGGATCGAGACCGATAATTTCGACGTTAACCTTGTCTCCAATCTTGGCATATTTCCCAGGATTTGCGACATGACCCCAATCAATTTCAGAGACATGTACGAGACCTTCGAGACCATCAAAAGTTACGAAGAGACCGTAAGAGAGGATGCCAGAAACGACACCTTCCACACGATCACCGACTTTGAGATTCTTGAGAGCGACTTCACGAGCTTGATCAGCTGTCGCACGTTCAGAGAAGATGATTTTTTTACCATCGTCTTGGACATTCAACACGCGTACTTCGAGAGGTTTACCAATGAGAGCACGGAGATGGCCGAGGATTTTCTCTGGATCAGCATTTTCCACACGTGGATAATGAATAGGAGAGAGTTGGGAAACTGGAACGAAACCTTTCATACCATCGAGGTCAATAAGGAGACCTCCTTTGTTGGCTTCAGTAGGAACAACTGTCATTGTGAGATTTTTCTCCTTGTTATCGAGGAGCTTGCTCATGAGTGTCATCTGACTCGCCTTGCGGAGAGAGAGGATGAGGAGTCCTGATTCAGGATCTTGACCACGATACATAGCAGAGATTTCCTCACCGACTTTGAGCGTGCGGACATCCATCACAGAGGAGAGTAAATCTCCACCAGAAATAATACCAGTGAACTGATTGTTCACATCGACGAGGAAGAGTTTTCTTCCGATAAATACGATCGTACATTTGACGATCTCACCTTTTTTAAGAGGTTTTACAATTGGCTCGGCAGCCAAGAGTTTTGCAAAATCTGACATAGCCAGAAAATTAAGAAATAAAACGATGATTTGAATTGAGTCCTCAAAAACATCAAAAGGATATCTGGCTGTCGATTGAAGTTAAAAAATAAAATATTTTAACATTTTCAAAGACAGGATATGGGGCGAACGACGGGGCTCGAACCCGCGACAACTAGATTCACAGACTAGGGCTCTACCAGCTGAGCTACGTCCGCCATAACAAACTCTCCAGGAAGCCCTGGAAGTGGAGGTAGTATAAAGAGTCAAACAAAAAAGCAAGTGATTATTTACCCGAGAGACTTAACGCACTATTTTTGGAGCTGTCGTGCGGCCCAGAGTTCATCATACAATTTTTTTGCTTCATCTGGTTTATTGTTTTTGACACGGTCTTGGATATCTCGGAGGATTTGTTCTGGCGTACGCACAGAAGCAGTATTCTCGGATACCAGAGTCGGATTATGCTGCGGAGCGACACTGACTTCTGCTCCGACGATGTCGGCTTGGAGCGCAGTAGTGTTTGGCGTATAACCGAGGACGGTGAAGAGCATCACCATGAGTATGCTGCCAGAGAGAGCGAGCATGATAAAAGGACTTTTTTGTTGCATATATTTGATGATACCATATGGTGTGTTGAAAAGTCAAATATTTGACTATACTCTTTTCATGCGTCGGCATGAGTTTTTTTTCTGATTAGTTCGTATACCACTTGAGGTCATCATCGTATTGGTCTCTTTTTGGATTGCACGAGGGATTCGTGTGACGACCGATCTTATCCCCGGTGTGAGCCTGCCTTCACGTACGATTGATACATGGTATCTCGTCTGTCTCGCACTCGGAGCATACTGCATCATCGGAACAATTTTTGCTTTTCAGAAACTCTACGCCATAGATAAAATCACAGGAATTATCGAAGAATGCTTCACAGTCATTAAATCAGTTTTTGTGAGTTTTTTCATAGCCATTGGTGTTCTCTATATGACCAATGGTTTCCCATATGAAACAATACTCATTCCACGACTTATCCTCATCTATGCTTTTCTTATTGTCATCGGTGGGATATTGATTGAACGGATAATCATCAGGATACTACGAGGATATGGTCTCAAGAAGTGATGGTTTCCAAAAAAAAGAATACTCCTCATCATGAATCATAGTGAGCCCGAGCTCGAACATGCTCTCTCATACAATCGCAATATTCAGATAGTTTGATATATTTCGCCTTTTGAGCAAAAGAGTCATTTCAAATATCTGGGCACTATAGGAAAACACCATGAGATCATCGAAGAATACGAAATCGATGAAGTCATCGTACTCTCTCACGATCTCCCCTACGAGCTACGAAAAACACTCTTCGAATATTGCCAGATATGCGGTATTGTCTATCGTTATATAGGCAATCTCTACGAAACCTCCAAACACAACGCTCATATTGATTTCATCGGTCGCATCCCTCTCATAGAAATACGAACCATCGGCATCACTGCCTGGGGTCGAGTTGTGAAGAGAAGTTTCGATGTTCTGGTATGAACTATTCTGCTCGTATTTCTCTTTGTGCCTTTTATCCTCCTCAGTCTCATCATCGTCCTTGAGTCTCCTGGTTTCCCATTTTATGTGAGTCGCCGGGTCGGCAGAAACAACCGAATATTTGCCATGATAAAGTTTCGATCTATGGTCAACAATGCAGAAAAACTCAAACACTCTCTACAAAAAGAAAATGAGCGAACGGATGGGCCATTGTTTAAGGTGAAGGATGATTTTCGTATTACAAAAATCGGTAAATGGATACGTCGATGGTCTATCGATGAACTCCCTCAGATTATCAATGTTATCCGTGGAGACATGAGCTTCATAGGTCCCCGCCCTCATCTCCCTGATGAAGTTGCGAAATACAGTGAAAAACAAAAACAAGTCCTCACCATCAAGCCAGGCATTACTGGCATGGCTCAAGTCTACGGACGAGATGGGAATAGCTTTGATCGAGAAGTCGAGTTAGATCTGTTTTATATTGAGAACTGGAGCCTCCTCCTCGATACAAAGATTTTCTTTCTGACTTTTCGGGCGGTGTTTCAATGAAAGTAAATTTGACAAGAAGGCTTGCCATGAGAAAATAATCTCTATAATCCCCTAGCTATGTCCGAAGGAGACTACACTCCCCGTTCACATCCTCCCAAGCCGCTCACTCGAGCACAGCTCCGAGAAATGCAAAAAAAATTCAAGGATGCCAGTGTTCGCATTGATGAAATAAAGGCTCTGGAAAATAAGGAGAGAGAATGATGAGTAGACGATCCAAAATGGATATAGAGTATGTAGCCGTAGTTTCTGCGAAGGAAGTAAGAGCTTCGCTCGCTCTACTCGAAATGCCATTTAAGGCATTTCTCCGGTCATAGGTTCGAATCCGTCGCAACGATTCTCACCATTGCCACTCGATATGCCTACAGGCATATCTCCGGTTCGAGAGAAAATAATGTGTAGCCGTAGTTCAGCTGGAAGAACGCTTCCCTGCGAAGGAAGAGGTCATAGGTTCGAATCCTATCGGTTACACCATTACAGAATTAGAAGCATCCGCAATAGCGGATGTTTTTTTATTATTCTCACCATGACCATTACCACTCGAAATGAGATTAACTCATTTCTCCGGTCACAAGTTCGAATCTTGTCGGTTACACCATTTGATATTAAAAAGACACTCGAGAGAGTGTTTTTTTATTTTTATATATAATTACAATATAACCAACATAACTATGTCTCGATGTGCTATTATCGGATTCGGATCTATTGGGAAAGAACTCAAACAACAACTCCTAGAAAAACAATGGTCTGTGAGTTATGTTATCAATTCACAGGATATTACCGATAGTGGTGGAAATATCATCGATACAGCCTCTGCATGGAAAAAATATCACGATGTAGATGTTGTCTTTTTAGCTATACCTTCTGGTCTCTGAGATATTGCAGAAAAATATATACTCTTTTATGCCACCAAAAAAATCCCCGTTGTTACGTGTGAGAAATGAGCACTCTCAGAATATTATGAGAAGCTCCTGCCAAAACTTCCTCTCATAGGGTACAGTGCAACCGTTGGCGGAGGAACTCGTATGATCCCTTTTTTGAATCTACGAAGCAAAGAACATATTTCAGAAGTCTGTGGTATCATCAATGGAACCCTCAATTATATTTTTACAGAACTTTTGGCAGGTAAAACACAACAAGAAGTCCTCGATGCTGTACTGGAAAAAAAATACGCAGAACCTGGTGCTACAACCCTCTTGGATATAATCATAGGCGAACTCGGAGACATCTCTCGAAAAGCTATCATCTTAGCGAATTCTATGGGTATCAGTGAAGGACCTCTCTGTTGGTCAAAAAATCTCTGCACACTCGATACTTTTTTGATTGAGAAAGCGCTCCAAAATCCACAAGAATATCGATTTTTCATCATCATCGCCAATCATGAATATAGTGGATTCATCGGTGGGATGAAAATGCAAGTAAGAAATTGGTGGATCTATGCAGGATTATTTCTCATCAAAAATGCGCATTTTTCTCTCACAGAATGAGTGACTAATATCCTCACCATAGTCGAATGAGAAGATACGTATAGCATCACAGGACCTGGAGCTGGTCCACGTGCAACAGCAAGAGCGATGATTCTCGATGCTATTTCTCTGATAAAAAAGAAAAAATAGAATTTGCAATTTAGCGAGTTTCGATACAATCCCTCACGTGCCACCATAGCTCAGCTGGTAGAGCGACGGTCTTGTAAACCGTAGGTCATCGGTTCGATCCCGATTGGTGGCTCCATTTGTATATACATGGGTCGGTTCCAGAGCGGTCAAATGGGGAGGACTGTAAATCCTTTGCTTCGGCTTCAGTGGTTCGAATCCACTCCGGCCCACCAGAAAAATCAAATCTCTCTCTTAAAAGGGGGATTTTTTATAATTTTATCATTATAATTCGTTAATTGACAAAATATTATTATATTTATAATATTTTTATGCGACTCCGAAATACACTCATTCATTGATCAGATGACACAGCTATTGTTTCAGAAGATGGGGATTTTTATATTACCCTCAACTGAGATCCCATATTGGAGTTGAGTGAATCAATAGGAAGTAGGATTTTCCTGGCATTGGATGCATCAGTGAATCCTCATGAAGATGTAGCTGATTTTCTCGAAAAAAGTAACTGTCATGGAACAACGAATGCAATTATTTTTGGAGAATTTCCGCTAGCAACAACTCCTTCTCATGGATGGGATATTGCTGATAGAGTTTTATGGAGTAACTTTGCTGATTATCACTTCAGAGGTAGGCCAGAAGATGCTCAATTTCCGCCCATCATCAAATACATGAGAGCTTCCAAAAATAGTACCCATAGAGCATTCCCGTTTTGAAGAATATCTCGTAACCAAGGACATAGTTTTATCGTGCTTGGAGAAAAAGACAATTGAGAAATAATATTTGAAAAAAAGTGATATAGCGCTTCTCTCCCCTTCTCCCTGAGCGTACTCCCCAAAGAATACACTGAAGACTATGGATTCACATGTAAAAAATAAATTTAAATAAAAGAAATACTATTGCATGGATACTGCAAAACGCGAATTAGATATGATAGAGCTCCGTCTCGACGAGCTTAGAGTAGCCCGTTTTAAACGATTTCATGGTGCTACCCTAGGGGCGATACTTTCTACAGGTACTATCATCTGAGGGTCAGCCGAATGAAGTGTCATGTGTTTATGTCTCTATTTCTCTATGGCCGTAGCGACCATCAGTAGCCAAATAAGCATGGCTCAACTCAAAGAACGCCGAGAAACCCTCGCTCGGATATTCATGGAAGAGAAAAAAAAGAAAAACTAATGCTCGATAAGAACATACTGATGGTCAAGATGTTCGACCATTTCTTTCCAGAGTTTCCATGATATTTTGAGTTCTTTTTGGATGCTGAGGCATTCGAGTTTTTTGAGTCTTATAAGTGCGTCTGCTTTTTTCTCCTGAAGTAACTCATGGTAGATATGCAGTTGTCGGTGCAGGTCATCGACCTTTTTCTCGAAATCATGAGCAACATGCTCGAATCGTGCAGCTATTTTTTCTCTCATATGCATATCTGGGAGTTTTGCGCGAAGTGTTTCCAGGACCATAGAGAGGTCTTTTTGAATTAGATTCGCTCGGATAATGAGTCCATCCTTGCTCCTGAGATTTTTCGCGAGATGGAGCTTTTCGAGTATCCATATGAGCCACTTGGTAGGGTCAAAGTGATACCATGATATACCATTACGGTAGTCATTGGGGAATGCGTGGTGATAGTTGTGATACCCCTCTCCGAAGGTGAGAAATGCCAGAATAAAATTATCGACCGCTGAGAGCTCTTTTGCATAAGTCTTGGAGCCCCATGTATGAGCTAAGGAATTAATGGAAAACATCGAGTGATGAAACGCCATCAACCACGCAAAGAAACAGAGGTAAATAGCTGAGAGCCAGTCCGTCACAAATCACATAACTATCACAATAATAATATTGATTCAGAAAGAGAGAATAGTGTAATATTGGTGCTGAAAGCGAATCCACTTATTGCTCCACAAATCAGGTATTTTTGTTGGATCCATAGCTGGTCTCTGGTAGAGAAACCATCCCATATGCGCATAAAAAAATCATCGCTTGATACTGTAAGGATCTTCGAGTGTATCAGTTTTTGCATGATGGATACGATGCTCATAGGACCAAGTAGCCGCAGAATTGACGAGTCCGAGACAGCCGAGAAAGAGGTAAAATTTCTCCAAAAGAGGATGTGCCTGGTATGTTTTATGAGAAAATAAACGATGATATCCACCTGTGGCACCAAACATCGCAAGCGAATAGAGGAGTACCGCTACAGAAATCGCGACTGGATCCCATGTCCCGTAGAGAGAATATATCACCGTGAGTATCACGAAAATAATTTGATACCCTCCAAATATAATAACGTCTGGCCAAGAGAGATTTTTCATAGAGTAAGTATACGCGAGTCAGTATTTTTTAAAAAAAAGAGCTCTTGATTATCGTATACGGTCAAGTTTAGTCGACATCTACGTAGATAAAACATCACTAAAATCATCTTTTTTTCCGTCCTGTAAGAACGAATGAATGGCATTTCTCGTCGCTAGGAGCGCGAGTACCTGCGCCCGATGACGGCGAGGGGAAACAGTAATGCCTGTGTCACGAATAATAGTAGCTTGATTCCAGGAAAACAGTGTCTGAAAATCAACCCCTTGGACTATGTCTCAGAAAAGTCCTGAACATGCCAAGGTAATCATCGAAGTATTGCCTGTAAATGACCATTGTTTGATTGTATGTTTTTCAATATAGAGGTGCACTGTGATATCGTCACCACAAATACGATTATGCTCTGCATACGAGATAGTCGCATCTGGGATTTCCCCCACATGTTGAGGATTTGTAGCATAAAAATGTATCGTTTCTGACTGCATGTATAAATTATGTTATGAAAATCTAATGTGTCAATACTTTCTCCACCACTATTATACCCCTTATTCATTGATAACAAAACAAAGATAGGGTAACCTACACACATGCCTGAGAATAGTTTCACCCCCACAACCACTGATGCTGATGTCAGCGCCTACCAAGACACCGACTTGAGCCAGCTCAATACTATCCAAGAAGCAGAGCACACAGCAGAAAAAAAACTGGAATATTTCATGATTCGAGTGGTTTTTGTTGCCAAAATACTCACGTGGATTGGTGTGGTAATCCTCATCGGTGTATCGCTCTACGGCTGGACTCGCCACCAAAAACAAGATTCTTGGTTTATGAATTTACCGATGAATACACGTACAAGCCCTCTCTGTGCTTGGATGAATCATGGCAATGCTGAAAATCTCAACAAAAAACAAGAATTCCGAGAATTCGTCATCGCCGAAGGAAAACAAAACCTCATCGATATACAGAATAGTGACCGATGTATTGCTTCTGACACTATCGTACAACTACTCGAATTAGAGAAAAAATTCGCTTCTATCGAGCTCGGCAAAGCATATGAAGCAGTGATTCCAAAGAAATTCCTCTGAACAACCATTGACGCTACTCCAGAGCTCGACATCATCATCGAAAATGCCCCTGTCCATCGTATCAATCATACAGATGTTCTGGGTACCATCTCAAATGCTACGGCAAAACTTAATGATAAAAATACGACTGTTGGATGCCAAGAAATTCATTTTATTGGTCTCAATGCAGAAGTAACATGCAAAATCGAAACTCGCGCTCCGACACAACCACGCAAAAAAGCTATTGAATTCATGGAATCACTCGAAAATACTGGATCAATACTGGTGACATACCCAAATACGCTCGATATGAAGGTCAACGAAGAATCAAAAATGTTGACGACAAATTTTACTTTCCAAATCACCTATATTCCAGCTCGCTACGAAGCGAACCGTATCAAAAAACTCACCTATGACAAACGATAATCCTCTCATAACTCTGCGCAACACTGCCCTCATTTGGATAGGATCCATGGCGGCATGTTTTGTAGGTGCTTGGTGGATATACCATTTTTTCGTTGATGAAGGGCAAATCACTATCAATGAAATAACCAAAACCCAAAAACAGATACAACTCATCAAAGAAGAAGGAGTCATCACAGAAAAAAACTGGGAGTCTCTCAATACGGAAGCCCGTAAAAATGAACGTTGGTCGACTATGGTCCGTCTGGTCCCTATTCTCCAAAAATTGGTTGGAACGGGTACGCCAGCAGCAGCCAAAAACCTCCAAACCATGAAAAATATCAGTCAAAATACTGGTAAAGAACCATATATTACATGGCTCAATCAATCATGGACAGCAGAAGCGCAAAGTTCGCTCGCCAAAACACAGTCTGACATAGCAGAAATCATACCTGTATTCGCTGGTATATCAGAGATGGCTGGCACAAAAGATATACACGGCAAAATCACTCTCGACTCACTCATCGAATATATACAAACAATTATCGTAGACCAATTCTCACTCAATAATGTCGTCGGTGAAGTCGGTATCGATGGAGTCAAATTCCTCCCGACAACACCTGATATCGGCGTCTATGAGGTACCACTCAAATTCGAACAAATCCCAAATAAAAATATCCTCAAACTCCTTGATTTTCTGAGACAAACAGGTGAAGTCACTGTAACTGAAGCTGGTAGAAATATCACCATAGAACACAAAAAACCGCTCGTTATCAGTAAGAAAAAAGAAACTATATCAAGCCTCAAAAATCTCCTCATTACTGTCACCGACCTCACTATCGTACCAGCTCGAACGGAAGAAGATAGAGCAACGCAAAAAATGATGGCTATCGATACAGAAAGTGATAATAACTGGAATATGACTGTCACTCTCCAATTCTATATACGCGGTGCGAGTCGAGATCATATAGCCTCTCTTGATACGACTATTACTACTTGGCTTGATAAAAACAACAAGCCGTCTTCTCTCATTACTCAATGAAACAACCTCCTCAAATCATGTGGTAACTGTATTTATGCACCAGAAATTCGTGACATCATAGGACTCCTCAATCAAGCACGAAGCGCCTATGATAGCATTGTTACTATGGAACGCTCTTCGAAATCATCACTCACACCGCTTGAAATTCTCGAACACCGAACACAGCTCATCACGACCATCGAAACACTTCAAGAAAAACTCAAAAAGATTAGTTCTATCTCTTCTCTCCCACTCCAATAATTCTCTTATGGCTACTCTCGATACACTCAAACAATCAATATTTGCTGGCGAAGATCCGGCAAAGATTTGTGATCTTATGATTGTGGCTGCTATCGAAGCCAAAGCATCAGATATTCATCTCGAACCGCTCAATGACAAAGTACGTCTCCGTTACCGTATTGATGGCGTTCTCAACGAAGCTCTGCAATATCCAAGCGCCACTCATCCGCAAATTGTTGCCCGATTCAAAATCCTCGGCAATCTCAAGATGGATGAAACACGTAAACCACAAGACGGTCGTATATCTCATGAAGTTGGTGATAAGGCGTTCGATTTGCGTCTCTCAACACTTCCAACAGTTCATGGTGAAAAAATAGTGATGCGTATAGTTGATAAGACAAAAAAAATACCAGAGCTCGAAAAACTCGGTCTCGAAGGAAAAAATAATGAAGTTATTAGTCGTGCTATAGAACAACCAAATGGTATCATCCTCAACTCAGGTCCTACTGGTTCTGGTAAATCTACCACGCTGTATGCCATCATGAAAAAGCTCAATCAGCCGCAAGTGAATATCATGACCTTCGAAGATCCAGTAGAAATCGTCCTCGATGGACTCAATCAGAGTCAAATCTTCCCCGATATTGGTTATACTTTTGCCTCTGGTCTCCGTACGGCGCTCCGTCAGGACCCAGACATCATGATGATCGGAGAAATCCGAGACCAAGAAACGGCAGATATCGCTATCGAAGCCTCTCTCACAGGTCACCTCGTGCTCTCTACTATCCATACCAACTCAGCTGCCGAGACACTCACTCGTCTCATCAATATGGGCGTGAAGACTTTTCTCCTCCCAGCTACTATCAATGCCATCATTGCCCAACGTCTCGTCCGTCGTATCAATCCAGAGAAATGCATCAAAAAACCTTTCTCTGAACTCGATATCAATCTCCAGCAACGAGTCAAAAATGTCATCGCCACAACACCAAAAGAAGAAATCAAGGCTCGACTCTCTGATGCAGTCATGCAAAACCCTGGTTTTATGATACCAGACATGACGAAGGTCAAGAATGCTGATCAAGCATATGAAGGTCGTATCGCTCTCTATGAAGTCATGGAAATCACCGCTGGTATCAAAGAAATGATTATGAAAGAAGCTTCTGCTCGAGATATTTTTGCTGCTGCTGTCCGTGATGGTATGATCTCCCTCGAACAAGACGGTATCATCCGTGCTCTCCAGGGCGTCACTACTCTCGAAGAAGTCTATGGAGCCGTCCGTATGGAAGCATAAGAAACAATTATGACGAACAATATCATCATTCTCTCTGAAAAATTCGAAGCTCCCAAATCTGCTGCGGATAAAAAAACATGGTGGCAAGCCTTGAATGATGCTCTGATTTCCAATCAAAAAGTAGGCCTCAAAGATAAAGTATCGTTTTATCGTCTCCTTGCGACGATGGTCAATGCTGGACTCACTGTCCTCCAAGCTCTCCGAATTCTCCATGACGAACAAAAAAATCCTGTCATGAAAAAAGTCGAAGAAGCTATGATAAAAAATATCCAATCAGGCCACAATCTCTCTACAACTCTCAGAGCATTCCCAAAGAGTTTCTCTGATTCAGAAGTGGCTATGGTAGAGTCAGGTGAAAAAACAGGAAAACTCAATACAGCACTCATGCAGCTCGCGACACAGATTGAGAAACTCTCCTCACTGAGTAAAAAACTCGTCGGAGCCCTCATCTACCCAGCTCTTATCGTTTTTGTGATGATAGGCGTAGTCTTTGTCCTCATGTGGCAAGTAGTCCCGAAACTCATCGGTATGTTTTCTGAGTTTGGAGGTCTCCCACCAGCAACACAAGCACTTGTCAATGTCAGTGATTTTATCCAGAATTATTGGTATCTCTTTATCGCAGCACCATTTGTCGTCCTCACACTCTGGACCAGTTGGAGAAAGACAGAACAAGGTCTCTATCTCACGGATAAACTCCTCATCCATATTCCTGGAGTGGGTGGACTTTTACGCAAAATCATCATATCTCGTTTTGCTCGTCTCCTCGCCAGTCTCATGGGAAGTGGCGTTTCGATCGTTGAGGCACTCCGTATCATCTCTGGTGCTCTCGGAAATGAAGTCTACCGACAACGTCTCCTCCTCGTCCGTGATGATGTCTCTCGTGGTATCACGATGGGGAAATCTCTCGAAAATGATCCTCTCTTCCCCGACATGGTCACCCAGATGATCAAGGTCGGAGAAGAAACAGCAAAAATCGATGTCATCATCGTCAAAGTCGCTGATTTTTATGATGAAGAAGTAGATGGATCTGTTTCGTCAATCAACAAAATTATTGAGCCAGTTATCATCGTCACGATGGCAATTATCGTTGGTTTCATTGCCTACGCTATCATGACACCCATCATGCAACTCTCTGATGTTATTGGGAAACAGTAGCTGATGCCTCTTTGGCAGCAATTTTTGCCAGTATAGCTGTGTGTTGTTCTGGCGTACGAACAATAGGCCTACGAAATGCCACTGACACTTCCCTGTCTTTCATGGCTTGAATAAATTTATCTAATAGTGCCTCGTCTGCTTTTTCTCGTGATTTATTTTTCCACTGATTCTCCGTAAAACACGATTTCAGGGCCTCAAAGGCAGGAGATCAGACATTGATTCTATCTCGTTTTATTGCCTGTAATGTCGCTACAACTCGATCTCGTAGGAGCTCCCGTCACCAGGGAGACACTCGGAGACTTTCTAATCGAGCCAACCTATGTTCGCGTGTTTCTTCTACTTGTTTTGGATCAATTGATTTTTTCCCTTCTCATTTGAATTCGATAGCGCTGTCAGCATAGAGCAAATAGACCGTTTCGTCTGAAGGCGGACAAGACAGGGGCACCATCTCTCCAACATCGGATGTTATTTGAGGCCGAGAAAGTGGTGGGAATAAATTACCAACTCCATTTGAATACTTATCTAATAGATTATCAACCGCTAAATGAAGACGACGTGCCTGTCATTTCTCCAGTGCTGATTGAAATTTCTTCCCGAGATCGAGTGATTCATGCTCTTCTCTGATTATATGAGCACGTTCTGCAGCAGAAGCAAAATAAAAATGGAGCAATTCTTTGAGTCGTAATTCTAGGTCTCGTATAGCTCTTCTTTGGCTAGAGTTGAGTGATGGTGGTGGAATACTTCATCCACAATCCCTCATTAATGGAATCTTTTGTCCATGCACCCTACGGAGCACTGTATCATGATTTTTATTATATGCTAATGTACAGGTTACTTTGGACATATCTGTACTTCATCCCGACAAGAGATGAGCAAATATACCCATATTCCCTGGCTGTTTTCTCACTTGCGCTCTATTATTACTCACTGGTAAAACAGGCCGTATCTGGAGTGTAACAGTTTGCTTGTCTGAAGACATATATATATTTGCCCCTAATTGTCGGAGATGTTCGTTGAGTGTGGGAAAAGGATTAGCATTAGTGGCTCATTTTTCTTTTGTACCAAAACGATAAGTATTGAGAGCGTCAAATATTGGTTGCAATTCTCTACGAAATGCGAGATATTCTGGATCTGGTTGATCTTCTGGTTCTACAGGAGTTCAATCATTCTGGGGTGGTTTATCTCGTTCCGCTAATACATATAAGAGTTCTGCAATGGCTGGGTCTACGGTAGGAGATATGGCTCATTTGCTCACAGTGACTCGAGAATAATCGCCGTGTAAGATATATCCTTTCCCGAGTTGTGCGAGATGCTGTGCGAGATTATACACAATAGCTCCCTCATCACTCACGCTTGGTTTGATATCGTTCTGAAACGCCTCGAGAATAATTCAAAGCACCACCATATCTCACTCATATTCCGATAACTGAATTGGCTGAGTCTGGTCTTGTATTTTTCTTCATGACATTTTCTGCTTTTCTTTTTCTTCTTTTTTCTGCAGTTTTTTTGCTCTCTTGATTCTGAATTTTAGTATTTCAGCTGCTCTTTCTCTCATTCTCAACTCATCCGGTGTCAGTTGCGGATTGACATAGTCTGTACTAAAACGACGAACCATCTGTGTTGTATCTATGGCAAATTCTTTTCACGGAGGACATGAAAATGTCATTGTATAGTGAAATTTTCACCCCTTATACATCTCCTGAATATCCGGTATTGTAAGAATTGGATCTGCAAGCGGGAAAATAACTTCCGCGAGCACCCTAGTATCACCATAAGGCGTCTCGCAAGTAAGTACGGCTGATACACCACCAGGAATTTCACAATTAGAAAAATCAATATGTGTTGCTTGTGATTTATGTGGTGCATTCCAATGTATTCAATCGACATGTATATCTATATGCTTTTCTCTGTGCTCTTCCGCTTTTTTTTGTTGTTCTATTGTTCGTATATCTTCCGCTGATAATATATCTGGGATCTTGCTCACTATCTGACGTAATCGTGCAGATATTTCCCGTTCTTCTTGTTTGAGCTGCTCTAGTTTTCCAGTCGACACTTTCTCGGCTCCATTCAGTATATTGGTGATCCTGAGGTTTAGTTCGGCTCGTTTTTGGAGAAGTATTCTTTCTTCTTTACTCACTAAATCAAAATCATCAGGCTCGGAATCGAATCGCTCGAGAATTCTTACTACTTTTCCTGGGGCTCTACCTACAGCAGAAAATGGTGACAGGGGTTTCCTCGGTTGTAAACGATAAAAATTATCAGGCAACTTCCCTAAAAGCTCTTCTAAAGCATAACGTAGAGGATTTTGTTGTTTGAGACGATTTGGAGGACATACAGGGAATCTCTGTGCTTCTTGGAGTAGTTTAGGTTTTTCTGCTATGATTTGATACCATAAGTAACGCATATCCTTTTGTCACAACTCATGCATAATCCCCTCATAACAAGCGAGATTTTGACTCGCCAAGAGAGCACGAAATGCTGACATTTCTTCTACAGAAATTGTCTCGTGGTTTTTTATCGGACCAATACGGAGCAGCACTTCTGGATAATCATCATACCGTAGATGCAATATTCTATCATGGAAACTGGTCCAGTTTTCATCATGCAAAAAAGATTTCAATTTTGTTTCAAGGGGAGCATGCCAATGAGCTACCTCAATAAATGCTGGGGAAAATTGTTGTAAAAATGAGTTAACTGGAAAACGGGATGATGGAGACCCCCAAGAAGACTCTTGTACAATGGCCATATATGTCCAACTATTCAAAATTAATCGCAATCTTTCGACATCAATTTCGCTGAGTTGTTCAGCTCATCGTGCTTTTGAGACGATATCTCTATGATCCTGTGCTAATCTATCACCGAGAAAAAGCTGTAATGCTAAAAATGCAAAATCATATCTAGGATCCTGTCTTAAAAATCCCTTTGTGACATGCATAACACTCCGCATAATTTGAGGATTACTCTCATACATTTTTTGGAGATATGCGCAAATCGGTTCTGTTAATACAAACGCTCTTATAAAATTTACCTTGTCGCAAAAAGGCATTTTCTCATACTGTTCTGTTCGCATTTCCGTCGAAAAACCCGTTGCAATTCAGCCGATTAGCTGCTGTGTTTGTCGCATCTCATTGACAGAACAAATCTGTGGATGTGTTACGCTCAAAATTCATAACCTATCCAATAAGTATGAATATTGGTCGTTATTTTCCGAAACTGGAGCACTTATACGAGTGACACTACACATAAATAATCTTATTCGTGACAAAATACCGATATTTTTCTTTTGTCAACGGCTCTGGCGAGTATTTTTGACAAAAAAAATATAAATGTATCATATGTTTTATGAAACCTTCTGAGATATTTGAAGTAACAGACTGAGGTAGCAGAATACTGACTCGTGGTAAATTTTTTCGAGACAATAAAACTCCTAAGCATCTCGTCATAGCACAAGTATGACTCGGCGCAACCATAGATCAATCAGGTTTTATAGGTGACTTGCGTGAAAATGCCGATAGATATGGAGACTACTCCCTCGCCGCCATCGAACATCCTGGTCATGGCATCAACAATAGAGTCTCTGACGAAAAAATAATCTGGACACTTCAAGATTGCGAAGAGGCTACTCTGTGGGCCATCCACCAAATTCTCGAAGAAAAAAAACCAGAAAAAGTCGTACTAGCTGGGAATAGTCTCGGATTCTGGACGCTCTATAATGCCCTCGCAAAAGCACATGGGATAAATCCTGCTATTCTCGCACTACTCGGAAAATCAGGGATTGTTTCCTACAGAACAATATTGGGACGATTATTAGGGCAATTCTGATCAGCTGAAAACTCGCAACAAGCAATGCAAAAACTCATGACACATCTCAAAATGGGCGAAGATGGTTGGGGCGTGATACAGACTACTCCTCAGGATCCGCCAGTCCCTATTCATAAGCATTTATTGGAAACTATTTATATACTTAATGAACGAGATGCAACAGATACGCTCGTAGAGTGTTGGCATGGCGACAAAGATGAGTGGTCCAATTTTGCGGAAATGATATTGCATAATTGAGGAGAAATCACCGTTCATAGACAGAGAGAAATGACTCACAATCTCTGCCGCAGTGGAGATGATAGCGTTTCTCGCACTGTTAATTGAGAAATGATAGGGAGAATCAAGGAAATTTTTAATACATCGTCCTCGTAAGCCAAGCAGGATATCGAAAATTTGGATCCAATTGGGTTTCACTCGGAGCATATCCGACACAGTCACTCGCCCGGAGGGCAAACATTTTACGCATCGTACGTTCCAGTCTTCTCGCATCAGCATCGGAGAGTGGTACTGTTTCTGCCACAAGAAGAGGCCTGTGGCGCTCTGAGAAGAATGGAGATGATGTATCCAATAAATTGTTGCGAAATGACATATAAAAAATTATCATTCTATAATACTGATAATCATTGCTTGTCAACTAAACACATTTCTTCATATCTCGCCCCATACTTCCCTGCGATATAAATTCCTGGCTCAATAGTGATGATCATCCCGGGCTCTAGGATTTCCCGCGATTTCCCAGATACATGAGGAGCTTCGTGAATATCGATACCGACTCAATGCCCGAGTGAGTGAGTGAAATACGGTTCATACTTCCCAAGCATTTTTCGAGCTTTTTTATCGATATCTGCGACTTTCATACCCGGCTTTGCCCAAGATATAATATCTTGTGTAACGTTCTGGAGGAGAGAATATATTTCATGAAAACTTCCTTTATTTTGAACTTTGAACTTTGAACTTTGAACTTGTAAACATCTCGTCATATCCGAACAATATCCTTTCCATATCAATCCCATATCTATCAAAACTGCATCATCTCGTTCGAGCTTCCTCTCTGTGGGGCTATGATGTGGGATAGCGGTATTTTCTCCGAAAGCAACAATCGGGGGGAAACTCGGACCATCAGCCCCGAGCTTGAGCTGAAGAATTTGAATCTTACGGGCTATTTCTTCTTCTGTCACTCATGGAACTACATATGACAGGATGAGTTCATACACTTTTTTATTCATCAATTGTGACTGCTTCAATGATTCTATTTCTCCCGGTGTTTTTATGAGTCGTTTCTCAATTATCGGACTTTTTTTCATCGTCAGTTTTACGCCATATCATTCGATTTTAGCACGAAGCGATTGTGCCAGAAAATCAGGATCAGCAGAGAGCGTCTTGAATTGCGAGAGAGTTTTCCCCCATAATTTTCTATCATCCATAATCTCGTATTTTTTTGCATCAAAGAGCCCGCTGGTTCGCTGATCACAAAAAATAATTCCGCCTTTTTTCTTGAGCAGTATCATTATCTCCCCCAGGTCGTGTGAATGAACCCCTGTAAGGTAATATATATCAGAAGGATTGATTATGAGATGCATGCTCGAGAGTATACACAGACACAACAATAAAAAAAGTCTCGTCAATCCCGTGACAACTCCCAAAAAAACTATACCATTCATATTATGCACCGCCAAAAAGGTTTTACACTCGTGGAACTCATGGTCGTCATGGCTATCATCGCCATCCTCGCAACAGCGGGTATCTCACAGTATGGTAAATTTATCAAAGGGGCTCGTGATACGACTCGTATTGATGATCTCAATGCTATCAATGTGGTTCTCGTCGATGCAATTCAAAAGAAATGAGTGGTTCTCCGTGATGCTCAAGAATTAAGTCGTTATATACGTGAAGTCACTGGGAAAAATATCGCTGAACAACTCGGTAATACATCTACCGCTTGTCTCAATAGTAATGACAACCCCGTTCACTGCGGATATTATTATATTTCTTGTGATGGTGGTACGGGTTTTCTCCTAGCAACACCATTTGAGAGCTCCAACAATAGAGCAAAATATGCACAGGATAACGTCAGTGGCATAACCCTCGATCCAGACAAATACGAGATAGGGAGTTGCAATAATCCTGCCGGGGATGTTGGTTCGTTTGATGATTCTCATCTTATTCCAACCGGAAAAACTATCTCAGGAGAAGCGTAGATAAAACCACTACAAGATTTTGAAAACTTCATCCGAAAAATATTTTTGAGAAAAGTCTCTTTTTTTCTTGAAAAAAGCACATAAATCGAATACAATAGCAACACTTATCTTTATTTCTGACTCATAACAAGTATGAAAAATCAAAAAGGTTTTACACTCGTGGAACTCATGGTCGTCATGGCTATCATCGCCATCCTCGCAACAGCGGGTATCTCACAGTATGGTAAATTTATCAAAGGAGCTCGTGATACGACTCGTATCGCTGATCTCAATGCCATCAATATCGTCCTCCTCGATGCCGTACAATCAAAATGAGTTGTCCCTGATGATGCTAGCAAACTCGCTGAGTATGTCAAAGAAGTGGCAGGTAAAGATATCGTCGAAAAACTCGGCTCAACAGCAACTGCTTGTCTCAAGGCGGATGGCAAAACTGCAACTACATGTGGTTATTTTTATATGCCTTGTGATGGTGGTACTGGATATCTCCTTGCTGCAACTTTTGAAAGCTCAAACAATACTGGAAAATACGGTGCTGATGATGTGAGTGGTAAATCAATCGATACAGACAAGTATGAACTCGGAAGTTGTAATATCCCAGGCACCAACTCAACTGTCACAACAGAGAGAACTTCATTTGATCCAACAAGCGATCTCATAAAAACATCTACTGGTGGTACAACTACTGGCACAACATCAACAACACCATAATTATATATTCTATTTCATTGAAACCCCTCCAATTGGTGGGGTTTTTTGTGCATGAAAACAAAAAACTTGCATTTTTAAAAAATTATTTATAGTGACGTTTCATTAGTTACTAAGTATTTATTCATGGAACCAGAAAATATAGGTATTTTGGATATCATCGAGGATGCAAAAGCTCATCCAGGAAAATTTTCCACTGATATAGCTAAATTAGCTCTCAGAATAAGAAGAATTGAGATATTCCGCCGGAGAAAAAATAACGAACCATTAAGCATGGGAGATATAGCAATTTTATCTGGAGGGAAAAATTCTAAAGAAGTTTTGGCTTGAGTACGTGATATCGTGGAATTACTTATAAGGAACTATGGTAGCAAACCGGTAGAGACAGCAGAACAACTATCTGAATGAAAGCTACCACCAATACAAGTAGATACGGCAATCAGAAATATTATTGCACAAGCATGTATGCAACTCTTGGGTGATAGTCTGCACAAAAAACATCCCGAATTAGCTCACTATATTCATAATACCCCGCATATTGGAGCTATTATAGATCAACCAGAGCGTCTTGGCCTCCTCGAACATGGTATCATACCTGGAAATAGAATTTTCACTGACATTGCTGCAAGCGGGACAGAACAACTCTGGATTGGCCACGATGCAAAACAAAAATACGCAGGAGAGAAGAAGGCACACGTACCAAATATCATTAGTTTCTTAGTAAAAAATGGCTGAACGCAGAACTTTGATGTACAAGCCATAATTCAGGGTGATCATATACATGTTGGGAAAAGAGAAATTCTTGTTTTTAATGGCAAAACACTTCAGATTCATAGACTTCCTGCAAGACAAAGACAGACATTTGCAGCACAGAAAATAAGAGATTTCACCCTAGATGTAGATACATTAGATGCAGTTGAATCATTGTCAGTAGAGAGAACAGGATGGACGATGTATCGTTTGGAAGGAGGAAAATATGAAAACACTGGAGATGGCAGTTCACATAAGGATAAAAAGAGAGAGAAATTTACACTCTGTGTAAGTGCTACTCATCCACAACTTACTTTTATAACCAAAAGCAAGAGGTATAAAATGGATAAACAATATTTCACGATTGATAGTGAACATAAAGCTATACAACTATTGTCAGAAAGTGGCATTGAGACAACACCTCTCGCATATGAACATACTTACGGAGTTCACAAGCATGAAGGTCAAGAATACCTCTATTTCACAACCACTGGTGGTGAGAAGAAAAAATGATTTTTTAATGAGAATAAGCAATTTATTATTCAAGATATCTCAGATACTGAATCGAGATTTTTCTCAAATTAAGAGTGCAACCATCCCACAAAAATCCGCTTTTTCGAGCGGATTTTTTTGCATTTCCTGGACAGACTGTAGAATAGTCACATTCTGATTATTTTTGCCCTATAACTATGGAATTCCCAAAGGTCTACGAACCTTCTGCATTTGAGTCGTCACTCGCTGAAATGTGGGAGAAAAAATGACTCTACGCTCCCAAAAAATCTCGCACTGGTAAGACGTTTTATATCCCTCTCCCGCCTCCAAATGTCACAGGAGTACTCCATACAGGACATGCTCTCATGCTCGCTCTCGAGGACGTCATGGTACGCTACCATCGTATGAAAGGCGATGAAACTCTCTGGGTACCAGGGACCGATCATGCGGGTATTTCGACACAAAATGTCGTGGTAAAAAATCTCGCCAAAGAAGGAATCAAAAAAGAAGTCATCGGACGTGAGAAATTTCTCGAAAAAGTCTGGGAGTGGAAAGAAGCCTGCCACGGAACCATCACTGGCCAGATGCGTATGATGGGCGCGAGTGTCAGTTGGGACCATGAACGATTCACCCTCGATGACGCGAACAACAAACTCGTGACTGATACTTTTGTCCATCTCTACAATGAGTGAATCATCTATCGTGGTGAATATATGGTGAACTATTGTCCGAAAGATAAAACCGTTATTTCCAATGCTGAAATCGTCTACAAAGAAGAACCGGGATTTCTCTATGAAATCGCCTATTTCGTCTCTGGAGTTGATAAAGAGCTCGTTATAGCCACAACACGCCCCGAGACTCTCCTCGCGGATCAGGCAATTGCCGTGCATCCAAAGGATAAACGATACAAGAAACTCATCGGAAAAGAAGCAATTCTCCCCTTCGCTAATCGCAAAATCCCAATTATCGGTGATGAAATGGTCGATATGGAATTCGGAACAGGCGCGGTCAAGGTCACTCCGGCACACGATCCAGCTGATTTTGCAACAGCCAAGCGCCATAATCTCCCCGTCGATTACCGCGTCATCGACGAAAATGGTATCATGATGAAACATACGGGCGATTTCGCTGGTAAAACAGAGCTCGAAGCACGCGAACTCATGATCAATATGCTCCGCGGGAGAGGAAATCTCATGAAAGTCACACCTCACGTCTCTCAGGTCGGATACTCTGAACGTGGTGGGGTGCGTGTCCAGACCATTGTCTCAACACAGTGGTTCGTCGACAACAAGAAACTCAGCGAAAAAGTCATGGCTGGCTGGGCAAAAAAAGAATTCGAAATCGTACCAGACAGATATGGTGCTATATTTGAGACCATGATGACCAATCTCCACGATTGGTGTATCAGTCGTCAGCTCTGGTGGGGACATCAGATACCAGCGTATTATGACAAAGAAACGGGAGACCTCCTCGGCGTCACTGATGATCCGACAAAGCTGTACAAAAAACACGGTAAAGACAATGTCGTCCGTGATGAAGACGTCCTCGATACGTGGTTTTCGTCAGCACTCTGGCCTATGGCAGTGCTCGATTGGAATTTCGAGAAACCAGGGAAACTCTTCGAAAAATACTATCCAGCGCAAGTGCTCGAAACTGGTCATGATATTCTCTTTTTCTGGGTCGTTCGCATGCTCCTCTTCGGCTACGCACTGACAGATAAAACGCCATTCAAAACTATCTACCTCCACGGTCTCGTCACGGATGACCAAGGTCGTAAATTCTCGAAGTCTCTCAATAACGGTATTGATCCAATCGAAGTCATCAAGAAATACTCTGCGGATGCCCTCCGTCTCTCTCTCGTCGTTGGGAATACTCCAGGGAATAATCTCCGATTCAGCATCGATGGTGTAAAAAACAATCAACTCTTCCTCAATAAGCTCTGGAATGTCGCACGATTCGTCTGGATGAATGTGGGTGGAGAGAAAAAAATCGAAGTCGATACCGATACGACAAAACTCGAAAAAACACTGAAAAAAAATTGGAGCAAACTCCTCGATTATGAGCGATGGATCCTCACCAGACTCAAACGAACAACCAACGACGTCACTCGTGGTATGGAGGAGAATGATTTCTCGATGATGGGCGACAAGCTCGTCTCATTTACGCGCGATGAATTCGCGGACTATGCGATTGAATGTTTCAAACTCTCAAAAGATGATTCAAAATACGGAAAAGAAGTGATGATGTATACCCTCCTCACACTTTTGAAGCTCTGGCACCCCTATATCCCATTTGTGACTGAAGCGCTCACTGGTATTCTCGTACCGAAGAAAACACTGATTGATAGTGAATGGCCAGAATGCGTTTTTGAAATCGATGAAGAAAGCGAAGAGCTGATTAAGTCCGTCTTTGAAGTCGTTAAAACTATCCGTACTATTCGTGGTGATCGCAAAATCAAACCAGGCGAAGCGGTCGCTGTCGTTATCTATGCCAACCCTCGCGATAGAGCCACTCTCGAGCGCAATATCGCCCTCATCACTGGTCTCGGTAAGGCAAGTGAGGTGAACTTTACACTCACCAAAGATGGACTCTCTCGTGAAAAATACACCTACGGCATGGCAGGCGAAGTAGAGGTCTTCGTCGATACAAGTGCTTGTACTCGCGATGACGATATCGAACGCCTCGAGAAACTCATCGCCGAAAAAGAAGACTACGTTCGTACTCTCGAAATCAAACTCATGGATTCAACATTCGTCAGCAAAGCCCCAGAAAATGTCATCCGACTCACGCAAGAGAAAAAAGAAGTCACCCTCCGACAGATCGAGAAAGCGCGGGAGGAATTAAAGCAGTATAAAGGGTAATATGAATATTCAGGAGGAAATTCGCTCCCTCAAAAACCCTGAAAAAATTAAAATCTATCAGGGATTTTTCAAGACGGGCAAAGGAGAATATGGAGAAGGTGATATTTTCCTGGGTCTTACTATGCCGCAGACTCGTGGACTGGTGAAGAAATATGCCCCCGAGCTCACTCTCGATGATATAAGCACTCTTCTCGCCGATAAACATCATGAGATTCGTATGGCTGGTGTACTCTCTCTCGTCTACCATGCACGAGATATAGCTCGATTGCCCGAGATCGTAGAACACTATCTCACTGCACGTCCCGGCGTCAATAACTGGGATTTGGTCGATGTATCAGCACCAGATATTATTGGGGTCTATCTCCAGGAATGCCTGACACACGAAGAACGTGTCGCATTTATCGATGATTTCCTGCGTAGTAAGAATCTGTGGGTGAATCGCATGATCATCATCGCTTCATTTCACCAAATCAAGCAAGGGAACGGCAAACTCACCGTCTATATCGCCGAGAGGATGCTCACACACAAACACGACCTTATTCACAAAGCTATAGGCTGGATGCTCCGTGAAGTTGGTAAACGCTGTTCCATGGACGAATTACGCGGTTTCCTGGACCAATACGCCCCGAAAATGCCTCGAACCATGCTTCGTTATGCTATAGAAAAGATGGATGAAACAGAGAGAAAACACTATATGAACAAAAAAAACGCCTAGAAACTAGGCGTCTTGAGTTGTATTATGAGCCCTAAACAACCGCGTCAGTCACCTTTGAGAGACCGATCATATCAAATATATACTGAGTTTTTGGGTGTACACGATCAAATGAGATGGTTTTACCCTTTCGGTGCGCTCGAGCAATCATATCCGTGAGATATCCGAGAGTTTTGGAATTGGTATAGGTCAACTGAGAGAAATCACAGGCTATATGTTTATAGGTGTTTTTTTCTTCGAGATTATGCTCTATAGTTTCGAATGCCACATCCGCATTGGTCTCATCGAGCTCACCTGATATGATCAGCTGAAGTGTATCATGGTATTGCTTTCGAATCTTTATTGAATATGGTGTGTGGTAGGTGACGTCTGTCATATGTGTGTATTAAGAAAAGACAACCTTACAAACAATACTATAAATCATATAATGCATTATGTCAAGTAGTAATTATAAATATAGTGAAATATGACCCAGTACAGACCTGGGCAACTTGATGAATAAGGGGAAAACAAGCTTTTGGCAGTCATCTCTCTGGGCACAAATTCTAAATAAAACACACCAAGCAAAGGATATATTTATCGTTTCAGGAGAAAATCACTCATTTCTCGTAGAAAGACGTACTCTATTTAGCCGCTATACAGCCCTCTACATGCTCGGTGTCGACACAAACCTCTCCAGTGATTGTTTGAGCTTTATACGAAACAATATAGTTACCTCAGACGATCTCTTTCTCCAGATTGAACCGCTTACGAAAGTGCAAAGTGCAAAGTGCAAAGTGCAAAGTAAAGCCCCTTTCAAACGGTTTATAGAGCCTGTAACAGCTATTTTAGATCTCAAAACGAGCGAAGAAGCCCTGCTTGCGAGCTTCGCGGAGAAAGGAAGGTACAATATCCGCCTCGCGCAAAAGCGTGGAGTCACAACCAGATGGGTCAAAGCAAGCGAAGCTTGCAATGAAGAATGAAGAATGAAGAATGAAGAATGAAACAAACGAAAAACCTATCTTGAAGCGTTTTTTGATCTTCTCGATGAAACAACAAAAAGAGACGGATTTGCTCATAATACACTCAATTACTACCAGCATTTCGTTGAAACGCTCGAATCACATAATGCTGGAGGCCTCTTGGTGGCTGAGAAAGATGGTATACTCCATGCAGCCGGTATCTTCGTTTATTGGGGTAATACGGGGATCTACTATTACGGAGCCTCTTCGAGTGATCGTGAAATACGCAGAGATATGGCGACTTACCTCCTCCAATGGGACGCTATCAGAGAAGCTCTGCGACGAGGATGCGAGATCTATGATTTTCTCGGAATTTCAGAAGATGGGACATGAAAATTAGCTGGCGTCACTGAATTTAAGCTGCGATTTAACCCAGAGAAAAAACATTGGCCTCGTGAATATGCCATCATCTTTCGACCAATATTGCTCAAATTTCTCCAGATAGTGAGTAAAATGAGAAAACTGATTCAATGAAGATAATCTCATGATACCTCTCGACGTTCTTGATGCCTTTGGATTGCCTCACGCAGCTACCCCCCTTCCGGGCGGTCAGGGAAATTCATGGCGTGTTGGAGATTTCGTCCTGAAACCTCATGAAGCGGCCTATGAGTGAATCTCTGAGATAGTAAACCAGCTCAAACCACTCAATTTCCGAGTGTCTTATCATCATAAAACAACCGATAGACACTACACCTTTAAAGGTTGGTGATGTACACATTTTGAGCTAGGGCAAGAAGTCACAGGGAGAATTACTGAAAAATACCAAATAGCCCGAGAGCTCCATGATCTCCTCAGCAACATCGAAAAACCTGATGGATGGCATCCTAGTGACTCTCCCTGGTCACGAGCACACGAAATAGTCTGGTGAGAAAGAGAACTCCCAACAGATATACATCCAGAAATATATGAGGTAGTTATTGGGGTAATGAAATTATTAACACCTCTTTCTCTCCCCAGCCAGATCATCCACGGCGATCTCTGTGGAAATATCCTCTTTCATGACACGCTGCCTCCAGTGGTGATAGATTTTTCTCTCGATTATCGCCCACGAGAATATGCTGAAGCGATACTCATCGCGGACTCTATCGCTTGGGAAAATGGAGGAGAAGAGGCGTATACACTCCTTCCTCCACATTCCGAGCAGATACTTCTCCGGGCTTGCCTCTTTCGACTTTTGACGAAGGCTCTTTTGAAGTCTCAAGATAGAGAAAATTTCCGAGTACGATGAAAGAGGTATCAAGATATTATACGACGAATTTCTTAGGCTTTTCGTCTCTGTTTCAATACATGTTCGAGTATTTGGAGTCCATTGAGTGCTGCACCCTTGAGGAGCTGATCACCAGATACGAAGAATCGACCACCGTGTCCATCAAAAGAAAAACTCTGACGTACTCGCCCCACTTCCACATTATACTTTCCTGTTGCTCACGAAGGCATAGGATACCGTTTTTTTCCTGGTTCATCAACGAGGTCTACGCCAGCTGACCGTGATAAAAGCTCTTGGACCTGCTTCACGACAAAAGGCTGTTCAGTTTCGACCGTAATATCTTCACTGTGAGCTCGAGAAATAGGTACACGCACAGAGGTACAATCTATTGGGAGGTGTGGTAACCCTAAAATCCGACGAAGTTCATTAGTGAACTTCATTTCTTCATCCGTATATCCATCTTCGAGAAAAGTACCAATGTGTGGGAAGAGATTAAGGGCTAAATTATGATCGAATTGTTGTGGTGTGAAATTTTCTCCTGCCAGCTTTGCACGCGTGGCTGCGATAAGCTCTTCCATCGCTGGTTGTCCAGCACCGCTCGCTGCTTGATAGGTCGATGCAAACACTCGTCGTAGTCACAAAGCCTGATGAATAGGTCATAGTGCCAACGCTCCGATGGTGGCTGTACAATTCGGACTAGAGATAATCAGGTCACCCTCACGGATACTGTGGCCATTTACTTCTGGCACAACAAGTGGGATATTTGGATCACTCCGAAATGCACTCGATTTATCCACGCAGAGAATTCATTTTTCTGCAGCACGAAGACACCATACACGAGATACTTCAGCACTCGCTGCAAAAAACATCGCATCCAATCACTGTATTCCCTCTTCAGAAAGAAGCTGAATAACTCTTGGTCCATAAGGCGTTTCTATTGTTTTTCCCGCTGAGTTTTCTGAACCAAATACTCTCAATTCTCAGACAGGAAAATCTCTTTTTTTAAGCAGTGGAAGTAATTCTTGTCCTACTGCACCTGTCGCTCATACAATTCCGATTTTCATACTAATAAAGTTAAAAATAATTTATGTCTCGCACATATTCTGATGAAGCTGTCGAACAATGTCGTTTGCCTGGTCGTATGGGACCAATACTGATGCAACACGTTCATTGAGTGAAACAATAACACCTCTAGATCAAAGAATGCTCTGGATATCTCTAGCACGTTCTATACTTCGTGCAGAATGATCCACGACTGATATAACACATTCATCTCCTCATCCGTTGACTGAGAGAGATATATCTCAGAAATTCATTCACTCCTGAGCTCTCCGTACTCGTGGACCTTTTTGGATAAGTGGGAGTGCTTCGGGTATATCTCTCCGTGAAACACGCGTTATCCTCTCCGAAGCAAAATCGCCAACCTGAATATCCACTGGTTCTCCGTCAGCGAAAACATGAGGATTGAGAAACTGAGCACCAACAAGAGGATGGAGACTGGCACGAAGTGTTGCCATAGAGGCTTCGGGTATTGGTCGACTCGAACCATTTACGATTCTTGGATCGGCAGTACAGACAGGATATTCTTTATGAACGAGCAATTCAGCTCCTGCGCCAAAGGCCAAGCGTCACGCATTTGCATCTGTATATCCACGTCAGAAGCGAACAAGCATTTTGTCTCGAGCATTCATACGGAGGGCTCATGAAATAATGAGATTTTGACTCTCTCTTACTCTTTTATGAACGTCTGCAATTTCATCCCTCATCCATGATCGACTCGTGATCGGTATTCCGCCAGTCAGATGTGCATAGATAATCGCGGATATATTTTCACCGAGTTCGATAAATGGTATCACTGTTTGAAGTTTCCCAGATCCACCACGCCCATTGTGTGTTGGTTTTTTCCATACAGATGCAACAAAATCATTGGATTCTTCTGGAGCAGAAGTATAGAGTCGAGCCGTTGGAGACCTTTTACGTAAATAAAAATCCATATCTGTGAAATATTGCTGGAAAAGCCCAGACACATCTCTCTGTATTTTTGTAAAAATAGCTTCCCCATGAAGGGGGAGACAAACAGTATTGAGAACAAAATCCTGTACAGAGAGGAGGAGTTCTCTCGATTTTTGCACATCTCAAGCAGCAAGCGAAGAAGCGGCTTCTATGAGGACATTGGTTGTACGAAATTGATCCGTATTTGGAGCAGAAAGAATAACTGATAGTGGACCATCTTGTTTGAGGCGTTGAATAAGAGGTCTTGTATCAGAGATACGGGCTACTTGTATTCCTCAGACTTTGAGGACTCGCGGTAGTGATAAACTCTGTGACATAAAAATAAAATGAGAAAATAAAATCCGCTTCAGATGTTTCAAAGCGGAGTGGAGAATAAAGTGGCAATAATTTATCCTCCCCGCTTTGGCGGTTTCTTGGTGGTGCTTGTTATGAGAGAGAGGTGATGTGACATACAATTCGTAAAAAATAAAACCCTCTCAGGTTGAGAGGGTTTTGAAAAATTAAATTTTAAACAAAAACTACCCTCTCGATGTGAGAAGTTTTGGCGTCTTTGTTGTGAAATTTATTTGCATGAAAGAACTATAGCGATTTCTTCAGTTGAGTCAAAAAAATCCTCCGTTTTTTATTATTCTTTTTTATTTTTTCATTATCTGAAGTATCCATCGCTCTTGCTCTGCGAGATGATATGTGAGAGCTTTTGTGAGTATCATGCCTCTATTTTTGGCAAGTTGCTGTCCGTCAGCCCATTCCTCTTCTGAGGCTTGTTTATAGATCCACGCTCGACCATCAGCTTTGAGGAGCGGTTTTATCCACGTAAAGAGGTCTTCGATGTACGCAGCTGCTCGCGTGACAACGATATCATAGTGATCGCTGGTCGACGGAGTACCATCGAGAAACATAATACCGTTCTTATTATGTTTTCTCTCGTCTTTCATACTCGCCGCTCGCATATCTTCTACCCTGCCCCACTGTGGAGTGACGTTGGTAAGTCCGAGTGTCTCGGCAAATTCTCGCACGCAATCTATTTTTTTTCGAGTAGCATCCAGTAGAGTAAAATGGACTTCTGGAAACATAACCGCCAACGGAAGGCCTGGAAAACCCCCACCTGTTCCGAGATCAAGTACCTTCATCCTTCATCCATTCCGTCATTCTAGATAGCCGCGAAGTAAATCAGCAGTAATTAAGCTGTCTTCGATATGCTTCACCCAAACGCCTTCTTCATCGCGAATAGCGGAGAGATTGATATGAGTATTTTTCTCGAGAAAAATAGAGACAAGTTTCTGAAGTTGTGGGTTTTCTCTGTAGGACATATTCGGATTATATGGAAGAGGTTAGAAGAATAAAACTATTCTTTTGTTTTTTGACATATCACATCCAGGCACGCTTCAAATATAGCACGAATAAATGTTTCATCAATATTTTGTCATCTTACTCGAGATTTTTTGTTAATACCGTTAACACTGACAACAACCTCAGACCAGAGAGGAGCATCTTCGACATCACTGTGATGAGTTCCGTTTTGATGAATATCTGGAAATTGTTGTTGAGCAACATCGGGTGTGAATATTGGTTTATAAATAGGCTCAACGTGAAGTTTGATTATTTCTTTACCTAAAAATCTATTAATAGCTCAAATAATTGTCGGGATAGGACCAGATTCGGTACTCATGGGCCCAGATATAACTATATTTTTACCATTGATAACAGCCGAAATAGTGACAGAATTATTCTCAAAAGATATATTTTCTTGTGATATTCTCCTTGAATTACGGAGATATTCAGCAAATACGTTTGAATCATAGGCTACTTTGGTTTCTTGTGTGGTGCCAATTTTTCCCTTATCGTCACCACAAAAAGTAGTATGTATCCTTCCTACTGTAGGTCATTTTTTTGTAGGGCGAAATACACCGTGAGACTTGAGAGCGTGAAGAACTTGTCCTGCACCGCCCAACCTCCCTATCGCTACATTATCACTATCTGCTTCAAAATTGAGCCTACTTGCGCCCGCTCTATAAAAATCAGGATTGGGATGAAGATTATTTTTTCGACACCATGCGACATATTTATGCCAACGATCCTTGTGGACTCCAGCACCATCTGCATCAGATCAGGGACCATATGGGACTACCACTTGACCATAGACAACAGCTCTGACATATTCAGCAATCCTTCATGCTTTCTTGTTATCTATTTTTCCGATATCATAGCCATTCTGTCTCAAAGTATTTATTATCTGCTCTGTTGGAGCATTGCCTGCTCATTCCCCAACACCAGAAAATGTGGACTCTACTTGTGTAGCTCATCATCGAATAGCAGCAATACTATTCGCAATAGCCATGCCTGTATCATTATGATTATGACAAGAAAATATAAAATCATGTTTTTCTCGTAAATCTTGTGTACCCCAACTCATAAAATGAAATAATTTCTCCATATACCAAGTAGGCGTTCCTCCTCGTGTATCTGGCATATTGATAATAGTAGCTCCGCTCTCGATAGCCTTTCTCACAGATTCGAGGAGAAAAACTGGATCAGTATCAGTAGCAATCTCCGGTGAGAATTGGACATTTCCGATATTATCGCGTGCTATTCAGACATTATTCTCAATCATTTTGAGCACCTGGTCTTGTAAATCTCTCACTGGTGTCTTACCGTCTTTGTCCAACATAGCCTGTATATGGTGTATTTGGGTAGGATAAAAAATATGTACTCCTCCATTCTTTGCTTTGTTCAATTTCCCCGCTCCTTCTTTTATAGCTTGTGGGAAGAATCCTGTTAGAGCTGATAAACGTGTATTTTCGCGGCCAAATTCAGATACGGCCCAGTCAATAGTCTGCATGTCTACTCCTGCCGCAAATGCCACCTCTACAGCTGGAATACCGGCTCTTATAGCTGAGCCTATCATATCTTTTTTGTTCCAGGGCTGGAATCATCCGCCTGCTTGGTCCGATTCACGTGGTCCAACTTCGTTGATAATAACTTTTTCTGGCTTATAAATTTTGTAACCAGTCGTAGTACTTTCCTTTTTGGGTAGAAAACCGAGGGGTTTTTCTCAAGATATCACTTGTGCCATTATTTCTCACCATTCTTCATAGTGGATATCCAATTCGTGCATTACATTGCTCATATAAGAAATTAAAGAAATAAAAAACTCTCCCGTTTCGGGGAGAGTGGAAAGTGCGTGGTTTTTCTTCGCAGCAAACTAACTCTCCCGGTGGGAAAGAAGAAGGCTGAGAAGAAGTGAACTGGTTTGACGCATAGAGATAATTTTAGACGAATGAAATTTTTGTCAAATTAGACTACTGTGCTCAGCACAATATCTCGGATACTGGAGTAAATTTCCACGTCAGACATAGCACGTATTTGGTCGAGTGTGAACCAGCCAAAACTCGCTATCTCTGATGATTGAACCGTGATAGTACCAGAAACCATATGAGCCAGAAAAAACTCCTCATATTTTCTCTGTGGACCACGCTCATTGGTATATTCGATAGTTTGGACTCGGACAGGTGCTGGGAGTGATTGTATATTATTTTCTCGGTAAATAGTCACGAGACCTATGAGCTCTACGACGATATCGAGCTCCTCCCTCGCCTCTCTTACAAAAGCTTCTTGAAATGTCTCATCTTTTTCGAGATGTCCACCTGGCAACGTATATGGTTTGTGAGAACCGTGCTTCACGAGCAGTATATTGCCATCACGATCCGTGATGATACCCCGTGAGGAATACTGGAGAGGAAGGTGTTTCATACTATTATTTTCGTCATTTTCTCTATAATGCAACTGTCATGAAGAAAAAACCAAAAATCATAGCCCCTCGAGTGGCAAACAACGCAGGATATCAAGTACAGGATGTCTGGTTTCATAAAGCCAAGGCTGCTGGTTATCGTGCTCGGAGTGCTTTTAAGCTGCTCCAGATCCAAGAAGAAGTAGAAATTATCAGGCCAGGCATGGTAGCACTCGACCTCGGCTGTGCTCCTGGGAGCTGGTTGCAAGTCCTCTCAAAACTCGTCTGAGAAAACGGTCGCATACTCGGTATCGACCTCCAAGAAGTCTCACGATTTGCTCAGAAAAATATCACCACGATGGTCGGTGACATGACTGTCGCTGAAACACATGCCAAAATCAAATCCTACCTTGAATCCATCCGCGAAGAATGAAAAGAAATAGAAAAAGCCAAAGAAGAGGCTGGTATCTGGGGGCTCAATGACAATAAGAAACTCAAAACGAAATATTTCCAGATTATCACCTCTGATGTGGCACCGAAAACAACAGGAAGAAATGATGATGATCAGTATAACAGCGCTATGCTGTGCCTCGAAGTCTTGAAAATAGGAGAGAGATTTCTCGCGCCAGGAGGCAATCTCGTGATGAAAATATTTCGTGGCCGTGATCTCTCACTCGTCCTCAGTCAGGCCAAAAAACAATACAAAAAAATCCAATGCATCAAACCTCCTGCATGCCGAGATAGAAGCTTCGAGGAGTATGTCGTGTGTCAGGGGTTTAAGGGGTAGTAATTATTCCACTATTTCCACTTCGGTCTCTATACCGTTTCTCCTTTGATTTCTTTCTGTAACCCACATCTGCCAGAGACGGTCTACAGTATATATTTCTCATGTGTGTTCCCAGTCACCATTTTCATCATCATACCCAGCGAGTGATAATACAGAAAATGGATCTTTTGTATCCAATTCTTCTCTATTCCAATTAATCACTGCATTCATGATGAGCTTAACTTCTTCAGAGATATCACGAGCAGAAACATCCGTTTTTTGCTCACCTGGATGAGATTCAGAAGAATATGGTGCTGCAAGGGGGCTCATAAAATACCTATAATAATTTTATTATAGAATATTTAATATTTTGTCAATTTGACTAAAACGGCACATCCATTTCTGCAGCCTTTGTGCTAGGGCCAGCAGGAGCTGACGAAGCCCCATTTGCCTCACGATTTTTCTGATAGTCATTTTCGACTACATAGTGTGTATCACCATATTGCCCTGGTTCTTTACGCTTGAGGACAGACATATTGACGTAGCCCTTTTCATTGACGATTGCCTGCATATCCTCGAGTTTGAGCGAGAGATTGAGGATGTCACCATACTGTGTTGAGACTGCTTTTGCAGAACCACCGATATATTTTTTGTCAGCCATAAGGAGGTTTATAAGTTTAATGAGTTTGTGATATGTTAATCCTGGCTTTTTATTCAGCCGCAGGAGCACCTTCTTCCTCTACACCGATGAGACGAATACGGAATCCAGTGAGTTGTTCAGCGAGACGGACATTTCCTCCAGATCGACCGATAGCCCGGACTTCTTCTGATTTTGGAACTGTCACGTGTGCGACACCATCTTCATCGAATTGGACATCGAGGATACGAGCAGGATTGAGAGCTTGAGCGACGAGTTCACGAGAGTTATCTGTGTAATTGATGACATCGACTTTTTCTCCTGAGAGCTCTTCGACGACGGCTTTGACGCGGATACCTTTTGGACCGATGAGGGCACCAGCAGGATCGACTTCTTCGAATTCAGAAGCGACGATGATTTTGGTTTTAAATCCTGGTTCACGAACGATTTTGACGATTTCAATTGTGTGATCCTCGAGTTCTGGGGTTGAAAGTTCGAAGAGTTTTGCGACGAGTTGTGGATCTTTACGAGAGAGGATAATCTTTGGATCGCCATAGCCCTCGTCTTCGACTTTTTTGACGTAGACATGGAGACGCATCCCTGGTGTATATTTATCACGGCTGACTTGTTCACCACGTGGGAGGAGCACCTGTGAACCATTGAATTCGACGAAGACGCGATCGTTCTCGACCATATCCACTCGGACATTCACGACTTCACCCTGCTTGTCCTTGAAAATCTCATAGACTTTTGCTTTCTCAGATTCACCAATTTTCTGGATGATAACCTGACGAGCTGCCTGAGAGGCGATACGGCCGAAGACCTGATCATTGTCTTTGAGGAAGTCACTCACATCGATTTCGATGATATCACCGAGTTCAAATGCATCAGCATCTTCGCCGAGTTCAGCTTTGCTGATTTCGATATTAGGATTTTCGACTTTTTCTACAACTGTTTTTTCAGTCGTAACCGTGATGGTATTGGCATCAAAATCGAGTTTGACGTTGACGACATCATCCTTGGTTCCGTAGTCTTTTTTATAGGCAGTACGGATAGCCGATTCGATGATTTCGATGAGATCATCACGGTGGAGTCATCGTTCAGCTGCGATATGATTGATAGCAGCATCTATTTTTTTGAGATCGAGCATAGTTCAATAAATGAAAAATAAATATCAGTCAAAAACAGTATAGAGAAACTCTGGGTAAAAAAAAGAATCTGGGGAACCAAATTCTTGCATTTTTGACTGACTACGGGGAGAGTATATCAAAAATCGTTCAAAAAGGAAATTATTTTATAAAAAATACCCTAATTCCATCGGTGAAATAGGTCTTTTCTTCTTTTTTCAATGGCCACCAATATCCATTGAGCTCGATGCTTTCTTTCTGAGAGGTTAATTGTGTATTTTTTCCTTTCCATGCGAGCACCACATCGCCAACCTCATACGACTCGAGCTGTTTGAGAGACGTACGTCCGAATCTATCGTAGAGATAGACCGCATCTCTCGTTATGAGAATATACACACCTTCGTCCTCTGCAGGGGCTATCTTGACATTATCAAGTGAGTCTGGGAGTTTGATGAGCTGTCTCGTGCTCATCTCATAAGCATATTCACCTTGAGAAGAACGTACCAGAGCGAGTGACTGAAAAAGATTCGTAAACACTATACTCCCCGGGATGGCATTGATATCTTTTAAACTTATCGCAAGACCACGAAATTTCGTCGTATCTGAGACATATTCTAGCTGTATTTTTGGTCGTAGATTGATGGTCCCTGTGGTATCCGGGAGTATCACAATATCTATTTTTGTTACTCCACCGAACTGGTTACTCACAAACAGAGTAGCAGCTCATGATGGTATATCGGATAGGATACACTCACTCCTGCAGGTAATCGACCTGGACCAAGGAAGTGAAAAATGAATTGGATACGTTCGAGCTAATTCTTTTCCTCCGGCCAAAAGTGTCATCCCATAATGGATTAATCCAGGAATAGGTATTTCTTTTTTTATAATTTGCGCTTGTACTTCGATGCGAATAGGTGTTGGGCGTTCGATATCAGTAAGGAGTGTCAGTGTCGAGGTATTCCAGAAATATTTGGTACCTACAATCCATGCTATGGCTCCGAGGACGAGACTCGCTGCCAACACAGGAACCAAAAAAGTCATAGTTTTATCACGAAACTCTCGTAGATCCATATGGAAAAAAGGAAATTTTGTATAGTATAGAAGAAACCCTATGCTTTCGCAACAAATTTTATCAGTCATATCTGACCTCAAAAATGGTGCACAATCGTCTCCCATACTCGTTTCAGAGGCTCAGGTATGCGAGATTTGTTCTGAAATCTTTGAGAATGAGATACAGGATATCGAAGAACTCGCCGATAAATGAATGATGGACTTTCTCTACTATGACTGTGGAGATAAAATATCAGGAAATCATAAAGCTGATAAAGTCCGTATGCAGGCAGAAAAACTCTATCAAAAACCTGCTGGGGACATCCTCATAGCATTATTCCGCAATATTGACCGTCTGACAGATACTTCGGCTAACTCCCTCTTGCGTCTCTTCGAAGATGTCCCAGCCCAAGTCCTCATACTCGTGACGAGTTCATCGCCAGAAAAAATCATACCTACCATCCAATCGCGTATGCTCATGATGAGCACGGGCATTATTCAGCGATGAGAAAATCCTCTCGATAATGAAATACAAGCCTATCTCGACGGTCATCCAGAGGAGCTATTCGCTCTCACACTCCATAAAGATCGCAAATTCACTCGTGATGATGCACTCTGGGTTGTTCGAGGCTTGCAAGATGCGATATGATGTGGTAAACTAGCTACGAGACATGCCTCTCGTCTCCGTGAGACGCAGATGGCTCTCGAAACAACGAATACTATTGCTAAATATCTCACGGATCAGCTCCTCATCTCTCTCGCATGCGAATAATATACATCCTCATTGCCGTCCTCTTCTCTTCAAATACGTTTGCTCGGTCTATATTTGAGGGTAGGAGTGGTGAATGTGGCATATCGAGCTATAATCTCCGACAAGGCGATATAACGGCGGAACAAATCCCCTGTATTATCGTGAATGTCATCAACAATCTCCTCGCATTTGTTGGCTATATTAGTCTCTGAATTATCGTTGTATGAGGCTTGCTCTATACTTTTGGTGGTGTCAATGAGGAATGGAAAAGCAAAGGGAAAGAATCAGTCAAAATGGCACTTTTTGGTGCTGTGATTTCATGGTCAGCATGGATAGTTGTTAATTTCTGGCTCGATAATATCTAATTTTATGGGACCTTTTTCATGGGCATTTTCGAGCTGATTCGAACGAAGCAAACGTTGGTATGCTATTGCGGCTACTGTTATTATTAGTGGTACAGTTGTGAGTTTTTTGGTAGGAGAATACCTCTTGGGTATCGTACTCATCATCTTCGCTGGCGTCTACCTCCTCTATGATATCAACACTCATCCGGTCGTGAATGTCATCGTCAATGATGAAGGTATATCTCTGAGTGGTGTCCTCTATGCGTATGATCGTATGCAATCATTTCGTATTATTCGAGTCGATAATACACCGATGATTCTCCGCTTTACGCTCAAGAGCAAAACTGTTGATAGGCTCGATATATTTCTCGATCCAACTGTCAATATCGAAGAAGTTACCACTCTCATCGCGACGCATATAACTCAAGAAGCAATCGAGGATATGAGTGCTATGGGAAGACTTCTCCTCTGATTACGCTTGTAATTTCTGATAAATTGATAGACTAAGAATATGCAGCATCTCTCATCTTCTTCTTTCGCCGTGAAGATTCTCCAAAAACTTGGGGGGTAGATGTGTGTAATTTTTATCACTTATTCTCTCCCCTCAAAAAGGGGAGTTTTTTATGGAAATAGACCAACAATATCTCTCAACCCTCGTTGTCGTCACTGGTGGTAATCGAGAAAACCCTGGTATACCCGATTATCTGCGTGGTATCCGTTTTTTAACAGGTATGCCAACGGCTCGATTAGGGAAACGGGATTTCCAACAGTATATTACGCTTCTCATGAGGTATGGAATAAAAACAGAAATAGATTTCTGACAATCTCTCCTCGAAAAAGGAACACTAACGCCTCTCGAGAGACAGCTTTTGAATCATTTTCGAGTCTATTGTGTCTATCTCCAATTTTTACGCCTCTGCGAGATTGATCCACTCGATCCTCTCTGTAGAGAGTTTTGTCAGGAACTCATGAAGAGCTATACAAAAACAAAGAAAGCATATACTGAAGCTCAGAATTGATAAATAGAGTATGCAACAACAATTTTACTCACGTACCACAAAACAACTCCAGAGCTGAGCTGAGAGTAAACTCCTCAATTTCCTCTATTTTTCTTCTCTCGGGAAATTGTGCCTCTCTCTCATTCGCACCCGTCTCTTCTCTGCAGGTATGGGGAGGATTTTTTGAACTCGCTGGTCGCGAATACTCCTCCCTCTATTGATACGAAAATACCACATCGATACTACGACATATATCGTCCCTCCGGGTGGTTTTGTCAGTGTGCAAGATTTTTTTATTCGAAAAAGTAAGCCAGAATACCGCATGTTTTCCCCTGAGAAAAAAATCATCTGCAGCCCTGTGGATGGGTGTCTCGAAGTCACACGTGCTCTCTCACAAAAATGACCATGTATGGTGAAGTGAACTCCAACCAATGTAGAAAAACTCTTTGGCCCTGAGAGCGCTGATTTTTCGGGTGGAGATCTCCTCTTTTTTCGACTCCGTTTTTCCGATTATCATCGATTTCATTTTTTTGATAGTGGTGAAGTGCTCTCCTCTCAGGCTCGTGATGGCCTCCTCTACTCGGTCGATAATAGTGTACTCAGAACCGGTCTCTGGTTAGAAAATAAGAGTCATCTCATGCGTCTCAGAACAGAAAATTTTGGTGATGTCCTCTGGCTCGAAGTAGGGGCAACAAATGTCGGATCTATAACGAATCATCTGCGAGTCTGAGAACGATTCACTCTATGACAAGAAAAATGATATTTCGGACTCGGAGGCTCAGCTGTACTCATCCTCTTCCAGGAAAATAAAATCTCCATCGCAGACGATATCATCTCGATGAGTACACAAGGAATCGAGACAGAAATAATAACAGGTGAAAGTATCGGAAAATCTCTCTAGTACCAGCAGTCTTTCCACCCTATTGAATAGGCCATTATATTACACGTGAGACTCAGCAATGGACCTATCAGGAGCAAGAAAATAATCTCCATCCAAGAAAGAAAAATAAACGGAAGCATAACTATGATAGTCGCGAGTATATAATCAATACCGTCCCATGGCTGAAACATAGCGCCTGGCTTTTTACCAACACGACGCTTCGCAAAACTCTTGATCATATCACCAATCAGGGCTCCGAAACTCAAGAGAAAACCAAAGAAAATACCATTTCAGAAATCACGATAAAAAGAATCAAATCGAGACCACTGCAGGAGGAAACCGCTGTGAACCAATGCTGTCAAAATAATACCACAGAGCATACCGCCCAAAACGCCAGCTATGAGACCACGATAAGTCTTATTTTTACCCAACCATATCGGACTTATAGGGCGAGAAAATCGTCGAATACCGGGTATATTTTTCGCAACCACGGGGAGTGCATTGCCAACGAAAGCCGGCAAAAATATGAAAAATACCTCTAAGAGTCTCGCAATCATAGACGAGGATTATAAAAAAGGAGTCCCGACAAAAGGACATAGGCCATGATGGACCAAAATTGTATAAGAAAAAACTGTCCTCCCGATACTCACCACAGTATGACAAAAAATACTATTGCTCCTATGAAGAGCGTACGCGGTGCGATATGATTTCACTTGATCACATGGAGACACGGGAGAGTCGAACACGATAGTACAGAGAGTGTTATGACGCCGAGAGCAGCCACTAAAACCGAATCTGTAAAAAATAATAATCCGAGGAGAGCGATAGCGCTGGCTGGCGATGGAAGTCATGAAAAAAATACGCTCTTATTTTCTTTTTGAAGAGTGAATCGTACGAGGCGAAATATGATACTGAGAGTGAAAATGCTCGCCAAAAGTATCGAATCAGTGAGGAGATAGACCCATACTGCTGGATGAAGACCAAAATTAATAGCATCAGCTATATCGTCCAAGTATGGACCAAACCAATGACCGCCAAAACGCCTCGCACACCAACCATCCAGAGCGTCGAGGATAAGGGCTATGACCAGATATATCTCCGCAAGTATAAACGATGGACGGTAGAATGCTCCAACACAAGCTACTATACCAGTGATGATTCCGAGAGTCGTCACGATATTAGCGATGTGTTTTTGGTAGGTCATTATTTTCGCATAAAAAAGTACCATCGACCGTACCGAGGGCTCACAATGATAGCAATAAAAATGACGACAATACTCGCGACAAATGTCACCATGTATTGGTCCACAATGCGACTATCGCCCGTAAAGAGGTGACCAATTATGACACATATAACGGAGAGTGAGAGAGCATACCAATAATCCATGGGACCTCCGAATTTCCACTCTACATGTTGGTACCATGGGATATATTGTTTTTCAAACTTTTTGAGCGTGAAGTGAGGATTGAGTACGAACCACAGGAAATCCCAATAAATAATCAGGAAAAAATGAAAACCAAGTATGAATAATTCGTGTCCGAGTGAGTACTGATCAACCATGCCGATAAATACGACATGATTGAGCACGAGTATCATAGCAAAAAGTGTGATATGATACCCCGTCATATTTCGCAAAAACGAGAGAGGTAAACTCGGGAATACTCGCCGCCATGTTGGCAACTTCGCAGCCCATCCATGTTCTCCTTCTATCTCTATTTCGAGGAGAGCGAGAAAAACCCCCAGAAGAATGGTGTACAATCAAAACATATATTCATTATGAAAAAATCCCAAGAATTACAACTCCTCCTTTTCGAGCAAATGAAGTCTCTTTTCGATGCTCTTGACCGTACGGACCGTACTCTGGATGATGAGTTCTGGTATGAGTACTCATCGTCGCACGAGATTGCTGTGGGTATTCCAGAGCCATCGAGTATCGAGGAGCTGCACACCTCTATCGTGTGTGACAAATATATTTTCTGTTTTCATGAGCCAGTGTACCCAGTGTTTTGGATCTTTGCTCGGACGTGTATCGAGGACAGAACCAGTATGGACAAAAAAGAGAAGAGCGAGGAGACAAAACAGATACATCTGCAGGAGCTGTTCTCGAGAAAAATCATCCATATCCATATCAGAGAGTGGCTTCCCGGAGAGAAATTCTTGGATAATATAGGAAGTATTTTTTTCTTTATTTTCTTCTGATACTGCTGCTCAGTAACAGAGGTATTCTCTGGGAAGAAAATTGTGCAAGACTGGCAATTCTGCGAATATTTTTTCAGAAATCTTGATACCAAATCGATGCTCTAAGACGGGAAAAAGAAAGCTCAAATTCGCACGAAAACCATACTGAAAGGCAGTGAGAGCAGCATAATCATCATAGTGCTCATATCCATCTCCGAAATAACCGAAATATCGACACAGGAGCAGGTACTCCCTATACTGTCTCGCTTCTTCTTCGAGTGTCGGGAGAAATGAATAAGAAAAAACAGAGAGCAGCGTCTGAATAGGGAGTCATTGAATGGTTTTTTTCCCTCCGAAAAAAAGCGGTAAATCGAGATCCCACCTCCCTTCTTTTACCACCCACGGCTGCCCCTCAAGCCTGAATACTCGTGAAAAAAATCATTTACCAATAGTCGTATGCGGGAGATTTTTGAATACGTCAGCAAAGTCTCTCTGCTCTGTCTCAAATGAAGGACAAATCTGGTACTCTCGAAATATCGATGTGATATCACGTATCATAATAATTTCATTGTAAGAGGAACGAAACAAAATCAAACCAGAGCTATGCCCTGGTTTGATGTTTGATATATAATTCGGGGATTACCACTCGAGATTGCCGGCTGTCTGATATTCTGTGACTTTTGTTTCAAAGAAATTTTTCTCTTTGCGCAGATCCATGATTTCGCTCATCCATGGAAATGGATTTTCATCACCATGAAGAATCGGGAGATTGATCATCTCACAACGTCGATCGACGATATGTCGGACGTACTGTTTCACTGCGTCACCATTGAGACCGAGGACGCCGTATGGGAGACAATCCTCGACGTAGGCGAGCTCATGTGATGTTGCTTGTTTGAAGAGGTCGATGACTTTTGCCTTAAACTCTTCTGTCCAAACTTCTGGATTTTCTGCGACGATACCATTGATGAGGTCACGACCGTAGGCGATGTGGATAGATTCATCGCGGAGGATATACTGGAATTGCTCACCGATACCCTTCATTTTGTTGTTTCGCATGAGCTGGAGCATCATCGCAAAACCAGCATAGAAAAATATACCCTCCATGATCATATTAAATCCTATGACATCGAGGAGAAACGCTTGCTTATCAGCTGTAGTATTAATCTCAAATGTTGGATCAAGAATTGATTTCGTGAGATTGACGACGAAATCGTCTTTTGCTTTGATAGAAGGGATGGTCTCATAAGCTGCAAAAACTTCTTCTGGATCGAGAGACAATGAATCACAGCAGTATACAAAAGTATCTGTATGAACTGCTTCTTCATAGGCCTGACGGAGCATATACTGACGACACTCGGGATTAGTGACATGACGATACATCGCGAGGACGATATTGTTGGCTGTGAGGCTCTCGGCTGTCGAGAAGAATCCGAGATTCCACATGATGAGATGACGCTCATTGTCGGTGAGGACATCTTTTGCCTTCCACTGTTCTACATCCTTTTGCATTGGGATTTCTTCGGGAGTCCAGTTGTTTGCGACACCATTTTTGTAGTGTTGACGTGCCCACTTATACTTCATGGGAAGTATCTTATTTGGATCTGTGCCGACAGCACAGATGAGCTTCTTTTCAGCAGCCATAGGAAGGAAAAATTAGAAGATGAAATATTCATACACCACGCACACCCTTTGCAGCTGTTCAAAAAATGTATGCACGGCGTGATTGTTTGAAAGAGAAAACACAAGATATTGTGTGCTGCATTTATATCCAGACACTAGATGTAGTCAAATAGATGGAATTTCTTTTCACCCAGATTAGTGTGAAATGAAAGAATATTTACCAGTAATACTGAATTATTCCTCCTCTCACTCACCAGCTCTACCATAGTCTGGCCCCTCTCTCTCATCTGTAAAAAGACCGGTGGCTGCTGTAGCTGTCATACTTGCCAAAGCAGATACTGCAGCTGGTTTATGGGCTACTCTCGGTGCAGGAGGGGTGGTTATAACCTCCTCTTCTTCAGGAAGCACGTGAACTGGATCATCATCTCTTCGAGGTATGGGCATAAATTTATTTTTTAATTTCACGAATTTATACTCAAAATCTATTTAGAGTCAAATCTATCTAATCGCTCACTCTCACACTCACACCATCATGGTGCTCATAGACTCTTTTCGCATTCTTTTCCATTTTCTGAAGTATCTCAGATTCCAAATCAATACCCAGTATCTCAGCCATACCGAGAAGGTAAATCGCGACATCAGCGAGCTCTTCTCCGAGATCATCTTTCCCCTTTCTCCAGGCCTCAAATGCCTCCCCTACTTCACTGTAGAGATACGCGAATTCGAGAGGAATATCGTTGACATTGAATCCTTTGGCGATTTTATTCGCCAGGATAGATTTTTGGAGTTCTAATGTGTTCATCGTGGTGAGTGTTTTTTCTTCTTGTTGGACAAACAAACTTGTACTTTATCAGGTATTTTAGCTATTTTAGATGAAAGATGGTACGATGAGGAGGCGTCTCTCGGTACATTTACTCCTGGGATGAGTTCAAAATCTCACATTGCGATGTCTGCTGGGGTAGCTTCTCCGTCAGGGAGCACTAGCTCTGGATATCTTTTTACCATAAGATGAAAGAGTTAGAGAATAAACCTAACAATAATTATATCCTCTTGTCAAAAAATACAATCTTATTTCCTTAGAACTATTCACAAACATCTATCACTACCACTTCTGCACCAGCAGAGAAATTAATTTCTAAGGTTTCTACATCAGAGATGCGTGCCTGATCACCGGCTTCGAGCGTTTCTCCTGTGGCTAGATCTACACTCCCATTTGTGACATAGATAAAGACGTTTCCTGTACCAGCGTGTGCTATGTGTGTCCAGGTGGTTTCTTCGTCAAAAATACCACGATAGATAACGGCATCAGTGTGAATCTGGAGGGCATCGTGGTCAAATCCTGAAGCAATAGGAACCAGATGATTATGAGGCATCTGAGAAAAATCTCGCTCGTCGTGTCGTGGTGAAATATTTTCTTCGCGAGGCATAATCCATATCTGATAGAGATGGACTGCTTCATCCCCTTTGTTGATTTCACTGTGACGAAGTCCAGAGCCCGCTGACATCACCTGCGCGCCACCCGCACCAACGGTTGCTTTTCCTCCATAAGAATCTTCATGAGAGATTGCTCCTGCGAGAACCAAAGTAATAATTTCCATATTGCTGTGTGGATGCATACCGAAGCCTTGATGATCTGCTATGATGTCATCGTTGAAGACACGAAGTGCACCGAAATGCACATTCGCTGGATCATAATAGTCTGCGAAAGAAAAGAGATGTTTACTCTCGAGCCACTCATGGTGAGCGGTATAGCGATTTCGTGCGGGAATTATTTGGATGTTCATAAGAGAATGAAATTATGTTTTCTATAGTACTCTCAGTTCGTGTGAGTCAATATGTCTTGGTCGTGAAGAGGGCAAAAAAATTCCCAGAAATTGGGTAATTTCTGGGAAAGAGTCCTCTTGTGCGTTCTCATACCACAGCTCGGTTGATAAAAATATCTATTGTTGAGCCGGACATGAAATACATGCGTCATTCACGACATGACGTACCTCGACAAACTTGGAACAAGGTCTTGACTGCGCTTTGGTAATGGTAGCATTTTCACCCGGCTTCAATCGTATCACCCAATTACAGGCGAGCATATCATATCTCGATGTGAGATATCATACGCTCGTCTGAACAAGTGATATCAAAAGATGATAATAGGATAGAGGAGGCAAGCCTTCTTCGTATCTTTGTATCTTTATTTGAAATGCGGTGAGAGCCCGTTAAGCTCACTCCATCACGTAGTCAACGTTGCAAAAATCACAAGAACAATTTGTAAGGTTAGTATAGCACGTCTACTCCAGAAATGAAGTTCCCTGCTCATTGCAGAAAATGAGAAATATATCGTGATAAAAAAATAATCGCATATGCAAGCCATTTCTCTTCTATAGACTCAAAATAGGTAAAAAATGCCTCTTGAGCGCTTAAAATAGGCTTTTTATGGGGGTTTGTACACAATTTGTATACGTGAAAATGCTTATTTGAAGCGGAAAAACACAGTTCGTCGATTATAAATCACCTCTTAGGCCCCTAAAAACCACGCACAGCCCTCAGTATCGGCTCAAATTTGTTCCCAAAGTATCGACCTGCTCGTGCTATACCATTGAGCTCCACCACGGCAAATGATCCATCAGATAGCTCAGCGATATCGAGTCCATAGGTTTGGAAGTGGGAGGCGTGGTGTGTCGCGAATCACTGTGCGAAATCGAGCAATCCGGCTGGTATATTATAATCATCATAATCCTCCCACATCCGAGCAGCATTTATAGCTCTGCCGCCGACTATATAGGTACGGAATTCTCTCTTGCCAATCTCATCCTGAGCAATATCGATCACCTCTCCGACGAAATACTCTGTATGCATACCGTAGACTCCGAGATGTCCAAAATCATGCCTATTCTCCACGACATGAGATATAGCTTTGTGTTGAGTTTTTACGAAAACAGGATAGGAAACAACGAAACCATCTGGACCATAAAATCCATCATCATGAAAATAAGATTTCAATTGTTCATACGAACAACTGTAGGGGTGAACATTTCTCTGCAAAAACCGTGTATCGACAACGCTTGGCCATATATCTACCCGCGATTCTTCTTCTGGGGAGTTGAACATGACATATCCTGGATTATCGAGGGACGCATTTTCAATCAGTGGTTTTCCATCAACTAAGAAATCAATCCTTGCTTCAGCTGCTTTGACAGTATCGTATGGATAGTGTCGGAAGAGGGCTGATTTTCCCCGACAAAAATCTCGTACTCATTGTGTATCAATAATAACTGAACTATTTGGCATGAGAATCCTCTGGACTCGCTCTTCTGTTGTTTCGAGTAAAACTGGAACTCATAGCGCTTGAGCCACACAGATTTCATTCCCCCTTTCTCGTAAGACACAATGATGCTCGCTCTCTTCTTGTATTTCTCCTGGTTGATTATATAACGGTCATAACTGCAGTGCTGCGTTGAGTCCTGCCTCGTCTTCGAATCGTTCTATGAGGAGAAAGTCGGACATAGAGAATTAAAACAGATGACTATCTGGATGATATTTGGCAATTTCTGCGAGAATTGCCTCAACATCCTCTGTGACACCATCTTGAAAATCAAAGAATTTCGGCTCCTGACGAATAGCGTCTTGTGGTGTTGTATTATGAGCAAAATCAAATTTTGTTCTCTCCCAGTCTCGTCGCATACAAACTGGTAAATACCGAAAAGGTCAGAATTGTTCAGGAGAAATAACTACACCCTCTGCCACCTCTGGAAGAGAAAAAGTCGCATCTGTCGTCACGAGCAAGGTAACTTGTGCGACTACGTCTGCCCGAATTGCTGTAAGGATCATACTCTTGTCAGAGAGTGGTCGACACGCGAGGAGGCCTCATGTATCATTCGCTGGTCTCCAGACCGAAGTACCCATATGATTTGTTGCCTCCAATTCTAATTCTGGCTTTTGTTCTTGATTTCGGATATAGGCCAGCCCGGCGGAAGTTTCTGGCGAAGTACCATGTCGCTGAGAGCGAAAAATAGAACCAGCAGAATCACCACTGGCACGAATGAGATTGATAGCACTATCACCTCCATGCACCCATCGTGTATCTATCCTAGGACAAGCACGATTATCAGGAAATGAGTTAGATTCGGTCCACATAAATTCTTAATCTATGCTGCCACTGCCTCGACGAGTTTTTTTCTAGCCTGAAGTGCTGGGAAAAGTGGTATGACATTTCTGACTGCAACTTTTTGAGCTTCAGTTCCTAGGAATAAAATAATTGGCAAGAGTGAATCTTCCATAGCCGAGATAGTTTTAGTAAGATCGGCATTATTTTTCTGACCATCAGCACCTCCTATCAAGACGCTTCGAACGGGCTCTCTCGTTGCACGAATATGAGCGAGGACCATCTCTCGAACTTGATGTGCAACGTCTATTCCTGGACTCGGAACAATACCTCGAATTCTCTCCAAGAGCGGTCCATCAATGACATTTTCTTCTTCTGTCGCTTCTTCTTGTCCAAGGTTTCGATGTACATAGAGATAATTCAGAGCATCTCGAAGACTCGGTCATAACTCAGACCAATCTTGAGTCTGAGGATCTAAACGTCGATTCACAGCAATAGGATGTATGATAGTATCCATACCATCGATATCACAAGGAATTGAGAACACGTGTCCGAGTGGCACAGACTTGCCTGCGTTGAGTAATTGACAGAGTTGCTGATTGTATCGGCTGCCTACTTCATGCAAAAATCCTCGCTTATTGATTCACTGATGGTTTGTTCATGCTAGAATTCGCTTTGGCTCACCAGGCTTTTCTCCTGCCAAATCTTCTTTCGTTAAAATATTACCCGGAATAATTTCAATAATCATAAATAAAAAGTTATTTTATATCATTATGGTCTGAAAATATATTTGTCAAAATACGACTACGCCCAATGAAGTTCACCGAGAAAAATAAACGCTATTCAGAGACTGAGGAGGATAAGCACAGAAACACTCACAAAAATAATCCACGGAGCTTCTCTCTCTACAAATGTATCTATCAGAGCGGATTCTGGATTCGATGGATCATAGATGACTGGGGTCTCTCGACCAGGCTCGCCCGGTAGAGTCCCGAGTCTACCCTGAAATACAATCTCTCCTCCATCTTGGGTTACAAATTTCACTTTCTTGTACCATGTTACCTTGCCTGTGGTCTGAACTCCTAAACCTGCATCTCGTGGATTATAAGAAATAATCTGCCCCTTTGTCCTGATTCAGACAGCATCGAGCCGTCTCTCGTTTCGACGGAGACGAAGACCAACGAAAAACATGATACTACAAACAACTGTGATGATGCTGATAACTGTGATATCTTGTGTCGACATAGTCTCGAGTTATGAATTTCAGAAATTATATTCTGAAGCACGTATTGTAAAACCCCTCTTACTCCCCACCCTCCTTTCGCCTCTTACATGCCAAACAATTGGCACATCTATCGCAGGTTCATTTTTTCTTCTCATCAACAAAACCTCCTGTATTCATATCCATGTCGGGTAGACCTCAAGTATGTGATGAAGTATCTGGTCTTGGTGGTTGAAATAACTCGAGCTCCTCAGGGGCAGGCACTGGTGATGGAGTTGGTTCTGCGGGCATAGGAAAGGTGAAAAATTATTTTTTAGCTTCCGAGCTGATTATATTTTTGATTTCTCGAAATTGATTCTGATCTATCTCAGTGGAAATCGATGTATAAATCGAGACTCATATGGCAATTACATTTATCGCGATAGCAGCTATGGCCCATCCCATAGCACTTCTGGATGCTTTTCTTGCTTCTTTGAGTTCAAGATAATCAATATATGAAAAGATCACATCTCTCTTAACACTATAAAGAATCCTGTCTGATAAATTATGATCCATTAGAAAAACAAAGAAAGGAGTCTCTAAATCAGGATGATGCCCAGAATTAGCATTAAGAGCATTTTCAAAATACTTATTCAGAATTTGCTTTTGTATTTGCTCTTCTGTTTGATTAGGACAGATACTATCAATCAAACCTTTTTTAGTAAAAGTATTTTGTTCCAAAAAAGCAAAAGAGGCTATACGAATTAACAAATGCTGTTCCATAATATCAAATTAAAACCCGTCCAATTGGACGGGCTAAAGTTTTACTGACAAGCTTCACAGCTGGGCCCATTGAGGATAGAACACATGACCTTTTCGGCTTCAGTGTATTCCTTTTTTGGTTTTGCAGACATCTCGAGTTCTCCTGATGGAACTGCTGGTGCTGATGGAGCTGTGACACCGACCGCTTCGACAGTTGCTGTTGTACCACTTGAAACGTGAGAACCAGCGAGAGCAGCAGACGCAGAGGTTGATTTTTCGATAGCCGTAGCACCGAGAGTTCGGAGGTAGTAAGTGGTTTTAAGACCCATCTTCCATGCCATCATATAGGTATCGTTGAGGACTTTTCCTGAAGCACCTTTTATGAAGATATTAACTGACTGAGACTGGTCGATCCATTTACCACGGACAGCAGCAGCTTTGATCACCCATTCTGGTGAGATTTCAAAGACTTCTTTGTACTTCGCGCGGAGACGAGCTGGGATGCGGTCAATCTTCTGGATAGAACCATCGTGGAACTTGAGTTCTGCGACCATCTGAGCGTCCCAGAGGCCAGCCTTTTGGAGGTCAGCGACGAGGTAGTCATTGATGACAGTGAATTCTCCTGAGAGATTTGATTTCACGTAGAGATTTTTGTAGATCGGTTCGATACATGGGTAGACACCAACGATATTTGAGATAGTTGCTGTTGGAGCGATAGCCATACAGTTAGAGTTTCTCATACCGTACTGCTTGATAGATTCGCGTACTGGAGTCCAGTCGAGAGTACAGTTACGATTCACATCGACACGTTCACCACGCTCAGCGTCGAGGAGAGAGAGTGTATCGAGAGGGAGAATTCCGCGATCCCATTTTGAACCTGGGAAAGATGAATAGGCACCACGTTCTTTTGCGAGCTCAGAGCTACCGAGGATAGCGTAGTAGCTGATAGCCTCCATCATTTCATCGTTGTATTTCACAGCTTCTTCACTGTCGAAATCGATATCGAGCATGTAGAGAGCATCTGCGAGACCCATGATACCGAGACCGACGGGTCGGTGACGCATGTTTGAAGTTTCTGCTTCTTTTGTTGGGTAGAAATTGATATCGACGACATTATCGAGCATACGCATACCAGTTTTTACTGTTTCTGCGAGCATAGTATGATCGAGTTTTCCATCCTTCATATGACGAGCGAGATTGACTGAACCGAGGTTACACACGGCTGTCTCTTCTGCTGAAGTATTGAGTGTGATTTCTGTACAGAGATTTGAGTTGTGGATGACACCTGCGTGGTCTTGAGGAGAGCGGACATTGCATGGGTCCTTGAATGTAATCCATGGGTGACCCGTCTCGAAGAGCATAGAGAGGATTTTTCTCCAGAGGTCTTTTGCTTTCATGACCTTGAAGTGTGTGATTTGACCATTGTGAGTCATTTTCTCGTATTCAGCGTATTTGCGTTCGAAAGCAGAACCGTAGATGTGGTGAAGGTCTGGAACATCTGATGGAGAGAAGAGTGTCCAATTACCGTCTTCCTGTACACGTTTCATGAAAAGATCAGGGATCCACGCAGCCGTATTCATATCGTGAGTACGACGACGCTCATCACCAGTATTTTTGCGGAGTTCTGAGAAATCTGGGAAATCAAGATGCCAACACTCGATGTACGCACAGAGCGCACCTTTTCGTTTACCACCCTGATTGACTGCTACAGCAGTATCGTTTGCGATCTTGAGGAATGGGATAACACCCTGAGATTCACCATTTGTTCCCTTGATTTTTGAACCTGTCGCACGGATATTGGTCCAGTCGTTTCCGAGACCTCCTGCCCATTTACTGAGCTGAGCATCATCGGCAATGATTTTGAAAATTGAGTGGAGATCATCATCAACTGTTGAGAGGTAGCATGATGAGAGCTGACTTCGCTTTGTCCCTGAGTTGAAGAGGGTCGGAGTTGAGCTCACGAAGTGGAGTTGTGAGAGCTGATGATAGAATTGGATTGCCCATTTTTCTTTATCTGTTTCTCGTTTTGCGAGACCCATAGCGACACGCATCCAGAATGCTTGTGGGAGTTCACGACGGTTTTTCTCATGGTGGATAAAGTATCGGTCGTAGAGATTCTGAACTGAGAGGTAGGTGAGGATATTGTCTCGGGTTGGATCAATTGCTTCTGCGAGTTTATCGAGGTCATATGACATGAGATCAGCAGAGAGATGGTCTGTTTCTACCAGGAATTTGAGGTTGTATTTGAATGCTTTATGATAACACTTGGTAAATCCAGAATTTTTCATATCTGCAGAACCGATGAGGTCCTTGTAGTAGTTCATGAGGAAGAGCTTGGCAGCGAGGTATGAGTACTGCGGATCACGCTCGATATAACTCTTCGCTGTCATGATAGTCGCTTGAGCGATATCTCGAGAGTGGATACCATCAAATATATTGGTGTGGAAGTTGCTCACGAGGAGATCGAGATCAATCGCTGGATGACCGTTGGCAGCGAGTTCGAAAACACGACGAACTTTGCCCATGTCAAATGCTTCTACTTTTCCATCACGTTTCTGGACCTTGAGTTCTTGTTTTTCGATTTTTTCTTCGACGATTTCATTTCTCTCTTCGATACGCTTCTGACGGTACGTGATGTATTCTTTTGCTACTTCGAATCGACCAGAGCGCATGAGATGAAGCTCTACTGAATCCTGGATATCCTCCACACTCGGGACATATTCTGTTCCTCCGAATCGAGTCTGGAGAGCGAGAATGATCTCTGTCGTAATCTGGGGTATAAAGGCTATATCGTTATAACCAATAGCGATACAAGCCTGCTCAATAGCACTTTCGATGCGAGAGCGGTCAAAGGGAACAAGCTCATTATTGCGCTTGCGGATGGAGTCCAGAGTCATACGACAACTTTATTAGAAAATAAGGAGGAAAATTGGGAAGTTTTTGGGTTGGTAGAAAAATCGACCAAACACAATATCTTGTGTCCAACCTTTATATCCAGACACTATATCTAGTCAAATGATTTTGTGTGAGTTTTTCAAAAACCCGCCTCAAAAGCACATGAGTGCGAATACATTTTTTGTGCAAGTGATTTGAATAGGAAATATCTTGCATTTTTCGTAGGAATTTTGGAATGAATATTATTCCGCTTCAGAATAGGCAAAACCAGCCTTTTTTATCAAAAATGGTACCCGATGAAGAGAGGCGGGCTCACCCTCAAATTCTATCCGAGCTGGACTCGATGGACCAGAATGTTTCTGATAATTAAAGGCAACAATATTTATTCCCCTTGGAAGTACTTTGAGGAGAGAAGAAAGAGCGCCCTCTCTCTCGGGGAATATGATATCAAGTATCATTTTTCTGCCACTAAATTTCTCAGCTAAACCCTGGACTTCAGTCCACATACTGGGAGAGACGCATCGACCAGATACTACAGTGGTGACACTCCCGCGAAGCTTGCCTGAAAGAACATGAACCCCTGCCAGTCAGAGTGCTCCCGCAGGTTCGACTACTTCACCAGCATGATGAAAATCAATCATTGTCTGAGCCACACGTCACTCTGGAACGAGGGCTATCTGTGATCATGATTTTCGAACAATATCAAATGTATTTTTCCCGACCTGAGCGACAGCGGCTCATCCAACAAATCTATTGACGTGACTGAGTGCAGAATTTTTTCATTGTTCCAGGGCATGCGTCATACTCGGCGCTCCTGCTGGCTCTACACCGATAATAAGAGCACTACTCCCGAGAGCATCACGTGCCATGATACCTCCAGTCATGAGTCCACCACCACCAACAGGATAGATGAGATTTTGTATTTTTGGATTTTCATGAAGTATTTCTGCCGTCACTGTTGATTGCCCTATGATGACGTCACGGTCATCAAATGGATGGACAAAAGTGGCTCGTTTTTCTCGTTGATATTTCTTTGCGGCCTGTTGTGCCTGATCAAAATAATCTCATACGAGTCGAACCTCAACAGAGGCTCAACCGAATTCCTTTACTCGACGTACTTTCGTAGCGTCCGTCGTACGGGGCATATAGATAACTCATTGGATTCACATGAGTTTGCAAGCATAGGCAACTCACTGAGCATGATTGCCAGCCGATGCACAGACAACTCCTCTTTTTTTCTGCTCAGGCGAGAGTTGAGAGATAGCATAGAGCGCTCATCGTATCTTGTACGAACCTATCTCATTTTCATCTTCGCGCTTCCCAAGTACAGTACCTTGTCGGTACGATACGAGATTTTGAAGAGATGTGAGTGGAGTATTTCCTATGCGATGTTCTCGGAGAACTGATTGTGCCCTCTCTATCTCGGGACGTGTGATGGTTTTCATAAAAAAGAAAATAAAAAAACCTCTGCGGATGCAGAGGTTAGAAAATATGATGACAAGAAAATATTATCCCTCTGCGTGATGCGAAGCGATAATAATAATCATGTTGTGACGAGATGTCATAGAGATATTGTAAGCGTCTATATGGAAAATCAAATTTATTCGGGAAAAATACCAGAAATGCCAGCATATATTTCTGCACAGCGAGCTCGTATATCATCTATCACTCCTGGATATATCACACGAGGGTGTCTCGATGTAGCATCAAGTGCGGCCAATATTCATACTATCTGAAATACTATAATTCATGCCACTATCATCACCGTAGAGCTCGGAATATCATGATGTTTTCGTATACTATTTTCAGCAAACATAATACGTGGGCCGAACCAGTCACCCTCAGGAAGTGTTTTTTCATCTATAGCACACTTGAGTGATTCATGAGCACAATGGAAAATCCGATCTATCTGATCTCAAAAAGGTATCAATGCTGGCATTTCACAGATATCTGATACATGCAATGGTGTTCCTCAGAAAATAACAAATGCATCAAATAACCTCTGCCAACCGATATTTTCACACGCTTGCCCAAATGCTTCACGTTGAGCTGGAGTCAGTCACCAGACTGGATGATCGAGGAGATTTGTCATCAGGAGATTGTTCACATCACCCTGTAATGGCCGCAGGAGTTCGATGTACCGAAGCATTTTAAATTCCTTTGTATACTTTTTCATCTGTTGGTCAAAAGAATGGTAGAGTTCCCATCTCTTCTGCAGATCCTCAAATGAGAGTTTTATATATCATCGCTCATCGAGCCATCAGAGAAATTCTTGAGAGAAAAACCTGGTATATGGTACTATATCTTGCGTATAGTTTTCTGTGTGAGTACTGTAGTATTCTGATGCCGTTCTGAGCGATGGTAAGGATAAAAAGAAACGCTGATGTTGCTGATACGCTGGGAAGTGACGACGAGCATTCCAACGATGTTCTAATTCGTCAAATGACAAACACTCCATCCCGTGTTTTCGTAAAAATACAAACGTCTCTGGGAAGAATAATTCATAATCTAGGATATCATCCGCTGGTTTTTCAAAAGAAACATGAGGTCTATCATGTAAATCAAAATCTTCCATGGAAATGACTATTGTTTATCCTGTGCTTCTAATTCTCTCATTTGTTCGGGAGTAACTTGGATGGCCTTGGGTGTCTCCTTACCTTGAAACATGCTGATAAGAGCGTAAAAATCTCGCTTGATTTTGCCGAGTTGCAGCCATTCTCGTTGTACGGCAGTTGCACCAATAATCGACGCAATAAGAGCGATTGTCATCATCTTATAAAAGCCAATTCACTGGCGATTGTCATTGTGCGTCTCGTGAGTATGAGTGTCTCGGTAGTATGTATGTCCTACGGTAGGTCGCACAGAAGAATTACGTACATTGATTTGGGCTGTTAATTCCTCTATACGGCTTCGTAAATCATCATAGTCAGAAGTAGCATTTTCATCAGTTTCCTCTTGGTCTTGTTGTATACTGGTTCGTAATGCCTTTCCTGCATAGATATGTAGATAATCCCATAATTGTTGTACACTTTCATCCTGTTCATGATCAAGGATAACACTCGAATTTCAAACAATGAATATATCGTAGATATGCACACATCAGAGTCTCTGGAATAACTGCTCCAGTTTTTGAAAAAAACCAGGATTTAATTTTACTGTTGGCTCGGGAGGATACCAATCCTGAGATTTAAAAAGTTCCCCCAAACGCACGTTGTGTTCATCATCATATCGATCTGCTAATAAACAAAGTCGCATAATCATATCTTCCGCCTGTGGATATCCAGCATGGATTTTGAGTTCAGTATGTATTTGCTCAATGGGTAATTGTGCCCACCCATGTAATTGCAACCTACTTTGAATATGAGTTGGTATGAGACGAGACCACCGTTGAATATCAGTTCTTGGTAGGTCTTGTAGTGGCAGATCTAATTGCTCATTTGGTTTCATATTGTTATTATGAATAATAATTTTATATGTCAAATTTTAGTGCACAAAAAACTCACAAAATACCCTCTATGCATACCACAGAAGAAAGCTCGCCTTGTATGACTCGAGCAACTTGCATACACAATGTATCTCTCTGCGCTTCAAGCCCTGGCCTATCCTCTGGTTTTGCTCGTTCTATACGGGCATTCCAGAGTCTCTGGATCGTCGAATGGGCTTCGCGAGGATCTAGTGGTATATCATCTTGTGTGGCGATTATACGGGCTTTGATAGTGGCGATAGTTCATGGGAGTACTGTATGTGGCGTTCCTGTCTTCTGAAATACATCTGTATGTTCTTTTCTGGCTCCATCGATGAAACTCTCTACGTAGGATCTATAGTAAGCCAGGGATGCGGTTATCGAGAAAAAAATCTGTCGACTGACCTGAGAGAATAGTTCTTACACAAAAGCCCCAATTGGTATGCCAGAGTGTATCAACTGCGATGGGTGTTATGAGATGTGAAGTATTCATAAAAAATATTAGAGAATAAGGGAGTGATTGAGATAGATATGGAAGAAAATTATTTTGCCATAGTAGGACCGGAGATAGCTGAGGTAGTCATCGTCTAATTGGTCTTTACCGAAATTAATAATCAGATAGGTTTGTTCACTTGGTGGCACTGGCCGCATATGCTCATCATGCGTCATAATTCGCATCTGAAAAATATCTCTCGGGCGAAGTTCATGACGAAAAATATGACCAGAAACTGCTTCACGAACATCGTGAAGAACGCGCTGAATTTCTTCCGTACTGCAACAATATTCCGACGCAATACGAGATTCGATATTTTGGAGATTGAGGGCCATAAAAAAACAAAAAAATCCCCAGGTCGTGTGACCCGGGGAGTAGAATTAAGCGGAAACGAAAAACTACCTGGTCACGAGAGTGAGCAGGTGTATCATTGCTGATGAGAGAATATTTCGCATGGAGAAAGTATATTCTGAGTCTGAAAAATTCAAAATTATTTTGGCAATTTCCAAGTCCCAAAATCAAAGAGATAGATACGTGCACCAGCCGCTGCCCATTCATCAAGTATCTTGACCTCATCCTGAATAGCACGACTCACAGGAAGAATATTCTCTATATGATCAATCTCTGTTTTTTGTCGTTCTTCTTCGATAAAATCATACATGACCTGGTTGATAAGAAAATTCCATGGTTCCATATCGTTTCCCCTTGTTCAGAAAGTAATACCGAGGCCCTTGATGTTTCTACGAAGCACACGACGAGCGATATCGAAAATAGTATCATTGAGCTCTTCTGATTCATTGTCCTGAAATATACAGGCAGACCACGTCTCACCTGGAATAGAACGTCAAATATAAAAACGTTTTTTTGCTCGCCCAAATACTTCTACACATTCAAAAATCGGATGAAGTTTTCCTGCTTTGTGAGCCTGCATGAGAAAGTCTGTCATACGTACGCTATGGCGTTTTTTGGCATCGACTTCAACAAGTGTCTTGTCCAGATAGTGAAGGACTCAGAGTCCTGCTTTACTTCGAGCCAGTGGCCTTATTTCGATAAATTCAGTTGATTGGACACCGTCCCCATCAGCACCTCCAGATCCTATTTCACGAAATTCGCCACTCTCTACTCTTGCCTGAAGAGCTTTTCGAAAGAATGTAGCATTTTTCTTTCACATGCGATAATTATCTCACATTTGAAAAAATTTTTCAAGGTTTCAATTAATCCGTCGTCGCTACTTTGATACCGAGAACTACGAGCGCTCCTCAGAAAAATTTATTGAAGAATCCCTGAAATCGCTCAAACACGCGACGAACTCGAGGAATCGTCAGAACTATTGCAACAAAAGCAAACCAGAGAAATGTCTGTACGACACACCAGATGCCTATCGCGAGCTGTATCCACATCGGTGTCGATGGAGAGATGATGAGAGTAAATGCGCTCAGAAAAAAGAGCGTTGCTTTGGGATTAAGAGCATTCGTGAGAAAACCCATTTTGATGGCATGAAATGCCGAAATTGTATGCTTATGTTTATGAGCATCGATATGTATCGTCGTATGTTTCGCTCTCCATGACTGGATACCGATATAGATGAGATAGATCGCTCCGAGCCACTTCATGATATTGAAGAGCATGATAGACTGAGAGATAATCACAGCAATACCCGCGATACAGTAGGTCATATGGACAGCAATACCTCCACTAAATCCGAGAGCCGTCCAGAGTCCCATCTTTCGTGAATACGCGAGACTATTGCGTGCACAGAGGATAAAATCTGGACCTGGACTGATGAGAGCCAGGAGATGAAGAAGGCCGACCGTGATAATGAGAGACATAAATTTATTTTGTAAGACTGAGATGAATCATAAAGCCTTCATCGATTTCGACTTCTCTCGTATTTTCGGGATTTGAAGTCTGAAGTTCGACAGTTGTGAGAGTTTCTTTTTCAATCATACCTTGATGGACGGCGAGAATTTTTCCAAGCATTTCATTGTCTGATGTCAGTGCGAGTTGAAGTCTATCAGTGACCTGGAATCCGAGTTCTTTTCGAGCGTCCTGAATACCGCGAATCATATCACGAGCATAGCCCTCAAAGGTAAGTGCTTCATCGAGGGTTGTATCGAGACCGATGACGTATCCTGCGCTACCAGCAAAAGCAATGGTTGAACCTTCTTTTGGTGTATAGACCGCTTCAAATTCATCCGCAGCGAGAACCACTTTTCCGTCTGGTGCTTCTGGGACCGTGAGTTCAAGAGTCCCCTCTGAAGTTAGGTTCCCCTTCCCTGCTTTTGCATCAGCAATAATGGTTTTCATCCATTGTTTTCTCTCAGTCGCTCCGATTTTTTTCGCATCAGGAGAATAGGTAATGGTGACATAGTCCGAGACATCTTTCACACTGTGTATTTCCTTGACGTTCAATTCTTCAGCGAGTGTCTCTCGTGCGCTCTCATCGAGTTCGAGGGTAATCGTCGCTGCTCGAAGTGGCTGTCGAACGCGGAGTTTCTCACGACCACGAATAGCGAGACCGAGATTGGTGAGATTTTGGAGGTCTGTCATTTTCTGATTCACGTCGAGGTTGATGAGCTTTTTGTTTACTGCTGGGAAGTCAGTGAGATGCACTGATTCCGTCGTATTCATGAGATTCTGATAGAGATGCTCAGTGATAAATGGACAGATAGGTGCGAGGAGTTTCGTCATTGTGACGAGGGCTTCATGGAGTGTTTCGTACGCACTTTTTTTGTCTGCATCGAGTTCGCTTCTCCAGAAACGTCTGCGATTGCGCCGGATATACCAGTTATTGAGACCATCAAGGAAGACCATGATAGCATCACACGTTTTCTGGAGATCGTAGGCATCCATTGAGACTCTCGTGTCCTGAATCAATGTATGGAGACGAGAAATAATCCATGTATCGAGTTCGTGTGTCTTTGGTGTTGAATAATCCGTGAATTCCCATTCATCGATATTTGCGTAGGTCGCAAAGAAAGTGTAGGAATTCCAGAGCGGAAGGAGGACTCGTTTGATTGATTCTTGAATACCTGCTTCTGAAAATGCCATATCTTCACCCTTCATCAGCGTACCGCCCATGAGGTAGAAGCGAATCGCGTCAGCACCGTATTTCTGAATCGTCTCACGAGGATCAGGATAGTTTCCGTAGGATTTACTCATCTTGCGTCCATCAGTTCCATTGATGACTCATGTGACAGCGACATTTTTGAAGGCTGGCGATCATTTTACCATCACGCCAATCGCGTGCATCACGTAGAACCATGCACGAATCTGCCCTGTGTATTCTGCGATAAAATCGGCTGGGAAACTCGCTTCCATTTTCGCTTGATTCTCAAATGGATAATGCACTTGTGCATACGGCATCGAAGCACTATCCATCCACACATCAAGGACTTCGGAGACGCGACGGAGTGGGGCTCCGTGTTGGATAAGAGAAGAAAGAAAATCAATACTCCAACCTCCAAATTTATGACCTACACCATTGATAGGGAGGAATATTGCACCTATTCTTTTTGCGAGTGATTGACCGTATTCAAATCGTGCGCTGGTCGAGTCATCGTCTTCACTATGGGGGACTATTATTTCTTCCACGAGTCATCGAAGTTTCTCAACATCTTCCGTCATTTCTGGAATCACTTTTTCGAGGTACTCATTCCCTTTGAGACCACTTGGAGCAACCAACACAAGACGTTTTAATTTAATATTTCTCTCACAGAGGTACTGCATGATAACAGGACAACCAAAGCTCGTTGCCATAATGGTATCATAACTTGCTACATCCAGAGTATCGAGCTTCTCTTTCCAAAGTGAATATTTCGTTTCCTTATTTTTATCAAAATCTGGTACATCAAATTGCACTCATGCAGCTTTGAGCTTTTCTTGAATTGGCAACCATTTTCCTTGCGGATTTTGGATGCCAGCAGAAGTCCATCCATGAATACCGAGCACTTTTTTCGGAGTGAAAGAAGATTTTCATGGGACATAAATCCGATCAATATATGGACGGTGGAGATTGATTTCCTTGCCTGTGTTGTTATCGAGATAGAGTACGTATGGTTTTGCATTTTCAGTATTACTTGGTCTTTTTGCTCCACATGCGACGAGAAATGCCTTGACTGGATGTCCGTGGCTCACGACCACGACTGTTTTCCCAGGATATTTTGCGAGAATTTCTTGTCGGAGAACCTCTCCACGAGCAATAAGATCATTGAATGATTCGCCTGTTCCACCAAACTTATGGTCATGATTTTCGAAGAATTTTTTTCTTTCTTCCAGTACCGTTTTTGTCTGTGTTTGATCAGCTAGTGTGCCATGATTGGTTTCATGGAGATATTCTCGAACCTCAATATCAAGTCCGAATTTTTGTGCAATTGGTTCTGCTGTTTGCGTTGTTCTCAAAAATGGTGAACAAAGTACAACATCAACTTGTTCAAGACTTTGAGCGAGTTTTTTTGCCTGCTCATGTCCTTTCTTTGTCAGAGGAGACGTTCCATTATCATTATACATTTTTGCTACATTCGCTTCACTCTCCGCATGTCTCACAAAAATAATCTTTGTTATCTGACCAAGTGGTTTATTTCTCTGATACAATTCTTCGCGAGAATCGATGACGACACGCTCAGAACCGTCTGCACTTTGCCATACAGGCATCGGCGTTCCCCAAAAACGAGAGCGAGAGATGCACCAATCTGGAGCAGATTCGAGAGATTTGAGAAATCGTCCATGCTTAAAGTGATCTGGAAACCAGTTGATATTTTCATTCTGTGCGATGAGCTCAGATTTGATTCTCTGAATATCGATAAACCACGACTTTTGGGCTTTCTGCATGAGTGGCGTATTGCTGCGAGGACAGTATGGGACGCGGTGAGTGATACCTTCTTTTTTGAAGAGTTTTCCTTCTGCTTTGAGTCGTTCCGTGATAGGGTCGATAGCATCGATATAGAGCGTGCCTTGATAGTCTGGGACTTGTGCCGTATACTTCCCTGCTTCATCGATTGCAGACGTGATGAAAATCCCCTCTTGCTTCGCAAGCTGAAAATCCACATCACCAAATTCTGGAGCTTCGTGAGCGATACCAGTACCATCAGTGTCAGTGACGAAGTCAGCGTGATAGACACGGAAATTTCTCTCATCGATTTTTCCGACGTAATAATCAAATGGTGGACGATAATATTTACCAACCAAGAATGAACCAGGATATTCAGTAAGAACAGTAAAATTTTTGCCTTTCATGACGGTCTCAAGACGGTTTTTCGCGACCAAATAGGCTTCATCTTCAATTTGCACTAACACATACGTGAGGTCATTGTGCACCGCAATCGCCATATGCATCGGTATAGTCCACGGGGTTGTTGTCCATGCGAGCAATGAGATGCTTTTGAGTTCAGGTAATTTTTTCTCTATTGCTCGAAGTGCGAGAGCATCATACATCCGACCAAGCTGTTCGGTAATAATATGTTCACCATACTGGAGATAGTAACCATGAACGAGTTCTGGATCGTCTATGATTTTCATCCACTGCATCTGGGCGTGTTTTTCTGGTTCTTGAATAGTTGGATTTGATAATAACTCAACTTCGAAATATTCCCCTTGCCACAAAGTACGCTGAGTGAAAACTTTTCGATTTCAGAGATGCTTTCTGATGGTTATCTCGACTCAGAGTTCTTCTTTTATTTCTCTTTTGAGAGCCGTTTCTGCCGTTTCTCCTGCGTCAATTTTTCCACCAGGACATTGCCATGTATTTCAGTGTTTTTTATTTTGGAGCATGAGAACTTCACCATCAGCATTTCGGATGACTGCGAGGACATATCGGAGATATCCATCCTCTGTATATTCAAATTTTCACCCCTGCACCTCATCTTGTTTTGAGGTATCTTGTGTGAGTGGAAATTTCACCGTAATCGCTGGATCCTGGACATCCTGATAGCTGTCATCCATCGCGATTTCAAAGTTTGAAATCGGGGTCGAGAGCTTCCAAGAATACCACGAAACACGCTTCCCTTCGTAGATATATCCTTTCTCCCAGATTTGTTTGAAGACCCACATGACCGACTCCATATAGTTCTGATCCATCGTGCGGTACGCACCCTCCATATCCACCCATCGACCGATATGATCGATATACCAGCTCCACTCTGCTGAAGTATCGCGAGTGTAGGCGTAACATTCATCGATAAATCCCTGGATTCCACCTGCTGATTCTTCGATTTCTTTATTTGATTCAAGTCATAATTTTTTCTGTACTTTTTGCTCAATTGGAAGTCCATGACAATCCCATCCCCAGACACGTTCGACGCGCTTCCCGAGCATGGTCTGATAGCGAGGAACAACATCCTTGATTATCGAAGATAGCAAGCTCCCATAATGCGGAGTACCCGTGATAAATGGAGGACCATCATAGAATCGATACGGATTTTCAGCCGGCCTGGATTCGACTGATTTTTCAAAGGTCTTATTTTCCTTCCAATACTGGAGGATAGATTCTTCGAGTTTTGAGAACTCGGGTTTTCATTTGGGGAGAGAGAAGGGCATAAAAAAACACACAAAATAAACTGTGTGTTTCGGTCCTCTTGTGAGGAAGTTACCACCGAAAACGGTACTTGATTTATCTGCGTCACGTGCAGTGTCCGGAGGGGTCTACTTTCTTGCGATTTCTTCCCTCAGCTCGTCCATCCTTCGCCAAGGCTTCGGAGGACACGTCCTGTGATAGCAGGAGTCAGGGCTGATATAATGATTATATAGATAGAAAGTGGAATGCAATAATTACTCTTCGTCTGTCGATGGAAATTTGATATGACGAAGTTTTTTCTTCAATTCTTTGATATCAATCTGTCAATTCCATCTCTTCTCTCCGAGGTGATCGTGAGCTATGAGAGATTCCATAAATTGAGCTAGATTAGTCTCTAGACTAGATTTTTCTTGCCATTGCAGCCATTTTGTATGCCCCAATGGAACACAGATTTGTATCTGCCGCAATTCCTCTAATAAATGACTCATAGTTTGTTGTTCACACCATGCTTTTACTTGTTCGGAGGTGACGCCACTATCAGCTAACATTTCTCCCAGTCTTTCTTCCCAGTGATGCTCTATTTTGTAGTCATACAATGGATCTTCTTCGAATTCATAACCACATAACTCTACGATGAGCCCCAGTATTGATATTGGCTGTTTTGCTTCATGTCGCTTTTTCTGTAGCTCAACAAGAGTGTTATAGAGACTCACGGTAGCATTGTTTTCAGAATCATCCGATTCATCATCCCTCCACTCCAGTGCCCTGAATTGTTCATACACATCTCCAGCTTTCTCATATTCTCCATTCATATAGGCATTCGCAATAGGTCAGACATATCTCATTCAAACCTTATTCTCCTGAGCCTCTATCATGAGTTCAAGCATTTGATCCTCGAGAGATTTTTGTACGACGGGTACTGGAGGAGGATTTTTTTTCGGAATTGTTGCTGGCGTTGGTGGATCAGCCTGCACTTGCGGTAGAGCAGGCGTTGCTGATTGTGAAGCAACACGTAACGCGGAGAGATCTATCTGGGCTATATCCAATGCCACTTGTCACATATCCGTTACACTACCTTTTAATCGTGCTCCTTCAGTCAAAAATTTCCATATTTCTGAATCTCTCCCAAATTTTTTTATGACATCCATAGAGCCAGGTGCTCTGATAATACCGCTTAATGCGAGAAAATCTGTACAGAAATCTTGTAATACTTCTACTATCTTTGTTTGACTACGAGACCATGTCAAAAATCATTCATAGTTCTTCTGTGTTGGCATTAATGCACCAAGTACCATGAGGTGAACTGTTGCTGGCACAGGGGATGACGGAGGAAGTGAAGTTGGAGGAGATAGTATCATTTTTGAAACTGGTGTATGATTTTTTGGTTTTACTGGAGCTCGATATTCTCTGAGTTCTGCGATAAATTCAGCGAGTTCTTTCTGGGAATCAAAAAATTTCACTAATTGTAAAATCACAGGCTCAATCCGACCTGCTCCAAAATCTCAGAAAATCATTGCCTCTAACGAGCGATGAGCCGTAAGTCTTGCTTTCGCTCAGCCGAGAGTATTTTTGAGAGAATGTACGAGTGGTACCTGTCGCTCTTCTTGAAGCCACAAAATGAGTCAATCGTAACTATCAATATCACCTGGAATATCTGGATGTGTAGGTTTTCTTTTTTCTGGCGCTGGAGTAGGCGCAGGAGCAATAGGCTCTGGCACAACCTCTGTCACTTGGCCCTGATCAGCTCTGGTGGGTTCTGTCGGAGAAACTACTGGTGGTACATCCACCGGCGGTTCCGATGGACGAGGAATTCTTCTGGTATACTGACGTTTTTTACGCACTTCTCCTCATGGGATCAGTCCGAGTTTTATCAACCTACGACTACACTCTTTCTCAGAGATATCACATATTTTTGCCAGCTGAGCAGGTTCAGTAATCGCAGCAACTGAATCACTTCAGTGAAAAAATACCCATACTAACTCATCTGTTTCATCCATGCCTTCTGGTTTTTTTGGCTTTTTAGGCTTTCTGGGTCATGTATTTGCGCCCTCGAATTCTTCTCTCGGAACACAAAAAACATAATCACACAAAAAATCTCTCAGTGGTTGAGACTGAATAGCTCCAGTTCAGGACATGGCCCCAGGATTGTTGAGTCGAAAAATACGACACAATATGGTATACCAGTTAGCATCGACAGAACAAATTGCTTCGGTGAGTTTTTCGCGTGCCTGAGTGTGAGGAAGCTGCCATATTTTTATATGCTTGAACTCATTATACGCTCTGCTCTGGCGCAAAGCATTGAGAGCAATTCTTACATCAGATTTGTGCTCTAATGTTCTGGGTACTACTATAGTAGTGGAGTGTTTTGGAAGAGGCTCTTTGATGCATTTTTTATAGGACTCCAATACTGCCGCTTGCAACCCTCAGACTGAAATTTCTTGGGAGTTTCAGAGATTCAGGATACTGTCCGCATGATACCCAAAATCTAACAATATATCCCGCAATCGTTCTTGAGTATTAAACACGAGCGATCAAAAATCTCAATCAACCACTTTTTTTCATTGAATACCAACTAATCGAACAAGATTGCCAATCGGTGCAGGTATATCTCAATACTCAACAGTTTGCAATGTTGGTGGAGTCTCGTCTGGCATAAAGTTTTATTTTATCCAGAATATCCTCAGTCCCTGCAAAGTCAATAATTCGATTTCTAATTATTATTTTTTACTAAAAAAATAATTCAGAAAGAAATAGCTAAAAACCGTAGAGATAGAATACCAAAAAGAGTACGAATGTGCTTAAACAAAGATTTGCATGTCAGAAAAATACGTGCTATAATAAGTGTACTATGGCTGGAGAAACGAATAAAAACATATCTGAAGCTGGAAGTGCAATAAAGAGCAATGATGAAACAATCATTACTCAGGAATCTGCGCAACAAAAACTCGATGAAGCAACACAAAAACTCACAGAAAACACAGACTTACAAACTGCAGCGGAGGCGGAACGAAAGCCAATTGCAGACAGGCTCGAAGCCAATCGTCCAAAACTCGCAGAAACAGAACAAAAACTCGGTATTGCTGAGGGTAAAAGAGACGAACTTTCGAAAGCTATCAAAACCAATACAGATCGAATAACACAAATCGATGCAGCTATAGCAGAATTAACATCAAATGTCAGCACTTTGTCCTCAGAAGAAGCTGAGGAACAACTCAAAAAACTCCAACAAGAAAAAACTGATCTTGAAAAAGATAATGCTGTAAAAAAACCTATCTTAGAACAAACAAAAAAAGAAATCACGGTACTCGCAGCAGAAAAGGCAAAATTATCAAAGGCAATTGCTGATGACGAAGCTCTCATAAAACCTATCGAAGCACGACTCAAACAACTCAAAGAAGCATGGAAACCACTCCAGGAGAATAAAACACGACTGGAAACAAAAAATAAGGAATTGACCAGTATTATTCAACGAGGTCACAAAGAGGCTCAAAGGATTCATCTCATTGCACAAGAATGACTCCGGCAAGAAGCTGCAGAGAATAAAAAACAAGGACAAAATATTACTGATGCTGATTTTGACAGAGCTTACGGCATGTACGCTTAGTCTCTCTTCTCGTACCCTATTTTCCAGTCTTTCATAGCTTCATCACACTCCAGAGCTCACGGGAAGATGCGTTCGAGATAATTCCAAAATGCTGTTTGGTGATGTTTATGAACGGTATGTGTCAGCTCATGGACGATGATATAGTCTCGGAGTTTCTTCGGGAGACGCATGAGCTCGATATTGAGACTGATGACATTGCGGTGACTACAGCTCCCCCATCGAGATTTCTGATGGCGACACACGACTCGTTGATAGCGAAAATCGAGTTCTTCAGCCAATTCTGCGACGCGTCTCGGGAGAAATTTCTCAGCTCGATCTCGTAGGTCTCTGATTTGCTCTCGAGTCAGTCGCACAAAGCCGGACATCTTGGAGCGTTGTTTACGAATCCACGCGGTATGCGTATCGATGAATTTCTGGATTTGTACCTCTGTTGTGCGCATTGGTGCACGGACGACTACTTCTCCGTTTGGGTTGACACGGAGACTCATACGACGAAGTCACGGAACATGTGTAATAGTAGTTCTTGCCATGATGAGATAAACACTTAATTTTTATCCGAGGAAACGAAGGAGGTAACTCACACCAACATAACCCACGTATATACCAACAATACCTGCAACACCAGCAAGGGCTTGAGGTGCTGGGATAGGAAGCTTGGCAAATGAGAATATCACGCCAACGATAGCGCCTGTGGAGAGTGAGAGGAGTATTTCGCGCATAAGGGAAAGGTTTAATCTGTTTAATTTGTTGTATTAGTTTAATCCGTTACGGACTTTATACAATTATTTTTTCATGGTATAAAAAGAACTAAAAAATGGAACAATGGCACACTGCGTCGCGAGACGAAATTGATCGGTTCGGGTAAGCATATTCGATGACCAGAGAGCGAATGACCCCGCATGGTCACCGATATTCTCTACACCTGCTATCTCATGCATGATTTGTTCCAGATCTCTGCCTGAACCGTCATAGAGTTTCTCTACCACGATATCTGGCACTGGCATATGACATGAATATCCGAAATGTCCTTTTCATGCTCTATTTTCCATATAGACGAGACCTGTGAGCCAATAATCATTCCCGACACTATCCCTATAGACACCCCCCTCCATGCCAACAAAATAGTCTGCCTCAGGACTGAGGAGGCGCACCGCTGCTGCACGATTCTGAGCACCTGTTCGCAAATCCACGAGAGTCAGTGGCATGTCAGCAATTCATGAATCAACACGATATCCTCGAATATCGATATCTCTATCTACGAGGTACGGGCAGGTCGTGAGAGCCTCACGGATAGCATTTGTCTTAGGGGTATTAGTTGTTCAAAGCGCGAAGAGCATATTTATCCAAGTTCAAAACAAATAATGGCTGCTATTCCGAGAAAGATACCTGTTATCTCCATCCGAGAGAGAACTTCGCCGAATTTCCAATAACTAATACCAATATAGGTAGCCAAGTTTACTATCTCCATGATGAGAGAGGCAATGGCGATATTTTTGAATCGATAGCTCTGCGCCAGGAGGTTGAGCGAGATAAAATAAATCAAAACTCCGAGAATGTACCACTTCCATATGCTCGTATTCTGTGTCCAATATCGCAAAGTGAAATCCCCTATAGTAAGGAAGATGCCCGCGATACATGTGAGCCACAATCCTGTATGCATAAAAAATAATTAAATGTTGTTATTTTCGACAGATTCCCAGACTTTTTGTACCAGGCAATGACGTTCATCTATTCCGCGAGCCTTTTGGAGTTTTTTGACGGCATTCCAGAGTTCTTCACGTTTTACCGGGTCTCATTCGAAGTATCACTCGACATTGTATGGCATACGCTCTGCGAATTTACCGACAGCACGAGGGCACACTCTCTCCATGTCAATCAGTTTCTCGTGGTCGAGCTTGTTGATGAGAGAGAGGACGTCCCAGAGGAGATCGCCGACCTCGAGCTCGAGTTCATCGTGATTTTTGTCTTGAATACTTTTTTTAATCTCATTTATTTCACTGAGAGCTCCATCGAGATAGTAGTCTATATTCGACTCCGCGAACCATCCATTAAACTCACGGTTGCGCTTCTGGAGCCAGAGAAGTCATGAAAGTCATTGCATAGTTTTCATTGTAGAGAAAAGGATTTTTTAGCAATATAAAGAAAAGAGTATGAAATAATTTGACAGATTAATAATTATATGTTTTAATATGATTGTTGAGCTGTCCTAAGTGACGCCATACGTCCTCACAAAATAGATACGTTAGTATCCTTCTATCACATACTATACTGATAGAGCCATAGGGTACGGAGCTGGTGAATACTCCTCAACTCACCGCAGGGGATGGCACAACACTGATATACGAGTATGGTTCGTATTGTCCCAGAGACCTTTTCTTAGCCAATCGTCATCGACACTTGTTATGACTGAGGGAGCCGGGAAGAGGTCTTTTTTTATCGCAAAGACTTGGTTATGAGGGTGTTATTTTCGACACTGAGAAGCCCGACGGTTCATCGTCAATACTTCACCACATAATATCCATCTTCTTCCTCAAAATGAGCTTTTTTATTATTCTGAATATCGCTCCATTGCTCTGTCGTGAGTTCTATTTCTGGAATTTGCTCCGTTTCAGTAATGGCCCACATTAGATGATGTGTAGGAGTAAAAGTATTTCATCTGATAGAGCCGAGACGCATGCCTCCATGGACAAAGTAATAATACTCCGCCAATGGTCCGAGATTTCTCTGATTGAAATACACGCCGTCCTTTGAGAGATAGAGATATCAATCTTTTAATTTTGTCTTGAGATATTTTGAGACAAATCGTTCGACAATTTCTCGCTCGCCTTTAGTCGCAGGCTTGACGATGAGATTTTTCTGACCTTGTGCTGCGAGTACAGGATAGTCATGGTGAATATCAGTTGAAGGTTTTTTCTGAAAAATAGATGCAAAAAATCATCCAGTATGCTCTATATGAGGCCAGAAACGCTTTCGAAATAATTCTGTGAGTTGTGGTTCTTCAATTTTTAACCTTGAATCGAGGACTTCTTCGTTTTCCATGACATTGAGTGTACAGGTCGAATACGAGAGGGTACCTCCTGAGGCCGTCACAGCTTCGGCTGTTTCCATGAGCTGTTTCTGAAGTTTCGCAATACGATCAATATTTTTCTCATGCCAGTGGTCGACGATAGCGCTATCACGAAATGCTGTCCCCTCACCACTACAGGGGGCGTCGAGGAGAACGGCATCAAAAAAACCAGGAAAATTTTGGAAAAATCGGCCATCACAGGAAACAACTGCGACATTGTCATAGCCCATACGGTCGAGATTATCGAAGAGTTGTGGTGTACGAGTCCGATTCACTTCGTTGGCTATGATGAGTGATTCTGGGAAATAATCAGCGAGCTGTGTCGTCTTCCCACCGGGCGAAGCACACATGTCGAGGATCTTATCGGGTTGAGTTGTGATATGTTTTTTGAGCAAATAAGGCGGATGGGCAGCGGCAACTTCTTGGATATAAAACCAACCTGCAGAGTGCTCGATGGTACGACCGAGAGCTACGGTTGTATCATCACGATCTATGAGAAATACTTCGGGAATATCAGTATCGGTCAGTGTCCAACCTTGTTCTTTTGCGTGGAGTTTGAAGTTTTCAAGAGAGATTTTCTGAGTATTCACACGGATACTTTTGCCAATAGGTGTAATCATCGCAGCAATAATCTCCTCTGCTTCAGAGGAAGAGAAACTAAATGTTTTTTGGATGTAATCGGAAAAACGAGACATAGATGGATTGTAGTGATTTTTTTCAGAAAACTATATCCACAGGAACGTAAAAACAGATATTTGACATAAAATAAAATTGTCTACTATAAAAATCTATACTATGTCCAGCACAAATATATCAAAAACCATTGTTGCCCAACCTAATACAGAAAAACTCATTCACGCCTTTTGAATTGGTAAGGTCACAACTGTTCCTGGGTTAAACATACTTCCCGATGCAGAAACAGTTATCCATATGAAAGAACAGCAGTTTGTACGTCCGAAAAGATATGATTGACAGACAGTGGCACAGAGATGTATCATAGTAGCTGATCGGGCCTGAAGATTGCTCGTAACAGAATCTTCTTGAAGACCATGAAAATCCATAATAACTGTTGGTAAATGAAGTCTCCGTCCTGATGAACTTCTCACTCAAAAACTTCCGCATATTACTCCTGTTGATAGTTGTGGCCATGGGGATTTTTGAGTGCTCATTCCATGCGAAACGGACAAAGAATCTGGCATGCTCTTTCTCTGACGCATACTGCTCGCAGGTGAAGTAGGGATTTTTCAGGAGGATACAGATTCTCATACTATGCCTAGAACATTGTCGTGGGAAACTCCCCAATCACTCTACGAGTGAAAAGCTCTAAGTAATCTACAGCTATCCATACTTCTCTGGATGAAACATAGATTCGGATAAAAAAATTTGTTATTTTACAAAATCAGAAACGAAGCTATACTCTGTAGTATGTTCTGCAACAAAAATCTCTCAACTCCGCCATATCTCAACTTCATGAAGAGGTAGATTTGTTGTATTTTTAAATTCAAATCCCTCTTCAGTAGAGGGATTTTTTATTGCTATGAATCATATTTTCCAAATCACATCACCGGTTCCCCCACTTCTCTTCTCTCCCAAGGGGTAGCTCTTAAGTACACAATATTCTTTTCAGCCCTCTTGTACGCAAGAGGGTTTTTATTTTTTATACAACAATTTTATGGACAAAACAATTATCGTGAAAGTCGGCACAGAATCTCTCGCGAATTTTCACACCAGCGAAAAGGTGAAAAAAATGATCGCAGATATCGCCCAACTCATGAAACAAAAAATCTCTGTTATTCTCATTTCTTCTGGAGCAGTCGGATGTGGCCGTGAGATACTCTGATGAGAGAAAAATAACCAAATACTCGCGAGTGTCGGTCAACCAATACTGATGGCACGCTATGCAGAGAAATTTCGAAAGCGTGGTATCGTCACAGCACAAATCCTCCCAACTCATGCTACTCTCGAAGATATAGAGAGTCATCGAATTCAATTTGTACGCACAGTCAACGATATTCTCGAGGCTGGAGTACTCCCAATTATCAATGAAAACGATGCTCTCTCAACGGCAGAAATGCAAGCGCTCGGAAGAGGCGCTGATAATGATAAAAATGCTCTCCTCGTAGCACGATATCTCTCTGCTTCGGATATCGTGCTCATCACCAATACAAATGGTGTCTACTCCGACAAAGATGATGCGTCAACACGAATCAAAGAACTTTCGTCAGACACTATAACAGAGAGTTGGCTGGGAACAGTTTGTGGAGAAAAATCACAGACATGAACAGGAGGCATGCGCTCAAAACTTGCAGTCGGGAGAGAATTCGCAAAAACAGGTGGTGTGACCCATATTTGTGATGGGGTTACTTCAACTGTTTACCAACATATCATGGGACGTACTATCCGTGGCGGAACTCGTATCAGTGCATAGATTTTGCATTCCAATTATTTGAGATACAATCAATCTCAAGCTTCTAAAGCAGCATACTATGATATAATTCCTCCATTCTTCATTTTTAATTCTTCATTTGTAAAAGCTATGTTCTCCTTTCTCAAAAAATCACACGAAGCAACTCCGCAGGAAACGAAACTCATCACGCTCGTTGGTCTGTATATTTTCTGTGTTATTATGACAGAAACTCTCGGCGTCAAAACTTCTCCCGTTGGGAATATATCGCTTCACTTTGGACCGATCAATATACCACAATTAAAGGTTTCTATGGCGATATTTTTTATCCCGTTTATCTACTGTATCAATGATATATTAGCGCAAGTATGGTGATATAAAACAGCTCGAACTGTCTATCGAATTTCTCTCTTCTCAATTATCGGTCTCGCTTTCTTCTCATGGCTCAGCACCACCCTCCCCGCGAGTATGATATTTGTGGACAAGGAAGCAGCTTTTGATACGATTTTTGGTCAGACGCTCCGCTTCTCTCTCGCCAGCATCGTTGCCTTTGCGGTGTCAGATATTCTCGATGTTATCATCTTTTGTCGTCTCCGAGAGAAACTCAAGTGAAAATCTCTCTGGCTTTCAACCAATCTCTCCAATTTTATCTCGCAATGAATTGATGGAGCCCTCTTCGTGTATCTCGCGATGTACGTCCCTGGAGCAGAATCATTCTGGGCTGGTAATCACGCATTTATGTGGGGAGTGATACTGCCGTATTGGACATTCCGATGTCTCATGAGTGTACTGGCAACACCGGCAGTGTACGCTGGAGTAAAGTGGGCGAAGAACTCGTAGGAACAGGGAAAAAGTCTGGCAATATATCCCTGATATCTCCGAAGTGTACTATTTCTCTGAGGGCATGGAAATTAAATGTCCCTACATGAGGCCGGAGAAATTTGGGTACAACTTGGTTTTTTTCTTGGGCTAAGATATCAATCGCTGCAAATCGTGTTCTCATCGCTTCGCGATGCACTGGATCAATCACTCATCCAGAAATAGTGACAAAATCATACCAACGTCGGAGGAGATGCCCTACGCCCGTCATAGAATCAAAACCATCGAGAGGCTCATGAGCAAGAATAGCAGCTATATAGGCTGAAACTGTTAATCCTGTTCTGGTCATACCAGCTATGCAGTGCACGAGTACTGCTCCATCCTGGCGAGCAGTATGTATCATTTTGACTAATTTCACTAATTCTTGAAGTGTGAGAAAACGTCTCTGATTATACGGCGTGTGATGCACAGTTATGTTTTCTGGTAAGTCTCCATCTTTGATAGCCTGTGTATAGAGTGCTCGACATTCCGTGAGAGCAATAATATGGCGGATGCCGAGTTCTGAAAGAGCGTTAAATTGCTGAGGAAATGGCAAATTGGACCGATAGAGACCCGGTAATACTGGCATGAGTGATACTGGGAGAGAATCTGGCGGTATTATCTCGGCCACTCTGCGCCAGTTTTTTTGCAGACGGTGATCATTGGGTCTCGGTTGAACCCCCTCGGATGAATTAGCGTAATGAATAATAGGCATTATATTGTATATAAGAATAAAAATCTTATGGTCAAATTAAAACAAGCACAAAACATTTTTTTCTCTATAATTTGGACATGAAAATCACAGTCCATGTCAAGCCAGGCAGTAGAAAAGAATCTATAGATTGGGTGGAGAATTTGTTTTGAGAAAAGACGCTCGTAGTAAAAATCCGAGAAAAACCTGTCGATGGTGAAGCTAATCGCGGGCTCATCGAAGCACTCTCTGAATTTTTTGATGTACCAAAATCGCGTATTGCTATTCTACACGGACATACATCTCGGGAGAAAGTAGTCGAGATAATTAATTAATCATTTTATCGCTGAGCACCTAGGAGATTATACGTAGCATCTCGATCAGCTGTACCCGGCTCTACAACACTAATAGAAGTCAGTTGTATTTTTTCATGTTTACACATCTTCAGTAAGTCATTATTTGGTTCAAATGCAGTGCGCTTGCCTGGCACAGACAGTATATCAGTCACGCTTCCTGTCTTGGTAATAGCCATCAGGCTCTCATGATTTATATCATTACGACAGACAAATATAACCCTCTTTTCCCTCCCGACTAAACAAGCGTTTTGCAGAACTCGTATGAGCTCTCTCTGATATGTCGTACCATATTCTCGGACTTCTCATGCCGTAATTGATTGCAATTTCACCCCTTCTGATCATGAGTATGCCACCCTTTCGAATCTATCCTCTATGTGTCCATTAACCTCTTGCTGATAAAATAATACCCCTTGATCATCTCACCAAAAATTATCCATATTACTGAGATCTCCCAGCGCAAGCATGCAATCCTCTAGATTTCACCCTTCTGTACCTTTCAAAACTTTGGTATATATGAGGTGTTCGAGAGCATAATATCATTTGAATTCTGCATACTGGAGAGCTTTTCTGAGCTCCCATTTTTTACGAGTTTTTGTGTCAGTTTTATAAAATTTGACTCGGAAATGAATATCTTTGAGTTGTATATCTTTACTCCCAACATTTTTGATTTCTACCTGTATACGATTCTCACCGTCTGGAAACGAACGTACAGCATCGAGATACGTCGCGGGAAAATGTACGACATCTATCTCCTTCCCATCTGGTCACACACATACAACACCGATATTAGCATTATAAGGACCTGCATCAAGTGGTATCTCAAGAATTCTAGTTTGCCCAGGTTTAATGACGTCAGTCTGTGGCACAAGCATTGATGTTCTGTGTTTGAGACCTTTGCGTGATCTCCCATCCAATATATCCCGCACAACTGCCTCTTCGATATTGTACACCTTGACTCTGTCTGCATTTTTCCATTCATGATTTTCTCCATCATAAATTTCCTCTGGGCACAGTGGTACAATAAGTGCGCCTGAGTTATCAACACACGGATCCTTATACCTCTGCTTTTTATCCCCTATCATTATCTCACGCTGGTTCCATGCATTATCCCCGGGAGACACATACGCTCCAACACTTTGATCATTTTCTAGAAACGTTCGCAACACAGGTTCTCACAGATCAAGTAAGCGACCTACTTTCCCCTTGACTCATTGTATGAGTTCGGAGAGGAATTCATGCTCAAATATATCAACAACTGTCGCCACTATGAGACTTACCCTACTCTTTTTCAGTTGATCAAGAGTATGAAAAACATTATTTGGCCCTACGTCCTCCACAACACATGAAATCGATATACCTGACTGTGCAAAAGAACTTTTTTCTGAGAAAATCATTCCTTGCAGTTGTTTGAGGAGATCGTTTCTCGCAAGTCCTTTGCTCGTTTGTAATGCATTAACTGCTTCTCCCCCTATTAAATCTATGAGAGACATTTCAATTCGCCTACATTTCACTGATATTCAATCTGTAAAGCCAACGAGCATCCTGCGGAGGAGTTTATTTGTTGCTCAGATATCTCGCAAGCCCGCTATGTATTGATCGAGTTGTTTTCTCTTTGATCCATCAAATCCATATATTATATTTGGGGCCCTGCGAGCAAGTAAATGAATAATATGGATAGGAATATATGGGAGCGGTACTTCTTTCCCTTCGAATAGTACATCTGGTGATATAAACTCGCCTTTGTGCATACAGGTTTTATACTTTATATATTCAATTAGTCAAATTAATCTCATAATTAAGAAAAAAACAATATCTCTATAGGCAAGACTAGTAGAGTTTCAAATACTCCATAGGTTTATAGAATGATTCCTCTCTTTATTATATTTTCTATGAACTCATTTCTCAAAAATCTCCTCGGACTCGCTCTCATCATCTCCCTCGGTGGAGCTCTCTATCTCGGCTTCCTCATAACCAAGACCTACGATAGATCGAGTGAACCATCGAATTTCCGTAGTTTTACAGTCTCTGGAGATGGCAAAGCTGTCGGAGTGCCAGATGTGGCTGGTTTCTCATTTGATGTTATAACGGAAGGAGATACCGACCTCGCAGCACTCCAGTCCAAAAATGCAGAAAAAATGAACAAAGCCATCGATTTTATCACGAAAGAAGGTATTGATAAAAAAGATATCAAAACATCTCAGTACAGCATCCAGCCTCGATACGAGAATATCGTGTGTGATTACAGTATCAAAGGCGGTATCTGTCCTCCTCCAAAAATCGACGGATACACTATCCAACAGTCTGTCTCTCTCAAAATACGCGATTTCAAAAAGATAAGTGATTTACTCTCGGGCGTGGTCAAAAATGGTGCTAACTCTGTCTCAAATCTCCAATTCGCCATCGATGACTCGACTGCACTCGAAAATACTGCCCGCGCCGAAGCGATAAAGAAAGCCCAAGAAAAAGCACAGAGTACAGCCAAGGCTGCTGGATTCAGCCTCGGACGACTCCTCGAAATCAGCGAAAGTTTCTCTTCTCCATACAATCAACCACGAGTCTATATGGAGTCAAAAGCTATGACTGCCGACAGCTCTGTCGCTCCATCTATCGAAGCTGGCTCACAGGAAGTGACGATTCAAATCAATCTCAAATACGAAATAAATTAAAAAATTCCTTTCTATCATAAAAAACCTCTGATTTCTCAGAGGTTTTTATTTAAGGAGTCATTGAATTTTTTTCTCTACTTTCTCCATTTCTTGCCAATCCTTCTCACTCTCATGATCGTAACCCATAAGATGTGTGAGTCCGTGGATGATGATATATTCGAGCTGTTCTTTGTAGGTTTTTCATGACTCCTTTGCATAGAGTTTTATTTTTTCGAGACAGAGATAGATTTCTCCTGCTATCTCAAAGTTTTGAGGGAAAAAAAATCCTTCATTTTTCTTTTTTCATTTTTCATTTTTCATTTGACTGACATATGAGAATGTCAATATGTCCGTCGGACCAATTTTCCCACGAAATTTCTCATTCATAGCAGCCATTTCTTCAGCATCTATAACGATAAGATTAATACTTCCTTTCTGTGGTTTTTTCACGACTTTTTCGAGTGCCTGAAGTACCCTTTGACAATAGCGACGAGAGAGAATTTTCGGGATTTTGAAGTATTGGAACGTGAACATACTATTCGAAGTATAGCTGAAGTGGTTCGAGAGAAAAATTTACTTTTTCAGAAATATTATAAAATTATTGAGTAAATACTAATTATACATTATTTATGCCCGAAAATGAAAACAAAGGAATATATCTTAACGATGGAAGTATTCGTGACTGGGACCGCCCACTAAAACCAGGTTTTATTAGAATGCCTTCTCTCTACGAAGCATCTACAAAACCAATTGAAGTAGTTTGAGTGGATGTCATAGATGAAACTGTTGGGAAATATCGTGTTGTGGCAACTACGACAAAATTTAGAGCCATGATACAGAGAATAAACATGGATAAGATATGGGAATCAAACCCCAACCCTCTTCAAGAAGAAATTCTTTTTTCAGGGGGAATAACTGTTTTGAAAGACGAAGATAAAATTCCATGAACTGAATTGGCAGGTTTTGATGTAAAAAAAGTGTGAGAAATATGGACAGCTAGTGCCGATATCGACAATATGAAACAACCAGGATCACTGAGAACAATTATTTTAGGTAATACATCATCTGAATATTCAGAGAGAATTGCTGCTATTGTTCTCTGATTCGAAGAACAAGAAGAAGCAAGACAAAGAGCGCAAGACGCAGCACAAAGTTCAGCGTTTGAGAATGGTCAGGAATCAACTAGAAGACACCCTTTACCCCGATTCCCCCGAGATTAACAATACTTTCCCTACGGATAAAAATGTCGGTAAAAAACCTGCGATGGGTCTCGTACAATCACTCTCGTATTGCGAAGCCCAGGCTGTTTATAAAAATACGTCTCCTCAGTGCAGTATTTCTCAGGGAGTGTGTATTCGAGAGTAAAGAGTGATGTCGTATCTGGTCGAGTCGTATAGTATCAGTGTATCGTTGTGTAGAGAGCAGTATCATCAACAATACCAAAACTGCTTCAGCCCTTTGAACGCTTGAATTGTGTTCCTGGAGGAAGTACAAATCGCAGATATTGGATATTGTCACCCTGTCATTGGACGAAGAAGAGTGTAGAGAGATTGTTAATAACTCAGAGCTCTGCAGCGTATTTTTTGACTTTCGCTTCTTCGACGAGGTCAAACCAGTGTTTCTGAGTGAGTCGGAGCGTACGGTTGCATCTATTCGTATGTTCGATATCAAATGTCCTCTCCATAAATCTATCTGATTTATTTTTGGAAATAGAGGTAAAAATCGGATACACCCAATCCTGTGTTTGCGTCTTCCATGTATCAAAAATACCGAGATCATCGATGGCTGCCTGTATGTCAGGATGTTTGGAACCAAGAGCTATTTCACCAGAGAGGATATGTGATAAAAAAATCGTGATCGCTTGTTTTTCTTTTTGTGATTGATGGAGTGATTGAACTATGGCTCCTGCGAGCTCTTTGACTGTTCACTTTGGCGTATCAATAATAGTTTTTTTTGCTTCGACCAAAATAGAGAGAACAGTATTTACATTTGTGTGGTCGAGAGCGATCGGTATTCACGAAATATGCACTGGCTCAACGAGCTTGATGATGTCTTCGAGGAGTTTTTGATTGATACCAATGACAACATCGATTTTACCGATTCCAGCTATTTGCGCTAATTCATCAATTTTTCGGGCACTATCGGCGAAGAGCGGATAATAGTTCGCATCGCGCATTTCAAATTCTACTGGCTTGCCTGGATAATCGATGGATTTGAAACGGTCAATGCCTGGTGGAGATGGACGATATCCAGTGAGTTTGTAATCCAGAGCATATATATCATGAAATGAGAGATGTACCATACGGCCATTGTCCCATTCCATAACAAAGGCTGTCCCCGGGAAACCACCTCCAGCTCTGAGCTCATCACTATTTTGATTGAGAACCAATATTCGTATTGGACCTTGTGAACCGAGAACCTTGTACCAGATATCACGATGTCGAATCAGAGCAGAGAAACTCGCAAGAGAATTGTCTATGTGTTTCATCATATTCGGATTCAGCTGTCATAATCTCTGTAATGATGGAGAGAGTCATTGGAATACTCCATATATATCATTTGTGCTCGCGAACACGCTCTCTAACAGCGGGAAAATACTGATCTCTTCTCTCTGTTTTGCCCAAGCTATCATCTGCGGTTGGAGGAGGAGGACCTCATCGATGTGCTCTGTTACCTCTCGCAATCCCCTCAATATCTTTCCGTAGCTTGCGAGTGGCTCTAGAGGGGAAATAGGGTTCTCAGCCATCAGTCAAAGTACTTGGTAATCTCGCCACAAATTATCCAAAAGATGCCCTATACGAGAGCTCGTGATATCAACGTCTGGAGTATAGAGAATAGTGTGTATATTGTTCTCTGTTCTTATAATAAAGCCAACGCCATACACTATATAGCTCAAAAACAGTATAAAGATGATGAGAATCCATTTTCATACCGTCATACCAACCAAAAGATCCCACCACTGCAAGAGAGTTCTCTCAAGCAATTGTGATATATGATGGAGTTTCCAAGAAAAACGCTGCGATATATGGGCAGAGGAATCGATCGACACCGTCTGCGTACGCTTACTTATATCCTTGTGAATTTTTCTGCCAGAGTGGCTCACAGAAACACCAGAACCACTGAGAGTGGTGTGAGGCTTTTTTCACCGAAAGAGAGCATCAAATAATTTCATTCTGAGAAAGTATAGGAAAAGTTATAAAAAAGAAATTTTCTCCCTTGCATACCATTGCATTATTTTCTTGACAATAAAAGACTTTCCATAAGATATCGACCAAGAAAAGACAGAGTGTCTCCTGGCTTTTTGTGTTTTTTTATTTTATCTATGCCTATTCTCCGCTCTGCTAAAAAGCAGCTCCGACAAAACGAAACCCACCGTATTCGCAATAATCATTTTCGTGATCTTTTCCGCGAAGCACGTGTAGGATTCGAACGTCTCATCAATGCTCAAAAAGTCGAAGAAGCTATTGCTGCTTTCCCAAAGCTCCAAAAAATTATCGACACTCTCGCAAAGAAAAACATTATTCACAAGAATAATGCTGCACGAAAAAAATCTCGCTTCTCTGGCATGATCGCCAAACTCCAGCCTTACCAGAAATAATCGATGTACCCTCCTAAAAAGAGAATCAACGAGCAAATCATTGCTCAAAAAATACAGGTCATTTCGGAAGAAGGAGAACAACTCGGCACCATGTCTCTCCATGAAGCACTCGATCTGGCCCGAGAACAAGACCTCGATCTCGTAGAAGTCGCTGAGAGAAATGGAATTGTTGTCGCCAAAATAATCAACTGGCAAAAACACCTCTTCATAGAGAAAAAGAAAAAGACACAATCAGCAGGAAAGAAAGTAGAACTCAAAACTCTTCGTCTCAGTTACGCTATCGGCGAACATGATATGGAGATACGCCGTAACCAAGCAGAAAAGTTTGCAAAAGATGGACATATTCTTAGGATAGAGCTACCTCTACGGTGACGTGAGATGCGCTTCCAGGATATAGCAAAAACAAAGCTTCAATCTTTTGTCGACAGCATCGCAAACATATACAAAATCGACGGACCAATCAAATTCATGGGTCGACGATTCAATATACAACTTCACCCTTTAACCTCTTCATCATGAAAGCAAAAACCCACTCAGGAAGCAAAAAACGCATAAAAGTCACTGGTACTGGTAAATTCCGTACTGGTAAAATCGGTAAGCGTCATTTATTGAAAAATAAATCTGCTAAATCAAAAGGCAAAGGCAAATATGGCTATGCTACTCATATCGCTAATGAGCGAAAGATGAAAGCAGCTATGCAAGTACAGGGTCTCCGTACTCCAGCAAATAAGAAAAAAGTCCTCAACAAAACTGCTGACGGACGAATCATCAAGGCTCCTCGTGTAGCTCCAAAAATCAAGCTCCCAACACCAAAAGCAGTCAAAGTTTCAGCTCCTAAATCTGCTCCAAAGGCAGCCCCTAAGAAAGCTCCAGCAAAAAAAGCTCCAGCAAAGAAGAAATAAAACTGGACTATTTGAAAAAGTTATTATAATCCCTCTCACTTACTAAAATTATTGTATGGTACGCGTCAAACGAGGTCTCATGACCAAAAAACGACATAAAAGTGTTCTCAAACTCGCAAAAGGATACCGCGGTGTTCGTTCAAGTGCATTCAAACATGCTAAAATCGCTACGATGAAGGCAGGTCTCAATGCTTACAAGGATCGTCGCCGCAAGAAGCGTGATTTCCGCAAGCTCTGGACTATCCGTCTCAATGCTGCTGTCCGACCTCTCGGCACAACGTATTCAAAATTTATCCACAGCATGTACATGAAACACGTGAAACTCAACCGCAAGGTTCTCTCAAATTTGGCTATCTCAAATCCAAGTATCTTCGCTGAAGTAGTGAAATTTGTGAAATAATTAATACATGGAAAAATCAGGTATAGATGCAGTTGAAATTCGAGAAAGTGGTGATGGTGATTATGGTGTCGATGCACATAACCCCTGCCCTGTAACAGTTGCAGCATGTGCTGCCCTCCTTGATTGACGCATACCCACTACTCCACCTAAATCCCCAGAATAAGGGGATTTTTTATAAGTTCTATGCTCAATACGATTATCATCCAACTTATCCGACTCTACCAATTCCTTCTCTCCCCAGACCATAGCTTCTGGGCGAGAGCTCTCGGGAAACACCATTGTCGCTATTATCCGACCTGTAGCATGTACGGAAAAGAATGTTTCGAGAAGTTCTGATTTTTGCGAGCGACGAAGTTGACCGCCTGGAGAATTCTCCGGTGCAATCCATGGTCAAAAGGAGGCATAGATCTCGTACCAGACGTAAAAAAGAAATAAAACGTTACAGCAGAAAGGAAAAAGACGTTTTATAAAGAATTAGTTTTTGACCTGTTTTGGTATTTATTATACTATTAGCAATTTATGAATGCCCTCCAAAATCTCATCAATCTGGATATCCAGTGTCTCGAATGGATGCGAACAACTTTTATACTTCATACGTCATGGTTTCCAACGGTGATAACCCTCTTAGCTGATAGTGAACCACTGCTCTTCAGTCTCTTCCTCGTAGGACTCTGGACCTACGGCACCATCAAAAAAGAAAAAGGCATGAAGCATGTCGCTCTCGATTTGTTTTGGCACGTACTCATAGCCTTTGGTATTTATTGGATTATCAATCAACTCCTGCCGATGCGCCCGAGACCTGAAACAGTTTCGAGCCTCCCAGCGATGATTAATCACCTTCCTGATAATTCATTTCCTTCTGGGCATGCTATGTATTTCGGTGCTTCTTGGTGGGCACTCCACAAACTCACCCCCTGGAAACACATCACATGTTTTTTCTTTGTGATTGGCTTTTTGACTGTCTCTGTTCGTGTTATCGCCGGTATACACTACCCTCTCGATATACTCGTTGGATTCTTTCTTGGTTGGGGTATCATGCATATCCTCCTGTCACTTCCTCATGGGAAACTATATAGGAAATATGCTCAAGATCTCCCTATCAAAATCATGTCTTCTCTCGGTCTCTAGTTTTTATCTCGCATGAAAAAATATCTCTCCTCTCTCCTCTGTTTCACGCTGATAGTTGGTGCTATCAGTACCAATCAGGGTTATACTGAGTTGGAGCTCCAGATAGCGAATAACTTCGCGAAAAAAGGTATCATCATCGATTACTCGAAAAATCCTGAACTCTATCGTCTCAATGAGAATATCACGCGATCCGAGCTCATGGCAATAGCTCTCAAAATCAAGGGCGTTAAGCTCCCTGACGAATTCGTCTGCCAGGGTAAATATGCTGATGTGGTCGATAATAACTGGATATGTCGAACTGTGGAATTGTCCCTCGATAATCAACTCATCCGTTCTCCGAGTTCAGATAAAAATACTGCACGCCCCCTCGATGTCGTGACACGATCGGAAGCTCTCGCAATTTTGCTCAAAGCCAACGGACTTACCTATCCAAAAAATATAGCACGAGGCTCATACCCTACAAGCATGCCACAATGGCAGATAGATGTCATGGAAGGTGCTGTAACACTCAAAATCATACCTTCTACGCAATGACGCGGTCCAAATACTATTATCAAAAGAAAAGAAGTACTCTGACTCGCACACAATATGAAATATGCTACTGGTGAGTATAAACTCAGTACTATCACAACTCCAACATGACTCAATACAGCTCCAGAAGAAAATACAGAAGCGGCTAAAAGAAATATCACCAATTCAGCTATCGTGGTCAAACAAGATCCGGTCGAAAAGCTCAAATATACTTTTTCTGTCGCACCAAAAACACTCGAATGATCTGTAAAAAGTGTCAACTGGTATATCCAATTATCCAACGCTCCTGATATGTGAGATAGTCTCTGAACTGGGATGAAATACACCTATTCTTTTACCGAATCTGGCAAATACACGATTGAGGCAAAAATCGAGGATAGTTTTGGTAATATACTTACTTCTCGCATGGTTGCAGAAATAACAGTTATTGGCGCAGGGACTACCACAACTCCTCCGAGTACAACAACTACTACACCACCACCCACCACTACCACTCCTCCAGCACCAGGAACGACCGTCAGTGGCGAAGCAGCACTCACTACTCCACCTACTACAGGAGATAAAGTCTCTGTAAAAATAAATAATGTCTCAACGACATTTACCGTTGGTGACAGCGAGAACACTCTCACTGAAGTCGATGAGGCAGTGAGAACTATGAAAATAGGAGATAAAAAAAATGTCACTATCTCTTCACGAACAGGCGGAAAAATAACGACCAATACGTTTGTCGTTGAACTCGTCGATATACAGAGGAGTAACTTAAATTCTACTACAACACCAATTGTATCTAACATAAAAATGGGGGGGAATCTCTCATCCTGTATTAAATTCAATACGGTAGAAAGTTCTAGTTGATGAAGTGGACCAAGATTAGTAAAAATATGAACAAAAATATATGCAACAAATGCTGTTGAAAAATTCATCGTAGTATCAAATATAAATAGTGGAAAAAAGGAAACATCTATACCTGTACAATATGCATGAACAAGTATTTATAAGGCGTGAGATAATAAAATATATTCAGTTAGCAATAATGCCGTAGAAGTCATAGACATTATCAACAATAAGTCAGTCAAAAATGTAGACCTAACTAAAGAATTTGCTTCTCAAAATCAAAATACGTATATCCCTTTCTATGGCTCGGATGCCACATGACTTGTATTAGTAATAAATCCTATTGATGACACGCTAGTGAAAAAAATTGCTCTTGCACATTCCGTCATGTTTATAGAAAAAATTTGAATGCATATATATTTTGTGGGTTATACCTGAGAAATTTCAGTATTTGATGAAAAAACAAATCAACTCATAAAAGAAATACGTGGCTGAAAAAATCCTACTAACATATTCAAAGTATGAAATAAAACATATGTTATTTCTCGTTGAGATATGAATGCAACAATAATAGATGAAAATAATAAAATCATAAAAACAATTGATCTGAACATTGATTCTTACCCCATGAATGCAACTTTGATGGATGATATGATTTACACTCTTCACCTTGATAAGACTATCTCTGTGATTAATACCAAAACTGATACAATGTCTAGAGTACTTAAATTCGATTCTGCGTTATGAGATTTTATAGTCTCTGCAAATAAAAATCTATATACTATAAGTTTAGATAGAGCTACAGTTATATCCATAAGCCCTTCGGCAGAAAAAGTTTTAGGAATGTTAAATGTTGGCGGAAGACCTCTGCCCTCATTTGTTGAAGAGGGGAAAATATATCTTAGCGGAGCTCAAGACAAATCAGTATCAATTATTGATACAGCAAATAGTTGTATAAATTAATACCCTCAAACATGTTCGACCCCTTTTACGAATATATATACCATCTCTTCCAGACGGTCGACTATACAGCGATATTTGTCATGATGGCGCTCGAAGCATCTATTATTCCCTTCCCTTCCGAGATACCAATGCTCGCTGTTGGCATTCAGAGTGCCCGTGGTGATATGAATCCCGTGATAGGCCTCCTCGTAGCTCTCTGTGGCGTTACAGTTGGTACTACAGCGAATTATTTGATAGGATACTCTATTGGTGATATCTTCGTAGAGCGTTATGGAAAATATTTTGGTATCAAAAAGGAATCATACCATCATGCTCAGGCACTATTTCATAAAGATGCGAATTTTTACACTTTTTTTGGACGACTTGTTCCAGTCATACGACAAATCATATCAATTCCGGCTGGTATGGCACATATGTTTTTCCCAGGTTTTTTAGCCCTGTCTCTCGCTGGATCAGCCCTATGGCTCACTATACTCATATTAATCTGATACTTCGTTGGCGATAACACGGAACTTATTAAAACTTATACAACCAGTATCACGCTCTGTATCCTTGCTTGTGGCATACTATGGTTCATTATCCATCATCGCACTTTGGTTAAAAAAACCATCGCAAAAATAAAAAGGACATGCCTGAAATAATCAAAGCGACTCCAGTATAGAGAACAACACTCACCACATGTGGCCCCCAGAAAAAATATGGTTCTGCCCCCACCAATCGTCCGATGATGAGCTCGTCATAGAAAAGTCGAACGTGGTATCGTATGACCGAAAATATAAGGAGCACCATCACAATAGCCGTCAAAATCAAGAAAAATATAACAGCATGCACCGTTCGCTCTATCGTATTGAGAGAGGATTCAAATGTACGGAGATGTTGTCGCACGGAATCAATGGATGATGTTTGTTCAAATATATCACGGTATTCAAGTACACGAATCCATAAACGCTCTATATCTGTATTGTAGAGTGGTACCATGAGCGTATCGGGAAGTGGATTTTCACCGGACAATACAGAGAGAATAGTTGGGTCACGCTGTATCTGAGCGTCGAGAGCTATTTCTTTGGAGATAGTTGCCACTGGTGTCATAACAATCTTGTCTGTTATTAAACTCTCTTGAAACGCCGTCACTCGAGCATTGTCGAGGCTGATTTGTTTCTGGAGGAAGAGAGGATAAGTAAATTTTTCTGATATCTGATCACGTTGTGCCCGAAGAAATCCTACCATCGAAATACCTATAAAAATAGTCAAAAATAACACCGTTAAAATACCCATAATGCCAAGAGAGGCATTTCTCATACGAGTCATATGTGTCCAGGATGTACGAAGTATACAACCAATCATATTACGTAGCATAATGAGAAAATAATAAATTACAAAAAATGACCCCAAAAAGGGTCATTGATTATGGATGAAAATACGAGTGATACTATTTCTGGACTACTGTATCGACCGTCACAAACGTAGAACGTACTTGCTTACCATCAAAACGTGTACGACCTTTTTCGTAGAATCGGACCACACCATCAATTGTAGCCTGAAGTGTGAAATCTTTTCCTTGCATAACACCTTCACCTGGGAAGATTTTGTTACCTTTTTGACGTACGATGATATTACCAGCAATAACTGGAGTACCCGCATAGACTTTCACGCCACGACGTTTTGCTTGTGAGTCACGACCGTTGTTGGTAGAGGAGACCGCCTTTTTATGAGCCATATACTTAAATTAAAATTAGGGACAAATTAGTTGTTCTGATTGCTATTTGCTGTACGAGCGAAACGAGCATTCACTTTGTTCGCTTCAGCATTTTTGTATACATCGAGTTTCTTTTTAAATGCATTTCCTGTTTCCTGAGATGCTTCGATGATTTCAGTTGCGAGCGCCTCTGCAAATGGAGTGCCCTTTTTCCCTTGTGCTGATTCTTTGATCCATTTTGAAGCGAGGAAGAACTGACGCTTTGGTAGTACATCACCAGGAACCTGGAAAATAGCACCGCCGATACGCTTTGGTCGGACTTCAACACGAGGCATGATATTCTCAAATGCCTTCGCGAGGAGAGCATCTGGATCTTTGTTTCCTTTTTCTTTGACGATAAGGAGAGCATCAGCGAGGAGTTTTTGAGCAGTATGCTTTTTACCACCTTGCATGATATAGTTTATAAATTTACTTTTCTGAAGATTAATCATAGGAATAATATATTATTTTTTAGGTCGTTTAGCACCATATTGGCTTCGTGATTGCTTACGATCTGCAACTCATTGAGTATCGAGAACACCACGAACAATATGATAACGTACACCTGGGAGATCTTTTACACGACCACCACGAATCATAACGACTGAGTGCTCCTGGAGGTTGTGTCCTTCACCACCAATATAAGCGATAACTTCGTATCCATTTGTGAGACGCACTTTTGCGACTTTTCGGAGAGCCGAGTTAGGCTTTTTTGGTGTCATGGTATAGACCTTTGTGCACACTCCTCGTTTCTGTGGAGATGCGAGAGGGAGATCGAGACGTTCGAGGTTATTGCGGATCATCATGAGCGCAGGAGACTTGCTCTTGCGAATCTTGTTCACACGTGGCTTGCGGATGAGTTGTTGAATTGTAGGCATAGGAAATTGAGGGATATTAACGTTTAGACCATTGGATACGCTTACGAGCTTTGTGGAGACCTGGTTTCTTTCGTTCAACTTTTCGAGCATCACGAGTGAGGAGACCTTGTTCACGAAGTGCTGTTTTAAATGTTTCGTCGATTTTTACGAGAGCACGAGCGATACCATGTGCTATAGCGTGTGCTTGTGCACTTTCACCAGACCCTGAGACAACGACTGAGAAATGATAATCTGTCGCTGCGATTTTGAGAGGGGCGTGTACCTTTGAGAGAAGATCATCACGAGTAACATATTCCTTGAGAGGTTTACCATTTACTTCTGAGTTTCCTTTTCCTGCAAAAAGTCGTACACGTGCAGTTGCTGTTTTTCGACGACCAAGTCCGTAAGTATATTCCATAGTAATTGCGAATTAGAGAGAGAAAGTAAGAATTTCTGGCGTTTGTGCCTCGTGGCTATGATCAGGGCCTTGAAATTGTTTCAAACGATCGAGCATATGATCTCGGTGGCTGTTTTTTGGGAGCATACCAGCAACAGCGAGCTTAAGAGGCTCAAATGGTTTTTTTGTTCGAAGGTCAGCAAGGGTAATAGTCTTGAGTCCACCCATGTATTGTGAGTGAGTGTGATATTCCTTTTGTGATTCTTTACGACCTGTTGTGACGATTTTATCGATATTGATAACGACAACATAGTCACCTCCATCGATATGTGCAGCATACGTAGGTTTTTCTTTGCCAGAAAGTTTACGAGCAATACCCTGAGCTACGCGACCAAGAGTGAGACCAGCGGCATCAACGAGATACCATTTTCTTTCAACATTATTTGGGAAAAGTGTTTTCATAAGAGGGACAAAAATTAGACAACAAGTTCGAGAGTAACAAGCATGCTCGCATCGCCAGCACGATATTTGAGAGGAGTCATGCGAGTAAAACCAGATTTTTTAGTAGTTTTTTTAGCTATTTCCATGGCTGCTACACATGCTGCCTCTGTATAGAGAGAAGCTTGGAGCGTACGAATAGTATTCATCGTATTATTATTGAGACAGGTGCCGATGAGATTGTGAACGAGAGGTGTCACAGCACGAGCGCGCTTTTGTGTTGTCGCTATTTTACCATGAAGAAATAAGCTCGAAGCGAGATTTCGAAGCACTGCATCACGATGATTAACGTCACGTCAGTTGAGCTTGAGATGTTTTTTGGAACGGTGTCGCATAATTGTTTAATAAGTTTGTAAGTTTAATAGGTTTAATGAGTTCTAATCGTCTCCGAGGAGTTTTTTATTTTGTGTTGCGAGGGCAGCTCGTACTTCATCCATAGCTTTTTTACCAAAGCCCTTGATAGATGAGAGTTTTGCTTCTGTGCATTTTTCGAGTTGTTCGACTGAGAGGATGTTACCATTCACAAGAGCATTGAGTGTTCGTGGAGAGAGTCCGAGGAAATCAATGTGTGTGAAATTTTCACGGTGTTCTGTTGCTTGTGCATCTTTCTTTTCTTTTTCACGAAGTGTACGTACGTCACCCATGAAATCACTCTCAACAATGACATCTGAATCACAGAAAATATCAAAGTATGATCGGAGCATCTGAGAACCGAATTTGAGTGCTGTCTCTGGAGAGATAGAACCATTCGTTTTGATAGTGAGAGAGAGCTTGTCGAGATCAGTCATATCACCATAACGTTCGCTCGTTACATCAGAGCTCACATTGAGCACTGGTGAAAAACTCGCATCAACGAGGAGAATCATGACATCATCATCTTCTTTTTTGAGTGTTTCGATTGATTTGTAACCGACGTTTTTCTCAACACGAATTTGGATATCGAGTTCGAAACCGTCACGATCAATCTCTGTGATATAGAGGTCCTTATTGAGGATTTCAACACCACCACCTGTCTTGATATCATTTGCTGTGACTTTGCCAGCTTTGTTTTTCTTGAGAGTAATCCATGTCACACCAATATCTGATTTTTCGAGAACGAGGTTTTTGAGGTTGAGCATGACATCGAGAACGCTCTCTCGGATACCTGGGAGAGTCGTATATTCATGTGTAACACCCTGGATTTTGATTCCAGTAACACGTGTTCCTGGAATAGATGAGAGAATCACTCGGCGAAGGGCATGACCGAGAGTCATACCGTATCCTCGTGGGAGTGGAGTTATATCAAACACTGATTCCATGCAAAATGCATCCTGAGAAAGACGCTGTTCAGAAACCTTTGGGAGACCGATAATCGTATGGAGTGTGTGCATGGATAAAAAGGATAAGAAGTAAGGAAACTACTTAGAGTAAAATTCGACGATTTTTTTCATATCAATACTCTGATCAAAATCAGTTGGCTCTGGGAGTCGTTTGATTGTAATCTTGTATGTCTTTGGATCGGCATCAATCCAGTCTACTGCTGATACTTTTCCTGATTTGTTTGTCTTGAGGAATTCCTCTGACTCAACCTGGAGATTCTTGTAGATAGGTGTGTCTTTGAGCTTTTCACGAACTTCAATAACATCACCAACAGCAATTTGGTACGATGGGATATCGACTTTTTGGCCATTGATGACAAAATGTGCATGACTCACAAATTGACGAGCTTGCATGATTGTACGAGCAAAGTTTGCCTTTAATATAGCCATATCGAGACGCATTTCGAGAAGTCTCTGCATGTTTTCAAGAGTATTCCCTTTCATGCGAGATGCCTTTTTGAAGTAATTTGAAAATTGTTTTTCAGAAACTCCAAACATACGTTTCGCAGATTGCTTCGCACGAAGTTGTTGTCCGTAGAGACCCATACGACCGACGTTTCGACCGAGGAGTTTTCGTTTTGAACCATCGAGTGAGTATTTTTCACTTCCGAAAAGGTTTTTACCTTCACGACGACAGAGTTTCTTTTTTGGACCAGTATAACGCATAAATAATTGAGACTAAGAGAGATATTAGAGTTTACGTATTTTCTTTTTCTTCGTACCGTTGTATGGTACTGGTGTTTCATCTACTATTGAATCGATTTCGATACCAGCAGCGACAATAGCTCGTAGAGCGTTATCTCGACCTGCACCGACACCTTTTACAGAAACATGAACACGTTTGAGACCGTAGAGACGGATAGCTTCTTCGAGGCATTTTTCCATAGCCATAGTGGCTGCATAAGGAGTTGCTTCACGAGCACCCTTGAAACCAGCACGACCACCACTGTGCCAAGTCAGGACATTACCTTCTGTATCAGAAACACTCACGTGTGTATTGTTATAGAGAGCAGAAACACAAATAACGCCTTGTTCGACAACGCGTTTTGTTTTTTTAGATCTTCGAAGAGTTTGAGCCATAATGAGAGAGTATTAAGCGACAGCTTTTTTGTTAGCAACAGTATTTTTCTTGCCTCGTTTTGTACGAGCATTTGTCTTCGTGCGTTGACCACGAACAGGGAGTCCTTTTTTGTGACGTACACCACGGTAGCAGTTAACGTCTTGGAGGGCTTTGATGTTTGTCATGACTTCTCGACGGAGGTCTCCCTCGAGAGTATATTTTTTGAGTTCATCACGTACCAATCCGAGTTCCTCTTCAGAGAGAGACTCAGCCTGGCGGTTTAATTCTATCTTACATGCAGCGAGGATAGCTTTTGATCGAGTAGGACCAACACCATAGATAGCGGTGAGCGCCACCCAGAGGTGTTTGTTGTTTGGAATGTTGACTCCAGAAATACGTACCATAATAAATAAAATAGATAATTAGCCTTGTCTTTGATTATAACGACGGTTTTTTTTGTTGATAATACGGACATACCTCTTGGTATGACTCTTGTTCCAACGAACAACGATAACATCGTTACGTGGATCTCGAGGCTTTATGGACGGGCGTACTTTCATACAGATTGTGCTACGTTATGACGATAAATAATACGACCTTTCCCAGTGTCGTAGGGGGTAATTTCGATATCTACTTTGTCTCCATTGAGGAGTGAGATATTGCACTTACGCATGTGACCGGATACATATCCAATCACAATCATACCATTTTCACCGAGTTCCTGACCAGAGAGAGTCGTAACTTGAACACGATAGTCGCCACTTGGAAGGGATTCCAAAATGGTTCCCTGTGCTAAAATTTTCTCTTCTTTGACCATGAAATATGGGCGAAATTTATGATACGTGGCGGCATTGTATAAAAAAAGTTACCCTTTGCAAATCTTTTTTATCAAAAAATAAAATGCAAAGATAGGAAGAGAAAAAAAACATGATAAATATGCTTAAAAGTCATTTTTTGAGCTCTTTTTTGGTGAGTAGAAAATAGTGCTATTTTTTACAAAAAACAAAAATACATTTTTTGACTCAAAAACTGTATAAAAAAAATGAAAAAATGATAACTATATTTGTTCTTCTCAAAAACCATAAAACAATTTCGTAATCAATTGGTGCAAAATGTATATGCCATTGGTAGTTGCAATCAACAAGGAAAAAATATATAATACTCTTACTATTAATCCGCGCTATGATTTTTTTTGTTTCCCAAATTGTCGAAGTTATCACTCATATGTCTTTTAAGGCAGATATTTCAGCAGCTGTTGTTGCTATGATTATAACCATAATCTGGTATCAGCCTGCGGTATTTGGGAAGACTTGGGCGCACCTCACTGGCGTAAAAAATACGGTAAAAACAAAAAAAGCTCTCAGAAAAGCAATGGTATGGAATTTTATTCTCTATCTTTTCCTCGCTGCGAATATGGCTGCGTTTTGTAAACACTTCCAGTGGGATACCGCTGATCGTGGTTTTCTCTTAGGGTATGACCTCGGACTCATGATCTGTGTGGCTATGGCCATACAAGCTCTCTACGAGCGACGCCCACTCAAGCTCTATCTCATAACTGCTGGATGCATACTCCTCACCATGAGTGCTATGGGTATAGTGGTTGCTTGGGTGCTCTAATACAATTTTAACCTAAAAATCCCCCCGCAGTTGCGGGGGGATTTTTGAAGTTACTTATTCGACCTTCTTCTATTCAACATTTGGAACCAATGCGTGTGCAGAATGTACTTCTGTTACATCAGTTACATTGCCTTCATAGTATTGCTCATCTGGTTCCAGATTGTTCTGGAAGTATTGAAGTGTTGGAATTCGTCGACCAATAATCACATTTGATTTGATATCAACGAGATGATCAATACGACGTTTCCCTGCAGCATCAACGAGAACTTTCACGGTCTCCTGGAACGAAGCAGCTGAGAGCCATGAATCAGAATGGAGTGATACTTTTGCAATACCGAGGACAAGACGCTGACCGATGGCTTGTTTTTTGCCAGCTGCAACAAGTTTTTTATTTGCATCATTAAAGACACCAATATCAACAGTATCGCCTTGGAAAAATTCACTCTCTCCTGGTTCAATAATAGTCACTTTTGAGAACATCTGTCGTACGATACAGCTGACGTGTTTCGCATTGACGGTTTGACCTTGAGAAGCATAAATTTCTTTGACTGCAGCAACGATATATTGTTGAGATCGTGCTGGACCAGCTATCATCATGAGCTCTTCTACATCGATATTTCCTTCACAGAGCTTATCACCTTTCTTGATTTTCTGATCTTCGACTACAGTGAGTTTACGACCAAATGGAATGACATACTCGAGTGTTTGAGCTTCTGTGTCTGAGACATAGATGATACCATTTTCAATTTTTGAAACAACACCGGCGGTTGAAGCGACGATTTTTTGCTTTGTCTCTGGAGAGATAGCGAGTACTTGTTTCACTTTAATAGACTCACCTGTTTTCACTTTTTGTTCGTGATCATGAGGGATGTAGTATTCTCGTGTTTCAGGTTTGTATGCTTTGACGTAGACAGTAGCTGAAGTCTTGGTATGTTCGATTTTGATAACTTCGCCATCAATATGACTGATCTTCGCGAGATATTTCGGAGTACGAGCTTCGAAGAGTTCTTCGACACGAGTAAGACCAGTTGTAATATCTCATCCTTCTTTTGCAACTCATCCTGAGTGGAATGTACGCATCGTAAGCTGAGTACCAGGTTCACCAATAGACTGAGCAGCAACGATACCAACTGGGGTACCAATTTCAACAAGTCGATTGCGAGCCAGATCCATACCATAACAACACTGACAGACACCTTCGTGTGTTTCACAATTGAGCATACTACGAACAGGGATGTTATCAACATCAGACGCGAGGATGGTTTTGAGGAGTGTCTGATCGATGACATCTTGTTTTTTCGCGAGCACAGTTCCCTTCTTATCGACGAGGTCTTTTGCGAGAATTTTTCCGTAGATTCGCTCTTCGAAAGACTCTTCAAAGACAACACCTGATGTCGCACGAGCAATTTCTTCGAAATGCAATGTGCCACAATCAATTTCTCGTACGAGGATATTTTGTGCTGCATCAACGAGACGACGAGTCATGTAACCAGATTGAGCTGTTTTGAGGGCTGTATCTGCTTTACCTTTACGTCCTCCGTGTGTTGCGATGAAGTATTCAAGCGCTGTGAGGCCTTCTTTGAAATTTGATTTGATTGGGAGCTCGATAGTTTTACCAGATGGCGAAGCTACGAGACCTTTCATACCACACAACTGTGTGACATTACCCCAAGAACCTCGGGCACCAGAATCAATGAAGTGATAGATATGATTCTGTTTTGGGAAGACTTTTTTCATTGCGCTTTCGATGTCGTTTTTTGCCTGACTCCAGATACGAATTGACTGTTCATAACGCTCATCATCTGTCAGGAAACCTTCGTAGGCCATTGACTGAATTGTTCGTACTTTTTCTGTCGCCTTTTCGAGAATTTCACTTTTATTCGATGGAGTGAGCATGTCAGCTTCAGAGATAGAAAGGCCTGACATAGTCGCATATTTGAAACCGAGATTTTTTATTTCATTTGCTACTTGAGCAGTCACTGCGGTTCCATAGTTCTCAAAAATATCAGAGAGAAGTTTTGAGAGTTGTTTCTTGGTCATCGTCATGTTCTGGAATGGATATCCAGCTGGGAGGGCTGCATGGAATCTCATACGTCCATATGTCGTGCATTTACCATCCTGAGTGAGTGGAGTCCAATCTCGTACTCGAATTGGAGTATGGAGATCAATTTCTCGATTCATAAAGGCAATCGATGCATCATCATATGACGCAAAGACGTGTCCTTTAAATTCTTCTCCATTTTCTTTTGTCAAAAAGTAACATCCGAGAATCATATCCTGTGTTGGAGAAACAATTGGTTCTCCATTGCTCGGATTAAGCATATTCGCTGATGTCGCCATGAGGTCACGAGCTTCTGCTTGAGCCTCTGGTGTCAGTGGAAGGTGGACGGCCATCTGATCTCCATCGAAGTCCGCATTGAATGCTACACAAGTAAGAGGGTGGAGGTGAATTGCTTTGCCCTCAACAAGTGTTGGTTGAAATGCCTGGATACCAAGTCGGTGAAGTGTTGGGGCACGATTGAGGAGGACATATTTTCCTTTGATGACTTCTTCGAGAGCATCCCAAACTTCTTTCGCGTTTTCTTCGATGATTTTTTCAGCGTGTTTCACATTAAATGCATATTCCCCTTCAATCAATTTACCAATAACAAATGGTCGGAAGAGTGTGAGAGCAATAGTCTTTGGAAGGCCACATTGATCCATCGCGAGATGAGGACCAACCACGATAACGGAACGACCAGAATAGTCGACACGCTTACCGAGGAGATTCTGACGGAATCGACCCTGTTTACCCTTGAGAATATCTGTGAGAGATTTGAGCTTACGCTTGTTTGCCATAGCGTAACCAGAACGTGAACTACGAACCGAACCAGAGATGAGAGCATCAACTGATTCCTGGAGCATACGTTTTTCATTCTTGAGGATGACATCAGGAGCACCGAGTTGGATGAGTTTCTTGAGACGATTATTTCGGTTGATAACACGACGATAGAGGTCGTTCAGGTCTGATGAGGCCATACGTCCACCATCGAGTTGAATCATCGGACGGAGATCAGGAGGGAGAATCTGGAGAGCATCCATGATGAAATCACGCGGATGTTGATTACTCGCAAAGAGATCAATAGCGAGACGGAGCTTCTGGAGGAGTTTTTTCTCTTTTGATTTTGGAGCGGTCTTGATTTCTTTTTGAAGTGTTTGAATCAAACTGCCAAGATCGATACGATCGAGGAGCATCTTGATTGCTTCACCTCCTGTTCCTCCTGTGAACACTTGTGGGAAACGTTCGGCGAGGAGTCGATAATCAAGCTCTGATATAACCATGCCTGATTCGAGAGAGATGAGCTTGTCGCGCATACCTCTGTATTCTTCATCGAGTTCATCGAGCTTTTCTGTACAATCACGCTCCATTTCATTGAACGCTTTTGACTTCATTTCGCCTGCTTCGTGGGCTATTTTTGCTTCATTCAACATGCCCTGAAACTCTTTTTGCATTTCAGTGCGTGCTTGTTTGAATCTGTCTTCGAGTGCTGCAAGTGCATCTTTGCGGAAATCATCGTGTACATCTGTGATGAGGTAGGCAGCGAAATAAACAACTTGATCGAGTTTTTTGACTGGGATATCAAGCATGAGACCAACTCGAGAAGGGACTGATTTGAGGAACCAAATATGTGCTACTGGAGAAGCGAGCTCAATATGAGCCATGCGCTGACGACGAACCTGAGATGTTGTGACTTCTACACCACAACGCTCACAGATGATACCTTTGTAGCGAATACGCTTGTATTTACCACACGCACATTCATAGTTCTTTCTAGGACCGAAAATCTGTTCACAAAAGAGACCACCACGTTCAGGACGCTGAGTACGGTAGTTGATTGTTTCTGAGATAAGGATTTCACCATGAGACTGGGCGAGGATATCTTCTTTTTTTGCAATAGAGATAGAAATACCACGAACCTTATTGAGGTTTTTACCAGCGGTGATATTTTGCTTACCAGCATTTTTGCTAATTGCAGAATAGTCTGTGATTCTGTCATTGAGAAAATCTGTCATCTCATCCGTAAGATACGGATTCATATTGTCATCACCGAGAAAACTCTCTTTTTCAGCACCGATTTCATCAAACTCTGGGCCGAGAAGATCGTCTTCTGAAGGAGATGATACGACATCATCTTCTTCTGGAAGTACCATCTCCTCATCCATAGAGTCGAGTGAAGCGTCGAGGGCTGCGTCGAGTTGTGTTTCCTCTTGTTCAGCTGGGTTTGATTGTTTGACCATAAACGAAGATTAAAAAGAAAATGAAAAGGTATTATTCGCTCTCAGAAGTATTTTTGACAAGATCTGAGAAGACTTCGACCTCTCCCATACGTCCTGCATACTCATCACCACGATTATCGACTTCTCCTTGTTCGAGGAGCTCGAGTTTGAGACCGAGAGCTTGAAGCTCTTTGATCATCACGTGGAATGATTCTGGAACACTCGGACGTTTGATTGGTTCGTTTTTGACGATAGCACGGTATGCCTGTGTACGTCCTGTGATATCATCTGATTTAATCGTGAGGATTTCTTGGAGGATATTGGCTGCACCGTAACCCTGGATTGCCCAACATTCCATTTCTCCGAATCGCTGACCTCCGTTTTGAGCTTTACCTCAGAGTGGTTGCTGTGTAATCATAGAGTAAGGACCGACAGCACGAGCATGGATTTTATCTTCAACGAGGTGGTGGAGCTTGAGCATGTAGACGGTACCGAGCATTGTTTTTTCTGCGAATGGCTCACCAGTTTGTCCATCATAAAGCTGAACCTTGCCTGATGTATCCATGCCTGCTTTTTTCATGAGATCATGAATCGTATCAATAGTGATACCATTGAGCACTGGTGTCGCGACTTTGATACCGAGACGGCGGGCAGCTTCACCGATATGAGCTTCGAGGACTTGCCCGATATTCATACGAGAAACAACACCAAGAGGGTTGAGGATAATATCTACTGGCTGACCATCAGCTGTATGTGGCATATCTTCTGGAGGCACAATACGAGCAACGATACCTTTGTTACCGTGTCGACCCGCCATCTTATCACCGACTTCTATTTTTCGAGTTTGAGCGACATACACTTTGACTTGTTGGAATACACCTGTTGCGAGATTGTCGCCTTCTTCTTTTCTGAGGATTTGGATATCAATAACCTTACCTCCTGAACCCGATGGGAGATAGAGAGAAGAGTCTTTGACGTCTTTTGATTTATCACCAAAGATTGCTCGGAGGAGACGCTCTTCTGGAGAAAGTTCTTGTTCACCTTTTGGCGTGATTTTACCGACGAGGATATCACCACCCTTGACGAAGGCACCAATACGAACAATACCATTTTCATCGAGGTCTTTGAGTTTCGCACTTGAGACATTTGGGATATCGCTGGTTGTACTTTCTGGTCAGAGTTTTGTCTCACGAACATCGAGTGTATATTCGTTGATAGAGACATTGGTGAAATAATCTTGTTCTACGAGTCGTGAGTTGAGGATGACCGCATCTTCGAAGTTATAACCATTCCATGGCATATAGGCAACACGGAGATTCTGACCGAGAGCGAGCTCACCTTGTTCCATAGAGTGACCATCAGCGAGGATATCACCTGCTCGGAATTCTTGTCCATGAGAGACACGAGGATACTGGTGTATCTGCATGTCGTGATTTGATCGCTCAAATGTGAGGAGTTCGTAGGTTTTCTTTTCGCCATTGTTATACATGACTGTGATATGCTTGGCATCAACACCGACTACTTTTCCATCGAGATCAGCCTGGATACAGTATCCACTTTTTTCACCAAAGACTTTTTCATTACCAGTACCAACAATAGGTGCTGAAGAACGAACAAGAGGAACAGCCTGTCGCATCATGTTCGATCCCATTTCTGCTCGAGTCGCATCATCGTGTTCCAAGAATGGAATCAATGAAGTTGTCTCAGACACAATCTGTTTTGGAGAGATATCAATATGTGTAATATCACGAACGTACACGATGGTTGCCTCGCTGTTTTGACGAGCACCGAGACGAGTTTCAGCGAAATTACCAAATGTATCAATTGGAGAGTTTGCTTCAGCAATAGTAAAATCACGCTCTACATAGGCATCGACATATTCACACTCATCCGTGAGATACCCCCGAACGAGGATTTCTTTTTCTTTATATGATTTTGTGAGGAGTTCTGCATGTTCTTTTTTCATGAGAACTTTTTCTGGTACGAGTACTTTTCATTTTTCATCAACGATATTTTCGAGCGTAATACGATTCACTGCTGAGTGACCGTCATTTGCTACGAAATGGCTGATCTTTCGGTATGGAGTCTGTATAAAACCATATTGATCAACACGAGCAAAAGATGAAAAGTGAAGAACGAGACCGATATTTGGACCTTCTGGTGTCGCAATAGGACAGATACGACCGTATTGAGTTGGATGAACATCTCGGACCTCAAACGATGCACGTTCACGAGTGAGACCACCAGGACCCATCGCAGAAATACGACGCTTATGAGCGAGCTCTGAGAGAGGATTGCTCTGATCCATGAATTGTGAGAGTTGTGAACTGCTGAAGAATTCTTTTACGACAGCTTCGATAGGTCGGTGGTTAATAAAGCTTCGCGCTGTTGATTCATCGAGATTGATCACTGTCATACGATCCTTGGCAATTCTCTCCATACGTGCGAGACCGACGAGAAATTTCTCTTGTACGAGTTCTCCGACTGATCGAATACGACGATTATCGAGTCGATCGATATCATCAGGTGTACAACTCGGATCGTCCATTTGGAGCTTCATGAGATAACGTAGTGTCTCAACTATATCATCTGTTGAGAGGAAGTGACCTTCTCCTTCGTAGACACCACTGACGCCGAGTTTTCGAGACATCTTCAAACGTGCGACTTCTCCGAGGTCAAATCGTTTTCCATTATAAAATGTTGTACGGAAAAGATCCTCAACTCGCTCATCAGTACCAAGATCGCCTGGTCGGATGAGCTTGTAGAGAGCATGCCATGCTTCTACTTGGTTTTTTGTTTTATCTTTATCGAGCGTTGGTTGGATAAATTTCGCAATGATATCTTTGTCATCTTTAAATGCTTTGATAATGGCCGCATCTGATTCAATACCAAAGGCCCTCAAGAGTGTCGTCGCTGGCATTTTTCGTTTTTTGTCGATACGAACAGTTATCATACCACGACGATCTGTCGAGAATTCGAGCCATGCACCTTTTTTTGGTTTGATTTTTGCGCTATACACACCTGCATCTGTTTCAAATGCGATACCATCAGCCTTGATAATTTGGTGAACAACAACTCGCTCAACTCCATTGACGATAAATGTCCCCTTCTCTGTCATGAGAGGGATTCCACCCATAAATACTGTGTCTTCTTTGATTTCTCCAGTTTCTTTGTTGAGCATTTGGAGCTTCACACGAAGATACGATTCGTAATTGAGGTTTTTTCGACGACATTCTTTGCTGGTGTAACGAGGTGCTTCGAGCTCCATACCTTTATAGTGGATTTCTACACGTTCTTCTGAAAAGTCTGAAATAGGAAACACGCTCTCGAGCGCCTCATTGAGACCGTATTCAATAAATGAACGATACGAATCAAGTTGTGCTGCGATGAGCTCTGGCATATCAATGATGGCACGGTCTTCTGTGAAAAAGTGGCGACCAGATCGGACGTAGAGTGCGCCATGTGTTGCCTTCTCAAGACGTGGAGCGTGTGTAATTGCTGGAACAGGAGACAGAGACAACTGCTTACGAGGTTCTTTTCCTTTCTTTACTGATTCTGTTTTAGTTTTTTTAGAAACTTCCTTTTTTGGTGTTGGTTTTGATACTGGCTTTGGAGTAGGAGTTTTTTTGGCTACTTTTTTAGCAACGACCTTCGCTTTTGCGATAGGCTTTTTAGGTGTTTTCTTTGGTGCAGGTTTTTTTGTAACTGCTTTTGCTTTTTTTACGACAGGCTTCGCAATCTTTTTCTTTGAATTGACTTTTTTAGCAACGACCTTCGCTTTTGCGATAGGCTTTTTAGGTGTTTTCTTCACAGCAGCTGTTTTTTTAACAGCCTTTGTAGACACCTTATTGCCTGCTTTCTTAGCAGGTTTGGTGAGTTTTTTCGCAGTCATAACGTAAAAAAAGGAGATAAAAGACACAGAAAAACCGCATACTTGCTATGCGATAAACACGGACGAGTTATCTAGTTGGTTCGTGCACGAAAATCGGGATATATGTGATATGCGGAGGAGTATAGTAAGTGTACCAAAATTGTCAAATTAATTTTTATAGCTCATCTGTATTAAATATTTGACAATTATTTAATTATATATAAAGTAATTAAAATAATTTGAATGATTAAAATTATGACAACAGCTATTAAGGTGCCAGCATCTCTCTTTACTATAAATAATCGGGGTGCTATTGAATGAGGGCACGAATTAACATATGGTGCTGAGCTCCATCAATTACAGCAAGTACCTGAGAGCAGTACTCTCGTGACAGCCACGCAAGAAGAAACAGTTGCTATACTTTCTGGTTTAAATATACATGAAATGAGTGATATTTGTCCTGGATTGCAAGGTGTTACATCAGGGCAAATTCTTTCATTGAAAGGTGTCCATATACACAAATTTCATACTCCAGAATTCGTAAATATTGTTTTACGTTGAATTAAATCATCTTACATAATACCAGCTAGCTCACTGCCCTACGATCCGATAAAAGAAGTCAAAAAAAGATTTGATGCTGTCAGTGTCAACGTTAATCCAAATCTTGCTAGTCCAACTTTTGGAATAGATGTAGAACATTTGGATTTATTTAATGGAGTTGTGAAAGAATTAGAAAAAAAAGGTATTACAGTAGAATCAAATAAGACAGACATTTTGACACAAAAAAAAGCAAAACAAGAACTTTTAAAATCCTCTTTCCGTACTCAAGCTATTAAAAATTGAGGGCGGATATTGATAAAAGTTTCTTATAATTCAGCAAAAGATTCTAACGCAATACTCACTGTCGTACAGCATGAATCAGAAATTGATAATGAATACCTATCACCCGATTCTTACTCAGAGTTTCTCTGGGCCGATCAAAATGAGCTTTTCAAAGTATTATTTTCAGCAACAAAATAAAACTACTTTGCTCGACGATACATCTCCTTATTCATATGTACCAGCATGTCATATGGTATAACTTGTGTTCTTTCGGCTTGATGCTCTAGACTCACAGGGGAATCTGGATTTTCGTCAATATATACTACTTCATCTCAGATGCGTGCTTCTGGAATATGTGTTAGATCAATCGTCGTCAAATTCATAGAAACCCTCCCAATAATCGGACATTGTATTTCTCGAAGTAACACCATTCACATATTTGAAAATCTCCGATCCATACCATCGTGATATCCGATTGGCAGTACACCGATTTTCATGGTTTTCTCAGCGCGATAGGTATTATCATAACCAACTGTTTCATTTGATTGTATGACTTTTGTTTGGATAAGTTTCGTGGTACAACGTAATGCAGGCTGCAATGTAGCATGACCGTATCCAAAAAATGCGAGTCCTGTGCGAGCGATATTTCCGAGAGGAAAATGATATTTCTCTGCATGAATCAATCAGCCTGAGGCACAAATATGTATATATTTTGGATATATATCCATACTGGCCAGAATGGTTTGGAATGTCTGAAATGTTGTCAGCTGACTCTCTGTAAAAACAATATCTTCTGGCGTGGCAAGGTGAGACATGAGCCCCTCTATGTTTGGACGTATATTCTTGAGGATATTTTTGGCTAAAATAGAATCCAATATTTGGATGCCCTCTCGATGCATCCCTGTGTCCACAAAGAGATGCATTCTGGCACGAGAATATGTCCTGATAATAGCGGAAGCATAGTCTAAATCCGATACAGCGTAGATGAAATTTTTCCTCCGTGGTACATCTCGCGGATCAACGTATCCCATGATAAGTATATCTTTTTTGTATCCATATTTTTCGAGTTCATACGCCTCATAGAGTGAATCCACACAGACGAATGGAGCATCATATCACATCAAGAGAGGCGCGAGTATTTTGATACCATGACCGTAGGCATTACTTTTCACAACAGGAACAGGCTGAATACCTGGAAAGAATGTTGAAAGAATGTTGAGGTTGTGAGTGAGCTTCTCAGGAAAAATCGTGAGCGTATTGAGGTTGTGATAGGCCATAAAAACTAAATCATAGACACAATTCAATCTTGTATACTCTGACGAATGTTCCATCATGTTGCTTGAAGTTTTGATGCATCAAGTGCAGTACGCTGAATTTCTCAAAGTGCTGCAATATGTTGAGGAGTTAATGTTGTTTGAGTAGCGCGCGCAAGAATACTCCAGAGTTCATTTACTGAAGTTTCTGTACCTGTTCCAACATGATAAATACCCGTCAAATTTTTCTCAAGTGAATGAATATTGGCAGAGACGACATCATCAACATGGACAAAATCACGTGTCTGGTTTCCATCACCAAAAATCGTGGGAACTTCATTGTTTTTAATCTTGTCGAGAAATATAGAGACAACCCCTGCTTCTCCGTGAGCATTTTGTCGTGGTCAATAGACATTTGCATAGCGTAATATCGTAGATTGAATACCGTACTGTCTCTCATAAAAACCAAGGAGAAACTCTACTGAACGTTTTGAGATTCCATAGGGTGTTTCAGGGTTAGCGATATGCTCTTCGGAATATGGTGGATTATCTCCACCAAACATAGCCCCTCCGGTCGAAGAAAATATCATGTGCTGACAATTCACTTCTCTCATAGATTCAAGGATATTGAGGGTGCCTACAATATTCACCTCAACATCTCTTTGTGGATGTTTGATTGATTCACGGACATTTATCTGCGCAGCGAGATGAAACACTACATCTGGTTGAAAAGAGTGAAAAATAGACTTCATTCTCTGCTCATCACATATATCCCCTTCGCACACGAGGAGTCGTGAATTATTTTTGTGTTGTTCGATATTCGCACGTGATCACGATGAAAAATCATCCACAATGCACACATTATTTCATGCATCCATACAGGCATCAACCAGGTGTGAGCCAATAAAACCAGCCCCACCAGTAATAAGGATTTTCATAGAATAAACTAGAAATTACAGCCACTGTAGTCTCCTGATCTCACAAGAATTTCTGGGAGTTCGTTCACCGGTATCGTCTTGTAGTTGATGTGGAGAGTACACTGAGCAGTACCGTCATCGTTGATGTAGCGGAAGCGTTCGAGGTCTTGTTCTGCAGCGAGGTTGACGGTGGCTGGAGCTGATGGTTGTGGTTGGTTGGCTGGTAGATTCGGATTGAAGTATGCTCCTGCTCATGGTGCGATAGCAGAGAGAATAGTTCATGAGCCTGTGAGAGATCATCCTCGTGTGTTCATAGAATAGAGACGACCATTGATGACGAGACGATTGTTGATGAGATTTGTTTCTGAAGAAGTGAGCCAGTCGAGTGAGTTGATGATGGATGGTGTTGCTGTAGCAGTTCCATTGAGGAGAGAGCCATCAGCTATGAGGATGGCGTCGATGTTGGTGACGCTTGGATCAACATAGATATTTCCTCCAGTACCAGTGGTAGGATTTCTCTTCGCGATGAGGATGAGGATTTTGGTTGAATCTCCTTCATCGAGATAGTTGATGTTGTTGGTGATGTGGATGTTTGCTCCTTCTGCTACGACTGTCTTGGTACCTCGACCAGATGGACTAGTGTTGATGGTGAGAGTCGTATTGTTCGTACCATTGTTGGTGTTGTAGTAATAGTAGCCATTAGTGTTGCTGATAGTAGGATTGGTTTTGATTTTAGCAGGAGTATTCCAGTCGATGTTGTTGGTTGATGCAGTGAGGAGAGTACTGTTGTATTGGCTGGTGACCAGACGAGAGATATTACTCGAGATGATACCACGGAAACAGTTGGCAG